>SMVB01139763.1_pt1 | contig 13137 bp, 10 predicted proteins | sample 2456461 | NCBI WGS metagenome assembly SMVB01 (sample SAMN11095934, study PRJNA526329) | marine sediment metagenome | biome: Marine sediment; feature: Surficial sediment; material: Deep marine sediment; isolation source: Hadal surficial sediment | place: Pacific Ocean | collected 2014-05 | depth...
CTGGCTGCCTGGGGCTGGAAACTGCTGAATTTCACGCCCGCACGCTACACACCGGATCCGGCACAGGCTGCGGCCTGGAACCGGGGCGCGTACCTCACCCGGCATCTCGGCCACTGCGGCGAATGCCACACGCCGCGCGACCGCCTCGGCAGGCTTCGCAGCGCGCAGGAACTGGCCGGCAATCCGAACGGGCCGGACGGCAAGAAAGTGCCTGATATCACGCCCAACCGAAACACCGGCATCGGACGCTGGTCGACCGACGAGATCGAACTTTTCCTCGAACTGGGCATGTTGCCGGATGGAGACTTCGCCGGCGGCGCCATGTCCCGGGTGATCGATGACAACACGAGTCAACTGGTGCCGGCGGACCGGCACGCGATTGCCCTCTATCTGCAGACGGTGCCGACCTCGGGAACTTAGCGTGCTACCTTACGCCTGATCATACGGTCGGCGATGACCACAGCAGGCCGCCTGCAACAATAACCCAGAGTACACACAACCGATGACCCACATTATTCGCTCACCTGAAGACCGCTTCACCGATCTGCCCGAGTATTCGTTCGCGCCGCATTACGTCGGGATTCCGGATACTGATTTCGGCGAACTGCGCATGCATTATCTCGACGAGGGCACGCCCGATGCGCCGATTATTCTGTTGCTGCACGGACAGGGCTGCTGGTCCTATATTTTTCGCAACATGATCCCGCTCCTGGTCGACGGGGGCATGCGGGTGATCGCGCCCGATTACATCGGCTTCGGACGGTCGGACAAACTGCCGGACACTGAAGACTACTCATTCGAAAAACACGTCGGTTGGCTGACGGCCTTCTGCGAGCAGATGAAATTTAACGGCGTCACGGCCTACCTGTTCGACTGGGGCGGATATTTCGGCTTGCGGATCGCCGCCGAACACCCGGGTTTTTTCGGCCGCATCGCGCTGAGTAACACGCAACTGCCGACCGGCGACTCGCCGGGTCGCGAGTGGTTCCTGAACTGGCGCACGGAGCAATTCGCAATGCCGAAATTCCCGCAGGGCGAGATGGTCAATGAGGGGACCTTTCGCAAGTTGTCGCCGGAAACCATTGCCGCATTCGATGCACCTTACCCCGACGAATCCTTCAAAACCGGCCCGCGGCGATTTCCGATGATACTCCCGATTTCACCTGACATGGATTCCGTACCCGAGAACCGCGCCGCGTGGGCAAAACTGAGCGATTGGGAAAAACCGGTGCTGACGCTGTTCACGGCGAGCTTCGCGAACAGCGCGATGGGGCCGGCGAAACTGCTCGAAAACATTCCGGGCACCCGCGGACAAGACCACGTGATGCTGGATGAAGCAGGCTTTTATATCATCGAAGATCACCCGCTCGAACTGGCCGAGCGGCTGCTGAAGTTCGCGGGGAGCCAGACTCCGCCCGCTTAGATACCGAGCTTGCCGAGGGCATCCATGAGTTCGCCAAGTGCCATCGACAACTTGGGATGATCGGTTTCAAACTCGACCGCGGATTTCCGAAGCTGTCCGGCCGCGGAATCCATCTTCTCGGATGACTTGGTATCGCTGCCGGCCAGATCCTCGACATCCTGCACCAGCTGGCGCAGCAAAACCCGGGACTGTTCATCGATCGATCTGGCGGCACCGAGTTCCTCGTGCAGCTTGACTATGAGCTCTCGCAACGTGTCTTTCGTCATCGGCTTGCGGTTCCTCGTTAACAATTAACCCTGTGCGGTCTGGCCCTTGAAATCGACGCCCTGAAATCGCCCCGTGAAATCAATTCCGAGTTCGGCCGATTCGCTGCCTTGCGGTATTCGCGTGGAAAACCCGTATTTCGCCAGCGCGCCAAGCCTATTGTAATAGGAAACAGGCTCATGGAGAAAATCTCAGTTACTCACCAGGCAAAAAGGAGCTACCGTGATTACCGTTGATGAAATGATGTCGATCAAACTGCACACGCTGACCGAAAGCGACAGTCTTACCGATGCGCAGGCCCTGATGAACGACCATGGTATACATCATATTCCGGTCATCGACGGCACCGCGCATCTCGTCGGGCTCGTGACTCACCGGGATGTCCTGTCGGTCGCTGAATCGCGGCTCAGCGATGCATCGCTGGTGCAAAATCCGTCGGAAATTCGCATCTCGGAATTCATGACCCGCGACGTGGCAACCATCGACGGGCGCGCGAACCTGCGCGAGGCTGCATTGTATCTGCAGAAGCATCACTACGGTTGCCTGCCGGTCGTGCAGAATGGTCGCCTCCTCGGCATCATCACCGACACCGACTTCGTCGGCATAGCAATCGACCTGCTCGAACAGCTGGAGATCACCGACCCGGAAGACTTCTGACCGGCGCTACCGATGCATTGCCCATGCGTTCGATGACATCGTGGCAAGCGCTGGCACTTATGTTAATACAATCAATAACCTGTAAAATCCCGGCTCCGCCCTGAACGCAGCATCGGCGCCATTTCCGGAAATCGAGTCCCAGGTCACGGCGCATCCGGCGTCCCGCGAGTATAGTTTACGGATAATTCGAACCGCGCCCCAAGGCGCCCCCGAGCCCATGACCCAGGTGGCCGACCATCTCGTACCCGTTCCGTGTGAACAGCTGGAGCCCGGCATGTATGTTGCCGAGCTCGATCGCTCATGGCTGCACACACCATTCGAGTCGCGCGGCTTCCTGATTTCTCAGCAAGACCAGATCAGTGTGCTGCGGCGCTTCTGCGAATACGTCTATATCGATCCGGGTCGCAGCGACGTCATCGCGCGGCTCGACATTCAGGCGGCAAACGCCAGCCCTCCGGTGCCGGACCCGGAGAACCTGCCGGACGAAGATCTGCTGAGGCTGAATGGCTGCCGCAAATTGCTGAAAGACACGAACGCGCAGATCGCTGCCACCGTACGCGCCGCGCGCCGCGCCGGCCGACTGGATATCTTGCCAATCGATGCAGGGCTCGACCAATTCATCGATCACATCCTGATCTGGCCGGACGCGATGCAATGGCTGATTTCGACCGAACCGTCACCTGGTTATCTGAACCGTCGTTCCGTCGGCACCGCAATATACGCGGTCGTCTTCGGCCGAAATCTCGGCATGGGCCGTGCTGCACTTCGTGACCTCGCGCTCGGCGCGTTGCTGCTCGACATAGGAAAAACCTGTGTGCCGATCACCATCCTGTCGAAACCGAAACGCCTGAACTCAGCCGAACGTTCATTCGTTCGCCGGCATGTCGATAAGAGCCGCGCTTTGGCCCGGCTCAGCAACGCGGTAGACGATCGTGTCATCGACATGGTGGGCACACACCACGAACGACTCGACGGCACCGGCTATCCCGGCCACATCGCCGGCACCGAAATACCGTTCTATGCGCGCATCGCCGGCATTGTCGATACCTTCGACGCACTGACCCAGGATCGCGGCTATGCCCGCGCGCGCTCCGGGCACGCAGCCCTGCGCTACCTGAACACCTGGCGTAACATCAAGTTCGATGCGGCGCTGGTCGACGAGTTTATCCGCGCGGTCGGCAGCTACCCGATCGGCACGCAGGTCGAACTGATGGATGGATCGTCCGGGCGGGTATGCCGCCGGAACCCCGACGACGCCAACCGGCCGAATATCCTGTTGACCTGCGACCCGTCCGGCCGGGCCATCGAGGCCATCAAAATCATCGAGGGGGGCCCGAACACACAGATCCTGAGGGCGCTGCCGACGCCATACGCATCCCTCTGATCCGGGCCGAGCGGGCCCCAAGCCCCCGGCCAGCAGATCTGCCGCCCGAAGCGTGACCTGGCTCATGGTTCGGCATTCTATAAAGCACTACCTTGGTCCGGATGGTAGCTGCATGTTGTCCCTTATGATGACCGTCGTAATCGCACTCATTTCTTTCGCGGTCGCCTTTGTTGCCGGTGGCGTCCTCAGCAAGGCGTACCTAACCATGCAGTTTGGCACCCTGCAGTTCGGCAGGCCCGATCAAGATGAGCGCGACCGCGCAACCGACGGCCGAACCGGTGACAGCACGGAAATGATCGACCGCGCCACGCACCAGCGCACGCTGAATATGCAGCGCGCGCGCTATCGCAAGCGGGTGCTCGCCTTGAACAAGGTCATCAGTCGGCACGAAGAGGCACAGGAGCAGATCCGGGAGAAACTGCACGAAATTCAACGGACGCAGGGATCCAAGGCCAAATCAGCTTCACAAACCAGAATACAGACCGAAAGGCTACGCGAAAAAACCAGCGATTTGTGCGCACAACTCGCAGCACGCGATACAGAACTCGCCGGGCTACATGACAATTTCAAGCTGCTGCAAAAGGCGCACGACGTCGAGCAGCAGAAATCCGAATCGGCACAGGGTGCATTGAACCTGGTTCAAATCGAACGTGACGAGTTGACGGCTCGAATCAGTCGCCTCGAGGGCAAAATCCAGACCCGGTTAAACGCAGTCGACGATCAGGACGGCCCGGATCACGCAACCGTCGCGGCGAATCTGCGCGCCAAGATGGGCGAGATGCGGGAATGCCTGGCCGGGCGCGATCGGCAGATCCACAACCTGGAGATGCAATCGCGTGAAAGCCAGACACAGCTCGGGGATCTCGAAATTCGGCTCGAGAGCTGGAAACAACGTGTCTCGCCGCTGACCCGGAAGCTGACGCAGCAGCGTAACGTCATTCGACGCCTGCGGGAGCCGGAAGATGAGGCGGATTCAACCACCGGGCAGGCGATCGATGAACCCCGTCGTCCGCTGGATGAACTAATCGACGACCTGAAGGAAATCAGCGGGATCGGCCCCGCGCTCGAGCGCCGCCTGAATCTCCAGGGCATTCGACGGTTTGAGCAAATTGCCGAGCTGACCGAGTCTCAACTCGCGAACATCGCCAAGCAGATCGCCATCGCACCGACCATCATGCAGCGGGACCGCTGGATCGAGCAGGCCCGCTCGCTGGCCGAACGCCACCAGACCTAGCACCCGCCGGTGCGAGGGAGCTGGTGCGCGGACACCGGTCGGCAGAAACTGAATTCGGTTGGTACAGGTCGCGCGGCGTCAACCGGGTGCCGAGGCGCGCCTCCAGCCACGCCGTGATTGGTTTCCAGCTCTCAATATCCTTACCGGCCCGCGACGGCTGCATCTCGTGAATACTGATACCTTGATCGGCAGCATGAATGTAGTTCTGACTGTCGCGTAAATTTCCGGTCATGGCAATCGACAGACGATCGAGAAATCGCTTGAGCTTGCGATAACCCAGTGTGTTGTCTCGCACACGGTTCGCGACAACGCCGAGACGGCCCATGCGTCGACTGACCTTGGCAACAATCAGTAAATCCGCCATGAGCCGCGCTGCCGCGTGAATATCGATGTCCGATGGCAGCACCGGCACGAAGATTGCGTGTGCGCCGCGCGTAAACTCGACCAGGTCCTGAACCTGCAAGGCCGCCGGCGTATCGATGACGACGTAACGAATATGTTGCGGAATCTGCAGCTGGAAGCTGCGAGTCATGGAATTACCGCGCCGGCAGGCATTGACGCCGAACACCTCCGGGCGCGCCGCAGGCCGGTTCTGCAACCAGCGCATCGCCGAGCCCTGCGGATCGAAATCCATGAGTGCCGATGGGTAACCCGAAGACGTTAGAAAACCGGCGAGATTTGTCGCCAACGTCGATTTGCCCGAGCCCCCTTTCGGATTCAGGACGACAATTCGCTTCAAGTCCGGATGGCACGGAAAACTCAACAGCATGGTGCGATTCATGAAAGTGGAAATACTGGCAGGCGTATTCTTGTAGTCGAGCCTGCCCGTGTCAACCGGTGCCGGACGCCCTCGCTAATCCTCCGCGGGTCTGAACTCCTCTTTCAGACGCTTCTGCACGGCCGGCGGTACTGAATCGTAGTGATCGAATGACATCGTGAAAGCACCCTGCCCGCCTGTCAACGACTTCAGCGTCGTCTGGTAATCGCCGAGTTCGCTGACCGGTACCTCGGCGCTGATCCGGGCCTGGTTGCCGGGCAGCGTGGCATTGCCGTGAATCCGGCCGCGTACCCCTGCCAGGTGGCCGGTGATGTCACCGACATAGCCGCCCGACGCGGTCACCTCGATATGTGCAATCGGCTCCAGCACGATCGGCGCCGCAGCACTGATCGCGGCGGCAAAAGCTTTCTTGCCGGCCGCGACAAACGCAACCTCTTTCGAATCAACCGGGTGATACTTGCCGTCGTATACGATGACACGGATATCCTGGAGCGGGTAACCGGCGATTGCGCCCTCGGCCATCAGTTGCCGCACGCCTTTCTCGACCGCCGGAATAAACTGGTGCGGGATCGAACCGCCAACTACCTTGTTAACGAACTCAAATCCGGCATCGCGGGCCAGCGGCTCGATACGCAGGTACACCTCACCGAATTGCCCGGCGCCGCCGGTCTGCTTCTTGTGGCGATGATGGCCCTCGGCTTTGCGCGTTATGGTTTCGCGATAGCTGATCTTGGGCGGCCGCGTGGATACCTCAACACCGTACTCATTCTTCAATCGCTCGAGGACGAGGCGCAGATGCAGATCGCCGAGCCCGCGCAGAACAGTCTCGTTTGCCTGCCCGGCGTACTCGAGCAGCAGGCTCGGGTCCTCGGCCGTCACCTTATGCAGCGCGTCAGAAAGTTTCTGCTCGTCACCCCGTCGCGCAAGGTCCAGTGCCACGCCATACATCGGCGGCGGCAACCGGATCGACGATAAATGGAACTGATCCTCGTCATGACTGGAATGCAACACGGCATCGAAATGCAGATCATCGACTTTAGAAACGGCGCAGATGTCGCCGGGCACCCCGGTTGCGACCTCGACCGTCTCGCGGCCTTGCAGGCGATACAGGTGGGCAACCTTGAACGCCTTGCGCCGATCACCGACGAACACCGCGTCGCCCGGCTTGATCGTGCCCTGATGAACCCTGAAGATGCCCATGCGCCCGATGTACGGGTCGACATTGACCTTGATGACGTGGCCGATGAAGTGATCCGCAGGATTGCCCGTCACCTCGATTGACTCGCTCGCCGCAGCTTCACCCTTCATGAATGTCGGCGGGTTCGCCTCAAGCGGGCTCGGCATCAGGTGCACGATGATATTAAGCAGCTGATTAAGACCGGAGCCGGTTTTCGCCGACACGAAACAGACGGGAATCAGGTGCCCGCGCCGCAACGCCTTCTCGAACGGATCATGGAGCTGCTCGGGGCTAATGTCCTCGCCCTGCTCAAGGTACAACTCCATAAGCGCATCATCGAGTTCGACAACCTGATCTATCAACTCGGTATGCGCCGCAGCGACACTCGAAAAATCCGCCGGCGCATCGCCCGGCTTGAAGAAGCAGTCAACCACCGACCCGGCGTTATCCGCGGGCAGATTCAGCGGCAGGCACTCAGCACCGAACGTCTCGCGGATCCGGGCAAGCACGTCCTCGAGATGCACACCCTCGACATCGATCTTGTTGATGATGATCAAGCGGCACATTCGCCGGTCGCGGGCAAAATCCATGAACCGGTGCGTCATCATCTCGATGCCGGTCTGGGCGTCAATCACAATCGCAGCCGTCTCGACACCCGCAAGCACGCTCATCGAACGACCGGCAAAATCCGGGTAACCCGGTGTATCGAGAATATTTACAAAAACACCGTCGTGATCAAAATGACAGACGGCGGTATCGAGTGAGTGTTGCTGCTGCCTTTCCTGGCTCGTGAAATCGGAAACCGTCGAGCCTTTCTCAACACTTCCAGGCGTATGGATTGCTCCCGTCTTCGCGAGCAGGGCTTCGAGCAACGTGGTCTTGCCCGAACCGGCGTGTCCGACCAGCGCGATATTGCGAACATGCTCCGTATCATGGAGCCTTTGTACTGTTGCCACGAAAAATCTCCGACTTCTTATTGAGATTGGGAGACGGGCTCAGGGGAGCCTGCGTGTACACCCGATCATATCAGAGGCAGGTGACCTGCCGACACCCCGGCGGTCAGGCAGGCACCCTCAACGTGCGCTTGGCCCCCCTCAGATCTGTGGTTTCGAGGCGAACATCCCGGCGCCAGACTCGATGCACGTATTCGAGAACCCGTTCGGTGCGCCGCAGATCGAGCCCGCGGCCATCGGAGGCATAATCGTGGGCCAGGTGCAGCGTACCGTCCGGGTCGACCTGCCGCACCGAGACAACCGGGGCGCCGAAATTGTATTTCGACGCCAGGATCATATCGCGCAACCCGTCGATGTCGGTCTCGATCACTTCGACCGACCCGTCTCGTCGTACGGTGTACTCGAACAGATTCAGTTCGTCGGCAAGTTCACGGGTCAGGTAATTACGGATAAAACTGAAGTCATCGTCGTTGCAGCGAATCTCAAAGGCGCTCTCGATGCCCTGCTCCTCGATAATCTTCTCCCAGATGCAAAAACCGAGGTGATACGGGTTGGGCGCAAGCGCCACCTGGCTATCTGCCGCGTGCGGTCGAACGACATCTGAGTGCGTCTTTATGGCATCGATATAATCCCCCTGCGACAGAAAATCGGCCTCTCGCAGCAACCGGGCATGCCAGTAACATGCCCAGCCTTCGTTCATGATCTGGCACGCAAACACCGGATAGAAATAGAATGACTCCTCGCGCACGGCAAGGAAGATGTCTCGCTCCCAGCCGTCCATCTCGGGCGCGTAGTTGGCGATGAACCACAGCAAGTCGTGCTCCGGGATTGGCGGTATCGGCATCTTCCGTTTCGGTTTAACCGCCTCAGTTAACCCGTTATCCTCTCCCGGTAACTCGCGATAGCGCCGCGCGAATGCGTCGTCGCTGCGCCGTGTCTCAGCAGAGTGCGTGGGGTATAACTCACGGTGCACGCCCTTGAAAGTATCTACATGCGCCTCGAGTGCGAGTGCGGCATCCAGCACCTGTTCGACACGCCCCTGGCCATGCTCATCGATCGCCGCCGAGATCCGTTGCGCATGGTTGGCCGCGAGTTCGACGATGCGATAGCCGATTTCTTCCTGGCTGCGCTTGAACAATATATTGTGCTTGGAGAAATCCGCGTGACCCAATACGTGTGCTATGACCAGGGTGTTCTCCGGGATGCTGTTGCCCCTCGCGAGATAGGCGCATCCCGGGTTACCCGGAAAAACGACCTCGAAGAGCCTGGAGTGCCCCATCCGGTGCTGTACGAGCTGGTAGATGTAACGCACACCGAACGACCAGTGCGGCATCCGGACCGGCAGTCCGTAGACCGCGATCTCCGTCATGAAGTTCTGGGATACCTCTTCGAAATGTATCGGATAATAGTCGAGCCCCTGGCTCCCGGCGAGTTCCTCGAGTTGAAGTCCAATCTGTTCGAGTGCCTGCACCATCGGTATGCCCTGCTAGCTGACTGTCTCTTTGGCCTGTTCGGTGAAGAAGGCACGTATCGCGTCCCACACGGAGTCATTGTCAATCAGCGCAAAGCTGCTGGCCGCCGCGCCGCCCTCCTGAACCGCGTTGAATATCCTTGCAGTTTCCGTTTGCAGTGCACGATCGGCCGATGCCGGCGTCTCGACGTAGCCTAGATAGTTCGCGACCCGTGCGATGCGTCCGAGGCTGTCATTCGCAGCATCGTGGTCGTCACGAAAGTTCTCGCCATCCGATGCATAGAACAGGTAAACGTTGTACCGGGACGGGTCGTAGCGCTCGCTTATGATCTGATCAACCTTCTCGAACGCTGACGAGGCGACCGTGCCTCCGGATCCGCGGACCTCGAAGAACTCCCGCTCATCGAATTCCCATGCCTTGACTGTGTGCGCGACAAACACCGGCTCAATATGCCGGTACTGACGCCGCAGCCCCTGGATAACCCAGAAAAAGAATGTCTTCGCGAGTTGCCGGTCCCGATCGCGCATGCTGGAAGATACGTCCATCGCAAAAAATACCACGGCCTTGGTCGCCGGTTGCGGTTTCCGTGTTAGCTGTCGGTAGCGCAGGTCATCGTTAACAAACGCAGGCCCGTTCACATCGACCAACCGGCGCTTGATCGCCTCTTTCATCGATCGACGACGATCGAGCCGTGAACGCGCGCCGCGTCGGTTCCAGCCCTCGCGCGTCAACTCATCATCGACCGCCGAGCCTGGCTTCGGCTGCAGATTCGGCAGCTTCAATTCCTCCCAGAGCCAATCGACAATGTCGTCAATTTTAAACTCCAGGAGCAGCTCGTAACCACCTTCCCCACTGCCGCCTGCCCCCTTGCCGCCTGCCTGATCGGAGGGCGCCGGTTTGCCGAGCTTGTCGCCGGGCTTTACCTCCCCCTGACCGACACCGCTCTGCTCGTCCGACGGCCGCAGCCGGAAGCGAAAATGCTCCATGAAGCGCACCGGCACCTTAACGGTTGTATCGCCCGCACCGAGCACCTCGGCGTCGGCAATCAGCTCGGGCAACTTGTCGCGAACGGCCTTGCTGATCTTCTCGTTGTGCCGCAACCAGTCGCGAGCACCGCGTGAGAACAGGTCATACCATTGCCGATGGTCATCTTCGAAGCATGTGAATGTCGACGGCCGATTCATGCTGTGTCCTGGCTCATTCTTGCGCTAACAAGGTAGTAACGTAGTTCATCGCCTCATTCGCGCTGTGAACATCGTAGCCGTATTCCCCGATCAGCCGCTCCTGAACCGCGGATATCTTCTGCTCCGCTTCCTCATCTGGCCGCACACTCGACGTGACCAGCCGCAGCACGTCACGGCGCTCTTCGAACAAGTACTGCCCGATTGCCTCGTGCAGCCGCGCATGACTCTCGAGCGTGAACTTGTCCCCGGCCTTGAACGCGACCATCGCCTTGCGCACGACTTCCTGGCGGAACGACTGCTTGCCGGAATCAGACACCTTGATTTTTTCCTCCACCGAGCGGAGGAACCTCTCATCGGCGGAACGCGAATCGCCGGTAATCGGATCTATGACTTCACGCTTGTCGAGTGATGCCTCGACTTCATCGAGATATTTCTCGAGTAACTGCTGCGCCTCATTCTCGAACGACGTGAACAAGGCGCGATGAACATCTTCCTTGACCCAGGAGTTGTAGAACTCCTTGCGCGCGACAACCAGGAAATCAATCCACTGCTGCTTCTGTTTCTCTTCCATGCGTGCATCATTCTCGATCGTATCCTTGATCGCCAGCAGCATTTCCATACTCGTCAAGCTTTGCGCCTTGCTGCGGGTGATGGCATTTGAGATCGCGTTGATCACGAAGCGCGGGCTGACCCCGTACAGACCCTCGTCCGGGCTCTCGGCGCGCAGCTTGGGCATGTCGGCCTGCGAGAAACCATCGGCGTCCTCGCCGGCATACAGGTGCAGCTTCTTTGAACACTCCAGCCCCTCGCGCCCCGACTCCTTGAGGCGCGTCAGGATCGAAAACACCGCCGCGAGCTGCAACACATGCGGATCGAGATGCACCTGCCGGAAGGCCGGGGCACTGGATACGAGCTTCTTGTAAATTCGCGCCTCATCCAGGTAGGAAAGAGTGTAGGGCACCTTGACGATAACCATGCGATCCAGCAGGGCCTCATTCTCCTTCTCCTGGACAAACTTGTTGAACTCGGCAAGATTGGTATGTGCGAGAATCGTCTCATCCACGTGGATCAACGGGAAGCGCGAAACCTTGACATTCTTCTCCTGCGTCAGAGTCAGGAGCAGGTACAAGAACTCCCTCTTGATCTTGAGGATCTCGATCATCTCCAGCACGCCGCGGCTGGCCGCATAAACCGCGCCGGACCAGGACCATGCCCGCGGATCGCCTTCATCGCCGATCTCGGCAACCTTTGACAGGTCGACCGAGCCGACCAGATCTGCGATGTCAGCTGTCGACGGATCATGCGGTGCATACGTGCCGATGCCAACGCGCGATGCCTCGGACAGGAAAATACGCTCGATCGGATACTGCATAAAGTCGCCGTCATATTCATCGTCGAGCACCGCTTGGCTATGCGGCGTCAACTGGCCCTCGAGGTCGACACCATAGGTTTCACGAAACTGCGGACGCATACCGGTCGGGATGAGATTCAGCGGGTTCTCGTGCAGCGGCGAAGCCTGCAGCGCATAGAGCGCGCCCTCGTCGGTATGGCTGTATTCCTCGATCGCGTGCTTCAACAAAATCACGATCGATGACTTACCCCCCGATGGCGGGCCAAGCAGCAGCAGCAGGCGGCGACCGACATCGGACCCGGCACTCGCGGCCTTGAAGTACTCGACAACCCTTTCGAGCGCGTCATCTATTCCATACAGGTCATCGGTGAACAGGTCTTTCGGATTGGTTGATTCGGGATGCCCGGTGCGATGCTGGTCGCGATACCAACGCAGCGTGTCGTAGATATATTGGTGACTGGAGCGAGTGAGCCGGTAAGGATTAGCCGGGAGAATATCAGCCAGGAACTCTCCGAACGTTCCGCACCATCTGGGCGCATGCTGATTCGATGCAAAGCTGGAAAGATCATCGATAAATTCGGCGCTTTGCTCGCATCCGACTTCATGCTTCGAGTCCGGCACTATCATCATCTTCACACTCCTTCTGTCGCTGGAGGTTACTCATGCAGTATTTTTATTCTTCTGTTTTTCGTTGTCGTTTTGCTGCGAGAGCTCCTTTGGTATTGTCCTGACGAGCACATTTTCTGCGTTCGCGATCCCTCTGATCGTATGACTCAGAATCGCGATTGACCGGTCATAAGTCTGTGAGAAAGGTCACAGTATGTGACATCAGTTGAACATAATTCTGGCACTGCGACAAAACGCCTCGCTAGAGGAAAAGTCGTTGGCCTCGATCATCTGGTTATGCCGCCGCTGGAACGCGACGCGGCAAATACCTTCGGAAACTTCAGAAACCGTACGCCGGCATCATCATTCAGGCGGATTCGGTGCGGGCGCGGTCGAACCGGGTAACCCACTCCTGCTCGAACTCGGCGGCCGGGATCGGCTGACCGAAATGGGGGCCTTCTCCCGCCTCGCAGCCGATCGACAGCAGCACCTGCATCATATCGGCATCCTCGATGCCTTTGGCGAGCACCTTCAGGCCGACCGCATGCGCGAGTTGTACTAACGCAGCGACGATGCGCCGATCGGTCTCGTTCGACGAGCACGGCACAATGAACGACTTATCGATCTTGAGTTGATCGACTGGAAGATGTTTCA
>SMVB01057810.1_pt1 | contig 13136 bp, 6 predicted proteins | sample 2456461 | NCBI WGS metagenome assembly SMVB01 (sample SAMN11095934, study PRJNA526329) | marine sediment metagenome | biome: Marine sediment; feature: Surficial sediment; material: Deep marine sediment; isolation source: Hadal surficial sediment | place: Pacific Ocean | collected 2014-05 | depth 0-1...
ACAGAGGCGTGTTATTATGCCCACGCCAGCGTTGGCTGCTTACACGTCCGGCCGCTTTTAAATTTAAAATCCAAAGATGACCTCGCCAGAATGCAGTCGCTCGCCGATCATGTGAGTGATTTGGTACTGAAGTATGGTGGCGCTTTCAGCGGTGAACATGGGGATGGCCTGGCACGAAGCTGCTTCAACGAGAAGATGTTCGGCCCTAAACTATATCAAGCTTTTAAAGAGATCAAGAGAGCGTTCGACCCCAAAAACATTCTAAATCCGGGCAAGATAGTCGATGCGCAGTCTTTAACCGAGAACCTGAGAGTCATCCCGCAGGGCAAATCCCAATCTTTGCCGACCTTCCTGGATTTTTCGAAAGAAGGCGGCTTTGATGCGGCGATTGAAATTTGTAACGGCAATGGCGTCTGCCGGAAAAAAGATTCCGGAACCATGTGCCCTTCTTACATGGTAACCTCGGAAGAGGAACATTCCACCCGCGGCCGGGCGAACGCACTTCGGGCGGTTATTTCCGGTAAATTAGATAAAAAAGAATTTACAAGTAAAGCGCTGTATGACGTTTTGGATCTTTGTATTGCCTGCAAAGGGTGCAAAGGCGAGTGCCCGACTAACGTGGACATGGCAAAAATTAAATATGAGTTTCTGTATCACTATCACAAAGAGAACGGCCTGCCACTGCGTGATCGCCTGTTCGGCAACATTGAATCCCTGAATCGACTGGGATGTGCTTTGGCCCCGGTTTCAAACTGGTTTGTCGGGGCACCCCCTGTGCGCTGGCTGCTGGACATTTTTTTTGGAATTAGCAATTATCGGCAGCTGCCGCATTTTGCGCATCAAACTTTTACTGATTGGTTTCGCCAGCACAAGCGAAGTTCGAGCAAACGGGAAAACAAAGTGGTGCTCTTTAACGATTGTTTCATGACCTACAACACTCCGGAAGTTGGAATTGCCACTACAAAACTTCTGGAAGCTGCGGGCTATGAAGTGATCCTTCCCGAAAAAAGATGCTGCGGCCGGCCGTTTCTTTCCAAAGGCATGCTGGATGAGGCCAAAACCCGGGCGGAGTTTAACGTCGAAAAGCTGTTTCCGTTGGTGGAACAGGGATATAAAATTGTCGGGGTGGAACCGAGCTGTATTTTGACCTTCCGGGATGAATATCCGGATATGATAAATGATGCGCGTGTTCAAACAGTCGCCGAGAATACGTTGTTAGTGGATGAATTTATGCTCTCTGAAAACGAACAGAATAATCTCAACCTAAATCTTAAGTCCGCCAAGAGCAGATTTTTACTGCACGGCCATTGCCACATGAAAGCGCTGGTCGGCATGAACCCGACCTTGAGTCTGCTCAAAATGATCCCAAACGCAGAGATCGAAGTGGTGGATTCCGGTTGCTGCGGCATGGCCGGTTCGTTTGGCTTTGAAAAGGAACATTACGAGATTTCCATGGCAATGGGCCGTCGAAAACTTTTCAGAGCAGTGGAATCCAGGAATGATGATTGGCAGATTGTGGCGCCGGGAGTTTCGTGCCGGCAGCAAATCGAGCATGGGACGGCCAGGAAAGCAAAACATCCGGTTGAAGTTCTTGCTGAGCACCTGGAGTAACTGAGCCAGCCTTTTTCTCAAGACATTTTGTTTTCTTGTTTTTCCAACCGCTTGATATTATATTTTGTATCACTTCTCTATAAGGACACGGATCCATCGCTCAATTTAGGTAAAATTAAAGCCACGCCTCTGAGTTTCCATATTAGTTTTGCTTGCTTTTTAAGACAATCCTGTTATATTTTTTTAACAAAACAATTATGGTAGCAGGTTATGCCCTTATTCCCCCAAAAATATTTTTCTTTAATCTTTATATTTCTCATAAATTCCTATTCGTATGCCCAGCGAAGTGATATCAAGTTTGAACGAATTTCAATCAACGAAGGCCTTTCTCAAAATAATGTAACTTCTATTGTTCAGGACCGGCGTGGGTTTATGTGGTTTGGCACTTTGGATGGCCTGAATAAATTTGACGGATATACTTTTAAGATTTACAAGCATCTCCCTTCCGATCCAAATTCGCTTTCAGCCAATACCATATCAACTATTTTCGCAGATAAGAGTGACAACCTCTGGATTGGCACCATGGCAGCTGGTTTAAACAAATTAAACTTTCGAACTGAACAATTTACCCGCTACCAACACGAGCCTGACAATGAACAAAGTATAAGCGGTAACCGAATCCGGGCGATTTTGGAAGATCGTTCCGGTAATCTTTGGATTGGCACAAGAGACGGCGGCTTAAACGTATTAGAAGGCGTAACCGGGACATTTTACAATTTTAAAAATGATCCAGGTAATAGGTATAGCCTCAGCGATGATCATGTTAGAGCGCTCCTTGAAGATCGTGCCGGTAATCTATGGATTGGCACCCATGTCGGCGGTTTGAATTTAATCATTCGAAATCATGACCATAAAATTGATCCTGACGCCGTGAAGTTTTTTCGGTTTCAGCACAATCCGGAAAATTCGAAAAGCCTCAGCAATAATCATGTCGAAGCAATTTTCGAAGATAGCCAGGAGAACTTATGGATCGGGACCTACGGCGGGGGATTAGATAAACTTGTTAACTTTAAGTCGCACAAGCCGGCGAATTCACTAAATTCAAAAGCGACATTTTACGATGATGTGGAAGTTATTCATTTTGAACTCGATCCTCAAAACGTGTCTAGTCTCAACAATAATTTTGTTGAAGCTATTTTCGAAGATCATACCGGTACGCTCTGGGTCGGAACAGCTCAAGGAGGACTCAACCGCTTCGATCCTCAAACAGAGACATTTATTTCCTATCAATATGAACCCGGCAATCCGAATAGCCTTAGCTACGACAATATTGAAGCCATTGCGGAGGATCGGTCAGGTAATCTTTGGATTGGCACATGGGGTGGAGGTTTAAATAAAGTTGACCGGAAGGGCAAAAAATTTAGTTATTTTGGAAATGATCCGGATGACCCAAATAGTCTTTGTTATAATTATGTAAGAACTATTGCAGAAGACCCTTCGCGGTATTTGTGGGTCGGTACAACTGGCGGCGGTCTGGATAGATTCGACCGGACGTCGGGTAGAGTGCTGCATGTCAGGAAGGATCCCGAGCGGCCAAACAGTCTCAGCAGCGACGATGTCCGTGCCATCTGCTTTGACCGGCAGGGTTATTTATGGGTTGGTACTTATGGCGGCGGTTTAAACAAATCGGATGCGCCATTTTCAAGAAGTGCAAATTCTTTCTCGAATCGAATTCGTTTTAAACATTACCTCCATAATTCGGATGACCCGGGAAGTTTAAGCAATGATTTTGTTTGGAGCATTTACGAGGATAAGCATGGCAACATTTGGGTCGGGACGAATGAAGGCCTGAATAAATTTGACGCCATAACCAAATCTTTCAAACACTACCAGCATGATCCTGATAATAGCAACTCGATTAGTCACAATATTGCCAGAATAATGTACCAGGACAGCCAGGACAGGTTTTGGGTCGGAACGTATCATGGGTTAAACCGCTTTGATCCTTTAACTGAAACCTTCATTCGTTATACAAATGATCCGGCGAATCCTCAAAGCTTGAGTAACAACAGCGTGGTCACTATTTTTGAAGATGCTTCCGGCATAATATGGATTGGGACAATGGGCGGCGGTTTAAACCGCTTCGATCCCGAATCCAAGACGTTCACTCATTTTTTAGAAAAGGATGGCCTGCCAAACACATTTGTTCACTCAATCCTGGGCGACAACGACGGCAATCTTTGGCTGAGTAGCAACAAGGGATTGTCTAAATTCAACCCTCTTAATCCGGCGGGAAAACGGTTTCGAAATTATGACGTCAATGACGGCCTTCAGAGCAATGAATTCAATGTCGGTGCAGTTTATCAAAACTCCAGGGGAGAAATGTTTTTTGGCGGGATCAATGGTTTCAATAGTTTTTTTCCGGAACAGGTAATCGACAGCTCTTACCGTCCTGCTGTTGCTATCACCGGATTCAAAATCTTCAATGAAGAAATGAATTATGGCAAAATGCCCGACTATATTGAAGAAATTGAACTCTCTTACAAACAAAACTTTTTTTCTTTTGAATTTGCGGCATTGGACTTTACCAATTCTCAGAAAAATCAATACGCTTATATGATGGAAGGATTTGACCCTGATTGGATCTATTCGGGTGATCGCCGCTTCGCGAGTTATACGAATTTGGATCCGGGAGAGTATATTTTTCACGTCAAGGGATCGAACAATGATGGTCTATGGAACAATGAGGGAACTTCGGTTAAGCTTACGATTTCGCCACCTTTTTGGGGCACCTGGTGGTTTAGGGGTTTGGCAGTTATTTCCACAGTTGCATTCCTTTTGTTGATTTACCAAAACCGGGTTTCTTCTTTGAAAAAAGGGAAAGTTGCCCAGGAACGCTTTTCAAAGCGACTTATTGAAATGCAGGAGAAAGAAAGGAAACGCATTGCCTCCGAGTTGCATGATAGTTTAGGACAAAACTTGCTTGTCATGAAGAATTCTGTCGATCAATACATCAACACCCATCCTGAGGGAAACAAATTGGTTGAATTAACCGAACTCTCTTCAATGGCTTCCGAGTCTATTAATGAGGTCAGAGAAATATCCTACAATCTCCACCCGCACCAGATCGATCGCCTCGGATTGACGAAGGCAGTTAAATCGAGCATAAATAAAATCTCCAAGTCAACATCGATCCATTTCTCCTCCGACATTGATGAAATGAACAGCCTCTTTTCAAAAGAAAGCGATATTCACATTTTCAGGATAATTCAAGAAGGCATGAACAATTTGGTTAGACATGCTAATGCGACTGAAGCGGAAATTCTTGTTAAATCGAAAGGGGATTTACTGAATATTGTGATCAAAGATAATGGCAGCGGATTTGATTTTAAATCACACACCTCGCCCGATTCTAAAGACGAGGGCTTTGGTTTAACTGGGATCTCAGAAAGAGTGAAAATTCTTAAAGGGGAATTCGTGGTTGATTCTTCTGAAAACGGTACAACTCTGAATATAAAAATACCTGTATAGGTACAACGATTCCTAAATAACCGGCCAATATACAGTGTTATCGTGTTCGGGTGTTAAAGTGTTTGGCTATTTATCAAATTATGAAGTTGATTAACACCGAACACCGAACACACAAACACACAAACACGATTACCCACAGCGCAACCTTATTTCGAAAATGCACGACTAGTTGAACGGATTCTTAAAGAATAATCCATGTAAGGACGTTTAATGACCTGTACGGAATGCGGACAAACAAAACGCCTATTCATTTATAAACTCAATCGATGAAAATCTTTATTGCCGACGATCACCCAATATTCCGCCAGGGTCTTTTGAAAATAATGGAAGGAGACCCGGAACTTGAAATTGTCGGCGAATCCGGGGATGGCGAGGAAGCACTACAGTTGATAAGAAGCTTATGCCCGGACATCGCCGTTCTCGATATTTCCATGCCTGGTATGAGCGGCCTTGAAATTGTCAGCGAGGTTCAGAAAGAATCGTTGAAAGTTGAATTTATTATCCTGACTATGTTCGACGAAGAAGAATATTTCGATGAAGCAATGGATTCCGGTGTGAAGGGATATCTACTGAAGGAAAACGCAACTTCCGATTTATTAAGCTGTTTAAAGTCAGTGGCTCAAGGCAAATATTACGTCAGCCCAAGCATTTCTGAATATTTGCTCAACAGGAATACCAGAGTCAAAGAGCTTAACAAAAGCTCACCGGCTTTGAGCGGGCTGACCCAAATGGAAAAAAAGGTTTTAAGACTCATTGCCGATAATAAAACAAGTAAAGAAGTTGCGGCGGAATTGTTCATTAGTTACCGCACAGTCCAAAATCACCGCACCAACATTTGCAATAAACTAGACCTTAAAGGTCATCACAAACTTCTCCAGTTTGCTTTAGAAAACAAATCCCTCCTTTAAGTATTCATTACAACGTTTCTAACTAAACTCACATTTCTCATGAGTACGTCATTCTAAGCGCGAAGTGATGAATGTGTGCCGTTACGCAACCGTGTTTGGCGCGAAGAATCTACGGAGGCGCAGCAGATTCTTCGCAAGCATAGCAGATTCTGCGCAAGCATAGTAGATTCTGCGCAGAGTTGATTTGTTGCAGAAAATAAACTGTGCATCTTGTTCTCAGACATGTCCTGAGAGTAGCCGGAGGAATGACACCTAAGTCGTTGTTAGATGATAGAGCGCAGAGGTTATTAACTAAGTAAAAGTACTCAGTCCTATGAGTACTCCTGCTTACCTTTATAGGTATATATTCTCATCTTAGATTGAGCACTCTGCTCTATTGTTATCTCGTGGTAATTTTTGTTTCTTGACTGTAATCAAAGTAGAGAAAATTCTAGTGAAAATAATGTTGGTGGAAGACAACGGTAAAACCCGCGAATTTATAAAACAGATGCTCCATAAGAATATTGGTGATATTGAGGAGATCATCGAATGCGATGATGGCAAAGAAGCTATGCAGTTATATGAAATGAACAAACCCGATTGGGTTTTGATGGACATCAATATCAAAACAATCGACGGGTTAACCGCGACCAAGGACATTCTTAGCAAGCATGCCGACGCCAAAATTATCATGGTCACTATGTATGATGAAGAGGAATACCGGCGCCTTGCTGAGGAGATGGGTGCCTGCGATTATGTCTTAAAAGATGATCTGGCTAAAATTCCTGAAATAATCAAACTGGGTGGAGAAAAAGATGAGACCTAGTTATTTCGGATTGACGGTTTTTTTACATCTCGCCTGCCTGTCCATCCCGGCGACAAGCCAAAGTTCCATAGACCCCTTTGTCGGCACATTCTCCGGCTCCGGCTTGACGCTGACCCTGACCGGCCAGAGTGGCCAATACTCCGGCAGCGCTCTCTTTGAAGGCCAGACCCTGCCGGTTTCCGCGCAAAAGGGCGGGCCGGGGTTGATTTCGGGCTTCTATGTCCTCCAGGGCGAGTCGCTGCCGTTTCAAGCGCGGCTGCAAGGAAATACCTTGACTCTGATGGCCGCAGGTGAAGTGTATTCTCTGACGCGGCAGGCCGACGGCCTGTCCAAGGGCGGCGCTGAAACCGGCCAGTCCGACCAAGTTAACAATGACGAATGGGGCCTGCGCTTTACCGTTCCCGCGGGCTGGCGCGCCCGGCTCACCGAGTCCGGCTATGTGCTCGGTTCAAAGACAGTGAGGGGCATCCTGTTGCTGCTGCCCAATGAAGCCTCGTCTCTAGAAGAAATACGCAGCGGCGCCCAGGAGGGGATCACCGAGGCTGGCGGTACCCAATTGCGCCTCGCCGGTGAACTCAAACCGTTTGGCCTGAACGGACTGGCGGCAAATTACGCCGGCACGCTGCAGGGGGAAAAAGCCAGGGCCTATGCCATCGGCTTGCTATCGCCGCACGGCGTCGGCGCCATTGTTATGGTTGCGGTCGAACCGCAAAGTTATACTTCTGAGCATACAAAAGCGGCCGAATCGCTGGCGCGCAGCATCCATTTCTTTAAACCGCCGATTTCCCCGATTGCTCTGGAATGGAAACAGAAGCTGAACGGCTGCCGCCTGAGTTATTTTAGCCGCTACAGCAGCGGCAGCTCAGGCGGGTACACCAGCGAAACCACCATCGATCTCTGTGTACAGGGTTTTTTCAGATATGGCCTGAATGACGAAACCGTTTGGAACGCCGGGTCCGGTACGATGACTGGTGGATATACCATGAAGTATGGCAAAGGCTCCGGTACCTGGCGGGTCATCGCCCAAAATGGCGCGCCCATTCTGCAACTCAATTATTACGATGGCAAAGTCGCTGCTTACACACTCAGCAGCAATGAAAAGGGCAGAACCTACCTCGACGGCGATCGCTATCTCAGGACCTGCGATGCCAATGACCAGGTTGTGGAGGCCCGGCCCAATTGCTGGTAATCGTATGGAGTGCCTGAAGCGTTCTGGCGGTCAAGCTTATATAAACCAGCGGAAAGGAGTATCAAAGATGCAACGATTTGTCTTAACGATCCTCTTTCTGGTAGTTCTCTCAAACGCAAATTACGCGCAAGTTGATGTTTCCGGCTTGACGCCAAAGCAGCAAAACCGCATCAAGCAAATTCTGGCTGCGAGACAGTGCCCGTGTGGATGTGACATGACAATCGCCACCTGCCTGGTGGATGACCCGACGTGCGAAACGTCACCGGAGCTGGCCAGGAAAATAATTGATGAAGTCATCAATGAAACACCCAAAATTGATCTTAAACGGATTGATATCTCTCATCTTTCTAAAGAGCAACAGCTGGAAATCTACAAAGTTCTTTCCAGTAACAATTGCACGTGCGAGTGTGGCATGACAATCGCCACCTGCCTGGTGGATGACCCGACGTGCGAAACGTCACCGGAGCTGGCCAGGAAAGTAGTTGATGAAATCATCAATGAAACACCTAAAATTGATCTGAAACGGGTTGATATCTCGCATCTTTCTAACGAGCAACAGGTGGAAGTTTACAAAGTTCTTTCCAGCAAGAATTGCACATGTGGGTGTGGTATGACCCTCGCCAAGTGCCTGGTTGACGACCCGACCTGCGATGTCTCGCCAAAACTGGCAATGGCGGAGATCAAGCGTAGCGCTCCAGAAAAATCTGGTCCTACGCCGGGCGCCAGCATCGCCAGGAGATTAAAGTCGGACCGGGGTAAGTGGTATAAGGAAGTCGTCGGCAAGCAATTGGTTTACATTTATGTTGGCAACGGCTACCGCAAAAAGGAGAAAATCTGGCTGTGCAGTGATGGCACCTTCCAGAGCAGCGGTTACGGCGGCAGCATTTCCAGCCTCGGCAGCGTCGCTTTTTCTGATGGCGGGCGTCATGGTAACTGGGCCGTCAATAGCGATATCCTGACATTGGCTTTTGGCAACGGCAGCTCGGCAAAATACAAGTTATCCCTGTACGATGGTTTTCTGTATCTGGATAATACCAGATACTTCCGGACGGCTAATGATGTGTGTAAGTGAAGGATTTAACTGTAAAACCTGCGATGCCAATGACCAGGTTGTGGAGGCTCGGCCTATAGTGTTGGTAAATTAAAGAAAGTGACCGCCGTATGAATAGACACCGGCGGAGTGCGAAAAACATCCTTTATTCGAGGAGACAGGTCATGAAGTCACTAATTTTCTTAATTATGTTTATGTCGGGGCTGGTCAATGCCCAGATCCCCAAAACCCTGAGCTACCAAGGCGTTTTGACCGACGCTTCGGGGACAGCAGTCACCGATGGCTCCTACAGTTTGACCTTCAAGCTTTATGAATCCGCCACCAGCGGCCCGTTGGTGTGGGAAGAGACCCAGAGCGTCACGGTCGCCAACGGAATTTTTAGCGTCATACTTGGCAGCAGCACAACGCTGAACCTCCTTTTTAACAAGCAATACTGGCTGGGCATCGCAGTGGACGGCGGCAGCGAGCTGCAACCGCGCATTCAGTTGACTTCGGCAGCGTACAGCCTGAATGCCCAAAGCGTCGCGGACAGTGCGGTGACCGGAGCCGCAATCGCAAGTGGCAGTGTGGTGCGAAGCATCAACTCGCTGACTGAAGATGTCAATCTTGTGGCCGGCGATAACGTGACTGTAGTAAATGACGGGAATTCGGTCGTCATATCTACCACTGGCCTGGGGTTGACGTTTCCTTTCAGCGTGACGGTGAATGAACCGGATAGGCCGTTTAATATCGTAAATATCGGTTTGGGAGGTGTGGCAGCCTTTCAAACACTCAACGAAAATACTTTGTTCCCTGTTCTGGATATCACCCAAAGAGGAATCGGTGTGGCCGGTGTGTTTAGTATTACAAAAAGTGATAACTTTAAGCCGGCGCTTGAAGCCACGACAAAAGGCCAGGGTCCGGTAATATTGGTGGAACACAAAGGCAGCGCCGGTAACCTTGCTGAATTTGAAACACTTTCTGAGAGGAAAGTTACCATCAGTCGGGATGGAGATATTATCGCCGCTGGTGATCTGGAAATTGGCGGTAAAATTATCTTTGGGGATAATACGGAACAAACTACTGCTGCCAGTTCCAATGGCGCGGGATGGCTTTTGCGCGGTAATACCGGCATTGACACTTCCAATTTTATCGGCACACTTGACTATCTTCCGTTTGAGATAAAAGTCAACGACGCTCGTGGTTTCCGGTTAGAGCCCGCCGGTTCGGGCACGTTCTTTAGTCCGAATTTAATCGGAGGCTTTGCCGGTAATGAGGTGACTAACAACGCCATAGGCGCAACGATTGGTGGGGGTGGCTTAAATACTAATTCGCATCAAATCAGCGCTGATTTTGGCGCCATTGGCGGCGGGACGAAAAACCTTGTCTCCGCCCGCTTTGGAACGGTTTCCGGTGGGAGTTCCAATACCACATCGGGAGAGTTTGCGGTAATTGGTGGTGGGGAAGGCAATCGGGCTGTTGCGACTTTTGTAGGGAGCGCTGATTTTGGCGCCATTGGCGGCGGGAAGCAGAACCTCGTCTCTGGCCGCTTTGGAACAGTTTCCGGCGGGAGTTCTAATACCTCATCTGGTCAATTTGCCGCCGTTGGCGGTGGAGAAAGCAATCAGGCCAGCGTCGATCACGCTACGGTTGCCGGGGGAAAATCCAATAGAGCGGAGAATTTTTTTACCACGGTGTCCGGCGGTGAATTGAATACCGCCTTCAAAAGTCATGGCACGATTGCAGGAGGTAAGAGCAATAGTACAGAAGCTGGTTTTGCTACCGTTTCCGGCGGGCAGAAAAATCTTGCCAGTGCGAGCCATGCCACCATTGGCGGTGGCGAGTTGAACACGGCCTCGGAAATTCATACAACTGTTTCGGGCGGAAAAAATAATGCTGCTTCCTATTTTTATGACACGGTTGGCGGCGGACGCGATAATGTGGCAAAATCATCTGAGTCTGGAGCGGCAACTGTTGGTGGCGGCGAAAGGAATCAAGCGATTGGCGATTATGCCACGGTGAGTGGTGGCCTCAATAATATTGCGCGCGGTACAGAATCGACCGTTTCTGGCGGTGACTTCAATACTGCGTCCAGAAATTATTCTACAGTGGGCGGCGGCCGAAATAATATTGCCGCTAATCAAGGAGCGACCGTGCCGGGCGGCAGAGGCAATCACGCGCGCGGCAGTCACAGTTTTGCTGCGGGCTATCATGCCCGCGCCATTCATAACGGTTCCTTCGTCTGGAATGATCGTTCGGTTACGTCAGGAAACGATTCGCTGGTTTCCACCGCTAACAATCAATTCCTGATCCGCGCGGCCGGCGGCGTCGGCATCGGCACAAACAGCCCGGGTTTTCCTCTGGAGATGGGAAGCGGAGCCCATGTCACCACCGGCGGCGTTTGGACCAACGCCAGTTCACGGGCTTACAAAGAGAAGATCACAAACCTCTCTACGGAAGAAGCCCTTTCTGCCTTTCAAAATTTGAATCCGGTGAAATACAACTACAAAAATGAGACAGATGAACAATATGTCGGTTTCATCGCCGAAGATGTGCCGGAGCTGGTGGCCACCAAAGATCGCAAGAGCCTGAGTCCGATGGATATTGTGGCCATTATGACCAAAGTGGTGCAGCAGCAACAGGCCGTTATTTCGAAATTGCAGGAACGGATGGTAGAGTTGGAAAACAGAGAATAGTGACAGCGTCTGTTTCAAAATGCATCGAACAAACACAAAAGGAGGATGAAAAGATGAAATCAATTCTCAGTGTCACCACAGGGCTTCTGCTCTTAGCGACCACACTGCTCGCGCAGGTGCCACAAACTATTAGCTATCAAGGTGTTCTGACGGATACAGACGGCAATGTCGTTCAGGATGGAAATTACAAGCTGACTTTTCGTCTATACTCAAGTCCTGATAACAGCGCCCTGTTGTGGGAAGAAAGCCAGGACAATATCTCTGTACAAGCCGGTCTGTTCAATGTGATTTTGGGGAGCATCACGCCCCTGGATTTACCTTTTGATCAACCTTATTTCCTCACCATTTCTGTAAACGATGGCGAGGAGCTGTCCCCAAGAATTGAGTTGACGTCCTCGGCGTACAGCCTTAACGCGCGTTCTGTAACAGACAGCTCGGTGACTGGAAAAAAGATTGCCGATGGGCAAGTCGTACGAGCATTGAAAATATTAGGACCTGATGGCAGCCGAATTGCCACTCTGACCGATAGCGTTAAATTGCGGGCCGGTAACAATATTTCGTTTGATGTGGATGGGTTTACAGGCGAGGTATCTATATCGGCGAGCGGCCAGGTGGCGGAGAGCCGCAATGCCCTGGACGCGGCCGACGGCGACCCCACCGATGTGGTTTTTGTCGATGAGGATGGCAAAGTCGGTATTGGCACCACGGCGCCAACTCAACAGCTTGAGATTACGGGCAATCTGCAGCTCCCGCATACATCTGTTAGCGCAGGTGACAGCGTGGGTATCATTATGGTCGATGGCAAGCGCTTCATTCACAATTTTGGCTCGTTTAACTTTTTTGCGGGAGAAAATGCCGGCAACCTGACGATGACGGGAATCGACAACATGGCTTCCGGAGCATTCGCCCTTTTCAGGAACACCACGGGAAGCGAGAACACGGCTTCCGGAGTAGAAGCACTTTCCAGCAACACCACGGGAAACTTCAACACGGCTTCCGGAGCAAACGCACTTAGACGCAACACCGGGGGATTCTCCAACACGGCTTCCGGGGTAGGTGCACTTTTCAGCAACACCATGGGAGACTTCAACACGGCTTCCGGAGCAGATGCACTTTCCAGCAACACCACAGGAAACAACAACACGGCTTCCGGAACAAACGCCCTTTTCAGCAACACCACGGGAGGCTTCAACACGGCTTCCGGACTAACCGCACTTCCCAGCAACACCACGGGAAACTCCAACACGGCTTACGGAGTAGGTGCACTTTTACTCAACACCACGGGCTTTCTAAACACGGCTATTGGACGTGATGCGGGTGTTAGCGATGAAAATTTCCACAATACTACGGCGATTGGCGCCAATGCCAGGGTGGATGCCAGCAACAAGATTCGCCTGGGTGACAACAACGTGACAACTGTCGAGAC
>SMVB01369312.1_pt1 | contig 13136 bp, 8 predicted proteins | sample 2456461 | NCBI WGS metagenome assembly SMVB01 (sample SAMN11095934, study PRJNA526329) | marine sediment metagenome | biome: Marine sediment; feature: Surficial sediment; material: Deep marine sediment; isolation source: Hadal surficial sediment | place: Pacific Ocean | collected 2014-05 | depth 0-1...
CGTTCTTACCCTCGAACTTGACGTCCATCGAGAACAGCACGAACTCAGCCTTCCCCTTGTTCTTGCTCGACGCGACACCGCCGCCGGCGGAACCAGCTTCATCGCCGGTGCTCATCTTGAAGTTCGAGTCCTTCGTGCAGGTGGATTGACCGTCACACTTGACCTTCTTCGTGCCCTTCGCGGTGTCCGAAGCCATCGCGATGTTCGGATACGGAATCGGGACCGGTCCTGCGGGCGAGGGCGTTTTACACACATCGGGGAACGCGATCGTCACGCCGCTGCTGCTCTTGTGGACCACGCTCAAGAAGTTGACCCCGACCGTTACCGGCATGTCAGATCTCCCCTCGGCTAGTAGGCACTGGGCGCTCCGGCTCCGGCGGCAACCATGGTGGCGTCCGCCGGAAGTGACATGTTCTCACAGCGGACGGTAATCGCTTTCACGTCGAGCGGGCCGTCCCACAGCTCGGTGTAGCAGCGCCAGATCATGATGAGCTTTCTGGCGTCGGCATCGACAATCACGGTGTCGAGGTTCGCATAGAGCTCACGATCCGCGCCGAACTTGGTGGCGATCAGGCATTGCGGATTCGCGACCCCAGGCAGGCTGAACTCCCAGTAACCCTCGGGCGTGGCCTGCCGCACGAGCACCGCTTCGTCCCCCCTCAGGTAGCTGGGCGCGACCAAACCGTACGATGCCGCATTGAAGAAGCGACGATCGAAGTCCTTGGGTAGCAACGGCGCGCGGTTGTTCGTCCAGGCCTCGTCGTACGTCCCGGCGAACGACACCCGGGGCTGCCAGTTTGGGGCGACGAACCCGAAGCCGGTGGGTCTGCACCATCCGCCAACGGCCTTCAGAGGATCGTCCGGATCCTCGAGGTTCGGCAGCGGCTCTCCTTCGTACACCGGGCCCTGTGGGGTCTTGAACGCCACACCCACGGGATTCCAGGGCTCACACGAATGGTGCTCGGGGTCGTCGGCCGTGCGGTCCCAGCCGCCGAAGGCGCGTTCGTAGGTGAGCGGCATCATCTCGAAGGGCGTGGGCGCCGACATCCCGCCATTCCGCAACACGTAGCGATCCCCGCTCACCCTGACCGTCTTTCCGACCGGTCCGACCCTGAACTCCACGTCTACCTGGTCGGTGCCCAGATTGGGCGCGTACGCGTGCCCTAGCAGCACCACATCGGTCGAGGGCTTTACGAACGCGGTCTCGGGCTCGTACCGGTAACTGCTCTCTCCGGGCTCGCCGTAATACTCGCCTTCGAAGTTGACCGGATCCTGCTCCTCGGCGAGGGAGACCTCCCCCGTTATCCCCACATCGAACGTCGCCCTCACAATCGGCGCCACGATCGGACGGCCGTCTTCATTCGCAATGAAGAGCGGCTCGAAGGTGAACGGGGTCTGGTTGTCGATTTCGGGATGTGGCATGGACTCACACCCTCGGGCTCGTTCGAGGTCTCATGCCGTAGCCTGCTGCATCGCCAACGCCGTACCCTGCCGCGTCGCCAACGCCTCGAGCTCCAGGTCGGGCGCCTGGGCACCGAGGCGGGATCGGATGCGCAGGTATACGTCGCGTCGGGACTCCAGGGGAAGCTCGTCGAGCGTTTCGGGAAGCTGGTGATCGGCGATGGCCACGCCAGATTGCCATGCCGACTCGGGCGTCATATTGGACGCCCGCTGTGCCCAGTCGGCGGCGGCCTTCTCCGGATCGGGTGGGAGTGCCTCCTCTTCGTCTTCGCCTTCCGGCACCTCAGGCCGTGGGAAAGGCATGTGGCCTTCGACGTCCGGGGCGGCGGTAATGCGCCGGTAGGCCGCCGTCGCGACGATTCCCAGGGCGTCGTCGGCCATGAGCTCCAGCAAGGTCGGCACCGCCTCGATCCGGCCCGCCGCCCCGAGTGCGGCGACCGCCTCGTGGGCGATGGGCTCCCGCCCGACGAGCGACTGGAGGACCGTGACATCCTGTGGCTCTCCCAGCACACCCAAGAACGACACGGCCTCCGGGTCGGGGTCGGTCTCCCGCGTCGCTAGGGCGCGGCAGCGATCTGCCAGACCCGGGAATCCCATCCGGGCGGCAGCCCGGAGGGCTGCACTTCGGACGTCGGGCTCGGCGCACTGTAACGCAGCGTCGAGGTCGGACTGTCCTAGCAGCCCGAGTCGACCGGCCGCGCCCAGAGCCAGAGCCCGCGTAGGTGGGTCGTCCGAGCCGAGCAGCCGCTCGAGCCCGACGACCGGAATCCGATGGAACGCGATCACATCGGCCGCCGCTGCCGCGCGAAAAAGATCTTCACCCGTCACGAGTGTCTCCAGCGTCTCGGACATCCCGTCGAGGGGGTAATGCCTGAGCGCGATCCGGATGCCGTCAACGGATTCCGGCCCGGCCGTCCTGAGCGCCTCGCGAATGAGCTCGTGGTACTCGGCCTCACCCGCTTCAAACAGCACGAGCGCCGCTGCCGTCGTAGCGAACGTCTCACCTCCCACCAGACGCTCCTCGGCGAGATCGACCGCATGAAGCTCCGCGAGCCGAAGACCGTCGAGGTGGGCCTCGGCGCGCTCTTCGTGCTCGGCAAGGTCCTCGAGGGTCCAGTCGGGCGTGAAGAGGTTGGCCTCCCGGTGCTCCCACAGGAAGTCCAGCTCGTCGAAGTGCTCTTCGACGATGTCCAGGATGACCGGCGGCCGGCCGAGAGGGGTCACGAGGGCTCGATCAGTTGATGTGGACCGAGCCACCCTTGATCTTGTTCGGCCCGCTCGAGCGGGAGATCAGGTGCCCTCCGCGGATTTCGATGCGACCGTCGGCGCGCATCGCGATCTTGGACTTTCCGCACTCGATTACCAGCTCGCGCTTGCTCTCGACGCGCAGCGTCTCGGGCGTCTTGGCGCTCGTCTTTGGAGGTGCGTCGAGAAGGCCGAGCACGACCGGCCGTTGCTCGTCACCGCCCACGTGGGCGAGTACGACCCGCAGACCGACACACCTGGACCAATTCGGGGCGTCCGGCATCCACACGACGTCGGCCGCGCGCGCACCGTGCATCTCGGTGGAGACCAGTGGAAGTCCGTGGTCGTCCACACCGACCACTTCGCCCACTAGGACGCCGGGGAGCTGGGTCACGTCTTGATTGTACATATTCGGTCCTCCGCTCTGATCAGTTCTGTGCGATCTTGCTGCCCTTGATCACGACGTCTCCGGAACCCTTGATGGTGATCTTCTTGCCGTTGATCGTGACGTCGCCGTTCTTCTTCATGACGATCGTGGCTTTGCCGGCCTTGAAGGAGATCTCGTCCTCGCCCACGAGCTGGATCTTCTTGGCCTGGAGTACATATTCTTTCGTCACCGACTCCTGGTATTTTCCCCCGACAGTCTCCTCCAGGTCCTTGGAGACACTGATAGTCGCTTCCGCGCCCACGGTCACACTGAGCGCCTTCCCAACGGACAAGTCCTGATTCTCACCGATGGTGATGCTCTCGTTCTTGCCGACGCTCACCGTGCGGTTCTCGCCCACCGAGATGCTCTCGTTTTTTCCGACGCTCTCGGTCCGGTTTTCCGCGATGGTGATGGTTTCGTCCTTGCCGACGTCTTCGGTGCGGTTGTTGCCAATGCTGATGGTCTCGTCGTTCCCGACCGTCTCCCTACGATCGTTCTCGACCATCACCTCCTTGTCTTTTTCGGCATGGATGTAGAGCAGCTCGCTTCCCTTCTTGTCCTCCATGCGGATCTCGTTGAAGTTGTCGCCGCCGCCGTCCTTGGTGGAGCGCGACTTCACGCCACTCTGGGTCTGATTCGCCGGCAATGAATACGGCACGGTCTGATCGGCGTTGTAGACGCGCCCGGTGATGAGCGGCCGGTCCGGATCCCCCTCGAGGAACTCGACGATCACTTCCTGCCCCATGCGCGGGATGTGGATCGCACCCCACGCCTTTCCGGCCCACGCGGTCGAGACCCGGATCCAACAGGAACTGTTTTCGTCCTTCGCGCCGATTCGATCCCAATAGAACTGGACCTTCACCCGCCCGTGCTCGTCGGTGAAGATCTCCTCGCCGGACTTTCCGACCACGAGTGCGGTTTGCGATCCGTGAATCCTGGGCCTTCTACTCTTTCTTGGGGGTCTGAAGGGGATCGAATAAGGCATGGCAAGAAACTTACACTCGTACTCGAACTCGGCCGTGTCCCACGTGAGGTAGTCGCCGGCCTCGCCCCAGTGCCGCACTTGAAGTAGAAGGTAGGACTGATTCACGTCGTCCCGGTAATGATCCTCGAGATCGAACCGGAAGCCGCTCTGGAAAGCTCGGCAGGTGCCAGAGCCCGAGACCAGATGCCCTTCGGCCTCGCCCTCCTCGAGTATGAGCTGCGCGTAACGGCGTCCATCCGCCAACTCGGTGTATCGGCCGGGGTACTGGTAGATCTCCTCTCCGGTCTCTCCGCTCGCCGTGCTCAGGAGATTCATGGCGGGTTGGAGGTAATCGTAGTCGTTGAGCGCCACTTCGCCGACATGAACGGAGCGCTCCAGCGTCAGACTCGTGATCTCGTCTTCATCCGCCAACGAGCCCGGATCCGAGGTGATGCGAGCGCTTTCTTGCCCAGGGCAGGGCTCATGGGCGCTTGCGTCGTCGGCGACCACGAGGACATGCTTTCCATCGGAATGTTCGAAGAAGTAAAAGATGCCCTCCTCTTCGAACAGTCGGGACACGAAATTGAAGTGGCTCTCCTGATACTGGACGCAATACTCCCGCGTCTCGTAAGTCTGCGTGCAGCGAAACTCGAAATCCGAATAGGCCAGGCCGTCGAAGACCTCCTGCGCGATATCGAGCACGGTCATGCCCTGGAAGATCTTGCTGTCCTGTGACAGGGTCAGGAACCAGAACCAGGGCACGATCTCGGCCCGGTAGAAGGTGACGTCGTCCTTCTGCCCCAATTGCACGAACTTGCGCACGATGCCATCGATCTTCCGCTCGGTGTCGTCGGGTAGCACGATGGTGATGGTCATGGGCTTGCGGAGCAGCTTCGCCGGGTCCAGGTCCTTCTCCTCCGATAGCAGCTCGAGCTTGTAGGTATAGGGCACCGAAATGGCCTCTTCCCCGTCGAACCTCTGAAGCACCAGGTCGTCAGATCCCAAGGGGGTATCCACCCGAAACGGTCTGCCTGCTTGTGAAAACCTGGGCATCAGTCATAGCCTCGAGTTAGAGGGCTGACGTTCAATTTTGGCGCCTCCGGGTCAACTCGCGGCCGAGGAAGCCTTGCGCTCCGTCGTACCGGAAGATGGTGCACTATTGTAGGTGAAGGCGCCGTCGTCACCGACGTCCACATCAATTGTCTCGGGAGCCTCCCCATCCACAAGGGCTTCCAGCAGAATCGTCGAGAGGTCGGGCAGAAGCGTGTTGGTGAGGATGTTGTCGATGTTTCGCGCGCCGCTCTCGACCTCGGTGCAGCGGTTCGCGATCTCGTCGAGAAATGCGTCTGTATAGGTGAGCGTCACTTTGTGATTCTCGTTTAGGCGCTTCTTCACCTTTCCAAGCTTGAGCCGGATGATCTGCTTGAGCGCCTCATCACGGAGCGGGTAGAAGGGCACCACCACCATGCGTCCGAGCAACGCGGGCTTGAACAGCTTGTCCAGCTCGGGCTTGATGGAATCCACCAGCCCCTTCGTGCTCGGCATGGTCTCCGGGTCTTCACAGAGCTTCATGATCGAATCGGTGGCCGCGTTGCTGGTCAGAACGATGATGGTGTTCTTGAAGTCGATCTGGCGACCTTCTCCGTCGTCCATCCTTCCTTTGTCGAACACCTGGAAGAAGAGTTCCAGCACATCCGGATGGGCTTTCTCGACCTCGTCCAGCAGGACCACGGAATACGGCCGCCGCCGCACGGCCTCGGTCAGAACACCGCCTTCGCCGTAGCCCACGTAACCGGGGGGCGAACCCTTCAGAGTCGACACGGTGTGAGCTTCCTGGAACTCCGACATATTGATCGTTATCAGGTTTCGCTCGCCGCCATAGAGCAAGTCGGACAGCGTGAGTGCCGTCTCGGTCTTGCCGACCCCGCTCGGCCCGACCAGCATGAACACGCCGACCGGCTTGTTCGGGTCTTCGATGCTGGCCTTGGACGTGCGGATGCGGTGGCTCAGGATCTTCAAGGCATGATCCTGGCCGATGATGCTCTCCTGCATCTTCTCTTCCAGGGTCAGCGCGAGGCTCAGGTCGTCACGGTGCATCTTGCCCACGGGAATGCCGGTCCACCCCGAGATCACGAGCGCGACGAGCTCACCATCCACCGCGACGGGGATAAGGGGCTCGTCGCCTTGTAGCTTCTCCAACTCGGTCTCCAGCTTGACCAGCCTTGCGCGGATGACCTCCGGATCCTCGGCAACGATCGGTTCCGGTTCCGAGGCCTCCTCCGGCGCCACGGCCTCCTCCTCCGCCTCGCCTGCTCCTTCGCCGGCGTCATCAGTCTCACCCGCCTCCGCCTCCGCGCTCGCCTCCGCGGGCTCGGATTCCTTGGATTCAGCAGCTTCCTCCGGCTCGTCCACGAAGTCGGCTTCGAGCTGGGTGCGAGCCTCACGGACCTGCCGAACGAGATCGCGTTCCTTTTCCCAGCGTGTGGTCAGCTCGGCGAGCTCCGTCTCCACGACCGCCAGCGCCTCTTCGATTTCGGCGAGACGTTCGGAGTGGTCGATACCCACCGCCTCCTCACGCCGGAGAACACGGTTTTGCACATTGAGGTCGGCCAAGCGACGGGTGGCGGCCTCCACCTCAGGTGGCGTCGCGCTCTGACCGAGCGCCAGGCGGGCGCACGCCGTGTCGAGGACACTGACGGCTTTATCCGGAAGCTGGCGATCGGAAAGATATCGGGCCGAGAGATGCACGGCGGCGTCCATGCCGTCATCGAGGATACGCACCTTGTGATGCCGCTCGAGCGTGGGCACCACCCCTCGCAGCATCACCTTGCAAACGGTCTCATCGGGTTCTTCCACCTTCACGAGCTGGAAGCGACGGCTGAGGGCCGGGTCCTTCTCGATGTACTTCTTGTACTCCGACCAGGTCGTGGCGGCGACGGTCCTGAGCTCTCCCCGCGCCAGCGCCGGCTTGAGCAAATTGGCCGCGTCATTCTGACCCGCCTGTCCACCGGCGCCGATCATCGTGTGCGCCTCGTCGATGAACAGAATGATGGGAATGGGAGACGACGCTACCTCTTTCATCAGGCTCTTCAGTCGATTCTCGAACTCGCCCTTCACACCCGCGCCCGCCTGAAGGAGCGCGAGATCGAGGCTTCTCAACGACACGTTGCGGAGCACCTCCGGCACGTCGCCCTCGGCGATGCGCATCGCGAACCCCTCCAACACGGCCGTTTTCCCGACGCCCGCCTCGCCGACGAGGATCGGGTTGTTCTGCCTTCGGCGGGTCAGAATATCGATGACCTGCCGAATCTCGAAGTCTCGACCCAGTACTGGATCGAGCTCACCGTCACGCGCCCTCTGCGTAACGTCGACGCAATATAGGTCCAGATTGGGTGTCGGCCCGCCGGCCTTCTTGCCGGGAGCGGCTGCCGCGCCGTCGGTTGCGGACACGGCAGCCCGCTCCTCGCTCGACCGCGCCACGATGTCGGTGAACTCCGTCATCAGAGTCTCGGGCGGGATCTTGGCCCACTCATCGCTGGTGGCCCTGAGGCGCTGACTCAGATCGCGATTGGACACCAATGCGAGCACTGTATGCCCGGTCCGGATCTCGCCGGCATCGAAGTCGACCGAGCCGATCAGCCACGCCTCACTCAACATCTGCACGAGGGGCGAACCCATATGGGGTCGTCCGTCTCCGCTTCCTCGCTTCGAGCGGTCGAGGCTGGTGGTCAGGTCCGTCTGAAGCCGCGACCGATCGATGCCGTAATGCTTGAGGATGAAGGCGTAGTCGCCGTCCGTGTAGTCGAGCAGCTTCGCCAGATAATGGACGATCTCGACACTGTAGTGGCTCTGGGAGACACAGAAGCCGACAGCCGCGTCCAGCGCGGCACGCGTCTCGGGGTTCAGCTTTCCGACAAGCGATTTGAGATTGATCATTCGAGTGTTCTCCGCTTAAAGCATCAGGACGGTCTCACCGGCGTCATCCACGAAGGGGACAGAGCGGATCCAGGTGCCCCAACCCAGGCACGTGGGCTCCTCGCTGCCGAGCACGAGCGTGGGCACATACTGACGATCCAGCACGAGCCTCAACTCCACATCGAACTGGTCGTTGGTGAAGAAACGGAGGAGGGAGCGGAGCTCGCCGAATGCGGACCCGCTCGGAAGAAACGACTCGTATTCCTCCCAGTCGAGGGGACCCAGTACGATGCGAACCCGGGCCTGTGGGTCCCAGACTTCGTCCCCCACAACAGCCCCTCCGCCCAGGCGGGTCGAGCTCGAGACGTCGTCTTCGTCGATTCTACAGTGATCGACATCGGCCAAGAGATACCAGCTTCCCAAGAACTGTTCGACCTCGACGGGGACCTCGAAGTAATGCCCGATCATCTGCTCGAGCGCCGTGGCGCTCCGCGGCCCGGGACCTAGGAGCCCGGTGTAGCCCATGAGGGAGGCTGGATCGATGTCCAGGTTCTCCTTGATGCGTTCTTGGCCAAAACCGAGGAGATCCGCGAGATGGGAGCTGATCAAATCGGGCTCCCCGCGCTCGTACCGTGCAAAGAAGCTGCCTCTTTCCCAGGCAAGGTAGAACAGGGAAATCAGGCGATGATGGAAGAGATCCAGGAACGCCATAAATCCGGGATCTCGGGACCTAACGAGCTGGGTGGCGAGCACCGAATAATGATTGGGCAGCACCCCCATGTGCCCGACCAGGCCCATGAAGTTCACCATCATTTGCCAGGGTTCGTCGGGCCGATCCTCGAGATCCTGGATCTCGGATGCGGGAAACGAGAGGCTCGGATTCGCGGTGAACCGAACGACCTCGTCCTTCGGGTCGCCGAAGCCTCCCACCGGTGCACGGTCGGGTCGAAGACGCTGCAACAGCCGAACGGCCTGGAAGAAGCTAAACGCGTTGTGGTCGTCGACCAGCTCCTTGAGGGCACCTTGCCCGGCGTCGGCAGACATCGCTAAAGCAGTGGTTTGGTCCCGGACCTGGGAGGCCACGCGCGAAGCACGCCGGAGCGCTGTCGCGTCGTGGCCACCAGCCGCGAGAAGCTGTTCAAGGAGGAATAGAGCCCGAGGAAACGCTCAATGACACTCGCGAACAGATAAACGCCACCGCCCGTGAAATCGTCTTCATCGAATTCGATGCTGACGCGTCTCCCTCTGGCGAAGCTAAGCCCGTGCTCACCGTGAAAAGGCGCATGCATCGGCTCGCTCTCGATACCGACGATACCCTGGATATGCCGCTCCCCCTCGGTCGAGTTGGAGAAGTCATACAGACGCAACACCTCCTTGAACGCATCGGCGCCCCGATCCACAAGGGACAGATAGTTGAGCGACAGCATCGAGATGAGACGCCAGAGTTGCTGTCCGCCGGCGGGTGGCTGGAGGGCCTTGGTGGGCGTTACGAGCGAGTGAATGCCCTGGAGCGGTGCACTCTCCTCCTCGAGGTCGAAGTCGGACTCGGTGGTACCGAACGGGAGCTCGTGGGGCAGGTTGCCGTTCGAGCAAAGCGTGCGCACCATCGCTGAGTGGTACTCCGGATGTACCGTCTGCCCAGTCAGGTCCACGAAGGAAAGGGACACCTCGGACATGGTGTCCGCCTCCCAGGATGAGGGCGCTCGTAAAGACGCCCAGAACGGGCCGTCGGACGTCTGATCCCGGTGCCGCACTGCGTAGAAGGGTGCGAAAGAAACACGTTCGGTCGAACCTGGTGCCACCGCAAAGACCTCCTCGATGGAGAACACCTCCGAATCGTTGGGTACTTTCACAGGGTACGTACTCTCACGCTGTGTCATCCGGATGGGGCGGGACTCGGCCCGAAAAAGATTCACGATAGGCGTACAGCCGAGTCGCAGCGTTCGTTCGGACACGGCCTCCTGTAAGCGGGCATGCCGATCCGGAAGCTCGAATCGGGAGATGAAAAAGAGCAACTGCATCGTGTTGCCCATGCCCGCAGCCTGAACAGCTTCCAGTCCCTTCACGTCCAGGAAATTGTACTTCCGCGGGAACGCGAAGTATTCCTGGATAATCTGATACGGGAGGAAGGACCGGCGGGTGGCGGGCAGCATGGCCTCGTTCGGCTCGAATCCGACCGGGCTGATTGCCGAGCCGGGCAACCTGATACGACGCCCATCTTTGTCCGCGGGATTCCATGCTACGACCTGTGTACAATTGTTGCACAGTAGCTCGTAAAGGGACGCCACCACACCCGGATCGCCATCTAAATAGAATCTCAGCTCGCTGAACTCGAGCTCGTCGAACGTCACATCCGGCTCGCCTTGAATGTCGACCCGGAGTATCGCGAAGCTGTCGGTCGGTTGGGGAAGCTCGACCTCGTGAGGCGAATGCCAGCCCGCCGACGCCACAGTGAGCGGCAAGAGTGTGGTGTCGTAGCAGGTCCGGAACCGGCAGCGCACGCCCGTTTTCGTAGGTGGTGCCACCAGCTTCGAATGGCGAGGGATGGGCCATCCGGTAGAGAGCTTGCCACGTTCGGGATCGAGGCGGAACTGGACGATCCCCATCGGCGGCACGGGCCTCAGGTAATGCGGATAAAGGACGTTCAGCAGAGCCTGGCTGATCTCTGGAGAAACGTCGTCTACCTTGAGATGGATGCGCGCGGCCAGGAAGGCGAATCCCTGAAGCAAGCGTTCGACGTGGGGATCCTCCGTTCGGTTCGGCTCGATGCGCAGACGGGATGCAATGGCACCATAGGTATCCGCGAACTCGGATCCCAAGTGCCGCAAGAACGTCAGCTCTCGTTCATAGTAGTCCAGAAGGCGTTGGTCCCTCATCCGCTCATCCCTTGATGCTGAATCGCCCGTCCGTCATTTCCAACTCCATATCGAACTCTACGCGTTCAGGGTCAGGGTCGAGGCGAAGCATGGCCTCGATCTCGAAACGCATAGCTCTGAGGCCGCCCTTTCCCTCATCCAAAATCGTGACCCGCACATCTTTCAGGCGGGGCTCAAACACGGCTATCTTCCGCTCGATGCTGCGCTGCAGGCGGGCGCGAGTCGCCAGCGAATCTGCGGACATCGATGCGAAGTCAGGAAGGCCATAGTTGTAGATCGAACGCTCCAACTCCGAGTATGGAGCCGTTGCCGGATCGCCTGACTCACGGGTATTGAGAAGCCACTCGAGGTCACGCAGCAGGTTGGCCTTGAAGGCCGCCACGGACGCCTCCCAGGTCTGTGCCTCGGGTGAGCTATCCTTCATCAGACGGTCAAGGATCGATCCCCGGAGCGTCTTCGATCTCTTGCGCTGGTTCAATGGTCTCATGTCCTGGCGCGGTTAGCGCCTTTTCTGGCGCTGGCGGCGCCTGCTCTTCAGTCAACGAAAAGGCTTGCGCGGAGTCCAGCAAGCAGATCCGGTCGTGTAAGTCGGCCAATTGTGCGTCGTTCGCGGGAAGACATCTGTAGAGGAGTGCGAGTGGGCGCGCAACGATATCACCTGCCTCCCAGTCCTCGAGATGGTGTTTCTCGATCGTCGTCTCCAGATCCTTCAAAATCGGCTTCGCTACGCCGTGCAGGCCCGCGTCTATCATCACTGAGGCTGCGAGCGTCTGCGTAATGAATCGGGCGCGTACACTCTTCTCGTGGTCGGCGCGCCTCTCCAGGAGTTCAATCCCGCGCTGTGGGTTGCCTGATGCGACCCACTCCAGAGCCTTTTCGTGCGTGGCCTCGCTCAGCGTGCGCTCCTGATCGTAGTCCGGACCCGAATTGGGGCTGCCCGCCGAAGAAGCACCCGCCCCCTCCCCACCCAGCCCCAGAAGATTCAGCCACTCCAGAGTGTCACGGTTCGCCGCCGGGGTGTCGTCCATCAACATCTGCTGCGGCAAATCGGGAATGTCTTGCAAGAGCGCCGCAAGTTGCCCGCGAACCGCGTCCGCAACCGGCGCATAGGAGTTTCCAAGGTGCCCGAGGGCAGTCAGGATATACCGCTGCAGGTCGAGCCAGCCCCGGCCGGACGGGCTAGCCGTGACCTCTTCCCCCGCCTCGAGCAGGTCCGGCCAATCCTCATTCAGGAGAAGCGTCTTGAGTCGCTTGCGCACTTCTGGAGCCGGGGCATCGAGCATCCGGACGTCGATTTGATGGCCGTGGGCTCGGATTTCTCCCCAGCGAAAACCGCGGAGCAAGAGATAGGCGGCGGGATTCGTGGGATCCGACTGCCGCATGAAGCGGGCGATGACGCCGATCCTTCGACTGGCGTCATTCAAGCTCGTAGGTTCGAGGCTGATTCCCCCGCCCCCAGACGGGGCCTCGCCACCGGCTTCTTCGTCATCAAAAGCCTCTTCCGGCTCGGGCGGATCGGGGTCGGTCTCGAGCTTCTTGGCGAGGAGCGCGTCAACCGCCCGACGCGCACGCTCGAGCTCCGTCTTCAGATCCCGATAGTGGGGCTTGATCTTGCCGGTAAAGCGCTCCTTGCAGATGGCCTCGAGCGCTGTCAGCGACTCGCCGCACCCATCCAGCGCCTCGACCATTTCCTTGTAGCGGGCTTTGCCCGTATCCCGGAATCCCGCCTCGAAGTTGCCAGCCTGGGGCTCGTCCGTGGCCTCTTCGGCCGCCGCCTCTCCGCCGAAAACATCTTTGCTGAGGCCGGCCCACTCCTCATAGTGGAAGAGGTTGTGTCCCGAGTCCGTGACTCCGACGAAGGCGACGAGCGGGGCCGCCTTGGCATTGAGAAAGTCCAGCGCGTAGGCCCGATCCTCCTCCTCTTCCGGAAAAGCGTGCTCCCAGAAGCCATCCAGAATTCCATGGACCACACCGAGACCGGTACGGAAGCCTGCGAAGCCCTCCATGACCAACAGGGACTCCGCGAGCCAGAGTGCTACGGTCAGATCCTTGGATTCCTCGGCGAGGATCTTCGTTGCGAGCTCGACGATCGGTTCCGCTTCCGGCTCGGCTCGACCGTCGGTCCGGTCGTTCCGAAGGTGCCCGATCTGGGCATAATCGTCGCCGTAAGTGACGTCCTTTCCGGCCGGTTTCTCCTCCCCTAGAGGTTCAAGGAGGTCTTCGACGAGGCTCATGGGGTCAGCCGGAA
>SMVB01374476.1_pt1 | contig 13135 bp, 8 predicted proteins | sample 2456461 | NCBI WGS metagenome assembly SMVB01 (sample SAMN11095934, study PRJNA526329) | marine sediment metagenome | biome: Marine sediment; feature: Surficial sediment; material: Deep marine sediment; isolation source: Hadal surficial sediment | place: Pacific Ocean | collected 2014-05 | depth 0-1...
CGTCTTCGCAAGAGCCGAGTTCCAGGCGAAGCAGGCTCCAGCCAGGAATCCGGGGTAGCTTATTGGAAGCGGCTGGAGGTGGCCGTTGTCTCCCCAATCGGCGATCAGGTATCCGACGGCCCCTCCGCTCCTGCCGTGGATTGCAGCCGAGGCCAGGTTGGCGACTGCGTTGTCGACGCGGCCGGCGAAGCTGTTCCAGCTGCTGGTGCCCGGGCAAACGTAGTAGTCGAGCCCGGATTTCTCGAGCACCCGAGTCTGCTCTTCGAAGGGGTGGTCGGCTGCGTACCCCCAGAGGAGCGGAATCGTGCTCTCCGGGAGCTCGCCGACCAGGTCCGGTCGCTCGAGAATGATGTCCGCCCAGAACATCATGCGGTGGCCGCGGCGCTCGACGAGCTCGTGCACGGCTCGCAGGAAGTCGAGGTAGACCTCCTGGCTGCCCCGGGCCTGGCAGATCGCCTTGGAGCGGCCCATGCCGAGATCGAATGTTTCGTCGAGGCCGACATTGAACAGCCGGCTCGAGAAGTTCGGGAGCAGTTGATCGTAGAGGTCTTCCAGAAGTGCGAGGCTGCCGGGATCGGTCGGGCACAGACTGAAGGGCTCTCTTTCGATGCTGAAGGGGTGATCGATGCCCTCGGGGCATTCCGCAAGCGAGCGGTAGCGGCTGTGGGTCAGCCATCGATGCATGTGACCGAAGCTATTCTGGTTCGGCACCAGCTCGACGAAGCGCTGGCGACAGAAGTCATCGAGCTCACGGATGTCGCTCGCGGTCAGCGGGCTGGCGTGCCTCCAGACCTCTTCGTGTCCGACGTAGGCAAAGGTGTGCTCCGTATAGAGCTGGAGCTGATTGATCTTCCACTCCGAAAGCAGCTCGATGAGCGCGAAGAGAGTCTCCATCGAAGGTACCTTGTTGCGGCTCACGTCGAGCATCACGCCGCGGACCTCGAAGTCGGGCCAGTCTTCGATCTCGACGCAACGAATCCTCGACACCCCGCCGCCGGGGCCTTGCCGATCTCCGATCCATTGTTCGAGAGTGCCAAGGCCGTGGAAGAGAGCTTCGGGGTCGTGGCCACGCAGTGTGATCCCGGAGGCCTGCACGCTCAGGTGATAGCCATGGGTGCGCCTGGATGCGTCGAGGTCGATGTCGAGCGCCGGCCGATTCGTCGTGGCTTCGTGCTGGATCTCGATGCCGGTTCTCTGAGCCAGGACCTCGAGGCGGCGAAGCAGTCGGCCGTCGGAGGTGTGGATCGAGAGGTTGCCGCGCAATCCGGCTGTGGACTCGAGCGTCCCGGCACCGAGTCTGAGCCGTTGGGGAGGTGGCGTGAGGTCGGTCGGTACTGTCACTGCGGTGAATCGAAAAGCTGTCTGAGACGGATGTCGATGTCGCTTCGCGCGCGTTCAGTTCGCGGATCGGGAGGTCGCACGGGCCCTGGAGATGGAGCTCGAGGGCGCTTCGACGATTGTATCCGGGCGCTGTCAAATCTTTGTAAAGCCGAGACTCGTAAGTATCTTCAGGGTGTACCTTCACCCTGTGAGGCTTCCCCGACCCATGCCACGTTTGCGTCAACTCTCCCGCAAGCCTGCGCTGTGGCTCGGCTTCCTCGCCGTGGTGATTCCTCTGGTTGTGATGCTGGTGTTTCAGTACAAGTGGCTGGTGTCGTTGGAACAGGCATCGGTGATTGCCAACCAGGCGATGCTCGAGAACTATCTGGAGGCGGTGTCGACGGAGGTTCGCTACTCCTATGCCAGCAACGCTGAGCGTGGACTAAATCTCCCTGCGTCGCTGTTCCGCGGTGATCGCGATCTCGACAGAGTCGCGGACTATCTGCGCCGGCGTGAGGCTTGGGGAGCGAGCTGGTTGTTCGTCGTCTTCATCGCGGAGGACGGAGTCGGAGAAGTGGTGTTCTTTCAACCGGAGTGCTCTTGCTGGCGAAGTCCACCCGTCGATCCGGTGGTCGAGGCCGTGCGAGTGGCCAGCGCTCCGTGGGTCATGCTGGGACAGAACGGGACTTCCATCGACTTCCTCGAGCTTCAAGTGGATGAGAAGAATCCTGAGGTCCGGATGATCCTCAACCCGATTACCGACGGGCATCGCCGAGTAATCGGCGTTGCGGGGATGGTGCTCGATCCCGAGTATTTTCAATCTCAACTGCTGCCGAGCGCGATCGAGAAGTCCCTGCCGGACTTCTACGGTGAGGGCGACTTCGGTCATTTTCTCGTCAACGTCCACGACAACCGCGGCGAGATCCGGCTCTCGACGACTTGCCATGCCGATTGTCGACGGGAGGGCGAGCCGAGTGCGATGTCGAGTCCACCGGCCGCACGCAAGGCGTTCTCCTGGGTTTTCACAGACTGGGCCGTCGAGCTCGAGAGCGAGCATCTATCGGTGCACGAGTTGGCGCGTAGCAATTTCATCCTCAACATGAGCTTGTCGGCCCTTCTTGGCATCGCCTTGCTCGGCGGGTCGGTGTTCACCCTGCGTACGGCGTCACGCGAGATACGACTGTCGAGGATGAAGAGTGATTTCGTCTCCAATGTGAGCCACGAGCTTCGCACTCCACTCGCATCCATCCGAGCCTTTGGAGAGTTCTTGCGGCTCAAGCGCGTGAAGGACCTGGACAAGGCTGCGGAGTATGGTGAGTACATCGAGACCGAGAGCCGCCGTCTCACTCAGCTGATCAACAACATTCTCGATTTCTCCAAGATCGAGTCGGGACAGAAAACCTATCGTTTTCGTGTCGTCAATCTTCGCGAGCTCCTCGAGGGAGCCCTGGCGACTTTCAAGGTTCGCAGTCAGCAGGAGGGTTTCAAGATCGAGTTCGACTGCACCGAGGAGTCGTCAGTGCTGGTGCGCGCCGACTCCGACGCCATCTTGCAGGCACTGAGCAACCTGCTCGACAACGCCGTGAAGTACTCGAGCGATCGGCGAGAGATCTTCGTACGGCTGGAGTGTAGCGCCGATGCGGCGATCATCTCGGTGCGCGATTACGGCGTCGGGATCTCTCGTGAGGAACAAGTCAAGATCTTCGAGCGTTTTCATCGTGTGTCCACCGGACTCGTGCACAACGTTCGCGGCAGTGGGCTCGGCCTGTCGATCGTGCATCACATCGTCAAGGCGCACAACGGCGAGGTGTCGGTCGCGAGCGAGCCCGGGTACGGCAGCACGTTCTTTATCCGGTTGGCTCTGGTCGAAGACTCCAAACAGCAAAGGTAGGGAAGAGATGCACCGAATACTGGTAGTTGAAGACGATCGGGCGATGGCCGTTGCGCTACGCGATGGATTGGAATACGAGGGATACGAGGTTACAACCGCCGTTGATGGCGAGGCCGGCCTGCAGTTGGCGCAGGCGACGGATCCCGATCTCATTCTGCTCGACGTGATGTTGCCCAAGCGCAGCGGCCTGTCGGTCTGCCGCCAGATCCGCGGCGAGGGACGAGACGTTCCGATCATCATGTTGACCGCCCGGGGTCAGGAGATCGACAAGGTCACCGGTCTCAAGGTCGGAGCCGATGACTACGTGACCAAACCCTTCGGCTTCCTCGAGCTGGTAGCGCGCATGGAGGCAGTGCTACGCCGCTCGAGCGGGCCGAAGCGGCGCGAGAAGTACCAGTTCGGTGACCTGGAGGTCGACTTTCAGAAGTACTGCGTCACGAGCTGCGGTGTTCCAATCGCTCTCTCGGCTCGTGAGTTCGAGCTCTTGGCGTACTTCATCGATCACCGTGGCAACGTCATCAGCCGTGCCGAGCTCCTCGAGAAGGTGTGGTCCTACCGCGGGGTATCCAACACCCGAACGGTGGATATGCACGTCGCCAAGCTGCGCAAGAAGATCGAGGAGGAGCCAGCGGTACCACGCTGGATCGTAACCCTGCATGGAGTCGGTTATCGCTTCGATGGATAGCGGTGGCGAATCCTAGTCAACGAAGGCTCGTGGCCAGTCGGGGTGCCAGGGGTGTTGGGTTTCGTAGGCTCGGGCTAGCTTGAGGACTGTGTCGTCGCGGTGGCGTCGGCCGACGATTTGCATGCCGATCGGAAGGCCTGCTTCCGACAGGCCCACTCGTAGGCTGGCGGCCGGGTTCCAGGAGAGGTTGAAGGGGATGGTGAGGGCGCCGGCGACTACCGGGATCTGAGGCCGGCCCTCGGTCTCGGTGGGGAAGGGGCCGCGCGAGAGCGGTGGATCGATGGAGACGGTGGGGGTGACGAGCACGTCGTAGTCGCGAAACAGGCGGTTGCACCAGTCGACGAGGGTGGCGCGCTCGGTTTGGCCAGTGATGAAACGCTCGGGTGTCATTTCGGTCGCGGTTCGTAGTCCGCTCATCAGGGCTCGGGTGATGTTTTCCTCGTGCTCCGGGAAGTGAGGCGCCAGCTTTCCGGCAAGGAGGAAGTCGCCGAGACTGCGCCACGTCTCGCCGAGATCCGGTACCCGATCGTCGATTTCGGTGACTTCGTGGCCGAGGTCCGCCAGCACGCCCACCGCCTTCTCGACAGCACGCTCGATGTCAGACTGCACCACGGCAAAGCCCAAGTCGCGGGAGTAGGCGATCCGCAGTTTCCGATCCAGAGGACGCCGTACTTCCTCGAGGTAGGAGGATCGGGTATCGGGCAGGGAAGCAGGGTCGTCTGCCGACAATCCGGCCACCTGATCGAGAAAGAACGCAGCGTCTTCGACGGTCTTGGTGAGCGGGCCGTAGACCGAGGTCTGTCCCGAATCCCAAGTCGAGAAGGGTCCGCGCGGGACCCGGCCGAAGCTCGGCTTGAGCCCGAAGGCGCCGACGAAGCTTGCCGGGATACGGATGGAGCCGCCGCCGTCGCTCGACGTTACGAGGGGTAGGACTCCGCCGGCCAGGAGGGCCGCAGAGCCGCCGCTCGAGCCGCCGGGGCTGCGGCGTAGATCCCAGGGGGAACGCGAATCGCTGAACAGGAGGTTCTTGGTGATCGCCGTGAAGCCGAACTCCGGAGTGTTGGTCTTGGCGACGACGATCGCGCCCGCCTTTCGCAAGCGCGCTACCTGCGTGGAATCGCGAGTCGCCATGTTGTCTTTGTAGGGCACCGAACCGTAGCTGGTGACCATGCCTGCGACATCCTCCAGATCCTTGACGCCGAGCGGTACTCCCTCGAGCGGGCCTCCATCGCCTCGACCGATCTTCTCCTCGGCGCGGCGTGCCTCGTCGAGCAGGGCATCGGAATCGCGTCGAGATACGACTGCATTCAGGGCATCGTGCGTCTCGTCGATGCGGCTGAGAGTCGTCTCCATCAACTCGACGGGGGAGGCTTCCTGGTTCCGCAGCCGCCGGGTGAGCTCGAGTAGGGTCAGTTCGAGAAGCTCTGTCATCACGTACCTCGGAGTGTTTCGTTGGCGACGGCCGAGCGATGGTCTATCGCTTGCCGTAGTCTACGGTCAACCAGCGCTCGGGGCGCATTCTCACGACGATGCTGGAGTCCTCTTGGCTGCCGCTCTGGGTGTCGGCCACATACCGGTCGCCGCCCTCGGTGCCGAGATATCGGCGAGCCAGGGGGCGAGTGTGCTCTTCGACGTCGGCGGTACCGACGTGGGTCAGCGGCCCCTCGACCGACACGTACTGATAGGGGGGATCCTCGGTTTGCACGCAGAGGCTGATGCGTATGCCGACTTCCAGCAGCTTGCCCTTTCGCGACTCGCGGCCGGTTACGAACCACAACTCCCCACCGGCTTCGTAGCCATACCAGACCGGTGCACTCAGTGGACCCCGATCGGGCTCTGTGATGCTCAACACTCCGATCCGGACGGCCTCCAGGAAGGACTCTCTCTCGTTGACAGTCATCGCAAACGTCATCGTGCCCCCTCGGCAATATGCTCAGATTTTCAGGCCGCAGTGTACTCGATCGGCTGGCGCGAATCGTCGGGCGTCGGAGGCGGTGATACATTGCGGACCGGCGCTTCATGATCACCTTCCTGACGTTTTTCCTGGGACTCACGACAGGCCTCCACACCGTCGACCTGGCGGTGGATCGGACGGTTGCGGTGGTCGAGTTGAGGCTTGACGGTGAGGCTCTGGGTGTCGTGAAGGGGGAGCCGTGGAAGCTGGTTTGTGATTTCGGTCTGGATCTTAGGCCGCACCTCCTGGAAGCCGTGGCTTTCGATGACGCCGGCCGAGAGCTGGGCCGCATAGAGCAGCGTGTCAACTTGCCGAAACCCGCGGTCATTGCGGCGATCGCTCTGCGCGACTATCGAGACGGGCGCTACGAGGCTGCTGATCTCGTCTGGAGGACGGTTGACGAAGAAGAGCCTGAGCAGATCGTGGCGATGTTCGACGCTGCGCCGATCGCGGTCGAGGAGGGGAGATCGATTCGGCTGCCGGCCTACGATCCGCGACGGATCCATATCTTGAGCGTCGAGGTTCTCTTTAGTGAGGAGCGTCGGGCGCAGGCTGATCTGGCCTTTGGCGGCCAGTACGGGGAGGAGGTCAGCACCGAGCTCTCGGCCGTTGCAATCGAGCTCACCGCCGGGCGCAAGACGCCGACTGTCGAGGAGCTTCGTGGCCATATTCTCGTGGGCGGTAGACCGGCCCGGGTGGTAGCCGTAGAAGACGAGCGCGCCGACGTTTTCGTCGTCCGCGAGCGGAGCTCGATTCCCAAGCTGAGGGATGTCTGGAGCGAAGCCTGGCAGGCGGCGAGTTCGAACTCTCGAGGGCGCTTCGGCGGCGGCGGCACTGCGGCGCAGTTCCTCGACTCCGCCTTACGCCGCAACGATTCCCTGACCTACGTGTTGACCACGCCGCGTAATGTCGAGGCCGCCGACGGTCGTGGGGTGACGGGTGTGTTCCCCGTGTACGGCAATCTGAACATGAAAAAGAACGGCGGCATGGGCAACATCCTGACCTCTCTGCATCCCGAGGTGGGAACCCTTTCGAGGGGACAGCGGGTGGGTTCCGCGGTGGCTCTGGCAGGCGTCAAAGCAGCGGGCAGCAACCGGCCTCGAGCAGTAGTCCTCGTCCTCGGAGACGACTTTACCGATGGCAGTAGCTACGAGCCCGCCAACGTGACCCGGTATCTCGACATGCTCCGCGTTCCGCTGCACGTCTGGCGGCTGAACGACAGCGAGGGGTTGCTATCGGAGTGGGGAACCGGCCTGCCGATTGCCAGTCTGAAAGATTTCAACGGAGCCATGAAAGAGCTCAAGCGCCGCCTGGCTCGGCAGTTCGTGGTGTGGATCGACGGGGTGCATCTTCCCCGGGATATCTCCCTCTCGGCGGCGATTCAGGGCCGGATGCGCTTGGCCAGCAGTGATCCTCTGCCACGCTAGCCTTGGACGCGGCTAGGCGGGCTACGGGCGATCGCGGTCGGTGAGAGAGCTATAAGCTTTTCCTTCTTCTTCTCTTCCTCCGGGGAAGGAGGCCGAGGAGCAAGTCAGAGCCCTTCAGGCTTCGCTGTCGGCCGCGCCTTCCCTCAGATAGGCGTCAGTTCCATCCAGCCAGTCTTGCCGCGGAGGACTGAAGATGTCGATGCCTTCGGTGTCGACGAGCGCTTCGGCGGAGTGCGGTAGATGAGCCGGCAGCTCGAGGACCTGGCCAGGGCCGACGATCACTTCCTGTTCGTCGTCCCCGATGAGAAAGCGCAGACGGCCGCTGAGGATGTAGCTGAGCTGCTCGTTGTGGTGGGAGTGCTTCGGTACGAGGCAGCCCTTCCTCAGCTTGAGGTGCGCGAACATTGCGTTTTCACCGCTGACCAACTGGCGTTGAAAGTGGTCGGTGACCTGCTCCCAGGGCATGCTGTTGAGGTCCCAAAGAGTCTGTAGCTTCTGGGTCATGGTGGTCCTCTTTGTTATTCGGTCGGGGCGTAGGCGGCTTTGCCACGCTGGCCGCCGCTGCGGCTCGAGATGAGGTCGCTCAGGTCGGTGCCATCGAGGTCGTCCGGGTACGGGATGCCCAGCTGGGCGGCGAGGGTGGGCGCCAGATCGACGGGTCGAGCCGGGTCGTGGAGGGTCGTCGGGTCGATACCGGGAATCACGAAGATGAGCGGCACGTGGGTGTCGTACTCATAGGGCGATCCGTGCGTGGCTCGGGTGCTCGAGCTCGACGATATCGCGTTTTCGACGAGCTGCACCATGAGATCGGCGCTTCTTTCCGGATGAAAACTGTGCCGGTAGAGTCGGCGAAAGTGGTCGGGCTCGTCTAGCCGAGTGGCTTGGAGCTCGGTTCTCGTCCACACCCGCTCTACGATCGAGCACTTCTCGATCTCCCTCGCCAGGCTGGCTTCGACGTCTGCGTACTCGGCTCCCGCGTCTGCAATGGCCTTGTGATCGAGGTAGAAGCCGCCGAGAACCCAGTCCTCGAGCCGATACTGCTCTTGGATAGCCAGGCCCGCGTTCTGGAAGCAGTGCCTGTCCTCCCCGTCCATCCGACGACTGTCGATGCCCTTGGACTGCAGGTACTCGGGCATCGGCAGCACTCCGTGGTCCGAGCTGAAGCCGATCACCACACGGTCGAGTCCGACGGTGCGGCCGAGGAAGTCGAAGAAAGTCTGGAGGGAGCGGTCCAGGCGGAGCAGAGTGTCGGCGACTTCTCGACTGTCGGGCCCGAAGGAGTGGCCCACGCTATCCAAGACAGAGAGTCCGAGAGCGAGAACGTCGAGATGCTCGCGTTGGCCGAGCTCTTTGTTCTCGACGACGCTTTGCGCCAGGGCCAGCATGTATTCGTCGGCATACGGGGAGCCGCGAAAGGCGCCGTAGAACGAGCTGTCGGGAGTCAGCCGGGGCCCTCCGAAGGGGTAGGGAAGACGGCGGCCGAAGACGCCTTCGTCGACCGTGCCCACCCCGGCCGCCTCGAGCTCGTCGCCGGTCAGCTCGATCGGTTCCCACATCTTGCCGAAGTACGCGTCGGGTAGATGCCGGTCATGGAAATCCGCGAGCCACTTCGGCTCGGGATCGGGGTAGTAGGCGCTGCTGACCCACTCTCCCGATTCATTGGCGTACCAGTAGGCACCGTCTGCCCTGTGACCACCGAGAGCGATCGCCGATCGATCTTTGTGGCTGATGCTGTACACGCGGGCGCCGGGATCGAGCTCTTTCACCCAGTCGGCGAGGGTCGTACCCAGCAGATTGACCGGCGACCGGCCGTGCTCCGTGTCCGCGTAGGAGTAGATCTCGTCGCCGGTCTGGCGATCCAGCCATACATTGCTGATGATGCCCGAGCGCGACGGATGAAGGCCCGTCGACAGCGCCGAGTGTCCGGCCGCGGTGACCGTGAGGGCATGGTCGTAGTGGGCGTTGGCGAACACCACACCTTGTTCCCGTAGCCACTTCAGCCCGCCTTCGAAGTGGGGCCCGAAACGCTCGAGATAGTCGTAGCGGAACTGGTCGACCACGATGAGGACAAGCAGCCGTGGGCCGCCGGGTGCGAGCTCCGGCGGCGGCGGCGGCGCTTCGCTACATTGAAGGGTGGCGAGGGCCACTGCTGCGAGGGCAGAAAGAGCAAGAGCTCTGTGGCGCGTGCTGCGCATGGGATGCAGTCCTCCTTGTCGATTCGGTAGCGGATGTTACTCGGCGCGCCATGCACCGGCAAACAGGTGCTGCTGAGCTAGGTTCCCGCGTGGTCTTCGCGTAGGCTAGGCCGCGCTGGCCTGGCGGTTGACCGAGGAGGAAGAGGCAGTGGGTGAAGGGCGATCGTCCGTTCTCGTGTACACCGACGGGGGAGCGGAGCCAAATCCGGGATTTGGCGGATGGGGGGCCATTCTGGTGGACTCCGCTTCCCGAGAGGAACGGGAGCTCTCGGGCTGCGCTTCGCAGACGACGAACAACCGAATGGAGCTGACCGCGGCGATCCGCGCGCTCGAGAGTCTGTCCTCCGCCTGCGACGTGGATCTGTACACCGATTCGACCTACGTGCGGCAGGGAATCACCCGTTGGCTCGCGGGTTGGAAGCGCAACGGCTGGCGAAGGAAGGATGGCGCACCGGTCAAGAACGTCGACCTTTGGCAGCGCCTGAGCGAAGCGTCGGGGCGGCATCGCGTCCGTTGGCGATGGGTGAAGGGACATGCTGGCAATCCTCTCAATGAGCGGGCCGACGCCTTGGCATCGGCTGAGATTATTCGTCTCCGTGGAACCGAACAAGCGACGGTCGAAGAGGCCCTGGGCGCCGAGTGGAATGACGCTGGAAGAGTGTTTCTTCGGGTGACCCGAGGTTCTCGAGGAGCAGCCTGGGCGGCCATCGTCCGTCTCGACGACGCGGAATCGGTCTACGGTGGGGTGAGCTCCGCCGCCAGCGCCAATCGACTCGAGCTCGAGGCGGCGTGCGAGCTCCTAGCCGGCATGTCGAAAGACCGGTCGTGGGTCTTTCTGACGCCGTCGGACTACCTGCGCAAAGGCGCTTCCGAATGGCTGGCAGGCTGGAAGAAGCGCAATTGGACCACTGGCTCCGGGGGCGCCTTGAAGAACGACGATCTCTGGAAGCGTCTCGACGGGTTGTTGGCAGATCGACGGATCGCATGGCCGAAAGTGAACAAGGAAGATCATCCGGAGATGGACGACCTGATTCGTATGGCGAAGGAACGCCGCGGGCGGCCGAGAACGGTCGAGAACGGCACTGAGTGGAGCGAATGAAGGAGATACCCAAGAAGTATCGGCACCTCGAGCTGGAGGAGCATTGGCGACGGCGCTGGGATGACTGGCAGGTCTACCGCTGGGATCCGAGCCGGCCGCGCGACGAGAGTTTCGTGATCGACTCACCGCCGCTCACCGCTTCGGGCTCTCTCCATGTGGGACATGCCTATAGCTATACCCACCAGGACCTCGTGGCGCGCTACCAGCGCATGACCGGACTCAACGTCGCCTACCCGATGGGCTGGGACGACAACGGCCTGCCGACCGAGAGGCGGGTCGAGAATGTCTATGCCGTGCGACCCGACCCGCAGATTACCTACGATCCCGATTGGCGCCCCGAGCGGGCCGGCAAGAAGGCCGAAGTCGTTCGGATCTCCCGTCGGAACTTCATCGAGGCGTGTAGTGCGCTGACCCGGGAAGACGAGGAGGCTTTCAAAGAAGCCTGGCGGCGGTTGGGATTGTCGATCGACTGGTCTTTGACCTACGCCACCATCGATGAACGCAGTCGGCACATTTCCCAGCTGTCGTTTCTGGATCTCATTCGGAAGGGAAAGATCTATCAGCATCTGGCTCCGACGATGTGGGACATCGACTTCCGAACCGCTGTCGCTCAGGCTGAGGCCGAAGATCGACCGCGGACAGGCGCTTTTTGCGACATCGTCTTTGCCGTGGAGGGCGGCGGCGAAGCGGTAATTTCGACGACTCGACCCGAGCTGCTCGGCGCTTGCATCGCTCTCGTAGCGCACCCCGATGACGAGCGCTATCAGCCGCTGTTCGGCAAGACCGCCATCACCCCGCTGTACCGATGCCCGGTGCCGATCCTCCCTGCCTCCCACGCCGATCCCGAGAAGGGGACCGGCATCTTGATGGTGTGCACTTTCGGCGACCTCATGGATGTCGAGTTCTGGAAGACCTCCGGCCTTCCTGTGAAGCCGCTGATCGGCAAGGACGGACGACTCTGCGAGATCGAGCACGGCGTGGCTCCCTTCGACAGTCGCGATCCCGAACTGGCACGGCGATACCACGGCGAGCTGCAAGGCCTCACGGTGGTGGCGGCCAGGCGCCGGATCGTCGAGCTCCTGGCCGAAGACGGGAGCTCCGCTAGTGGCAGCGGCGCGGCGCTCAAAGGGGAGCCGGTCGCCACCGAACAGGCGGTGAAGTTCTACGAGAAGGGCAAGCGTCCCCTCGAATTCATCACCACTCGGCAGTGGTTCATTCGCGTTCTCGACGTCAAGGAGGAGTTGATCGCGCAGGGTCGCAAGATCCAGTGGTACCCCGATCACATGCGGACCCGCTACGAGCACTGGGTAGAGGGGCTGAATCAGGATTGGTGTATCAGCCGCCAGCGCTTCTCCGGAGTCGGTTTTCCGGTCTGGTACCCGGTTGGCGACGACGGCGAGCTGGACTACTCGAACCCCATCCTGGCAGACCCCGATCAACTGCCCGTGGACGCTCTGAGCGACGTGCCGTCGGGTTTCGACGAGTCCCAGCGCGACGTTCCCGGCGGCTTCAGCGGTGACCCCGACGTCATGGACACGTGGGCGACCTCGTCTCTGACTCCGCAGATCATCAGCCACTGGGGTCTGGACGCCGAGCGCCATGCCAAGCTCTTTCCCATGGATCTGCGCCCTCAGTCGCACGAGATCATCCGTACCTGGGCCTTCTACACGATCGTCAAGGCCTGGATGCACGAAGGGGTGATCCCCTGGAAGCGGGTGACCATCAGCGGGTGGGTGGTGGATCCGGATCGCAAGAAGATGTCGAAGTCGGTGGGCAATGTGCTGACGCCGTCGCACATCTTCGACGAGTACTCGGCGGACGCGTATCGCTACTGGGCGGCCCGCAACCGGTTCGGTACCGACACGGTGTTCGATACCGACGTGGTGCGGGTCGGGAAACGACTGTGCACCAAGCTCTTCAACGCGAGTCGCTTCGTGCTCCTGCAGCTCGACCGGGTCGAAGCCGACTACTCGGTCGTGGAGTTGAGCGATATCCGCGAAGGCCTCGACATTGCCTTCGTGGATCAGCTGCGCTGTGTGGTCGACCGGGCTTCGAGGGCCTTCGCCGACTTCGACTACGCGACGCCACTGCAGGTGGCCGAGGATTTGTTCTGGCAGTTCTGCGACGACTACCTGGAGCTGGTCAAGGTGCGCTCGTATGGCGATACCGACTCCGCTGGGCGCCGATCGGCTCTCGCCACTCTGCACCTCGGCCTGCGGGTCTTTCTTCGGCTCTTCGCTCCGTTCCTGCCATATGTCACGGAGGAGGTGTGGTCGTGGCGATTCGGCTCCGATGAGGCGTCGGGCTCGATTCACCGAGCACCCTGGCCGACCGTCGATGAGATGTCGGCGGTCGAAGCTCCGGCGCACGCTGAGACGTTCGCGGTTGCGGTCGAGCTGCTGCGTTCGATCCGGGGCCGCAAGACCCAGGAGAAGCGTAGTTTGCGCTGGCCCGTGCAGAGTGTCGTAGTCGGGTCGACCGAAGCCACCCGAAAGGCCCTCGCCTCGGTCCTCGACGACGTGATGCACGCCGGGGCGGTCGAGGCCGGCGGCTGCCGGCTCGAG
>SMVB01049079.1_pt1 | contig 13134 bp, 9 predicted proteins | sample 2456461 | NCBI WGS metagenome assembly SMVB01 (sample SAMN11095934, study PRJNA526329) | marine sediment metagenome | biome: Marine sediment; feature: Surficial sediment; material: Deep marine sediment; isolation source: Hadal surficial sediment | place: Pacific Ocean | collected 2014-05 | depth 0-1...
CTTCTTGCGTTGGGGTTCATGAATTGTTCAGGCTAGACCCCGCGCACGAGTTCTCATTCAGTTGCCGTGGGTCGAGCGTCCGATGTGCGGAGATCGGTTCGCGAATCCATCTTTGTTTTCAGATCGGGTTCGAGCGATGAGGATCTGCGATCCAACTCACATCACGGCCTGGGATCCCAAGACCGGACGTCAACGCTGGCGCGTCAATCACGAGGCCATCACACCGGGTGGCATCTTGACCACCGCTTCGGATCTTCTGTTTCAGGGCAGCGGCACGACGTTCTCGGCCTACGATGCGCGAACCGGTGAGCGGGTCTGGCGATCGGAAGTGGGGGTGGGGATCATGGCGCCACCGGTCGCGTACCTCGCCGGTGGAGAACAGTATGTCGTTGTCGCTGCGGGTCTCGGCGGCACCCACGGCGCGGTTCTCGACAAGTTCGACTATGTAAACGCTGGCCGTGTGCTCGCATACCGACTCGGTGGCACCGCATCGATGCCCGCGAGCCGGCAGGCACCGGAGCGTGTCGTGCACGTGAAACGCCCGCGACCGTCGGCTGAATCGGTGCGTCGGGGCCGCACGCTCTACTTCGACACCTGTATGCAGTGCCACGGGGGCGCGGCCATTTCATCCGGCATGCTCCCCGACCTTCGGTTTTCATCTGCGGAAGTCCACGAGAGTTGGCAGAGCATCGTCATGGGGGGGGTTCGCCAGGACAAAGGCATGGCGAGTTTTGCCGATATCATCAGCGCCGAAGAATCTCTGCAGATTCACGAGTACATCATCTACCGGGCACTGCACGAGCCTACGTTAATTGAGCGATTGGCCGGCTGGGTCGCCGGCTATGTTTGTCTGCCGCCCAAGTGGTTGGTGGACTGATGGGAGATTGCGAAGCATGATGAAGGTGTACGGCGCCAATGTTTCGTACTACACGGGCAAGCTCGAAGCCTATCTTCGCTACAAGGGGCTCCCCTATCGCAACCTCTCGCCCCATCGCCATCGAAAGGCCATTCGCGAGAACGTGGGCGCCATGCAGTTGCCGATCGTAGAGCGCGCCGACGGCCGTTGGATGTCGGATACGACGCCGATCATCGCGCAGCTCGAATCCGAACACCCCACGCCCTCGGTCTTGCCCGGCAACCCGGTAGTTCATTTCATCGCATTGCTGATGGAAGACTATGCGGACGAGTGGTTGTGGCGCTCGGCCATGCACTACCGCTGGAGCTACGCCCACGATCGGGAACTGCTCTCGAGCCTGATCGCCGACGGTATCGCGAAAGACGTTCCCATCCCCCGCTTCATCAAGCGCAGGGCCATCGCGCGGAGACAACGCCGTGGCTTCGTGATCGGCGATGGCGTGCGCCCGCAGACCTGGGACCACGTCGAAGCGGGCTATTTCGCGGCGCTGGACAATATGGGTCGCATGCTCGAAACGCGGCGCTTCCTGCTCGGTGATGCGCCTTCGCTGGCAGATTTTGGCTTCATGGCCCCGATGTTGCGCCACTTCGGTCATGACCCGACTCCGGTTGAAATCATGCGCAATCGCGCTCCGGCCGTCTACGAATGGGTCGCCCGGGTCTGGAACGCCCAGCCTCGAGATGTCGGTCCCAACTTCGTCAAGGAGATTCCAGTGGATGCGGCCCCGATGCTGCGCGAAGTCTGCGAAACCCATCTCGAGCAACTCGCAGCCAACGCGGTCGCCTACGCCACGGGACCGGGGCGCTTTGCGATGACGATCCAGACATGCGAGTACGTCGAGATGCCGGTCTCGCGCTATCGGGTCGCCTGCCTGGAGCGACTCCGGGAAGCCTTCACCAAACTAGAGGGTCCGGATCAGAGCGCGGTTCGTGCACTGCTTCCCCACCCCGAGGCGGAGATCTTGTGGAGCACGACTCCCGCGGCCGCTTCTGGCTACGATGAGGAGCGCCTCGCCCCGTTCGGCAAGGCCATCAACGTCTACGCAAGCGGCGTTCCCCGCTGAGACCCGCTCAAACCCGAGCGGCCATTGCGCTGGAATGGGGTTACCCTTGGGAGTGCACTCACCTCCAAAGTCCCAGACGCTCTACCAAGCGATAGGAGAAGCCATGCCCCCCCCTTTCGACCTCAAAGAGACGGACAGGTTGCTGTCAACGACTCGAGCGGTGCGTCGCCGCCTCGATCTCGACCGCCCCGTCGAACGCGACGTGATCCTCGACTGCATCCGCTTGTCCCAGCAAGCACCGACCGCGTCCAACACGCAACAATGGCGTTGGATGGTCGTGATGGATCCGATCAAGAGAAAGGCGCTCGGTGAAATCTACGGGCGCGGCAAACAGTTCATCGAACAGGCCAAAGCACAGGTCCCCGAGGAAGACGCCCAGACCCATCGGGTCTACGATTCGGCCGGCTGGTTGCTCGATCACATCGGCGAGGTGCCGGCGCTGGTGATTCCCTGCCTGCAGGGCCGGTTGGCCGACGGTGCGCCGAACGCAATGGCGGCCGCCACCTATGGCTCGATCTTTCCGGCCATGTGGAGCTTCCAGCTCGCCCTGCGCAGTCGAGGGCTCGGTTCGACGCTCACGACGATCAGCCTGTTCTTCGAATCCGATATCGCAGAACTTCTGAAGATTCCCGACGACGTGATGCAGGTTGCGATGTTGCCGGTCGCCTATACCAAGGGGACCGACTTCAAAGTGGCGGTCCGCCCACCTCCGGATGAGATTACGTGCTTCGACGAATGGTCGTCCTGATCGCGTAGCGTGAGCTTCGAGCGATCCTAGGAGTCTCATCCAGATGCGTCTTCCCTATCCGAAGGCTTTGTTGCCCCTGCTCGCGGTTGCGGTCGGAGCCTCGCTGGCGGCCGCAATCGTCGCGAGCAAGGAGTCGCCGGCAATCCAAAGTGCGGAGGTCCCGATCCCGCTGGTGCGAATCGTCACCGTCGTGCCCGAGACCGTGAGACTGAACGTCCATACCTATGGGACCGTAGTCCCGCGAACCGAGAGCGAGTTGATCCCCCAGGTGGCGGGGCCCGTTGTTTGGGTTTCGAGTGCGTTGGTTTCCGGCGGTTTCTTCGAGAAGGATGAGCTACTGCTGCGGATCGATCCGCGAGACTACGAGGCGTCGCTCGAGAGTGCTCGCGCCGCCCTCGAACGTCGGCGGAGTGAGCACCACCGCGCAGAGAAACAGTTTGCCCGACAGTTGCAACTCAAGGGCCGCGATGCGGCCAGCGAGTCGGTCTTCGACGACGCCGACAACGACTTGCGGGTGGCGGTGGCATCCCTGCGCGACGCCAGCGCGGCACTTGGAAAGGCCGAGCGCGACGTCGAACGAACTGAATTGCGAGCGTCCTTTACGGGACGCGTGCGCAGCGAGCGAGTCGACATTGGCCAGTACGTCACGCGGGGAGAAAGCATTGCCCGGCTCTACGCGATCGACTTTGCAGAGGTTCGCCTGCCAATTCCGGACGACGACATTCCCTTCATCGATCTTTCCCTCGCGCAGCGGCGGCAAGAGACCGAAGTGTCGGAGCCCGAGGTTCTGCTCAGCGCCCGCTTTGCCGGTGCCCAGCAGCAATGGACCGGACGGATCGTCCGCACCGAAGGAGAGATTGATCCTGAGAGCCGGATGATCCATGCGGTGGCAAGAGTCGAGAACCCGTACGAAGTAGTGGCGGGCCGGCCGCCCCTGGCCGTGGGACTCTTTGTCGACGCGACAATTTTGGGCCGGGTCGTGGAGAGCGTCTTCGTCGTTCCGCGGTCGGCGGTGCACGAGGGTGATATCGTGCACCTTGTCGGCCAGGACGATCGCCTGCGCTTCCAGGCGGTTGAAGTGTTGCGCAACGAACACGACCGCGTGATCGTGAAAGCGGGGTTGCGCGCCGGCGACCGGGTGGCGGTCTCGCGTCTCACCATTCCTGTCGAGGGCATGCGCGTGCGCCCGGTTCCCGCGGACCGTGAGATTGCCGAAGCGTCCGCGGCAGCCAGGGGTACAATCCGGTGAAGGGGATCATCGACTGGTTCGCCCGCAACGCTGTGGCGGCCAATCTGCTGATGGCCTTCATCCTGATCGCCGGCTTGACCACGCTGCCGACCATTACCCAGAAGCGCTTTCCAGATCTGGAGATGGAGCTCATCACGGTGACGGCCGAGTACCTCGGCGCCGGCCCGGAAGAGGTCGAACTCGGCGTCTGCACCCGGATCGAAGAAGAAGTGGACGGGGTGGAGGGAGTCGATCGAATTTCATCGATGGCCGTCGAGGGAGTTTGCGTCGTCACGATCGAATTGCTCACGGACAGCGACGTCGCCCGAGCCCTCGACGACATCAAGAATCGCGTCGATGCCATCGACACCTTCCCGGAAGAAGTCGAGAAACCGATCGTCGCCCAGGTCCTCAATCAGCGCCCGGTGATCGACGTGGCGGTCTCGGGCAACGTCAGCGAGCGCACCCTGCGTGAACTCGGCCAACGGGTGCGCGACGAAATTGCCCGGCTCGACGGCATCACCCAGGTGAGACTGACTCTGGCGCGGCCCTATGAGATCTCCATTGAAATCTCGGAGTCCTCTTTGCGCCGTCACGGCCTCACCTTTGATCAAGTCGCAGAGGCGGTTCGAGGTTCGTCGATGGACTTGCCCGGCGGCTCGATCGACACCGAGGCCGGCGAGATTTTGCTCCGCACCAAGGGGCAGGCCTACTGGGGCCCTGAGTTCGAGCAGATCGTCGTGCTGACCCGTCGCGGCGGGACGCGGCTCATGCTCGAAGACATTGCCGACGTGCGGGATGGGTTTGCGGAGACCGACCAGGAGGCGCGGTTCGATGGCGTGCCCGCGGTGATGGTGCGCGTCTTTCGCATTGGCGACGAAGATTTGATCCAGATTTCGGACAGCGTCAAGGAGTACGTGATACAGGCCGGCGCCCGCATGCCTGAGGGCGTCAAGCTGACGGTCTGGCGCGATGGCTCTCGCGATTTGCGCGACCGACGTGACATCATGTTGCGCAACGGCCGTGCGGGCTTCATGCTGGTGTTGCTGGTCCTGGCGATCTTCGTTCGGCCCAGGGTGGCATTCTGGGTTGCGCTCGGGGTGCCGATTTCGTTTGCCGGCGCCTTCGCATTGCTTCCACTGCTCGGTATCTCGATCGATATCATTTCGCTATTTGCGTTCATTCTCGTGCTCGGCATCCTGGTCGACGACGCGATCGTGATCGGAGAAAGTGTCTATACCCGCCAGCAGCGGGGAGAGGATCGCCTCGAGGCTGCGATTGCCGGAACACAGGAGGTGTCGGTCCCAGTCATTTTTGGCGTGCTCACGACCGTGGCCGCCTTTGCGCCGATGCTGGTCATTGAAGGCTTGATGGGCACTATCTTTAGTGTTCTGGCCACCGTCGTAATTTGCTGCCTGGTGTTTTCACTGATCGAGGCGCAACTCGTGCTGCCCGCCCACCTCGGGCACGGTTCACCCGACAAGCCACTCGAAGAACAAAACTGGCTCTCCCGGTCGTGGAACGGCACCCAGGATCGCTTCGCCCGAGGTGTCGAGCGGTTTACCGCCACGCGCTTTCGCCACGGGTTGGAACTCGCAGGCGAGTGGCGCTATCTCACCGTCGCCATCGGGATCGGGTGTTGGCTGGTCGCGGTGGCGGTCGCGTACAGCATGCGCTTCTCCTTCTTTCCGCCTCTCGAGGCAGACTATGTAACCGCTCGACTCACGATGCCCAGTGGCACCGCGGTGGCGGATACCCGCGCAGCGGTGCGGCAGATCGAAGCCGCGATCCCACTGCTGCGTGCCGAACTCGACGCCGAGTACGCACGACCGGGTGAGAGCCTGTTCATCCACTCGTTGACTGCCATCGGTGAGCATCCCTTTCGCCAGGCCCAGGACGGTCCTCCGGGCCCGGGCGGCCGCAATGCCCTGGCGAAAGGGCATCTGGGCGAGGTCACCATCGAACTGATTCCGTCAGAGCAACGCCGCATCAGCACCGGGCAGATCGCTCAACGCTGGCGGGAGCTTGCGGGACCCATCGCGGGCGCCGAGGAGCTGCTCTACGCATCCTCGCTGTTTTCCGCGGGCCAGGAGATCTACATCCAACTCGAAGGGCCCGACATCGAACAGCTCAGCGAGGCTGCCGATCGCATCAAGACGGCGCTTGCGGAGATCCCGGGAGTGATCGACATCGCGGACTCTTTTCGCGCGGGAAAGCGCGAGGTCAGGCTCGCGATCCGGCCCGAGGCCGAGGCCCTGGGCTTGAGCTTGCAGGATCTGGCGAGGCAGGTCCGGCAAGGCTTCTATGGCGAGGAAGTGCAGCGCATCCAGCGCGGGCGCGACGACGTGCGCGTCATGTTGCGCTACCCCGAGAGCGCGCGGCGCTCGCTTGGGGATCTCGAGAATATGCGCATTCGCACGCCGGCAGGCGGCGAGGTTCCCTTTCGTGCCGTGTCGCGAGTCGATGTGGGTCGCGGTTATTCGACGATCCGCCGCAGCAATCGTCAGCGGGTCGTCGACGTAACGGCCGACGTCGATCGCACGGTGGTGACGGGCAACGAGGTGCTCGCACAGCTACAAGCAGGTGCACTGCCGGCCATTTTGCGCGACTACCCCGGCATGACCTATGGGCTCGAGGGCATTCAGGAGCAGCAGGGAAAGGCCTTTGGAGGTCTGATCCGCTGGTATCCCGTCGCGTTGTTCGCAATCTATGCGCTGCTCGCGATTCCCCTGCGCTCCTACTCACAACCCCTGCTGATCATGTCGGCGATCCCGTTCGGTTTGGTGGGCGCGATCGGCGGCCACGTGATCATGGGAATCGATCTCAGCTTCATGTCCGTCGAAGGGATGATCGCCCTGACCGGAGTGGTGGTGAACGCGAGCCTGGTGCTGGTTCACTGCATAAACGGACTGCGGGCCCAGGGCGTTCCGCTTGCCCAGGCCGTTGCCGATGCCGCGACAAAGCGCTTTCGGCCGATCCTGCTGACGTCGCTCACGACCTTTGCCGGACTCACACCCCTGCTGCTCGAGACCAGCGTTCAGGCCCAATTCATCGTGCCGATGGCAACCTCGTTGGCCTTCGGGGTGCTGTTCTCCTCCGCAATCACATTGTTCCTCGTGCCGTGCGGCTACTTGATCCTGGAAGATTTGCGTTCTCTACCCGAGCGACTTCGCGCTCGCATGGGCGCCGCCGAGTCCGGGCCTGCGCCCGAGCCGGCTCTCGAGCCCGCGCCCGGGTGGGAGAGTGAAGCGGTGCGGAGAATCCGGTAAGCGACTTCGTCGAAGGCTCGAAGTTGCGAGAATCGTCCCGATCCGATCAGCAGCGAGCCAGTAGAAAGCCTGATTCGCTAGTTTGCGGCTCTCCCCTCCGGTGAACTGAATCGGTTCACCCCGCATGAAGCAGCCAAAACGCACGGATGTCTCAACACGCGCCGCGCTGGTGTTCTACTTCGTCGGTCTGGCGCTGACCATTGCGTCTATGTCGATGGCGCTGGATCTCCCGGCTCGCGGTTGCGCCTTCATGATCTGCTCGACCGTACGCAAGGCGAGTGAGATTGGCTGGAACGAAGATCCCCGCGAAGTCGGTTTCAAAATCGACTCCATCCAAATCGAGTTCTGCGAACGGGAGACAGCCGGTCGCGTTGGCGCTTTGGGGATCTGATCACAGCCCGGGCGCGAGCCCGAGGGCCTTGGCGACTTCTGGATCTGTGGGTTTGAAGATGCGAATGGAATGGCCCGCGCGCCCAGCTGGTTCCAATGCGCGCAGCGCCGCGAATTCCGGGTAGGGCGCGAACAAGCTGTGGAGATTGTTCTCGGAGATCGCCAGACAGTCGTAGTCCTCGAAGTGACCCCGGGACTGGCGGTATCGGTGCGCCTTTATGCCGTAGTCCTCGAAGCGAGCGGTACCGAAATAGATGAGAGAAACGCGCTCGCAGTGGAGATCCTCGAGGGCAACGCGCAGCCCGGGCAAATCTTGTCCCCAGTCGAGGTTGTCGGAGATGAGCAGTTCGTGCCCTCGTTCGGGTCCACCCACAAAGAGATTGTAGTAGGCGAGCCAGTGGGGTGCGGACAACGCTGACGCCGCGAGTTGCGCTGCCACGAGAGTCACACACACGGTCGTCAACCAGCGCGGACGCTGGGCCAACATGAGGCTCAGCGAATCGAGCGCCGCGAGGATCAGCAACGCGTAGAGAACCATCAAGTAGCGCGGTCCGTTGCTGATGCTGCTCATCAACACACTCGCCCCGTAGAGCGTCATGCTGCACAGCCAGAGCACGAACGCAAAATCTCGCCTGTGCCAATCAAGCTTGCGGATACGCCAGCCAGTAGCGCCCAAAAAGATGAGCAACAGAGCCAACTCGGCCTCGCTGCTCTTGACGGCGAACACGACGGGGTAATAGAACCACCAGCCGTGGGTCGAGTTCTCGCCAAACAGGTAGGCCCGGTGTCCCTGCTCGGCGTGGGCGAGCTGAAATTGCAAACCCTCCCACGCGCCCGTCGGGTCAAAGCCATGGCTGATCAATATGACGAAGTAAATCGCCGACAAGAAGAAGGGAAGCGTGACCGCGGCTCCGTTGATCGATGCCAATACGGCCTGCTTCCGGCTGAGGCCTGGCTGACGAGGCCAGTGGGCCGCGAGCAGGGTCAGTCCCGCCAGCGGAAGGATGAACAGGCCCGAGTACTTGGTTGCGATCACGGCGCCCGATGCGCAGCTCATCAATAGGAGAGAGGCCGTAGTGGGTCGCTCGTGATACCGCGCCATGGCGGCCAGGGCGAGCAAGGTCGTCAACGCGAAGCACGCGTCCGTAGTGGCGAGGGCGCCGTGTGAAAGCATCAGGGGTGAGGCGGCCATCAACAGACCGCCCGCGCACGCCACGCCGAGACCGCGCCGTCGATAGAGCCAAACATAGACCGTCAAGACCAGCGGAAGGCCGATCACTGCACTGCTGACCAGGCGCGCCTGCCCGACCCACGCGCGATCGCCCAACTCGCCCATCGATGGGAAGCGACTGTTGAAGGGCCGCCGGTCGGGTTCATGGGTCATGGCCGGCAACCAGTAGCTGAGCAGAATCGGCAAGGGCGCCACCCCGTTTTCATTCAGCACACGAAAGCTGCCGTTCCAATAGATCTCGAGGCCGCCGCGCAAGTAGACGGTCTCATCGACGGTGGTGCTCTTGTTGTCGCGAAAAATGGACGTCGCCCACAGGAACCCGCCGCCCAGCACGATCGCCGCGAGCACTGCGACTCGAAGATCCCGGTTCCGAAGCAAACCCCCACCTCTCTAGACAAAAACTCAGAACGCAGACGCAAGCTAGCAGCCATCTTCGCGGAATTTGTGCGATCATCAAATCATTGCGCGGCCGCGAATCGAGAGCGTGGTTTCTTCGACGATGCTTGTCCAGACCAAGAACACCAAGTACGCCAAATACGCGGCCTACGCCCTCTGCGTGAGCGCCTTGCTCTGGTTCGGCATGGGCGTTCCGCTGGTCTTCGCGGGAGCGGTGTATCTCGCAGTGGCGAGGTTCTTGCGCCGACCTCTGGAAACAGGGGAGGGGATAGAGGCCGTCGAATCACGAGCGAGCCTGTGGGGCGCTGCGGCTTTCGTCTCACTTGCGTTGATCGCCAGCCTCTACTTCTTCTTGCTGACCCGCGGAACAGGAGAACTCCTGACCCACGACATGCTCAGCGGTTCATTCGATTCCCTGGCCGATGGACTGATGCGCGGGACCGCCGAGGTAGACCCGGAGACGATCCGCTGGGAAGCCTTCGTGGTCGAGGGTCGATCGTATCTTTACTTCGGACCCTGGCCGGCTCTTTTGCGCATCCCCCTGCACTGGCTCGCACCCGATCTCTTCGGACAATGGGCGCGCCTTTCCTGCCTGGTTGCGGCGGCCCTCAGTCTCGCGGCTTTTGCCTTGATGGCGATTCGCACGTTGCACAAGAACCGCTCCCTCGGCGATCAGGAGAAACACTTTCTCCTCGTTACCTCCCTGCTCGCCTTTGGCCTGGCGACGCCCTTGCCCTTCTTGATGACCCAGGGCTCGATCTATCACGAATCGATACTCTGGGCACTCGCGGGTTCGATCTGCTTTGGGGCAGGGGTGATTCCGAGGCTTCACGCGCCCGAGTTGCTGCGACAAAAGCTTCTGCTTCTCTCGACGATCGCAGGAGCCACGTTCATGGCGCGCGTCACGTATGGCGCTCCCCTCTACTTGATTTTGTTGCTGATCGCCGGCACGGAACTTCTGCGTCGCTTTCGAGCGGATCGACAGGGGGTCCGCGGTGAGATTGCGAACCTCTTCGTGGCGCTGCTTCCGGCGGGTCTGACCCTGGTGTTTTGCCTCTGGTACAACTTCGACCGCTTCGGTTCCGTCTTTACCTTCGTGGACTATCGACTGCTCGGCTTCATGCAGGCGAATCCCTCGACCTTGGAAATTCTCGACCAGACCGGGGTGTTCAACTTGCGCCGGCTGCTGCCCGCCCTCGACAACTACTTCATACCCAGCGCTGAAATGGTCTCCCGCAATTTCCCCTGGTTCCGAGTCACGCTCCCACAGTATCCGGATCTGGATCTATACCCTCGCATCTTTCATTCGTATCTGGTGCCCCTGACCGTTGCGTCTTCCTGGCTTGTGTTCGGGGGTGTGGTGGGCATGGTCTATCTATTCCGCAGTGCAGGTCGCAAGTTCGGCTGGTTGTGTCTGCTCGCGCTGCTGACCGAAGCCCTGCTCATCTGCACCTACTACATCATGGAACTGCGCTACGAAGTAGATCTGATCCCGCTCTTCGTCTTCGGCTATGGAGCCTTCCTCGCCGAAGTCTCGGCGCGCGGCCCGTTGCGCGGACGAGCACAAGACCTCGTCACCATCGTGATGTTTGCGGCTGCGGCCTCCGCCATCGTAACCCTCTCGAGCACACTTTCTGCGATTCCCATGGGAGGCCCGGCGCATAGTTCGAGCTACAAGGACGAATGGCGACAACGATTCCGTGCCGTCGATGCCGTGATGCTCGGACGAGGCGGCGGTTCGACGCTCGATCGCGGGTTTCAGTAGGCTACCGACCTGTAAAGCAAGACTCTGCACTCGGGTCGCGGCACACACGAATTTCCGGGACGGTGTAGGCTGCCCCAAACGTCAACGAACGAGGACACGCAACGATGGCTTCCCCCGCCCAGCCCGACCCTAAGGAAATTGGCGCATTCGCCTTCAACGTCTGGAACTACAAACAAGGCGAAGTCGTATCGCTGATGATCCATCTCGGGGATCGGCTCGGCCTCTATCGCGAACTCGACGGTGCCGGGCCCGTTACCGCGGCGGAGTTTGCGAAGCAGACCGGCCTGCAGGAGCGCTGGCTGCTCGAATGGCTTCGCGGACAGGCCGCGGCGCGTCTGCTCGAATACCACGATGGCGATCGCTTCGAACTCACCGCGGTGGGGGCAGAGGTGCTGGCCAACGAATCCGATAGCCTGGCCTTTGCCGCGGGCGCCTTTGCCACCCCGACTGCGCCGGACATCGTCGATCGTCTGGCCGATGCATTCCGCACAGGCCTTGGACTTTCCTACCAGGATCTCGGCGCGTCGAGTGCCCATCGCACGGAGCGGATGTTGGGGCCCTGGGCTCGACTGGCCCTTGTCCCGACCGTTCTCCCCGCCCTGAAAGAGGTTTGTCCAAAGCTCGAGCGCGGCGCCTTGGTGGCGGACGTCGGCTGTGGAGCGGGGGTGGCGCTGCTGGCAATGGCCGAGGCATATCCAGAGTCGACATTTCACGGCTACGACCCGGCCCGGCACGCGACCGAGCGGGCCATCGAGGCGGCTGCAAACAAGGGCCTCGAGAATGTCGAGATCTTCACCAAGGGTGGCGAAGAACTGCCGAGCGAGGCGACCTACGACTTCATCCTCACCTTCGATTGCATCCACGACATGCCGCAACCCAAGCAGGTCATCAAGGCGATTCGCCGGGCGATCAAGGACGACGGCACCTGGCTCATCAAGGACATCCGCAGTGATCCGGACCCGCGTGAAAACTTCAAGAACCCGCTGCTCGCAATGATGTACGGGTTCTCGGTGTCTGCGTGCATGTCGTCGGCATTGTCGGAGCCGGGCGGCGCCGGGCTCGGCACCCTCGGTTTCAATCCAAAGGTCGCGCGCGAGATGGTCGCCGAATGCGGCTTCAGCCGCTTCGAAGAACACGACTTCAACGAACCCGCAAATCTCTACTACGAGGTGCGGCCCTGATGAAACGCACGATCTTTTCCGCCGCGATCGCGTTGATCGCGTGCACGGCTCATCCCGCCGCCGCGCAGCAGCAGCTCTTGTGGGGAGACACGCACCTCCACTCCTCGAACTCCGTAGACGCCTACCTGACCGGCAACGCGACCGCCGACCCCAATACCTCCTATCGCTTTGCAAAGGGGTTGCCGGTGATCCATCCGGGACATCGAGGCATCGTCCAGATCGGAACGCCATTGGATTTTCTGGTGATTGCGGACCACGCCGAGTTTCTGGGTGGTGTGCGATACGTGATGGAGCGAGGCATTCCCAGGGAAGAACTCGGGATCTTGGAGACAATCGCGGCCTGGGCCGGCGAGTGGTGGCTTCGCGGAGTGATCGAAGACGGCGAGGGATTGGCGACGGTAATGGAGTTTATCGGATCGAACGAAGATGTTGCAGCGGCCGCCGCGGAACCGAGAAGCTTGCCAATCCCCGCGGCCTTGGCGATGACGCGTTCGACCTGGAGCGAGGCGATCGAAACCGCAGACAACCACAACGACCCGGGAGTCTTTACGGCCATGATCGGCTGGGAATGGAGTTCGATTCCGGGCGGCGCCAACCTCCACCGGGTTGTCTTTACCAGCGCAGACAAAAGCGTTGCGGGGAAGTTCCTGCCCTTCGGTTCGACCGATAGCAACTACCCCGAAGATCTCTGGAAATGGCTCGACGAGACCTCCGCCGCCACCGGCGCAGACTTTGTCGCCATCCCCCACAACTCCAATGTCTCGAAGGGATACATGTTCCCAGCGAAGGAGCGACTCCGGGGTACACCGATCGACGCAGATTGGGCGAAGCTGCGGGGCAAGTGGGAAACCGTCGTCGAGGCGACTCAGATCAAGGGCGACTCCGAGACCCACCCGAGTGTCTCGCCGGACGACCCCTTCGCCGACTTCGAAAACTACCCCCACTAC
>SMVB01260966.1_pt1 | contig 13130 bp, 13 predicted proteins | sample 2456461 | NCBI WGS metagenome assembly SMVB01 (sample SAMN11095934, study PRJNA526329) | marine sediment metagenome | biome: Marine sediment; feature: Surficial sediment; material: Deep marine sediment; isolation source: Hadal surficial sediment | place: Pacific Ocean | collected 2014-05 | depth...
AGGCAGCCACGCCTTCTTCCACCAGCCCTTCCACCGATGGCGGAAGAGGAAGCGCCACACAATCCACCATGCGTGAAACCAGGACGTCACGAACAGTCTGCGCCATATCCCCACTTCCGTGAATGATCGGCAAAATATAAATGTTGGGCGAGAGGGAGAAAATGGTATCAGGCTGTGAGGCAGCAGAAGACATGAGATACTCACGTTCAAAAATAGGTGAAGCCACTCGTGGCAAAGCGGGATTAGAGGCTGGAAAGTACCATACTTCTGGTCAGTCTCTTAGGGAGAGAATTCCATATTTTTCTTCAAAAAAATTCCCAAGGAAATCCCAAAAGTCTTGTCTATAAAGAAGGTAAAGGGCATTCCTGACACATCCAACTTTGCGGAAACAGGCATTCTTCCGTCCCTTCATCTTGTTCTTTTCTTATCGCCTCACGCTTTACGCCTCACGAGCTTCCCCCATGATCAGGATGCAGTGGCGAATCTTCTTCGAAAAAGAAGTCGCCTAATCCTTTAGGCAACCCTTGTCCACCTAAAGCAAAGGAACGACGCTTGGCTAACCCATCCAAATCCAAGGCCTCCTCGCCTAAGACTTTGATTAAGGCCTCTTGCCACGCCACATCCCGGGCCAGGGGATGCTGAGGATCGTGAGCCATTCGTTTCAGGGCATACTGCACCATATGAATACCATCTCGCACGGAAAATGATAGATCAAGCTGATGTGCTTTTTGAAGAAAGTTGACGGTGAGGGTCAGAAGGTCCGCAGGCGCAAACGGCAAATGATATTGCAAAATCGCCAATTCATGATCTTTGGATGGGAACTCAACTTTTAAGGTTGGTTGCAGACGGGACAAAATATAGTCAGGGACTTCATAGGTTGACGCATCTTCATTCATGGTGACGCAACAGCGAAAACCTTCATGTGCTGGAATTTGAATCCCCGCAACAACCGACTCAACCAATCGCCGATGATCGAGCAACGACGCGAGGGACGCCCAACTCTTTTCATTCATCCGATTGCCTTCATCAAGAAGACACACATTGCCCGTGAGCATGGCCGTCACAAGCGGCGAGGCTTGATAGATAATTGTCCCGCTTTCTGCAATGACCGGTGAGACTAATAAGTCTTCCGGACGCGTATCTGCGGTACATTGGTAGATATACAGGTCTTGTGTTCGTTTCAATGCGGCGGCCATCGCTAATGTGGTCTTTCCCACACCGGGTTGGCCCACAATACGTGGAGACAGCGGCGAATCGCGTTCATCGACCACAAACCAGCAAGCCAGAAGTTGCCGTAAAATTTCATGGTTCCCGATCCATTGTTGACGAAGCGTGACAGGACGGGCTAGGCGAAGAGCTATCGGGCCAACTTGAAACGTTTCTGGATGTGTATGAGGTGTGTGATCTTCCGGCATGTCAGGAGCCAACCTATCACAGCAATTTTTCAAGGGTCAATAAATATGGAAATGTGGCTGTTCCATACTTTTGCCGGAATCGAGAGGTTTCGTGTTTGACATTACCAGGATTCCGAATTATGGTGTACGCTGAAGGGAAGAGGATGCCTTCTGCATCTACCTTTGTTCTGAATATGACCCCGCCCGCCCCGCAGGAAGGAAGTCAATGAAACTCAATGGAGGAAAAATGCGCAACATGACGCAATCAACATTTGAAGAAGCCCGGATCGATCCCCAATCATCAACATGGGCTTCCTCCCTGAAAGTACTAGGAGCCATGCTTGTCTGTGGAAGCATGTTAACAGGATGTGTGAGTACGGAAAAATATGAGGCAGAGAAAGCCCGGGCCTTAAACTTCCAACGACTCTTGGCTCAAGAAGAAAAACGAACGGGCGAACTCAATGTCAAGTACCAAGATACTCAACGCCAACTCGGATCTTTTGAATCTCAAACTCGTGATTTGAATGTGGAATTAGATGCTTTGCGCGATCAGCTCAACCGTTCTCATGACGAACTTTCCCGAGTCCGCGATCAAGGCTCGGACGTGAATAATGACCTCAAACTTTCCGAACCGTCTCTTGCTGAATTCGGATTGGATGATCTGGATTTCAAGGATTCAGATTTAGCCAGCTTTGACTCCGGCTTGAGCGAGAGCATCCCTGACATACCCTTAGATTCCATTTCTTTTGAATCGGAAAGTCTGTTAGCCCTGGGTGCCCATACGGTTGCCAAAGGTGAAACACTCTATCGCCTTTCAAGACAATACGGCGTGAGCGTCGAGGACTTAAAAATCTGGAATAGCTTACCTGACAACACCATTCATGTGGGCCAACAGCTCATCGTCAGTTATCCGTAATTTCTCGTCAAATCTCTTCATTTGAAAAAGGCTAGTGCCCTTGGGGATTTTCCCCGAGGGCGCTAGCCTTTTCTGTATTGTCAGCCATCACGCCCCCCCCTCACATTCGTTGACACCTCATAGGGCGTATGCTACCGTCGAAACCATGAAAAGTGCTTATTATTCAGTGTGTTTTGAAGAATTTTGCTCCTTGGCCGACCAGGGAAATCTAGTCCCGATCTACCGTGAAATCCTGGCAGATTTTGATACGCCAGTCTCTGCATTTTCGAAAATCAATACCGGTCCACATGCCTTTTTATTTGAAAGTATTGAAGGAGGAGAAAATTGGGCCAGATATTCTTTCCTGGGTAGTCACCCGTCTGTCGTTTTCTGGGAACACCAGGGAGAAGTCATTACCCAAAAAGGCCGGAAACAAACCAGAGTCCCGCTGAAAGCCAACCCATTAGACCACATTCAGGATGCCATGGCAGACTACCGGCCTGTTTCGGTTCCGGGGTTGCCACGATTTGTGGGAGGCGCGGTTGGATTTCTCGGTTATGACGTCGTCCAATCATTCGAACCGATTCCTTCCTACCCTAAAGCCGAACTCCAAACTCCCCTCTTTGCATTTTGTATCACAGACACCCTCCTGATTTTTGACAATGTGGCCCATACCATTAAAGTTGTCGCGAATGCCCATATTGTCTCGACGAAAAAACTAGAACTTCGACGCACCTATCAAAAGGCTATTCAGGACATTGAATCGATTATTGCCAAATTACATAAATCGCGGAAGAAACCTTCTTCCCCCAAACGCCGCACACCTCTCAAGTTCCACTCGAATATGACGTCATCAGAATTTGAAAAAATGGTGCTTCGGACAAAAGAATATATTCAAGCAGGCGATATCATTCAAGGCGTCATGTCGCAACGGTGGCACACAACCATTCGAACCAATCCTTTCGAAATTTATCGAGCGCTGCGAGTCATCAATCCTTCGCCCTATATGTTTTATCTACGAATCGCAGACACTGAACTCATTGGGGCATCACCGGAAGTCTTGGTTCGCTGTGAGGAGGGCAAAATCGTGGTTCGACCCATTGCCGGCACTCGGCCACGTGGACGGACTTCTGCCGAGGATCAAGCCATGGAATCGGAGCTGCTGGCAGATCAAAAGGAACGAGCTGAACACATCATGCTTGTCGACTTAGGACGAAACGATGTGGGCCGTGTGGCCAAAACCGGAACGGTGAGCATTGAACGGTTTATGACGATTGAACGTTATTCGCACGTCATGCATATTGTCTCGCAAGTCACCGGTGAATTAGACCCCAAGTATTCCTCGTATGACGTGATGAAAGCCTGCTTCCCGGCAGGGACGTTGTCCGGTGCGCCAAAAATCCGGGCCATGCAAATCATTGAAGAATTAGAACCAACCCGGCGTGGGCCATACGGCGGAGCTGTCGGCTATTTCAGCTTTTCAGGAAATATGGACACCTGTATTAATATTCGCACCGTTGTCGTCCAAGGGAAGAAAGCGTATATTCAAGCCGGAGCCGGAATTGTGGCCGACTCAGATCCAACACGAGAATACGAAGAAACACAAAGCAAAGCCGGCGCCATGATGCGAGCTCTCGAAATGGCGGAACGCGGATTAGAGTAAACCCAGTAAGGAATGAATAGTAAGGAGTAAGGAGAGATGGAAATTCTTTCTCAAACCTTCACAATTCTTTATCTGTTATTCACTCCTTACTACTCACTTTTTATTCCTTACTTCTTTCAACACTTTTTCCAATGATTTTAATTATCGATAATTACGATTCCTTCACCTATAACCTCGTGCAATATTTGGGGGAGCTGGGAGCTGAGGTTCAGGTTATTCGGAATGACAAGCTCACGAATGAGGATATTGAACGATTGGCCCCGGACCAACTCTTAATTTCTCCAGGCCCCTGTACGCCAAAAGAGGCGGGAATCTCCGTCGACGCGATCAAGTGCTATGCAGGGAAACTTCCTCTCTTTGGTGTCTGTCTCGGACATCAAGCATTGGCCTACGCGTTTGGAAGCCAAATTGTTCAGGCCGAACGTCTGATGCATGGGAAAACGTCCATGGTTCATCATGATGGGAAAACGATTTTCCAAGGATTACCGAACCCCTTTGAAGCCACGCGGTATCATTCGCTGATCGTGAAACGTGAGACGTTGCCGACTGACTTTGTCGTGTCAGCAGAAACGGTAGAAGGCGAAATCATGGGGATTCGCCATCTACCAACGGGAGCCGAAGGTGTGCAGTTTCACCCGGAGTCCATTCTCACCACAGTCGGGATGGATCTCTTAAAAAACTTCTTATCCCTCCCTCTGGCTTCCGCCATCAATGCCCAAGCCTGACGAGCCTGACCCAAGCAAGGGAGAAACTCGTGAAGCGTGAGGCGTAAAGCGGTAGGCGAGAATAAAAGAACAAGACGAAGTACGAAAGAATGCCCGTTTCCAAAAAATTGGATATGTCTGGAATGCCCTTTATCTCCTTGACAGACAAGGATCTTGAAATATCCCCAAAAATATCTTTGCTGGAACATACCGTTTTTACCAAAGCAATAGAACGTATCGTCAAAGCTTCTTTTCAGGAAAAATGACACAATGAGTATATTGAAAGACATTCTTGCCAAGGTTGTAGACCGCATTGATCTGACGGAGAAGGAAGCGGAAGAAGCCATGCGGGAGATTATGCATGGCAACGCCACAGATGCCCAGATCGCAGCCTATTTAATGGGTCTACGTATGAAGGGCGAAACAATTGAAGAAATTACAGGGTCGGTACGCGCCATGCGGGATCTTGCCATCCGCGTTCCAATCACCGATCCTCAAGTCGTGGATACCTGCGGAACGGGCGGTGATAAAAGCCAAACTTTCAATATTTCCACAGCCGCAGCCCTTGTCGTCGCCGGCGCGGGCATTACCGTAGCCAAACATGGCAATCGATCCGTGTCATCCCGCTCGGGAAGCGCCGATGTGTTAGCAGCCCTTGGCGTGAATATTGACCTCTCTCCGGAAAAAGTCGGAGACTGTATTAACGAAGTCGGCATCGGATTTTTATTTGCCCCTCTTTACCATGGCGCCATGAAGCATTGTGCGAAACCTCGGGCAGAAATGGGGATTCGCACACTCATGAACATTATGGGGCCATTATCAAATCCGGCCGGTGCAACCGTTCAAGTCCTGGGCGTCTATGACGCCAGTCTGACAGAAAAGCTGGCGCAAGTCTTAATACGTTTAGGTATTCAGCATTGCTTTGTCTTGCATGGAATGGATGGCTTAGATGAAATTTCATTAACAGGTCCGACAACGATTGCTGAAGGCAAAAAAGGCCGTGTCGCCAGCTATCTCGTTAAGCCGGAAGATTTCGGACTTCAACCCGTGGCGAAAAAAGAACTCTCGGGCGGGACTCCAGAAGACAATGCTGCCATTATTCAAGAGATCCTGCGAGGAAGCCGTGGCCCTAAACGAGATATTGTCTTATTAAATGCCGCACCAGCATTAGTCGCCTGCAACAAATCCACCTCGCTCAAAACTGCTTTTGAGGAAGCCGGCCGTATCTTAGACAGTGGCGCACCATTTGAAAAGCTTGAGAAACTTATTTCCTATACCAACGAACTGAGCACATGATTCTTCATCGGATCTTGGAACATAAAAAAGCGGAATTGCGCCGAAAGCAAAGCCGAGGCTATCTATCGAGCATGAGAACCAGGATAGCTGATCAACCAGTTCCACTGGGGTTTATCAAGGCGCTGGAAGCCGGGCAATCGGCTTCGGCTCCCGCCTTGATTGCGGAAGTCAAAAAAGCCTCTCCCAGCCAAGGCCTGATGCGTCCGGAATTCAAAGATCGATTCGAGCCTGCAGTCATTGCCAAACAGTATCAGGATGCCGGTGCCCATGCCCTCTCTGTGTTGACCGATCAGGAATTTTTTCAAGGACATTTGGACTATTTGCAATCGGTAAAAGATTCCGTGCGCCTGCCCACATTAAATAAAGAATTCATGGTAGGCGACATTCAGTTTTATGAAGCCCGGGCCTATGGCGCGGATTGTGTCTTATTGATTGTGGCAGGATTAGATCGGATTCAATTGGAGGATTCCTTTGTCCTTGCAACCGAACTCACCATGGATGTCTTAATTGAAACTCATAATGAACGAGAGCTTGATGTTGTCCTTGAGCGGATTCCTGCAGCCACACTCATCGGCATTAACAACCGTGATCTCAAAACCTTTTCCACCGACTTAGGGATCACTGAACGTTTAGCCAAACGAATTCCCTCCGGCAAACTGATTGTGAGCGAAAGCGGCATCCACAAACGTGACGATGTCATCAGAATCTCGGAAGCAGGCGCTCATGCGATGCTCATTGGCGAGTCTCTTCTTCGAGCAAAATCCATTGAAGAAAAAATTCGGGAATTGCTACCTGTCCCAACAACCAATGAAGAACCATCTGAAACTCGTTGGGTGTAGAAAAGTAGGTGAATAGACTGAAGGCTGAAGGCTTTCAGGATCCTATATTGAGAGCCTTCAGGTTTCAAACCTATATCTCCTCAGTAACTTCAAAGGTAACTATTCAGCACCATATTGTCATTCTGAGTGCAACGAAGAATCTGTGCCCAGCCACCCATGGCTTAGCGAGATCCTTCGACTTCGCCAGGCGGAGCCTGTCCTGAGCCAAGCCGAAGGGCTCAGGATGACAAATTAATATATAGTTATTCTCCGTCGTCCGGGCGCTGCGCGCCATAAGAGCGCTCAGGAGTACTTTTTTTCGATGCGCCAAATCAGTATTATTCAGAAATATCTTCACCCATGCCTGTGAAAATTAAAATTTGTGGAATCACGAATTTGCAAGATGCGGAGGCGGCAGTCGAAGCCGGAGCCGATGCATTAGGCTTTGTGTTTTATGCTCAAAGTCCACGTTGTATCGAGCCGGCTGTCGCCAAACGAATTATTGCTCAACTCCCGCCGTTCGTTCTTTCCGTGGGTGTCTTCGTGAATCATGATCGAGATACCATCCGTCATGTGTTCGATGAATGTGGCCTTGCGTTCGCACAACTGCATGGCGATGAAACGCCGGGGTTTTGTGAATCGCTGGGTCGACCTGTGTTACGGGCTCTTCGTCTACGTGACCGTGGCAGTTTACTGGCCTTAGCTGAGTATAAGGGACGAACGGGAGTCAGGGGATTTGTCGTGGATGCCTTTTCAACCCACGCCTATGGAGGAACCGGGCAAACAGTGGATTGGTCATTGGCCCGCGAAGTTGCACAAGCGGCGCCAGTCATTCTGGCAGGAGGATTAACATCCGGCAATGTGCAAGAAGCCATCCAACATGTTCAGCCTTACGGTGTTGATGTGAGCAGCGGCGTGGAACAAAACCCCGGCCAAAAAGATCACGAAAAGATTCGTGCCTTTACAGAAGCCGTTCGGCTTGAGTGTTAGCCGCCCCGTCGCTATACTCTCCTCTTTTTGAATTGTAGTAACAACTCAGGTATTGAGGATGAAGACTGAAGGCTAGCACTCATAAGATCCGAAGCGTTAGATGATCACGCATGATTGTCCCCTAAAAGCCTTTAGCCTATCCACCTATTCCCATGAAAACCTACCCTGACAAACATGGTCGTTTTGGTCAATTCGGGGGCATGTATGTTCCAGAAACACTCATGCCGGCCATCCAGGAGCTTGACCAGATCTACCACCAGATCAAGCGCGACAAGATATTCCAACAAGAGCTTCAGACGTGTCTCAAAAACTTTGTGGGTCGCCCCACTCCCCTCTATTTTGCCGAACGTCTGACAAAAACACTCGGAGGCGCCAAAATTTATCTTAAGCGAGAAGATTTGTGTCATACCGGTGCGCATAAAATCAATAATACTGTAGGACAAGCTCTGTTGACCCGCCGCATGAAAAAAAAGCGCGTCATTGCCGAAACCGGTGCAGGACAACATGGTGTCGCTGTGGCAACCGTTGCCGCCATGTTCGGCCTTGAGGCTGAAATTTATATGGGCGAGGAAGATATGGAGCGTCAGGCGCTCAACGTGTTTCGCATGCGATTGCTTGGATCGACCGTGACGGGAGTGAATGCGGGAAGCCGCACGCTCAAAGATGCCATTAATGAAGCCATGCGCGATTGGACGACGAATGTTCACACAACCCATTATCTCTTAGGTTCAGTCTTAGGTCCCCACCCCTACCCGATGATGATTCGAGATTTTCAATCAGTCATCGGGCGGGAAGCACGTAAACAAATTTTGGCCTTAGAGGGGAAGCTTCCTCATTGTCTGTTAGCCTGTGTCGGTGGTGGAAGCAACAGTATGGGTTTATTCTATCCATTCATCAAAGACAAGAAGGTCAAGATGGTCGGAGTCGAAGCTGGCGGATATGGCATACAAAGCGGAAAACATGCCGCCAGGTTTGCTGACGGAAGACCCGGCGTCTTACATGGAACCATGACCTATCTACTGCAAGACCACGATGGCCAGGTGAAGTCCACGCATTCCGTCTCGGCAGGATTAGATTATCCAGCAGTCGGACCAGAACATAGCTTCTATCATGACACAGGACGTATTCGTTATACCTCCATAACCGATAAGGAGGCGCTGGCAGCCTTTGACTTATTGTCTCAAGTAGAAGGTATCATTCCCGCATTGGAAAGTGCACATGCGATAGCGGAAGTCGTCAAACTCGCTCCGACGATGAAGAAGAATCAGATTCTCCTCATGAATCTTTCCGGCCGTGGCGACAAAGACGTTCAACAGATCGCTCAAATGCGCGGCAGTCCTCTTGAGTGAGAAGTAAAAAGTGAGAAGGACGAAGTTTTAGAAAAGCAACCTCCAAGTTTTTTGTATCTATTTTTTACTCCTTACGCCTAACGCTTTACGCCTTACGAAAACAATGAGTAACAGCATTCAACAGACATTCGACGACTTAAAAGCCAAAGGAGGAAAAGCCCTCATCCCTTACATCATGGCAGGCGATCCTTCACTCGATGTGACCGAATCACTCGTCCTGACGCTGGCAGAAGGCGGAGCAGATCTGATTGAATTAGGCGTTCCATTTTCTGACCCCATTGCCGACGGTCCAGTCATTCAACAAGCTGCTGAACGTGCGCTCCAGTCAGGAACAACGCTCAAAAAAATTCTCTCCACAGTCAGGTCTCTCCGAACCAAAACATCTGTTCCGTTAATCTTTATGGCCTATTACAACACCATTCTCGCTATGGGTTTGGAGAAGTTTTGTACAGAGGCGATGTCGGTAGGAGTTGACGGTTTAATCATCCCTGATTTACCCCCGGAAGAATCAGATGCATTGTATCACGCGACAATGGCAGTAGACGGGCCAACGATCATCTTTCTGTTGGCGCCAACGAGCACACCGGAACGCCAACGAGCCGTGATCAAACGCACACATGGCTTTATTTACTATGTGTCAATAACCGGCATTACCGGCACACAGCTCACAAACCTCAAGCAAGTCAAAAAGAATGTCCGGGCCATTCAAAAAATGTCCCCAAAACCAGTCGCCGTAGGATTTGGCATTTCAACGCCCGAACAAGCCCACAACGTCGCTCGATTTGCAGATGGCGTCATCATCGGCAGCGCCCTCGTCCGCACCATCGCTGAAAACCACCAAGACCCCGCCTTCCTCCTCCACATAAAAACCATAATCCACAAGCTTAAAACTGCTGTCACTTGAACGTCGGTTCCCACTACCATTAGGTAGCAATCTCGTAGCAAATCCCAGGCTTCTCGAATTACTGATCAGACAATCATTTTGGCGATCTTTTCGGCAATGGCAATGGCTTGAGCGGCTCGATGAATTACCACAGCCACTTTTTTGAGCTTTTTCTTTTCTGTTTTAAGTTCCTTGCTTATGGCTGCAAGCGCATTTTTCGCGTCGGTTATGTCTGGATTACTTTGCCCCGCTCGCTCATCGTCAATCGTTCTCCACCATTTGGTTAATGCCTTAATTTGACTGTTGATTGCTGCTCGATCAACTGAGTCGGTTATTTGTTCTCGAATAGCGCCGAGATCCAGAATGATCGTTGAAAGTTCGTCGAGAATATCTTCGGGTGTGACTGGCATAATGTTCTCCTTGCTTGAGTACGGTTTCCTAGAAAACACTTCTTTCGGCTTAATTCGTTATCTGACTCAAAGTTGAAAGTAAACTTCTGGCATCACCCACAAATTTAACAATCATACTGGAGTTTTCACTAAGATCTGGATTTCGAATCGCCTGATGAGCGTTCAGGCAACTTTTTACCGTTGCTTCAAACTTCTCTAAAAATAGGGCTGATGGTTGTACGGCAAGCTGATCTCGCAATTCGCTCTCTACCAATTGACCGGCGGCCAAAGAAAGGAACGCTTTTTCAGATTCGGACACGCCTGAGTCCTGGTAACCTGATCGAAAACCATTGAACCACGTTTCACGTGTCGCTTTGGCATTCTCCCGCTTGATGGCCAACCGTTGTCGTTGACGATTAATATCCTTTCGAAGAATATCGGTTATTTTTTCAACATGAGGGTGAGCCAGTTTGACCTTCTCATAAACAATCTTCCTGGCTTTCAGATCCAGATACACTTTCCCAAGAGAAGAAATAGCACTGGCGAGTATTTCATCCTTTGGATCAGCCGTATTGCCTAACATTCTGGCAAGATTTCCTAGATTACCACTCAACTCCTGAGAGGCTTTTTCAATATTTTCATCGTCCTTAAATGTCGCTATTGCATGAAGCCCTCTCGCATACTCAGCTAACGAAGAAATAGCTGCACGATTTCGGCGAGCTTCAGACATTAATTTCTTACCCTTTGTTGCGCAATCCCAAGGTGTCCCAGAACAACCGGGACTGTTTGCCTGTGCTCCCAAATCAACCGTCATGGCGGCTAATTGGTGATCGGTACGTAATTCCATTTCATAGAATTTCCCCGAGGCCTCGGAGAGAGCCTGTGTACCAGCCGCAAATTTACCAACGGCTTCTAGATTCACACATCCATTGAGCAGACCAATCAGAAACACAAATACAACAAACGCAATGTGCCGATGCATCATTCCTCTCATGTTCCCTCCTCCTTTTCTTAATAGAATTTATAGAGACCTCGTTTCATATCAACCTCTCGATTTTTGCCTTATTAACCCGGCAACTTTATTGCTTGCGAAGTGCTCATGAAAAAACCATATGAAACAATGGCTTTAGATGGATGCAATGCACTCTAAATAGTTGCCGGATTAATATTAGCGGTACAGCATCCCGACTTCAGTTCCAAGACCAGAATTTGAGTAATCATGTCGCCAGGCCGACTCGTTTGAGAAAGTCATTCGTAAAGACCCGTCTGACGTCGGGGCTTAAGAGTTTCTCTCGACTTTCAATCCATTGATTGCGCTTGGGACCATACATGGCTTTCACTCGCTTCGCATTCAGATGGTCATTGAATTTCCCCCAATGCATCGTAAAGGGAATACCGGCCTGTTCAACCAATTCCCAAACCAAGTTGGCATAATTCTGCATGTTAGGGGTATTGAGGCCATCAAGTTCGATGACGCAGGTCGGCTTGAATTTGGTAAACCCTAGTGTGGCCTTGGTTCCTTTAACAAAACGCATGGTTATCAAAACCGGCATAATGGTGTCGAAATCTTCATACGTGCGCAATGCGATATCGATCACATCTAACGTTCTTGCTAAGGAAACGCCCACACTGGAAGCAAAGACCTTTCCTTTGGTTTTTTCATCTCGAAACAGCTCTTGAAACGTCCCGGTAAATTCATATTGAAAAAGTTTTTTGACTTGTTTGTGTAATTGTTTTTTGACAAATTTCTTGAGTGGCCCCGGTGTGAGTTCCATGAGATGTCCGAGAAGTTCAATCCCTGATGCGCCAGGGCCAATGCTCCCTTTTTCCTTGGGCGGGTGCGTGTAATCGTCCCGGTAGGGACTAGTGAACCCGAAAAACACGGCAGCTTCTTTAGGGCGTTTTCCCTTTTCGGCTTGATTGGGACTGAAGGTGACTTGAAAGTGGTACAGATTGTTTTCGTTAAATGTGACCGGGAAATTATTTCGATCCGTGGCTCGATTCTCTAATTGTTTAAAATACGTGGTGTAGCCTGAAAAATCTAACGACGTGATGGCCTTTTCTAATGCGTTGTCGAACGGTCGGAATTTCCTTGAGAGATGCAAGAGAAAGAGTTTTCGGGTTTCAATCATCAACCCACGGATCATGCCAAACGAACCAAAGCTTACTAAGGCCGCATTAAACAACCCGTCGTCCCGAACTAACTCGGCACCAAGCTCATCCGTAAACTTCTTCGTCACGACTGGATAGGATGCCCGTTCTAAATAGACTTGAGAAGAAGGGCCTGTAATCAAATGAATGCCAACCACCATTTCCGGGGTGGCTCCGAATTTATAGGCCGAACCATGCGTGTTCGTTGAAATCACGCCCGGTAAAGTTTGGCCATTATTCGATCCACTGGCGGTCAGCGACAATCCTTTTTTCATCAGCTCAAGGTTAATTTTGCTCAGGGTGAATCCGCATTCGAAGAATCGGAGCTTTGCACTATCTTTGTGGTAGCTTGGATCGACAAAACTTCCACCCACGGTAAAGAACCGCCGAAGATTTTTTGAACTAATGAGTCGATTGTTCGTGACGCCACACTTGCTTAAGGACCATGAGCTTCCCATCGCCCGGAGCGTCCATTGTTTTTGAACGGCCTCCGCAATCATATTCTGAAAATCCTTGGAGACCTTTCTATATGCCTCAATGCCTTCCTCCCTTTTATAGGAATCGAATGTATAATATCCATCAATTTTTTGTTCGTATG
>SMVB01053786.1_pt1 | contig 13129 bp, 12 predicted proteins | sample 2456461 | NCBI WGS metagenome assembly SMVB01 (sample SAMN11095934, study PRJNA526329) | marine sediment metagenome | biome: Marine sediment; feature: Surficial sediment; material: Deep marine sediment; isolation source: Hadal surficial sediment | place: Pacific Ocean | collected 2014-05 | depth...
TACTTCTGGTGCGCCTGCGGGCGCAGCGCCAAGCAGCCGTTCTGCGACGGCTCGCACAAGGGCACCGGCTTCGCCCCGGTCCATTATGTTTCCGAGCGCTCGAAGACCGTCTATTTCTGCGGCTGCAAGCAGACCGGTAACCGACCGCGGTGCGATGGCAGTCACGGGGATTTGTGATCCCGCGCGCCGTACCGGCTGGCGCCGACGCCCGGCGGGCCGCGCCATGACCCGCATCTCGGTCGTTGTGCTCGGCCTCGTTCTGGCCGGCTGCACGGTGTTCGACTCGGGGCCGCAGCTGCCGTGCCCGCGCGTCGTCGTGTTGTCCGAGGCGGCCGAGATGGTCGAGTTCCGTCCCGGCCCGGGCCGCGATCTTACCGACGTCCTCTATGAAGGCGAAATCATCGGTATGTCCGCGACCTGCGATTACGACGACGACGGTTATGTCGACAGCGATGTGCTGCTGGCGATTAGGCTGGCCCGCGGTCCCGCCGCCGAGGGCAACATCGGCCGGTTCACCTACTTCGTCGCGATCACCGACCCGAACAACAAGATCATCGCCAAGCAGGTCTTTCCGGTCGAGGTCGAGTATCCCGGCTTCGGCCCGCGCGTCGTGGTGGAGGAAGAGATACGTCAGCGCATCTACTACGCGCCCAATCCCGACGCCGGTTTCTACCGCGTCTTCATCGGCTTCCAACTGACCCAAGATCAGTTGATTTACCTGCGCCGCAGCCGCGGCGGTTGACCTCGGCACCGAACCGCCTATGATCTGTCCGCCGGACGGGGCGACCCGCTCGGCGAGGGACATACATCAGACGATCCCTGCGGAAGAGACCGGCCACCGATCGCACGGCGGGCCGGCGCCGAAGGAGCAACCGCCCCGGAAACTCTCAGGCACCCGGACCGTAGGGGGATGAATCTCTGGAAAGCAGGCGCGCGCGAGGCGCGCCTCACCGAAGGGGTAAGTCGCACCGGCGCGCCGGTGCGGGAATCTCTCAGGTCCGACGACAGAGGGGGCAGCCACCACATTAGCGACGGTGGTTGACGCTCTGTGTCGGAGGATCGCGTGGCAGACCAACAGCATTCGCCAATTAAGCACACACAGCTTTATGACCTGCACGTCGAGCTGGGCGCCCGCATGGTGCCTTTCGCCGGCTACCAGATGCCGGTGCAGTATCCCGGCGGCATCATCGCCGAACACAACCACACGCGCGCCAAGGCCGGGCTGTTCGACGTCTCGCATATGGGCCAGGTCAGGCTGGTCGGCGACGACGCCGCGGTGGCGCTCGAGAGCCTGGTGCCGGTCGACATCGTCGGTCTCGATGCCGGCCGTCAACGCTATGCGCTGTTCACCAACGATGCCGGCGGCATCCTCGACGATCTGATGGTGACCAACGCCGGCGATCATCTGTTCGTCGTCGTCAACGCCGCCTGCAAGGATGCCGACATCGCGCATATGCGCCGCCACCTCGGCGGGCGCTGCGACGTCGAGCCGCTCGATGATCGCGCGCTGCTCGCCCTGCAGGGCCCCGCCGCCGCGGCGGTCATGGCGCGGCTCGCACCGGCCACCGCCGATCTCGTCTTCATGAGTGCGGCGCGGATCGACATCGACGGCATCGACTGCTTCGTCTCGCGGTCCGGTTACACCGGTGAGGACGGTTTCGAAATCTCGTTGCCGGGCCATGCGGCCCTGGCGCTGGCGCACACGCTGTTGGCTCACGACGAGGTCTCGCCGATCGGCCTCGGCGCGCGCGACACGCTCAGGCTCGAGGCCGGCCTGTGCCTCTACGGCCACGATATCGACGCGACCACGACGCCGGTCGAGGGGCGGCTCGCCTGGGCGCTGTCCAAGGCACGGCGCGCCGGCGGCGCACGCCCCGGCGGCTACCCTGGCGCCGACGTCATCATGGGTCAGATCGCCGGTGGCGCGACGCGCAAGCGTGTCGGCCTCAGGCCCGAGGGCCGGGCGCCGGTGCGCGAGGGCGCCCGCCTGCTCGACGAGAACGGCAACCAGACCGGCGTCGTCACCAGCGGCGGTTTCGCCGCCACGGTCGGCGGGCCGGTCGCCATGGGTTATGTCGCGGCGGGTGACGCCGAGGTCGGCCGCAGGCTCCAGGCCGAGGTGCGCGGCAAGCTGCTCCCGGTCACGGTGGCCAAGCTGCCGTTCGTCGAACAACGCTATTATCGTGGTTGAGAACTTGGCGTGGTTGAGAATTTAGCGCGGTCGAAAATTAGCTACGGTTGAAAATCAAGGAGTTACCTCGAATGAGCGAGATGAAATTCACCGAGGCCCACGATTGGGTCCGTCCCGAGGGCGACGATGTCGCCACCGTCGGCATCACCGACTATGCGCAGGAGCAGCTCGGTGATGTCGTCTTCGTCGAACTGCCCGGGGTCGGCACCGAGGTCGGCCAGGGCGGCGACGCGGCGGTCGTCGAATCGGTCAAGGCGGCGAGCGAGGTCCACGCGCCGGTATCGGGCACGGTGACCGAGGCCAACGACGCACTGGCCGACAACCCGGTGCGGGTCAACGAAGACCCGACCGGCGACGGCTGGTTCTTCAAGCTCAAGATGAGCGATCCGTCGGAGCTCGACGATTTGATGGACGAGGACGCGTACAAGACCTACATCGCCGGCCTCGAATAAGCCGTGCGGTCCTCGCGCGGTCGGTAACGGAAACACGGGAGAGACGACAGATGTCGGAGACCAGGCGTACGCTCGAAGATCTCAAAATGCGCGGCGATTTCGTCCGCCGCCACATCGGTCCCGGCGACGAACAGATCGCCGAGATGCTCGGCGCGTTCGGCCTCGAATCGCTCGACGCGTTGATCGACGCGGTGGTGCCGCGGGTGATCCGCACCGATGGGCCGCTCGAACTCGAGCCGGCCATGAGCGAGCGCATGATGCTGTCGTATTTGCGCAAGATGGCGAAACGGAACCGGGTCTTCGTTTCGATGATCGGCACGGGCTACTACGGCACCACGCTGCCCGGCGTCATCCTGCGCAACGTGCTCGAGAACCCCGGCTGGTACACCGCCTACACGCCCTATCAGGCCGAGGTCAGCCAGGGCCGCCTCGAAGCGCTGTTGAACTTCCAGCAGATGATCGTCGACCTGACCGGCATGGATATCGCCAACGCCTCGCTGCTCGACGAGGCGACCGCGGCGGCCGAGGCGATGGCCATGTCGCACCGCGTCGCGAAGAGCGAGTCCAACACCTTCTTCGTCGCGAGCGACTGCCATCCCCAGACCATCGCCGTGGTCGAGACGCGCGCCCGCACGCTCGGCTTCGAGATCGTCGTCGGCGACCCGTTCGCCGACCTCGCCGACCACGACGTCTTCGGCGTGTTGGTGCAATACCCGGGTTCGAGCGGCGAGACGCACGACTTTCGCGCGCTGATCGAGGAGGTCCACGAACGCCAGGGGCTGGTCACCGTGGCGGCCGACATCCTCGGCCTCGCCGTCCTGACGCCGCCTGGCGAGATGGGCGCCGACATCGTCGTCGGCAGCTCTCAGCGCTTCGGCGTGCCGATGGGCTACGGCGGGCCGCATGCCGCCTATTTCGCGACGCGCGACGCCTACAAGCGTTCGATGCCGGGGCGCATCATCGGCGTCTCGGTCGATGCCCAGGGCAAGCCGGCGCTGCGCATGGCGCTGCAGACCCGCGAGCAACACATCCGGCGTGAGAAGGCGACCAGCAACATCTGTACCGCGCAGGTGCTGCTCGCCGTGATCGCCGCGATGTACGGCGTCTACCACGGCCCCGAGGGCATCCGGACGATCGCGCTCAGGGCGCACCGCATGGCGCAGATCTTCGTCGAGGGCATGCGCCGGCTCGGCTTCGAGATCGTCACCCAGGTGTTCTTCGACACGGTGACCGTGCGCGTGCCCGGCCAGGCGGCGCGGCTCGCCGCCAAGGCGCGCGAGCAGCGCATCAACCTGCGCTTCGTCGACGCCGACCACCTGGGTATCGCCTTCGACGAAACGACCAAGCGCGCCGATCTCCGGACATTGTGGCGCGTCTTCGCGACCAAGGCCGACCGCAAGCTCGACATCGACGAGATCGACGCCGTGGTGCCGGAATGCATCCCCGACACGCTGCGCCGCGGCAGCGACTTCATGACGCATCCGGTGTTCAATCTCTACCATGGCGAGACCGAGATGCTGCGCTATCTGCGTTGGCTGGCGGCCAAGGACATCGCGCTCGACCGCTCGATGATCCCGTTGGGCTCGTGCACCATGAAGCTCAACGCGACGGTCGAGATGCTGCCGGTTACCTGGCGCGAGTTCAGTCATATGCACCCCTTCGCGCCGCTCGATCAGGCGCAGGGCTACCAGCAGCTGTTCGAGGAGCTCGAGGAGATGCTGTGCAAGGTGACCGGCTACGACGCCGTGTCGCTGCAGCCCAACGCCGGTTCGCAGGGCGAATACGCCGGCCTGCTGGTGATCCGCAAATACAACGAGGCGAACGGCCAGGGCCACCGCGACGTCTGCCTGATCCCGTCGTCGGCGCACGGCACCAACCCGGCGAGCGCCCAGATGGCGGGCATGCGCGTCGTCGTCGTAGCCTGCGACGACAACGGCAACGTCGACGTCGACGACTTGCACGCCAAGGCCGTCGAGCACGCCGACAATCTGGCCGCGCTGATGGTTACCTACCCGTCGACCCACGGCGTGTTCGAGGAGGCGATCCGCGACATCTGCCAGATCATCCACGACCACGGCGGCCAGGTCTATCTCGACGGCGCCAACCTCAACGCGCTGCTGGGTATCTGCAAGGTCGGCGAAATCGGCGCCGACGTCAGCCACATCAACCTGCACAAGACGTTCTGCATTCCGCATGGCGGCGGCGGTCCGGGCATGGGGCCGATCGGCGTGCGCGCCCATCTGGCGCCGTTCCTGCCCGACCACCCGATGGTCGACGGCGTCAACCCGTCGGCCGGGCCCGACGGCACGATCGGGCCGGTCGCGGCGGCGCCCTGGGGCTCGGCGAGCATCCTGCCGATCAGCTGGGCCTACATCGCCATGATGGGCGCCGATGGGCTCGCGCGCGCGACCCAGGTGGCGATCCTCAGCGCCAACTACATCGCGCGCCGCCTGGCGCCGCACTACCCGATCCTCTACACCGGCCAGAACGGCATGGTGGCGCATGAGTGCATCGTCGATCTGCGTCCGATCAAGGAATCCTGCGGCGTCACCGTCGACGACGTCGCCAAGCGGCTGGTCGACTACGGCTTCCACGCGCCGACCATGTCGTTCCCGGTGCCCGACACGCTGATGATCGAGCCGACCGAGAGCGAGGCCAAGCGCGAGATCGACCGCTTCTGCGACGCGATGATCGCGATCCGCCACGAGATCGCGGCGATCGAGGCGGGCGAGGCCGATCCCGAGAACAACCTGTTGTCGAACGCGCCGCACACCCATCACCTGCTGCTCGAGAGCGACTGGCTGAAGCCCTACACCAAAGAGCAAGCCTTCTTCCCGCTGCGCGCGGCACGCGAGGACAAGTACTGGCCGCCGGTCGGGCGCATCGACAACGTGCAGGGCGACCGCAATCTGGTGTGCACCTGCCCGCCGATGGCGGCCTACCAAGAGGCCGCCGAGTAGGCGAGGGCGTGTCCGAATACGACCTCCAGGCGTTCATCGGCGACGCGCGGCGCATCGCGCTCGCCGGCGCCGAGCCGGCCGACTGCGTGCTCGAAATCGCGCCCTTGATGCACCGGCTCTTGATGGGCGACCGTTCGTTTCTCGAGGCGCGCCACTTCCGGGCCGATCCCGACCACTACGCGCGCAACGCGATCCACGTCACCGACGACGGCGGGCCGTCGCTTTACGCGCTGGTCTGGACGCCCGGCCAGTGGACGCCGGTGCACGACCACGGCACCTGGGGCGTCGTCGGCATCGTCGAGGGCGTGCTCGAGGAGCGCAACCACATCCGCACCGACCACGCGGCCGATGTCGACCAGGGCATCGTGCTGGCGCGCGGCGGCGTCATTCTGTTGGCCGAGGGGACGGTGACGAGCTTCGTGCCCAACCCCGACCACATCCACAAGACCGGCGTGCCGGAGAGCCGCGCGCGGGCCGTCAGCTTGCACCTCTACGGCCGCGCGATGAACAGCTTCCACGTCTACGACGTCGACGCCGGCACGCGCCGCCTGATCGACGTGCCGCACAACGAGAGCTGAGGCGGTAGCGTATTTTCTGACCGATCGAAATCTACCAGCCTGCGACTGCAGGCCGCCGACCGTTCGGCCAGCTTTGATTCCATGAGATTGGCATGCGCGGCGCTTGAGCGCAGGTCGCCTTTACGCAGTAAAGGGGACCGTACAAAAAAACTAGCCGCAAAAATGTAAGGGCGGGTTTGAAACCCGCCCCGACAGGATCAGATCAAACGGTCGGGATGCCTCAGTGTAGCCGCTTGTCCAAATCGGCGATGGCCGCATCGATCAGCGCGGCGTGGCCCTCGGCGTCGAGCGTCTCGGCCAACAGCTTGCGCGTCGCGCGGACGGCGATGTCGACCGCCGCGGCGCGCACGTCGTCGAGCGCCTCCTGCTCGGCGCGGGCGATGCGTTCGAGGACCTGCTCCTCGCGCCGCTTGAGCGAAGCCTCCAGCGCTTCGACCGCTTGGTGGTCCTGGCGCGCGGCCTCCTCGCGGGCGTGGGCCAGGATCTGCTCGGCCTCGGCGATCGCTGCCTGCTGTTGGCGCTCGTATTGGGCATAGAGCGTCTGCGCCGCCTCGCGCAGCCGCACCGCCTCCTCGAGCTGCTCGCGGATCTTGTCGGCCCGGCCGTCGAGCGCGCCGCCGATCATGCGCCCGACCGGCCGCCACGTCGCGCCGACGAAAACGATGAGGGCGAGGGCGATCCAGAAGGAGCTTGACGAGAATAGGTCGGCCATCGTCACGCTTCTCCCTTGATCGCGCCGACGGCGGCCTGCACCGCGGCCTCGTCGAGCGTGCCACCGATCAGCCGCTCGGTCGCGGCGCGCGCGATCTCGGTGGCCAGCGCGTCGACGCTGGCGAGCGCCTCGCCGCGCGCGGCGGCGATGCTTTGCTCGGCCTCGGCGAGCTGCGTGGCGATGCGGCCGTCGAGCTCGGCCTGACGCACCGCCGACTCCTGGGCGCGCTGCTCGGCGGCCTGGGCAATCTCGCTCTGCGCCTTCGAGCGGGCCTCGGCCATGGCGCGCTCATAGGCGTGAAGCACGGCCTCGGCCTCGGTCTTCAGCGTCGCCGCGGCGTCGAGGTCGTGCGCGATACGGTCCTGCCGTGCCTCGATCGCATCGCCGATGCGCGGCAGCGCGAGGCGCGACAACAACAAGTAGAGGATGACGAACGAGATCGCCAGCCACACCAGTTGCGGCACGAAGACGTTAGGGTCGAGTTGCGGCATTGTCGTACGCGGTCGGGTGCCGCCGGCGGACCGGCGAACCCTGCCCGCTGCTAGCCGAACAGGACCAGGAAGGCGATCAGCAGCGCGTATAGCGCCACCGCCTCGACCAGCGCGAAGCCGAGCATGGTGAACGGAAACACCTTTGCCTGGGCCGCCGGATTGCGCGCCACCGCGGTGACGAACGAGGCGAATATATTGCCGATGCCGATGCCCACGCCACCGAGTCCGATGACCGCGAGGCCCGCGCCGATCAACTTTGCGGCTTCAACATCCATGATCGAGATCCTTTTTCGTTAAGTGGATTCTAGTGAGATGAGTCCCCGTCGCCGCCTCAATGCAGATGCAGCGCATCGTTGAGGTAGAGGCAGGTCAGAATTGCGAATACATAGGCTTGCAGAACGGCGACGACGACCTCGAGCGCCATCAACGCCACGATCATCAGGAACGGCGCGAAGCCGAAGACGCCGAGCAGGACGACGAAGGTCGCGAACACCTCGAGCATGGTGTGTCCGGCCATCATGTTGGCGAACAGGCGCAGCGCCAGGGTCACCGGGCGCGCCAGATAGGACAGCACTTCGATCGGCACCAGCAGCGGCACCATCGCCATCGGCACGCCCTTGGGCACGAAGAATGAGAAGAAATGCAGCTTGTGCTTGGCGATGCCGACGATCGTCACGCCGATGAAGACGACCAGCGCCATCGCGAAGGTGACGATGATGTGGCTGGTTACCGTGAAGCCGTGCAGGCCGACGATGCCGAACGGCAGCAGGCCGAGCGCGTTGCAGAACAGGATGAACATGAACAGCGTGAAGATGAAGGGGAAGTAGCGGCGTCCCTCGCTGCCGACGTTGTCGCGCACCATGTTGGCGACCAGCTCATAGCTCAGTTCGGCCATCGACTGCCAGCGCCCGGGCACCATCGCGCGCTTGCGCGTGCCGCCGACCAGGAACAGGGTGATCGAGGCGATCGCCAGCACCATGAACAGCGACGAGTTGGTGAACGACGCGTCGAAGCCGCCGAGGTCGATCGGGACCAGCACGTGTACTTCGAACTGCGATAGCGGGTCGAATGTCTTCTCGGCCACCGTGTCCCCCGTCGCTCCCTACTCGTCCCGCCCGGCTTCGTCGTCCCCGCCGGGCTCTTCCGCGTCCGCGCCGAGCAGTTGGCCCGCCCTGCGATAGACATTGAGCCCCCCGGCCGCGGCGCCGAGGAAAAAGAAAATAACCAAAAACAACGGCGCTGTCACCAGCCAGCCATCGATCAGCCAACCGATGAAGACACCGACACCCAACGGCGCCACCACCTCGATCGACATCTGCATGGCGACGCCCATCGCACCCATCCCCTTGCCGTCCGAATCCCGGCCGGCGCGGTCCACCTGCGCGCTACGCGCGCGGTCGAGCCGGGTCTCGAGATCCTCGAGCGACGGCGGAGGCTTGTGCTCGCTCAATGACGACCGATCCAGTGATCGCGGCCGCTCCCGAAATGATCGGGAACGTGCCCCTAGGCGGGCGCACCTTAGGTCTCGCCAGGGGCTCTGTCAAGGGCGATGCGATGCAGTACAAGTAGCTGATATTAAAGAGTTATCGTTCAGTCTCCGGCAGCTGTTTCAGCGACTCTCAGGGCTTCGGCGGTGCGCAGGTCGACCGAGACCAGCTGCGAGACGCCGCGTTCGCTCATGGTCACGCCGAACAGCCGGTCCATGCGCGCCATGGTGATGTGGTGGTGGGTGATGATCAGGAAGCGGGTCGCCGAGCCGCGCGCGATGTCGTCGACCAGGTCGCAGAACCGGCCGACGTTCGCATCGTCGAGCGGGGCGTCGACCTCGTCGAGCACGCAGATCGGCGTCGGATTGGTCAGGAAGACGGCGAACAGGAGCGCCAGCGCGGTCAGCGCCTGCTCGCCGCCGGACAGCAGCGAGAGCGTTTGCAGGCGCTTGCCCGGCGGGCTCGCCATGATCTCCAGGCCGGCCTCGAGCGGGTCGTCGGAATCGACCAGCGCGAGATGGGCGCGACCGCCGCCGAACAGACCGGTGAACAGTTTGGCGAAATGCGCGTTGATCGCCGTGAACGCGGTCTCGAGCCGCTCGCGGCCCTGGCGGTTGAGCCGCGAGATGGCCTGGCGCAGCTTGATGATCGCGGCCTCCAGGTCGGCGCGCTCGTTACGCATTTCGCCAAGCCGCTGCTCGACGTCGTCGGCTTCGACCTCGGCGCGCAGGTTGACCGGCCCGATCGCGTCGCGCTGTCTGGTGAACCGCGCGAGCTGTATGTCGATCTGCTCGGCGTCGGGCAGCGCGGCGTCTTGCTCGATGCCGGCGAGCCCGGCGAGGTCGGTCGGCGCGCAGTCCAGGCGTTCGCTGATCGTGCGGACGATCTCGTCGCGCGTCGCGTCGCCCTGGCGCAGCGCGCCCTCGCGGCGGCCGCGCTCCTCGCGCGTCTCGCCGACCGCGGCCTCGGCCTCCTTGAGGCGGCGGTCGCCGGCGGCGAGCCGGGTTTCGGCCTCGGCGACCGCGTCGGCCGCGGTCTTGCGTTCGCTCTGGGCGACAGCCAAGCGCTCGAACAGCGCGGCACGCTGCGCGGCGATCGCCGCCGGCCGGTCGGCCAGCGACTCGAGTTCGGTGGTCGCCCCGGCGCGCCGTTCGGCGAGTTGTTCGAGACGCGCCTTGGCGCCCTCGGCGCGGCCCTGCCACGACGGCAGCTCGTCGGCGATCGCCCACAACCGCTCGCGCCGGACCTCGGATTGGCCGTGCAGACGGTTGTATGCGCCGTCGCGTTCGGTCAGGCGCGCGCGTCGCACGGCCAGCTCGGCGCGCCGCGCATCGAGATCGGCGCGGCCATCGACGTCGGGCACCATGGCGTCGAGATCGGCCTTGGCGTCGTCGCGCAGCTTGGCGGCCTCGGCGATTTCGCCCGTCAGCCGCGTCCGGGCCTCTTCCAGGTTGGCGCGCCGCGTCGTTTGCGCGGCGGCGGCGGCGGTGAGCCCGGCGCGTGTCTCGCGCGCCGCTTCCAAGGCGTCCTCGGCGCGGCGCAGCACGCCGCGGGCGGCGGCCTCGTCGGCGGCCGATTGCGCGTTGGCGTCGCGCGCCGCCTCGTGTTCGCGCCGCACCTTGTCGCGCCGCGTCTCGCAATCGGCGAGCGTCGCGCGGGCGTCGGCGAGCCGGTTGCGGTTGCTCAGCCGCTCGGCTGCCGGGCTGCCTGCCTCGCTCGCCACGGTCAGGCCGTCCCAGCGCCACAAGGCGCCGTCGCGGCTGACCAGGCGCTGGCCCTGGGCGAGTTCCTTCCGGAGCCGCGGCCCGTCGTCGGCATCGACGACGCCGATCTGCGCCAGGCGCCGCGCCAGCGCCGGCGGCGCCTTGACGATGTCGCCGAGCGGCGTCGCGCCGTTGGGCAGCGCCGGCGCCTTGGCGTCGGCGGCGGGTGTTTGCCAGTGGACCGGCGCCGCCGCGTCGGTCGACGCCAGAAGGTCGTCGCCGAGCGCGACGCCGAGCGCGGTCTCGAGCCCGGCCTCGACCTCGATATCGTCGATCAGCGCGGACCAGCCGCCGGCGATCCCGGCGCCCAGCGAGCGGGCCAGCGCGGCTTCTTCGGCGCGCGCCGCGGCGTACCCCGCCTCGGCCGCCTGCAGCGTCTCGCCGACGGCGGCCAAGGCGGTCTGCGCCCGGCCACGCGCGGCTTCGGCCGCCTCGACGTTGGCGCGCTTGGCGTCGACGCCGTCGCGCGCCGTCGCGAGCGCTGTTTCGGCATCGGCCAGCGCCACGGCGCTGCCGGTCTCGTCCTCGGCGGCGGCGATCTCGCGTTCGACCTCGGCGGCCTGTGCGCCAAGGCGTTCGATGCGCGCCTCGGCGGCCTCGATCTGACGCGTCAGCGCGCCGCGCCGCGCTTCCTGGCCGGCCAGCCGGGTCGCCAATTCGTCGACGCGGCGCTCGATCTCGGCGACCGCCTCGGCGGCCGCGTCGCGGTCCGAGGCTGCGGCCGCCTCGGCGGCTTCCTCGCTGGCCTGCTTGGCGGTCAGCGCGGCGCGTTCCTCCTCGAGGCGTCCGACCGCGGCCTCGGCGTCGCCGGCCAGCGCGGTCTCGCGCTCGACGTCGGCGTCGATCTGGGCAAGCCGCGTCTCGAGCGCCTGGCGCGCGTCGGCCAGGCGGCGTTCCTCGGCCTCGAGCTCGACCTGGGCGACCTCGAGCCGGTGCAGCCGCGCGCGCGCTTCCGCTTCGGCCTCGCGCAGCGGCGGCATGGCGGCGGCGGCCTCGGCCTGCGCGGTGGCGGCGGCGGCGGCGGCGGCCTGGACGTCGGCGACGGTCTTCTCGATCTCGGCGAGCCCGCGCTCGGCGGCGGCCAACGCCTCGCCGGCGGCGCGCCAGCGGCGATAGAGCAAGAGCGCCTCGGTCTCGCGAATGCGCTCGTTCAGCCGCCGGTAACGGTTGGCCTGGCGCGCCTGTCGCTTGAGCCCGTCGTATTGCGCGTCGAGCCCGCCCATGACGTCGTCGAGGCGCTCCAGGTTGCCCTCGGCCGCGCGCAGGCGCAGCTCGGCCTCGTGGCGGCGGCTGTGCAGCCCGGTAATGCCGGCGGCCTCGTCGAGCAGCCTGCGGCGCTGCGCCGGCTTGGCGGCGATCAGGGCGCCGATCTCGCCCTGACTGACCAGCGCGGACGAGCGCGCGCCGGTGACCTCGTCGGCGAACAGCAGTTGGACGTCGCGCGCGCGGGTCTCGCTGCCGTTGATGCGATAGGTCGAGCCCTCGCCGCGCTCGATCCGGCGCGACACCTCGATCTCGGCCCGGTCGTTGTAGGCGTGCGGCGCGGTGCGCGCGGCGTTGTCGAGCAGGAGGGAGACTTCGGCCGAGTTGCGGCCCGGCCGGTTGGCGCTGCCGGCGAAGATCACGTCGTCCATCTCGCGGCCGCGCATCTGGCGCGCCGAATTCTCGCCCATCACCCAGCGCAGCGCTTCGACGAGGTTGGACTTGCCACAGCCGTTGGGGCCGACAATAGCGGTGAGACCCGGCTCGATCAGCAGGTCGGTTGGGTCCACAAACGATTTGAACCCGGTCAGGCGAAGGCGCGAAAAATGCACGCGTACAAACTCAAACTACGATTGCGACAACAGACGTTCGATGACTTCTTCGAACTGCTCGTATGGCTGGGCGCCGACAACCCTCTCACCGTTGATGATGAAGGTCGGCGTCGACTTCACTTCGAACTCCTGGCTGCCTCGGAGCCGCGACTGCATGATGCTGTCGAGCAGCGTCTGATCGGCGAGGCAGGCGGTGATTTCATCCTCTTCGAGGCCGCCCAGGCGGGCGATGCGGCCGAGCGCCTCTTCCGGGTTTGCCGCGCCCGCCCAGCTCTTCTGGGTGCGGAACAGGACGTCGATGAAGGCGAAGAAGCGCGCCGGGCCCGCACAGCGCGCGAGCGCCGCGGCGAGCAGCGCCTGACGGTCGAAGGGAAAATCGCGGAACACCAGGCGCACCTTGCCGGCGTCGATGTAGTTGGCCTTGATCAGCGGCAGCGTCTCGCCGTGGAACGCGGCGCAGTGCGGGCAGGTCAGCGACGAATACTCGATGATCGTGACCGGCGCGTCGGCCGCGCCCATGGCCATCTCCTGATCGCCCTCGGCGCCGGCGCCGTGGTGCGCGAACGCGGGCGCGGCGAGCGCGACACCCGCGCCACCGATAACGACAAGCGCGTCCCTGCGTCGGAACGCGCGCCCTTCTGCGATTCGCCGTCGACTCTCTGACATACTAGGACTGGTATA
>SMVB01451464.1_pt1 | contig 13129 bp, 8 predicted proteins | sample 2456461 | NCBI WGS metagenome assembly SMVB01 (sample SAMN11095934, study PRJNA526329) | marine sediment metagenome | biome: Marine sediment; feature: Surficial sediment; material: Deep marine sediment; isolation source: Hadal surficial sediment | place: Pacific Ocean | collected 2014-05 | depth 0-1...
AGCTTTTAAAGGCATTCTGATTTTTTCTTTTTTCGTGGTTGTTCAGAAATCGTTTTCAACCGCTGACCGCATGAAAAACTGATTCTTTCTTCACTCTGACTCCTGAAAAACAGGGTTTTTCAGGGACGACTGAGTTATTTGCAAATGGTCGATGGTTTCGAGTACTTATATATCTGCCAAAGGCTGTTTCATTTCCCCGCAGTCATTGCGAGCGAGGCGCGACCGTAATATTCTACCTAAAGCTTTCGTGCCCGCAGGGGTGAACCCAGAAGATGTTAGCGCAAGCCCCAACCCTTTCTGGGTTGCCACGTCGCCCGAGGCTCCTCGCAATGACGGCAAAAAGCTGGGAGCGCCATTTCGCTCATTGCGCCGGATTTTATTATTGAAGTGAATTTTGTAAATAATAATAAATCCACTTAATAGCGAAAACCCCTAACGCTAAAACCATACGACGTTTTGAAAAGGATTAGAAAATGAAAGGGCAAGAGTTCGAAACAAAACACAACCTACCCTTTAAGGCTTCCCAGAAGGCTTAGGAAGGCCGTCTCTGACTACGCCAAACGTGAAAAGGGACCAGCGTGGACCAATCCATATTCATGGCTGTTGCGGAACAACTGTCGGCAATTGATACAGAAACATATTGCAAAGAACGGGCGGCAAGGGCAAACATGAAAGAGTTTTGGAAACTGATGAACAGAAAAGGCGGGCAACCAGCCCAGGAAGACGACGCCTTGCCGGAAGGTTGCGTTTCATTGAAATATCCCACCCAAAATCAGGCCTGCATGAGGGGCGTCATATTTTATTAGTCTCAGGCAAACAAACAGCCTCCCCCAGGGGTATTGCCTCGGAAATATCCCATATGCAAGTATGCATGTTTCGCCAGGTCAGCGGGCTTATGGCAAATATGTAGCCAAGAAAGGATTTGACCCCTTAATTGACCTCGATTATCTTCCCTCTTTTGACTCTTAGTTTGGCGAGGGTTTTGTCCACGTCGCCGGAGGGGAGGATGGTCGTGGCGCCGGAGACGCCGGGAAAATTGTGGACTAAATGCAGACGCTTTTTGATCTTAAGGCGGTTGTCAGCGCCTTCGCGGACCAGCTTCATATATATCCTGGCGACGTCGAATGCCTGGGCGGAAAGGATAGTCGGGTCTTCGCCAAATGTGGAGCGAAAAATTTCCACAAATTCACGCGTCCGCGCGCGCTCGGAGCCGATGAAAAAGCCGTCTACGAATGTCGCGGTCCTGAGATAGCGGCGGGCATTTTTTACCAGCTCCGGAGAGTTCCACCCGCTGGCGCCCAGCAAGGCCGGTGTTTCAATATTGTAAAAGATTAACTGCGGGACTATGAGCGACACTTTATCGTAAAACCCAGGGATGAAAATAGCGTCGTAGTTGAATTCCAGAGAAACTTTGAGGCCTTCAATGCTGTCGGCGCCAAAGAACCCCCGCTCTACGACCGGTTTGGAAAATTGTCCTTTGTCATTCAAAGGCGACGGTTCGGTCCCGGACTTGATATGCTTCTTGACGAGCCTTTTCAATTTGTCGTCGGGGACGCCGCCCATTTTCAGGATTTGCTCCTTGAAATCGGTTTGCGACCTGTCATAAGTCAAATACGCCACCACTTCTCCCCCAAGAGCTTTGACTTCGTCGGCGAAGTAGTTTTTTAAATCCCGCCCGTATGGTTCGGTAGGGAACAGGACGACGAAACGTTGCAAGTTTAATTCGTTCAGCGCATACCGGGCAAGAAACTTTCCCTGAATTTCCCTTGTCAGCGAGTTGCGAAAAATATAAGGGCTCAAATCGGCCAGCCCAGGAGAGGAAGCGGTGGGCGTGAAGGCGGGCATTTTGTATTGGTCAATGACCGGGACGATTTTTGCGACCTCACTGCTCAGCACTGGGCCGATAATGCCCACTATATTGGGGTCTTTGGCCAAATCCTCAACCAGCATTTGGATGGAGACACCCGACTGTGAATCGCGGACGACCAGTTCCACCCGGTCTTTTATGGCCAGGGATGATTGGTTGACGGCCAACTGGATGCCCTGCAGGACCTGTTGCCCTACCAACGCTCTTTTCCCGGACAACGGCAAGACGACGCCTAACCGCAACCTTTTATTCAAGTCTTTTTTGGAATTCTCCAGCATATTTTCAATTTTGCCTCTCAGCAAATGACCGGGAAAACGCAGTAGGAAATCCTCAAGGACAATTTGATATTTGTAGTTATTGCGTTCCTGCCGGAACCTGGAAATCAATTCCAGGAGGATCATATCTCCAGGATATTCATTGCGGTATTTGCGGGACAATACCATCAGGTTTGCGCTGGACAGATTTTCATGGACCATTTCCTCTATCAAGCGGGCGGTCTGTTTTTTTAGATTGTCATCCTTTGCCTTGTTGAGGACATAGAGGAGCTTTTTAATAGAGTTTTGGAAATCGAATTTTTTTTCGTCTATTCTACCAAGGTATATGAGGGCCTGCCATTTTCGTATTGTGTCCGGGTTTCTTCTTAAAGCGTCCTTGAAGATAGCCTCCGCTTTCTGGTAACGCTCCAGTTCAAAATAGCACTCGGCTATCCTGAACCTGGCCTTATGTATGAGGGGGGTATCCGGAAAGTCGGCGGTTATCATTTCTAAAAAGCGCAGGGCGGATACGTATGACCTGTTCTGCAGGTCGATTTCCCCCAGCCGCAACAGCGCATTTACAGCCAAAGGGTCGTAAGGATGTTTTCGCAAGAACGCGTCGAAAAGAACCCGCGCCTGTTCCGTTTTTCCTGAATGGAAAAGTCCTTCCGCTTCATAGAAGGACGGGTTGCCGGTTTGCGCGGCAGGCGTTTCAGCGCAGGCAAAGGCGGGAAAGGATAAGACGCTAAGGCCAAACATCAGCCCCGCGACCATTGCGCGTCCGCATGCGTGGCCTGCCAGGCGGGCGGTTTTCCGCCTGGCCCTGATAATGTTTTGCGGAAGGCCAGGTATTTTAGCGGAGTCCATTCTCAAATGATTATTCTTCTGAATCAGGTTTAGCCTTGAGGCGGTGTTTTTTGACCCGGTAACGCATGGACCGAAAACTCAAATTGAGCCTGTCTGCGGCTTTGTTTATGACCCCATCGGTATATGTCAAAGCTTCCTTCAGGATATCCTTTTCAATTTGATCGAGCGTTTTTTCCAGGTCGATCTCTTGATCGTCCCCCATGAAGTGACCGGTGTAGTGGGTCACTTCCTCAGGCAGACTGCCTGGCTGAATCATATCCGTCATTTCAAGCACCACAGCGCGTTCCACGGCATTTTCCAGTTCCCGCACATTTCCCGGCCAATCAAATTTTTCCAGTAGGGCCATAGCCTTGGAATCGATCCCGCGGATTTTGTCGTCCTGTTTATGTTGGCCATTAAACTTGTTGATAAAATGTTCAACGAGTTGGGCAATATCCTCTTTTCTTTCCCGCAAAGGCGGGATGCGTATGGGGATGACGTTCAGCCTATAGAACAGGTCTTGCCGGAATGTTTTATTTTTAACGCCCTCTGCCAAGTCTCTATTGGTTGCGGCGATGATCCTTAAATCCACCTTAATGGTTTTGGTCCCTCCTACACGGGTAAATTCCCTTTCCTGTAAAACCCGCAGAAGTTTAACCTGGATCGAGAGAGGGGCTTCGTAAACTTCGTCAAAAAAGAAAGTCCCCTTATCGGCGGTTTCAAGCAGTCCGATTTTAAGGGAGTCGGCGCTCGTAAACGCGCCTTTTTCGTGACCAAACAACTCGCTTTCCAGAAGGTTTTCAGGCATCGCCCCGCAATTGATGGAGACGAATTTATGGTTGCGCCGGGAACTGTTAAAATGGAGGGCTTTGGCGACCAGTTCCTTGCCGGTGCCGCTTTCTCCGGTTATGAGGACCGTCGCGCTACTGCTCGACACTTTACTGATATAGTCGAACAGCTGGCGCATCTTTGGGCTTTTCCCGATTATATTTGCGAATTGGTACTGGCTGGACAGGGCGGATTTGAGATAGGTGTTTTCGTCGGCCAACCGCTTTTTTTCAACCGCATTTTTTACTATGAGCTGGACGTCTTCGATATTGAAGGGTTTGGAAATATAATCGTAGGCGCCCTTTTTCATCGCCTCGACCGCCGTTTCCGCCGTAGCGTATGCGGTCATCATCACCACTGGGGTATGGGGCCGCATCTTGTTGACGGCGTCCAGAACATCCAGCCCGTTAGACCGGGGCATCTGGATATCTGTGATCACCACGTCAAAATCATTCTCCCGGATCAACTTCGCGGCAGAAAAGCCATCTTGCGCGACTTTCACTCTATAGCCGTCCTTTTTCAGCACTATGGAAAGCAAATCGCACATGCTCTTTTCGTCGTCGACAACCAGCACACTTTTCATACGATTAATTTACTCTTAATCCAGAGATAAATCAACCTTTTGCCAATCCATATTTTATGAACAAGTTATTGAGTTTTCAGGGTTTATTTTTCTTTTTGTGAGGGTCAAGGCGCGTTTGCGGGGTCAAGTTTACTTGAAAATTTCCGAGTAGCGTTTCAGCCTCAGCGCATTCAGGCGGATGAAACCCTCAGCGTCGTTTTGGCGATAAACGTCATCCTTTTCGAATGAGGCCGTGTCCTGGCAATATAACGACGGCGACGCTTTTCTTCCTGTCACGGTACAATTGCCTTTATACAGCCGCAAACGGACAGTTCCGGAAACGTTTTTCTGAGCGTCGTCAAGGGTATTCTGCATGAACGTCCTCTCGGGAGAATACCAATAGCCGTTATAGATCAGCTTGGCGTAGGCGGGGATCATGGCGTCGCGGAGGTGCATCACTTCCCGGTCCATGGTGATCGTTTCCAAATCGCGGTGGGCGGCATGGAGGATGGTCCCCCCAGGCGTCTCGTACACGCCGCGGGATTTCATCCCGACAAAGCGGTTTTCGACAATGTCGATCCTGCCGACGCCGTTTTTCCCTCCATAGTCGTTCAGTTGCGCCAGCAGTTTTGCGGGGCTCATCCGTTCGCCATTGATGGCGACGGGGTCCCCTTGCTCGTATTCAATTTCAATGACGGTCGGTTTGTCCGGAGCCTTTTCCGGAGAGACGGTCATCACGAACATATCGTCATGGGGCGCATACCAGGGGTCTTCCAGCGCGCCGCCTTCAAAGCTTGTATGAAACAGGTTCCGGTCAATGCTGTAGGGCTTTTTTTTAGTGACAGGCACGGGGATGCCGTGGTCATTGGCGTAGTCGATAAGGGAACTGCGCGAATCGAGGTCCCACTCCCGCCAGGGCGCGATGATAACGATGTCCGGGTTTAAGGTCATGTAGGTCAGCTCAAAGCGGATTTGGTCGTTGCCCTTGCCGGTGGACCCGTGAGACACCCCTTCGGCCTTTTCCTGAGCGGCGATGCGGATCTGTTCCTTGGCGATCAGGGGACGGGCTATGGCTGTGCCAAGGAGATAGTTGTTTTCATAAAACGCGTTGCCGCGAAGCATAGGGAAAATGAAATCCCGCGCGAACTCCTCTTTCAGGTCCTCGATATAAACTTTCGACGCCCCGGTGGCCAGGGCTTTTTCACGGACCGAGTCCAGCTCCTCCCCCTGTCCGACGTCGGCGCAGAAGGCGATGATCTCGCTGTCGTACTTTTCTTTCAGCCACTTGATGATTACCGAGGTGTCAAGCCCGCCCGAATAAGCCAAAACTATTTTATTGATCTTCTGTTTCATATTTCTCCCACGCTCTAGTGTCTGTTGAAATTACCGCCGTAGTTTAACGGCGGATGGTTATCTGGCAAATTTTTCTCCCAGCGCGAATTGCGCGGCGCCAATCAGCGAGGCCCTTTCGTCCATGATGACTTTGACCGGGATGGCAGCCATGAATTTTTGCCAGCGGCCCTTTGCTAAAAACGCTTCCATAAAAGGCCCTGATTTTATCATAGAGATGATTTTCGGGGCGATGCCGCCGCCGATATAAACTCCGCCTTTAGCCATGTACTGAAGGGCGAGGTCCCCCGCCACCCTGCCGTAAAACGAAACGAACATCGTTAACGCTTTTTGACAAAGTTCAGACTTTTCTTCCATGCCGTTTCGGGCCACGACTGCGGCCGCGTCATTTTCCCTGAATTCATCTGCCAGCCAGCCTGGCTCGTCAAGAGAATAATATTCTTTCAAGAACAGGTAAATCTGGGCCAGCCCCTTTCCGGAAAGGACGCGCTCTATACTGACGCGCCCATACAGGCGTCGTAGAAACTGGTAAAGCCCAGCTTCCCTTTCGCCAAGGAAGGGAAAATCGCAATGCCCGCCTTCGGAATCGAGGACCCGGTAACGGCCCGCATTTTCGGGGATGAGCAAGGCCTGCCCCAGCCCCGTGCCAGCGGCGATCACCGCGACTCTCCCGGTTACGCCGGTAGCGGTCCCCGCCTGTATAACTTCTACCTCTGACGTCCGCAAAAACGGCGTTGCGCAGGCCATGGCCGCCAGGTCATTGATCAGCCATACCGCGTCGATACCCAGAAATTTTTTAAGTTCGTCAGCCGCGACGGTCCACTCAAGGTTAGTGGCTTGGCAATAGCCATTTTCCACCGGACCGGCGACTCCGAAACAGGCGCTGTCAAGGGCGGGCAGGCCGCCGGAAAAAAAGTCGCGCAGGACCGCTTCCAGTCCGGGATAATCCTGGCTGGCATACTTGCGTTGCCTTTCAAGGCTCAGCCTGCCATTTTGATGGACGAACAGGGCCAGGTTGACTTTGGCGCCGCCAATATCCCCGACGAGAATCATGGCGTGGTTGAGCTTATTGCAGGAACGACCTTATGCGGTCGTCCAGCGCGTCCTGATCTTTGGTGAACGACTGCAAAGCGGATTGAGTCATGAGGTCGTCGAGGGCAATAGCTTCGGGCCAGTAGGCTAGCCTGGGGATTTTTCCATGGGCGTAAATACGTTCGCGGTCGTCTTCGGAAAAATGGCTAAAAAGGTCGATCCCGCGCTTTTCGCAGAAGGCGACCAAGTCTTCGCCGGTCATGTCGTCCAGTGATTCTTCGCGCATCAATTCATCAACAAATGTCTTGAAATCGTCCGGTATCTCCCACAATTTTGTGAACCTGCCGCTGAAAGAATGGCCGACGTCAATGCCCGGCTTCAATTCTTCGCCGCCGTAGGCCACGACCTCGTCCGGAGCTCTGCCGGATTCCATGAATTCTGTCATGGAGGCGGGCGGTATGGTGAAAATATCGAGTCCCGCCAGGCGCGCTAGCTGGTCGCCATTTCTGATGCTGGCCCCTATCAGGCGGGTGGTGACGCCGGAAAATTTTTCCCGGCATTCGCGCACCGCCGCCTGGGTGGCCAGCGTAGCCTTTTCTCCGACCAGGTTGCCATTGCCCGCCTCATTAGACTTGACCACCGCGTTGAGCCGACCAAGGAAAACGTTGACGAAGTCCGGGTTGGCCAACCGGGCGGCCAGGTAATTCTGCCGGGCGGAAAACCCCAGGGTGAAGTTTATGGGGATCCCCTCCTGCCGGAGCTTGCGCACGGTCAGGAAACCCTCCGGGGTTAACGGTATCTTGATAATAAAATATTCAGGGCACACCTTATAGTAGCGCCGGGCGTATTCCAAAGACTGTTCCATATCCCTGGCCATGGACGGGTGCAGTTCCACGCTGACTTTAACTTTGAACGCCTCCACCAGCCGCAAGGCGATCCGGCAGTTGATGACAAAGCCGATTTCAGTCACCAGTTCGTCCTCTGAAAGCTCTGGAGCGGCGGATTGGAGCTTGGCCGAAGTCTCTTTGATGACGTCGTCCATGGCGCCGCTTTGCACGACCTGGTTGGCGAGGGTATTATTGGTGGTCAGCGCGGATAAATCAGTTTTCCAGATTGAGAGGGCGAGATCCAGGTCGCCGGTATCGAGCCACAGCTCCGTCCCCAGAGTTTTCAGTTTCGCCAACAGGGGATGGCTTTCGTAGCCAGTCGCCGCCACTTCTCCCCTGATATCGACGCTGGCGGCCTGATGGACCAGGTCCTCCAGATTATCGCCTGTAGCTCTCATGCTGATTTCCCCTTATCAAAGCCCGGTTTATTCAATAGCGCGAACATATTCTTCTTATAAAACTCTACGCCCGGTTGGTCAAATGGGTTCACGCCAGCCAGATATCCTGAAAGGGCGATGGCGCGTTCAAAAAAGTAAAACAGTTGTCCCAAAGAATAGGCGCCGCGGTCTGGCGCGGTAATACTCATGTTGGGCGCCCCGCCTTCAAGATGGGCCTGCGCGGTGCCTTTATAAGCTTTATCGTTGATAAAATCCAGACTTTTTCCTTGCAGATAATTTAATCCCTCAGGGTCGCCAGGAAATCCGGGGACTGTCGCCTGGCGGCTGGAGGCCTCCAGCAAAAGAAAAGTCTCAAAAATGTTCCTGTTGCCCTCCTGTATCCATTGGCCAAGCGAGTGCAGGTCGGCGGTGTACTCGACGGAAGCGGGAAAGATGCCCTGCCCGTTTTTCCCTTCACTTTCCCCCGCCAACTGTTTCCACCATTCGGCCACATACCCGAAAGCGGGATGAAACGACGCCAGAATTTCCGTGGTCTTGCCGCGCGAGTACAGCAAGTTCCTGACCGCCGCGTAACGGTAGGCCATATTTTTTTCCAGGCCGGACTCGCGGGTCGTCAATTCCTCCAGGTCCCTGGCGCCTTCGAGCAGTTCGTCGATGTCAACTCCAGCGACGGCGGCCGGCAAAAGGCCCGCCGCCGTCAGGACAGAATACCTGCCGCCGACATCATCCGGGATAGCGAACGAGCGGTAGCCGGCAACATCCGCCATAGCTTTTAAGGCGCCTTTGTCCGCGTCGGTGGTCACGAAAATTCTTTTGCCCGCTTCTGCGGCGCCGACCTTGTCTTCCAGATGCTTTTTCAGGATGCGAAAAGCGATAGCCGGTTCAGTGGTCGTCCCAGACTTTGATATGACGTTAAGGCAGACGCTCTTATTGGATATCAGGTCAAGCAAATCGGCGATATAGTCGGAACTGATATTATGCCCGGCAAAATAAATTTCGGGGCCGCCCCTGACGGAGGCGGAAACCTGGTTAAAAAACGTATGCCCCGAAAACGTAATAGCGGCGCGGGCGCCAAGATAGGAACCGCCGATGCCGACGCAGACGAACGCTTCGCAATTGTCCCTTATATACGCGGCGGCTTGCTTGATCTCTTGCGTCTGCTGGGCTGAAGTCCGGGAAGGCAGGTGGAGCCAGCCAAGGAAATCGTTGCCTGGCCCTGTCCCCGCTTCAAGTTCCGCGTGAAGCCGGTCCACCGCTTCCTGCTTTCCGGCAATGTCCGCCTCCGAAATGATGTTTTTGAGGTTCGCGCAATCGAGTTTAATATGGCCCATACTCAATTCCCCAGCGTAATGACAAAATAGTTTTTGATGGCTTTGTCGTCTATGAGCCGGTTGCCAAACGCTTTGGCCTCCTCTTCGGTTTTGAAGCGTCCGGCCCTTATTTTATGCCAATACCCGCCCGTTTGCCGTTTTACCTTTACGACATAGAGATCCGCGACATTTCGCTTTTTGAGAGAGCGTATGATCGCGTCCACTTTTTCCTGGCTGGTGACGGCGCCGATCTGGATAGTGTGGACTATTGCTTTAGCGCCGGTTTCATTTTTGGAAGCCGCATCCTGGCCAAATCCGGAAAAATTAACCTGCGGCATGGAACCCCACTCGATAAACCCCAACCCGACAATAAGCGCCGCGAGGAAACAGGCGACGCTGGCAAGTTTGAACTTGAGGCTCCTGGCGCCAAATATATTGAGTCCGGCCAGAAATTTGAGGGCGATATTTTTCCCTAAACCTCTCAAGACGTCCATGCACCAGCCGCTCCCATCGTATACGCGGCGGACCGTCGAACGGGTGATGCCCAGGCTAGATTGCCAGCGTTTGAGGGCGCTGATATCCTCCCTGGTGAAAATTTTAACGGCTTTCCATTTGCTGAAAACATTTTTGTCTTCAGCCGCTTTCATCAACCGGGCCTGGTCGGCCGGGTCAAGGTCCACAAAGACGGAACCGCAACGCTCGTGCAGGACAGGGTCGGCGTTAAAAAACTTGGCCTCGCAATAATTTCTGGCGACCGATTCCTTCAAACGCGCCTGGACGGATTGGCTTACTAGCGGCAGGATGTTGAGATAAACCCGGATGGCGAACTCATCCTCCCGCTTTTTTTCCAGGAGGATGGGGAGGAGGAACTCAACGACGCGGTCGGCTTGCTCGATCCGGCGCTCAAGCGCGCGCGCAAACAGCGGTTCGGTTTTGCTGGTGAATTTTTTTTGCTGGATGAGGACGCTCACCAAGTGGTTAAAAATCTCGTTATCCTGATAGTCTCCCGCTTTCAGCATCGCCAGGAGGAGGTCTCTTTCCCTGCGGTCCAGATCTTTTTTCCTGGTCAGGACGGAAATCAGGGGAGAGCGGAATTTGGAATCTTCCGGATATTGCAGAAATGCCGATAGATATAATTTCAGGGAACGCGGGTCTTCCTTGCCCAGGCCGAGCAGATAACCGGCGTATCGGCGCGTCACCTTTTGCCTCAGCCTCTTCCCCTTGCCAGGGAGGAAGCAGGAGGAATATGTGAACCGGAGCAGTTTCTCAAACTGCTTGACGACATTTTTTTCGTCGGTCTTGAGGTCGACGTCATCCAGGTCAGCCAGAGCCTTATTGAAACGGTCTTCGCCGATGAACCCGTAAGCGGTGAACCCGACGACAAGGCTGATGAACCCCAGCCCCCATTTTAGAGCGTCCCCCTGGATGACGGCCTGCTGGAGAACAATTTCATGGACGAAATAAAGCGTCATGAAACCCGCGGTCAGCAGGAAAAAAATCGATATGCCCAGCCTGACAATAAAATATTTATAACTCTGGTATAACATACTGAGCCTCAGGCAATCGGGGCGGACCGACGCCTTGTGGGATTAAAAATATTAGTTTAACAGATTCGATATGCGGGGACAATTCAGCGATGCCCAAGTGTCCAACCAAAGTAGAAGTGTCCGGTTTTCTCCAAAGTAGAAATGTCTGTTTTTTTGTTTGCCACCACTCCCGTTGCTAACACGCTGCCCCTCCGGCGAGGAGCCCCCTCCACGGGTAGTGGTCACATTTTGCCTTTGGCGCGGATGTTGAGCTGACGAATTGAATCCAGGGCGCAAATTATATGTAGCCAAGAAAGGATTTGACCCCTATACCTATAGCGGTTTTTGAGTGTGCCCTTCCATCCGTCCTATTTCCGTTTTAGCGGTGCCCGTAGCAATACGGCCCGGCCAGTCTTCCACTGTAAAACCTTATATAGCTTGAAGGTATCTGCATTTCGCGCTGAAATTGTTACAATACCTGAATGGGTTACTGGGACATTGACATTGTAAATAAGACAGCCACATCTGAAAGCGGCATTATCTTCAAGATGACGAGGAATGCTCATGGTGATTATTGTGGCGAGTGTCTCAACCCTGAATTGATTCCGCCTGATGATTTCGATTTTGAAAGTTTAGATCGAATGATTGAAGAGGCTGGCGACGCTTATGATAAGGCTTTGAGGCGGGGGAAGTAGCCAGCTCCAAATACCCTTCTTAAATTTAAGTTTATTATTATCAACTTCCATGGAAATCTGCCTATGAGAAGGAATGATCATTTAGAAGTTTGTATTAATACTTTAAGGTAACCTGAGCTTAAATAAAAATAATAATGCCTGTTTTTTAAAGACGCTCCAAAAGTCCGTTTTGGGTCGTTAAGGGACATGTCTGGATTCGGCCAAAAACGGACTCTTAGTAACCCCGGCTAAAATCGCGCGAGGTAATACCGCTTCTATTAAACTCTCGTAACTGGGAAGTTGTGGCGCAACTTTTGGAATATTGCAAGGCCCAACCGACCAAGTACCTTAACCCCTGTAATAAAAGCGCTATAATGGGCCATGGATAAGTTCATGGATATATTCATAAAACTCATGATTATGCTCTCTTCTGTTTGGGTAGCTGTCTATGCTTTTATGAATTTCTTGCCACAATATGCTACTCAACTCCCGCTTTCTGTTTATTCAATTTTGTATGCTCTAACGGCTCAACCCTGAATGACCCCCGGTGTCAACTCCTGCTAACAGCAACCCACATCAACGGCATCACTTTCAAGTTGAATGAAGTTGAGGCCGGGATGGCTTTCAGTTATGATGGCGGGAAGAAAAATTATAAATGGCGTAAATAAGGGAGTGATGGGGCGATGCGGCTAAATTCGGAAACTTACATGGTATATGGGGTAATTTTTGTTTTAATACTTTTAGGGTTACTGTTTACCCTAGTAAAAAGATTAGGTTCCTCTAAGAATTTTCCAACTCCAAATGAAAGCCGTGAGAAAGAAAAAAAATGAATACTGGGTTCCTATAAAATAAACCTCAGCGGATATAAGTATAAAGTGTCAGTTAGTATGGGATATATGAAAAGGCGGGAAATTTAAGGATAAAGTTGGATATTTAAAGGGGTTTGTGGTCCAGGCGAATTTTTTTTATCCCAAAGTAAATGCAATTCGAAAATTGGCAAAATAGGGGTGTTTGTTGCGCTTAGTTTGGGAAATTAGAAAGATAAGTTTGTATTAGACATCCGATATGACAAACAGTGGCAGACGTTCTTGAGTCCCGAAAGACCGCATTCGTCCAAAAGCCGGCATTGAGAGAATTAAGAAATTTCAGCTCTTCCGTGCCTCAAATCCTATCTATTTTCCATCAGAAAACATATATAATAGCTTCCACCACTTTCGGCATTTCGCCGCTTGTACATGATTAACGCAGGTGTGCCGCTTGAGGTGGTGATGCGTATCTTGGGCATGCAGATGTAAAGTCAACGCTGGCGTATGCCCGGCTGAAACGTGAAGCCTTGAAGGATGCAATGAAAGTTTTTGATATCAAATGATCAAAGATAGGGGGATGGGAAGATGGAAGACGAAGAATTAAGGTGTGAGGACCCAGATGAGCAAAGAGAAAGATTACATGGGCATTTACTAATGCTTATTCTAACTCAAAGCCCGGAAATTCAAGAAGCGTTAAAAAATGGGCATTACAGTGTGATTGGTAAAAAGATCAATCTTTATCAATGTAAAAATTTCAGTGAAGAAAAAACCGAATTTTTTGAAGTTAAT
>SMVB01125144.1_pt1 | contig 13126 bp, 14 predicted proteins | sample 2456461 | NCBI WGS metagenome assembly SMVB01 (sample SAMN11095934, study PRJNA526329) | marine sediment metagenome | biome: Marine sediment; feature: Surficial sediment; material: Deep marine sediment; isolation source: Hadal surficial sediment | place: Pacific Ocean | collected 2014-05 | depth...
ACTGAAATACCCTGCCTACGCCCCGCGGTTTCGTCCCTCGGGGCTTGTCCGACGCCTGCCCTCTGAACCCGTGCCACCCTGTCAGTGCATTGCTACGTGGGCAGGCATCTGACAACCCTTAACAACAGCAGAAGCCCAGGTAGCGTCTACGAGTGTCTTCTTTGGAGAAAATAAACGCTCAGATTGCATTTTCAGTGGCGGCTTACGACCCGGAACAAGTGAATATCATCTGCTATTTTAAATGAGTATGATGACACGAAATGTTTTCATGAAAATCTGGCACTATTACGTATGCAAAAGAAAATCCTGAATCTTCTGATGCTCACTATCATCACCGGCATTACTACCGCAAATGCTTCCTTCATCGCCACTATAACCGCGCTGAAATCACCTGTGTGGTTAGTTCAAGATAACAGAAAAACCGAGCTCGACCGTAACAGCATATTGAAAATCGGAGACAATATTTTAACAGGCGATATAGGTCTAGTCGAGATGAAGCTTTGGGTAAATGCCACATTGCAGCTTAATTCAAATTCCCAGATCATAATTCGTGCCGAAAATGGAATCGATGTCACCAATTTTAAACGTCAACCCGAGTTGTATGTCCACCAAGGAAGGGCGTGTATTAATTACACCGCTCAGTCCGCCAGCGAAAGTAAATTTAAAGTAAATATAGGCAATACGATGTTTGTTGCTATCCCCCATCACGGTGATATTTGTGTATTTCGACGTGCTGGTTTGTCGTCTATCAAGTTACGTGCCGGTAGCGTGCAGATAACTCATTCAGTCGATCAAAATTTGATAATTCTTAGCAAAACGGGTACTGAATTTCATATAAAAGATGGCGGTTCATACAAGCTACTTATTCCCGGTGATGAATTGTCAGCACTCGAAATAGAAAAACCGTTTAGCTTCAAGTCTGCTGTTGAGGAAGTTACCCCAGCTGATCCTCCTGGAATTTTCGATAGTAACAATACCGCTTCCGGGGAACTCACCGAAGCTGAGTTCGAGGCAACTAGCGACGAGGACGTTCCGGCTCGCACGCGCGATATCATTGATATAAACAATGATACCACTGGGGAGTTCAAAACAGCGGCACCCGAGACAACTCCGAAAAATGAAGTATCTATCTATATTTATACGGTGTACCTATTTTCTACTCGCGATGAAGAAATAGCTGGACAGATCAATCGGAGATTTCAAAAGGCCGGTTATGATACTCAAATCTTTAAAAGCACAACCAGTTCAATATTGCGTTATCGTGTTGCGGCTTCCGGGTTTGAATCAAAGCAGGAAGCAAGGAAATTTTCCGATTCTATAGTCGGGCGGTTAGGTGTTACTGAAACCTGGATTGGAAAAGCCCTTCGATAACAGGGACGAAAGTCCTTGTGGATTTTGGGGCACAATACCAAATTTCCCGAGTGCCTCTTCCTGGCCGTAAGCACTAGTTCGTGTGATTCATCTGAATGGCTCCTATGTGCCCAGGCTGTGTGAAAACTATTTACGAAAACTGAAAGTGGGGAATGTACTCCTCATTTAGATGAGAGTTAACAGTAAAGTGGCTAAATGGATGCAAAATACGGCCTGATATTAAGCCAATGTGGGGAATATTTTAACGCCCGTACCAAATTCAGGAGTTTCCACACAGCCTCTGCCGAAGGCCGCCGCCCAGGTAACGCCTACGAGTGTCTCCTATGGAGAAAATAGACGCTCAGAATTAGATATTCAAAGGCAAGATTTGTAGGGTATGGATTACGCTTTCAATTATCTACTCAGATCAGTCAAAGCCGGCGCGCAGAAATCATTTTTCAGAGTCGCGTAATGACCCTAACTGAGAGACTGGCAAATTAAATCGATCAAAGGTAATCGGAACCGCCGGCTACTACATGCTGTTCAGAAATAACCTCATAGCCTTGGATAAGGTGTCTACAGAACCCTTGTGGTCACCAGTTCCATGCTGCTCCAGACCTTTATCGCGAAGCTTCATTATCTCCGATTTTTTATCATCGGACAGATTAGTTTTGGCTAATCCTGCGTCGATTGCTTTAGCGTCGGCGGGACAATGAAAAGCAAACGCTGCAGATGAAAAGAAAAACATAACAACAGCGATAGTTAAACGTTTCATTGGTATTACCCCTGATTAGAATCAAGAACAGCATATATTATCACATACCGATCCTGTTATTCTTCCAGTTAAGCCGAGACACGAGGGGCTGTTCCTGGTCGAAGTGCCAAACTACCCTGCCGAGCAGGTATAAGTTTAGATGCGCAGCGGCCAGATCGGTTCCGAGATGAAACATCCAGAGGATGAGCCAGTGGAAGAACTACGCTACGAGAACAGGCTTTGACACCGTGGACTGGTTGCAAATTACTGTCAACCTGCTCTTCATACTGCTACTCGCCAGTATCATTCTATGGATCGGGATTTACCGCAGACTGAATTCCGAAGACCCGCGTTCCAGCCCCCTTTACCGTTGGCACCAGTGGCTGGTGGGCTTGATTGCCCTGCTGGCAATCATGGTTGCTGTCATAATCGTGTTATCGAGTGATCCGGGGGATATCGATGACTATTTTCTCTGGCCGTGAAATGATATGGTGATGCGAATTTGAGCGTCTCCTTTGGAGAATTCGCTATAAGCCTTTTGCTGATTCAGCAGGCTTGAGCCACCGTCCAGTCTCTTCATATTATCAGAGCATGCCCCGAATTCGTCGCCAGATTTCCGCTGTAAAAATCGAATACGTCTGTGATCGATGCGAACAGGGTATTTACCGGCTCGTCAGTAAGCGACCAATCACTTCAGCCTACATTCACAAGTGGCAGCATCGATGTACGCATTGCGGAGACCTGGCTGACTTTACCGTTCCATATCCGTTGATTGAAGTTGACGGCAAGCCTGTTAGCCACTTATTTGTTCAGCGAGAAGCTTTACCAACACCCATGGGGCCTAGTTCGCAGGCGTTCAGCGTGGAGAGAAGTGCGGAATAGGGCTTCTGTCAGTTCTGTCAGTTCCACCTTTGGGGATATTTGACTTTATTACTGAGTACCAATTTCAGTCCACCAAGGGGCAGTAAACCCCAACATATGGCAACATATAAAACGAGGGTAGGGCGCGTAAGTTATTGATTTTTGGTTAATTCAGTATTGTGGCGTGTTGAGTGGGTAAGACTTAAAATCCCTCGGTGGAAACACTGTGCCGGTTCGACTCCGGCTCCGGGCACCAACTATTCCCGCACTGCATAAAGCCGTTTGACCTTCTCATTCAAACCAAATGAGCCTTATCGGTTTATTACCCGACGTCACCACCTGACACTGTGCAATACCAAGAAATAGTGAAATAATCTCCAAGGGACTATTTAAATAACTTTGGGAAAACGTAAAAAGCCGGGCCGAGGCCTAGTGCAGCAGTCAGGCTATCCACTGATTATTGGGATTAGTCAAATGGCCAAAAATAAAGATATCAAAGGCAAAGGATTGGCGCTTCTTTATGAAACATGTTGAATTGCATCCAAAACTGACCCACTAGAGGGGTCTATTTGCATCGAATATTGACCCACGTGACATCCTCTCCTGCCGAGATCTGGCAGGAGCATTGTAGGAGTGATAGACGTGGCATTATTAAGTGTAATTCGACGCTGGCATCATCGTGATGGCCTGCCGATTCGGGAGATCAGTCGCAGGACTGGTTTGTCTCGCAATACGGTTCGAAAATATCTGACAACCGAACTTGTTGAACCCCAATATCCGAAACGTAAAACGCCGAGCAAACTCGACGATTACGAAGCAACCCTGACCAGTTGGTTGTTCCGCGAGACCAAACGGCAACGCAAGTATCGACGTAGCGTAAAGCAACTCTACCGTGACCTGGTCGATCTCGGCTTTACCGGTTCCTATGACCGGGTGGCCGCGTTTGCGCGCATGCAAGCATGATAGCTAATACCATCCATACCAACACTTTTACAGACCCGATTAATACCCTGAAGGTATGGAAAGAAGCACTTCACCATATTCAAATCCATGCAAAGGTACTTGACACCATTAGCGAAGTTCTGGAATTTATTGCGGATAAGTTTGAGCGTGCAGAGTCTTCCGGTTATGAAAAGGAAGGTTTAGCCGCGCTAATAAAAATATTCGGATGATTGGGTTGGATTGGGATGTTCATGGGAGTAATTATTGATTTTTTAAATGCCCATTTTCCCCCGTAGCAGACGCTCAAATTAAAGAAGCGAGTGTCGCCTTTCGGCAACAAGATGACGCCCATATTAAAACTTTACAGCACAATTCTATAGCTACGTTTGTGATAATATTTCGATACTTTGATTTCTTTAGGGCTATCGATGGTAAAGGATCATATATCGCGTAAGTTGGCCGTTTTACTGCATGCCGATGTAGTCGGATCGACCTCGCTTGTGCAAAAGAATGAGACTTTGGCACACGAACGTATTCAGGACACATTTCGACGATTTTCTAAAACCATTGCTGCTCATGGTGGCATCGCACATGAGATTCGGGGTGATGCGCTTGTCGCAGAGTTCTCGAAGGCGTCGGATGCAATGGGTGCCGCGCTTTCTTTTCAGGAAGCCAACGTCGCTCACAATGAAGAAGTGGGCGACGATGTTCGTCCAGTCATTCGAATTGGCATCGCCCTTGGAGAGGTAGTAATTGCGGACAACACAATTACCGGCGAGGGAATTATTCTAGCACAGCGTTTGGAGCAGCTCGCCGAGCCTGGAGGAGTCTGCATCCAGGGAGCCGCCTACGAGACCGTGCCCAAGCGACTACCGTTCGTCTACGAAAACCTGGGAGAGCAACAATTCAAAGGGTTTGATGAGGCAATCAGGGCCTATGCAGTCAACTTACGGCCTGGAGGCGTAATACCTGAATCTGAAGTAATTTATCAAGCCGATACAGAAGCACCTGAGATGCCTGACAAGCCCTCAATTGCGGTGCTCCCTTTCGACAACATGAGCGGTGATCCTGACCAAGAGTATTTTAGTGATGGCATTTCCGAGGATCTGACCACAGCTCTGTCTCGTTTTAACTGGCTGTTTGTGATTGCTCGAAATTCGGCGTTCACCTACAAGGGCGCAGCGGTAGGCATTAAGCAGGTGGGGCACGAGCTTGGTGTCCGTTACGTGCTGGAAGGCAGCGTGCGACGGTTCGGGGATCGAGTACGTGTTAACGCCCAATTAATTGATGCCTCCACCGACAGCCACGTTTGGGCAGAAAGGTTCGACCACCGATTGGTTGATGTCTTTGATCTACAGGACGACATTGTAGCGAGCATTGCGGCGACAGTTGCACCCGAAATCACCCTTGCGGAGATCGAAAGAACGAGAGACAAACGACCGAACACCCTAAATGCGTGGGATAGCTATTTGCGGGCTGTCGCTGCTTATCACAGGATGACTCAGGATAATGTTACTGTCGCGATTTCCCTTTTAGAGCAAGCCATCGACCTCGATTCCGAGTTCGCCAACGCATATGCCTTGCTTGGCCGTTGTTACATGCAAATAGGGGCGCGTGGATGGGTGCTGCCTGTACGCGAGGCATATGAGAAATCTCGGCATTTCGCTGATAAGGCAGTTCAACTGTCACCGTCGAGTCCGGAGGCCAATCATGCCCTGGCTTTCATAATGGTCATGACCGGAGAAGCTGATAAAGCCGTTGCAGTGGCGCACCGAGCGGTTGAGCTAAATCCAAACTTTGCCGACGCCCATACAGTTCTTGGGCAGGCCCTCATATTTAGTGGCGATCTAGAAGGTGGTTTGGCTGCTTGCCATCGAGCGGAACGCAGCAACCCACGCGATAATCGAGGAAGCTGGATGTTTGATGCTATGGGGCATGGTTATTTTTCGCTCGGCAAGTATGAGCAAGCAATCGAAATGGCAAGAAAGTCTCTGCACCAAGATGCTGCGGCCTACGGCTCACTTGTGACGTTGGCAGGGTCTTATGCACGGCTTGGGCGAAATGAGGAGGCTGGGCGCTGTGTGGACGAGTTGCTTCGTCTCATTCCGCGGTACTCTCTTCGCGCGTTACGCAAGAATCCGGTTTATGTCCATCCCGAACTAATCGAAAATTTAGTAGAGAGTATGAGCCTGGCGGGCTTACCTGAGTAAAAAGCTTAGGGTGTAAAACAAAGCCTGACCACTTAAAAAGGGGACGCTGGTAAACGCATTCTGGGCTTCCGAGAACGGCCCAGACTGTGTGAAAACCCCTAAGAGGGTATATTAATACTTTCCAACTGACAGGTGATCCAATGAGCGGATTCATCAAGGGCGCATGCCGAACTCAGAGGACATTATTTCCCGATTGAATCGCCCCGGGTTTGTCGGAGACTCCATTTCTTGAGAGGATGGAGTTATGAATACAAAGCCCGGTGCAAGATGTTGGGTCCGACCCAACAGAGGCTGGATGTGGTTGATACGGGGCGGTCCGCCCGATCAATCGGCGATATTATTTGAGTATGATCCTTCCCGTGGCGAGACGGTGCCGATGCGGCTGCTCAAAGGCATTCAGGGCGTGCTGCAAACCGACGGTTATGCGGGCTACAACAGGGTCTGTTGGGAAAACCCGATTACCCGCATTGGATGCTGGGATCATGCGCGTCGAAAGTTCGTGGAAGCGAGTAAGGCGACGCCTGCGAAAAAGAAAGGCGATCAGGTCAGTAAAGCCGATATAGCCATCGGTAAAATCCGCAAGCTCTATGCGATCGAATCCAGGATTGGGCAATATACACCAGCGTCGGGCCGATACACCGCACGACAACCGAACGCAGACAGTTCCACAAACGAGGGTTAAAACATGATTCACACTGGTGAACAATACGAAGATTCAATTGGGGGTGGGGGAGTCGTCTACGTCGACGAGGATCGCGTAAAAGAGGTGACCACCCATCCTCATTTCAAGCCGCTGGCCGACGTAGCTGCTGGTATTGACGACCTGCAGCAAGCAGCCGAAACCACCGGTGAAATGATATCGCTGTATGACCGGCAAGAGGTGCTGAAATTCCTGGAAAACCAGAAAAGGAGTCAGAAATGTCAGTAGAAAAAATAGAGACAGTCGTGGTAGGAGGCGGTCAGGCCGGCCTGGCCATGAGCGAGCATCTGAGCAACTGCGGCGTGCCTCACCTGGTTCTGGAGCGGCAGCGAATTGCCGAACGCTGGCGCTCGGAAAGATGGGATTCTCTGGTTGCCAATGGTCCGGCCTGGCATGATCGATTTCCGGGCATGGAGTTCTCCGATATCGATCCCGATGCCTTTGCCCCCAAGGAGCGGGTTGCTGACTATTTTGTCGCTTACGCAGAAAAGATCGCTGCCCCCATCCGCTGCGGTGTGGAGGTTATGGAAGTGCAAAGGAATGTTGGACGGCCCGGCTTCCGTGTGGAAACGTCGGATGGCGTGATCGAAGCCAACACTGTGGTTGCCGCCACCGGGCCTTTCCAACGCCCTGTCATCCCAGCCGTGGTGCCTGAAGATGCAGAAATCACGCAGATCCATTCTATCGCCTACCGCAATCCCGATCAGTTGCCTGAGGGCGCTGTGCTAGTGGTCGGAGCAGGGTCTTCGGGGGGACAGATCGCGGATGAACTGTTGCGTGCGGATAAGCATGTTTACCTCTCGGCCGGCCCGCACGACCGTCCTCCGCGAAGCTATCGTGGGCGTGACTTCGTCTGGTGGCTGGGGGTTCTCGGCAAGTGGGATGCCGCGGCCCTCGAGCCAGGCATGGAACATATCACGATCTCGGTGAGCGGCGCCCATGGCGGCCATACGGTCGACTTCCGGCGTCTTGCCGCGCAGGGGATGACGCTGGTTGGGCGGACGCAATCGTTCAAACACGGTGTGATGCACTTCGCCTCGGATCTGGCCGACAATCTTGCGCAAGGGGATGCGAACTACCTGTCGGTGCTGGACGAAGCCGACGCTTATATTGCCCGCAATGGTCTCGACCTACCGGAGGAGCCTGAAGCCCGCAACATCGAACCGGATCCGCAGTGTGTGACCGATCCCATCCGGGAGTTAAACCTGGCAGAGGCTGGAATAACCTCGATCGTCTGGGCAACAGGCTTCGCTGTTGATTACAGTTGGTTGAAGGTTGACGCGATCGACGCAGAAGGCAAACCGGTGCATCAGCGCGGTATTTCGGCTGAGCCCGGGGTCTATTTCCTGGGATTGCCGTGGCAATCGCGACGGGCGTCTTCCTTCATCTGGGGCGTCTGGTACGACGCCAGGTTTCTGGCGGACCATATTTCCACGCAACGCAAGTACCTGGCGTACAATGCTTCCAAGCAACGCGAGTCTGCCGGATAGATCTCGTCGATCGGGTATCCTCGATATATGGGTCACTCCTTAGATTCGTCTCGGATCGTTTTTCGACGCTTGTCGCATATTTCCGGGTATCCCTTTGTTGGTAATCTGTTACTCCGCTGTCACTGATTCCCGCGTTACTATCGATAATGACAATGCCAACACGCCCGGTCTTGGAAAGCGTACCGGTGCAATTCCTGCTCCATAGCCCTATGTGCTGTTATCCGAAGTGACACCGGAAATGAAAGTCATTTATCAGATTTCGGCAGAATAACTACCTTTTATCCGGGGAATCTTCGTTAGTGTCATGGACCGACATCCGATGTCAGACGCGATAGCTCGAATTCAATACCATTATTTTTCACCTAATGTAAAGTCAGCGCGTATTCACTAACTCTGAAGGGATCAGGCGATGAAGTTTCTAAATGAATTTGGCAAGTTTTTAGACGGCTACAAAGAGCACAGTTACGCGTTGATGCGTATCGTCACCGGCTATTTATTTTTATGGCATGGTGCGCAAAAATTTCTGGATTTCCCGAACGCCTATCCATGGGGGGAATTGGGAACCCAGGCGATGGTGTCCGGTAGCATCGAGTTGACTGGCGGCATACTCGTATTGGTTGGTTTATTTACCCGGCCAGCGGCGTTTATCTGCAGCGGTCTGATGGCGTTTGCCTATTGGTTGGCCCATGCACCGCAGGCAAATCCGGTGTTTCCGATTTTAAATGGCGGTGAGCTGGCGGTCCTGTTTAGCTTCGCGTTTCTGTATATTGCCTGTCGCGGTTCGGGTATCTGGAGTATCGACTCAGCCCGTTCATAGGTGAAACAAATGGGGGCGGGGGCATTCAGGTCTGTTTGATCTGTCTGTCACCTTTCAATTTCTTATGAAGAAGTTACCACGCGCGCGCTTTTGATGACTTCAAGCGCGTCGCCCAGGTGCTTCTGGTAGTAGTAAGGTTCGGCACCAAGAAAGAATATAAGGTAAAGCTTTTCATTGACAACCAGCGCCCCGGTTACCCCTTTATAGCCAGGTCCATCGGCTATGGTCAATTCCATGTCAAACAATATACCCCAGTTTTCACCGTAGCGATGAGGGCGTAAATGACTGGTTTGAACAACCACACCGCCTTCGCCGAATAATTTTACAATTGACGATTCAGTCAACTCTTCAATTTCGTTCGCCAGCATCGCGGCTTTGAAAACCGGCAGGGCTTGCCACAGGGACGATTGGCGAAACAAGGGCTCGCCGCTAGGTACAGCGGGAATGATCATGATCCTGTCCAGTAGCAAACCATCCTGAGTCCAGATTGTAGACCCGGGTCGTGCCATCGAATTCGTTGAAATCGGGGCCTGGTTCCAGGCCCGCCCTGTCTGCACGATTAAACCAGTGCGGGTAATTTCACCCGGTCCTACCGCTGTGTAGGAAGCACAGCCGCCGGACAAAATTAATGAAAAATATAGAAATGTGCGCATTTTCATGGTTATGGCTCCAGTAGGTAGAATTCGATCATTGCCCTGTCGTCGGCGTCGGGTTTCAATTCCAGGTAACGGCGAAATTCCGCGGATGCCCGGGAAGGGTCGCCCTGCTTGAGACTCATGTATCCGAGGTTTCGATAGGCGTCCGCAACTGGTTTACTGGCTTGAGTAGCAAGTAAATATGATTCTTTTGCCAATTCCATATCTCCCTCGAAGCCGCGTTGCCGATACATTTCACCCTGGAAAAAATGAATCAGGCCGGGTTCAACGCCAATGGTCCGGTGTTGTTGCAGAATGTTCCGGGTGCGGCCGAATCGATTGGTATCCAGTTGGTCCTCCATCAGCATCATGTAGTAGCGATTCAGGATCTCTACATGGCTACGTTCGTCTGCCGGCCTGGCAGTCGCCTGGGGGTAGGTTTCACTGACATGTTTTTTTAGCGCCACAATGCGCCCGGCAGAATTTGGATGGGTTTGGGAAAATATGCCAGTTTCCCTGCTTTTCACCGCGGCACTGCCTTCCTCCCGGACCATCATCTCCCATACCCTGGCCGCTGCCTGTGGATCGAATCCTGCTTGCTCCATGAAATTGACGCCCAGTAAATCCGCCTCTTCTTCCTGGTCACGGCTATATGCCATGGCACTGGCCACAGCCGAGAGCAGCCCCACGGGTAGCGGTATACCCGTAGCCAGGATAATACCGAGATCAAGCATGGAACCGGCAGTCATACTCTTTTTAAGCTGGCGCAGTCGAGCCAGCGAGTGGAGTTGGGTGTAATGTGCCAGTTCATGGCCCAGCACCGCGGCCAGTTCATCTTCGCTAGACAGCCGAATCAGCAATCCTGTCCAGACTTGCATCATACCGTTGGCGGTCATGGATGCGTTGAAACCTGGATTGCGTATGATGTAAATGCGTAGATCAGCGCAATAATCTCCAGCGACACGGCAAGCGACGCCCTTTACGTAGTCGTTTACAGGCTGATCCCTTACCAGCAGGGCAGATCGTTGAATTGCCGTTTCGTATTCATCGAGTTCCATCCACAGGCCTTTCTCAGTCAGTGGGTCGACAGGTTGATATCCCGGGGCAATCCTGGGTTTCAGATCACGCTCGGTAGCCGACACCAAATCGGAGCTAAAGGACAAAACGAATGTCAGTAGAAATAGACTGAATCGCATAGTCCGGATCCGGCTAAGCTTCCGGCAGGTCATTGAACAACGCGTTGATGGTCGCCCTGGCGCCTTCCTCATGTCGCAGTTCACCAACTCCAACCGCCAGATAGTTGAACCAGACGATATCGCCGGTGTGTAGATCTACCAGGGATGCGAATCCGCTCTCCCTGCCAGCGGAGACAACAACCCCGGCAAAGGCCGCGAGTATGGAGAAAGCGACTCGACCGGTAGAGGCCTGATAATCCCGGTAGTAACTGAACAGTGCATAATCGGCGTCATATTTCTGTGCGATGACCTCCACGCCAGGCCCCAGGGACCAGTCAAATGAACCCTGCTTGGTGGGTAGCTTCAACTGGCCAAAGTGATGTATGAGGATGGAAGTACCGACCGCGGAGTAGAGTTTTTGATAGGCAATCTCGGTTTCCGTCAGTTGCTCCCCATCTTTTATGGTGACAACCTGGATATTGCGTTCATCCGCGTAGTCCCGCAATGAATTGGCGAAGTTAATTCTGGCAGCCTCTGTCCATTCCGCGTGGGGTTGTGGCACACCACCTGCCGTCAACAGGTAATATTTCACATCCGGGGTCATGATCAGTATTTTCGGATTATCGCCTGGTGTTTGCAGTCGATCGATCTGTTTGATGCTGGCGGACGAAGCACAACCGACCAGGAGAAGTGCAATAAACAACCCGACCAGGCGTTTGGCCTGGACACAGAATGAAGCGGTATCGAGTCGATGTGATGGATGGGCATACATAATCTAGTCCCTCTGAGTATCTGCATAAACCCTACCCAGACCAGGTTAAATGTAAACTGGCAATCGCCACATCAGGGCGTAGGAAAAACAGGTGTATTATTGTAGGTCTTCCCCTACAGGCACAGGAAGAGAGGACAGAGCCATTAAACTGGCGCCACCTGCGGAAAATGTCCGGGGATATGAAAGAATCGGAGATAATTTACTTTAAATAAGATATTCAAGTGATTGTATTTAAACATAATAACTGATTTCACTGCTGCCCCGTCAACTTTCGATACATCGATAAAAGGAGTTATGTTACGAGGGTTTAATAATATTCGATGGTTTTAAACATGATTAGAAATAATCATAGAAACGCCATCCCGATACGTCGGATCACCGCTCAAGTGGGGGATCTCTAAGGTACTGATATTCTTTGTAATATTTTTAAAAAGATACCCACTTTCGTGGCGGTCCGACGTATCGGTATGACGACTAAGTGGGACAGCAAGGAGCTGAATTAAAAACGCGCCTAAGGCTGACATTTAACTCCGGTTGTCAACCGATATGGCATATTTGCAGTTTTGCCTGTATCTTCAGCCGTCTCTAACAGCACCGCAAGCGGATAAACCAGGTTTGAAGCCAGCCGTATTTTTTGATCGAGATGGAACCCTTATAAAGTCCGTCCACTATCTCAATGACGCCGATCGAGTCGAACTGATAGACGGGGCTGCGCGGGTGCTGCAGGAGCTGGCAGCAGCGGGTTATCTGAGAATTATCGTCACCAACCAGGCCGCGATTGCCAAGGGCCTGCTGACGGAACAAGGATTAATCAAGATTCAGGCCAGGCTGAATGCGTTGCTGCTCGCCGAGGGAGCTTCACTCGATGGCTGGTATTTTTGCCCCGAAAAAAGACTGTCTGAAGGTTTTGAGGCGATTGATTACCCGGACAGAAAACCGGGCCCGGGCATGCTGCTCAAAGCGGCGCGGGATTTTGACATTTCGCTTGCCCATAGCTGGATGATCGGCGATATGTTAAGCGATACCATTGCCGGTAAAAACGCGGGCTGTAAAGGCACTGTCCTGATCAAGACAGCTAGCTTTCGTTGCGAATACGAAACCCATCCCAGCGTGGATTATGTTGTCGACCAGCTTGCCGGCGTGAATGATATAATTCTGCATAACCAGTAATATTAATTAACCCATCAGCGACAGGTTTTATCCGTGACCAACACCAATCATCGCGTTTTTATTGAACAAACCATTCAACAGTCCATTGATTTAAAAGCCAGTTTATTACAACACTCCGACCTGCTCGAACGAATCAATCAAGTCAGCAACCGTTGCCTCGAGGTTTTTGCCGCCGGGAACCGTTTTCTGATTGCCGGAAATGGGGGCAGTGCCGCCGATGCCCAGCACATTGCCACGGAGTTTGTATGCC
>SMVB01060232.1_pt1 | contig 13122 bp, 15 predicted proteins | sample 2456461 | NCBI WGS metagenome assembly SMVB01 (sample SAMN11095934, study PRJNA526329) | marine sediment metagenome | biome: Marine sediment; feature: Surficial sediment; material: Deep marine sediment; isolation source: Hadal surficial sediment | place: Pacific Ocean | collected 2014-05 | depth...
CTGGTTAACCTTGTCTCGGGCCTCACACGAATCAACCTGAGCACCTATATCATGGCCACCTCCCTTGGAATTATTCCCGGCAGCTTCGTCTTTGCCTTTGCCGGACGGCAACTGGGCTCCATCAATACCTTAAGCGAAATCGCCAGCCCACCAGTCTTATTAGCATTTACCTTCTTAGGTCTCTTAGCCCTGATGCCCATCGCCTATCGAAAATGGACAAGCAAAAGTCCAGATTCAGGACAAGCATAAATACAAACGCATTCCCTTTTAGAAATCTCGAGGCATCCCATGAAGACGGCTCACACGACACACAACCCGGCATTCATTCTTCCGCAGGATCAATTCAATGAAGAATTGATCAAAAATGTCCATCCACCACAATGGAAAAATCCCACACCATCGGGCCGCTATAATTTGGTGATCATTGGAGCCGGAACGGCTGGATTAGTCACAGCCGCGATCAGTGCCGCCCTTGGAGCCAAAGTCGCTCTGATCGAACGCCATCTTATGGGCGGCGATTGTTTAAACGTCGGTTGTGTGCCCTCGAAAGGAATCATACGGGCCGCAAAGGCATGGAAGGCTGTCAGAGATGCCGAACAATTCGGACTGTATGTGCCCGGGGAAGTCAAACGGGATTTCGGCGCAGCCATGGCCCGCATGCGTAAAATACGGGCGAGCATAAGCCATAACGACTCGGCCGATCGATTTTCAAAACTTGGAGTCGATGTCTTCATTGGCAATGGCCGCTTTACTAGCTCAAGCACCATTAATGTCGATGGAACGAATCTCCAATTTGCCAAAGCGGTGATTTGCACCGGCGCAGGCGCAAGCGCACCTCCAATTCCCGGACTCGATCTCATCAATTACCTGACGAATGAAACCTTTTTTTCTCTGACAGACCTTCCCGCTCGTCTTGGGGTGATTGGTGCAGGCCCTATTGGCTGTGAGATGGCACAGTCGTTCGCCCGCTTTGGCAGTCAGGTATTTTTAGTCGAAGCCTTGCATGGCGTTCTGCCCAATGAAGATACGGATGCGTCAGAAATCATAGAACGATCAATACTCAAGGATGGAGTCCAACTCCTCTGCTGCGGGAAAGACTTACATGTCACATTAGTCGACGGAGTGAAGCACATGTCCGTTGATTCTCATGGTCAACAGTATGACATCCCCGTTGACGAAGTTTTAGTGAGTGTTGGCAGATCCCCGAACACCGATGGATTAGGCCTGGAAACCATCGATGTGGATTTCGACTCTAAAGGTGTAAAAGTCAACCATCGACTGCAAACCACCAATCCCAAAATTTTTGCTGCAGGTGACATTTGCTCTCCGTTCAAATTCACGCACACCGCTGATGCCCAAGCCCAGATTGTTATTCAAAATGCCTTATTCCCCCATCCGTTCGGACTGGGCTATGCCAGCACGGACACCCTTATCATTCCCTGGGCAACCTATACTCAGCCGGAAATCGCTCATGTCGGTTTGTATGAAAAGGATGCCAAAGCCAAAGGCATTGAACTCGATACCTTCACCTTTCATCTCAATGAAGTGGATCGAGCCATCCTCGATGGAGAAGATGAAGGGTTTGCACGAGTCCATGTCAAAAAAGGCACAGATCAGATCGTTGGCGCGACGATTGTGGCTGCACATGCCGGCGATATGATTAGTGAATACACTTTGGCGATGAAGGGGGGGCTCGGATTGAGTACCATCGCCAGTACCATTCATCCCTATCCCACGCAAGCGGAGGTGATTAAAAGAACCGCGAACGCCTGGAAAAAAACCACGCTCACTGACAGCAAAAAACAGTGGATGAGTAAGCTCTTTTCGTGGTCCCGCTGAAAATTGAGAAAAGAAACGATGCGGTTACCAGCAAGACTCCCTCGACAAGTTGCTTCAATAACATTGGCGCTGGCTCTTGTGTTCGTCAGTTCTCCTGTTGTCATTGCAGAATCTACAGAATCCAACGAATACTTGCCAGTTGGAATATTTTCACAAGCCCAACCCGGCACAACATTTCCTCCCGATTGGAAACCACTGACCTTTGAAAAAATTCCAACCCACACGAAATATGAACTCGTCAAGGATGGAGACCAAGTGGTCGTCAAAGCATCCAGTCATCAATCATCTTCAGGAATGACCAGAGAAATCACGATCGACCCCAAAGAATACCCTATCGTGAAATGGCATTGGAAAGTCGAAAATGTGTTAAAGAACGGGGACGTCACAGAAAAATCCGGAGACGATTATCCAGCCCGCTTATACATTACGTTTGAATATGACAGCAGCAAAGTCGGCTTTTTCGAAAAAGCCAAATATGAAACCGCTAAATTCCTTTACGGGCAGTATCCACCAATTGGCGCCATTAATTATATTTGGGCAAACAACAGTCCTATCGGCACCATGGTTCCAAACCCGTTCACCAACCGAGTCACTATGATCGTGATTGAAAGCGGGGAAACCCGACTGAACGAATGGATCACCGAAGAACGGAATATCTACGAGGATTACAAGAATGCGTTTGGATACGATCCGCCAAAAATTTCAGGGATAGCGATCATGACTGATACGGATAATACCAAGGAAAGCGCCATCGCCTACTTCGGAGATATTGTCTTTACAAAAGAAGTGAAAAGGGAAATGTAAAAAGGGAGAAGCTAGAAGAGCGAAGAAGAAAACAGGAAATAACTTTCGTATTGTCTTACATGCTTCTCACTTCACCTTTCAGTCACTTCCTTCACCTTTTCACTTTTCCCTTCTGCCCTGTTACGCGTAATCCGGTTCATTGCCAGACTTCCATTTGATATTGCATCCTGCACTGGGACGCTGCTGACTCGAAACGGGCTGTCCTGCTAATACCGCATCAAGAGCAGCACGTAAATCCTGACCGGTTACCGGCTGGCCATTACCCGGTCGGCTTCCATCCAATTGCCCTCGATAGACCAAGCATCGCTGCCGATTAAACACAAAAAAATCCGGCGTGCATGCTGCGGTAAATGCTTTGGCAACATCTTGTGTTTCGTCATAGCAGAAGGGAAATGGCCAACCTAATTGTTCAGCCATTTCCTGAAGCCGTTGTGGAGCATCGGCAGGATATCCTGCAGCATCATTGCTACTGATCCCAAGAATACCAAGATCCGTATCTTGATAATCACATCCCAACTTTGTGAGCTCATCTTGCACATGCACAACATAAGGACAATGCCGACAAATAAACATTACCAGCAATGCAGCCTTGCCCTGAAAAGTCTTCGGCCTGATCATCTCTTGAGAGCGAACGTCCGGCAACGCGAAATCCAGCATTGGTGTCCCTAACGCGAGCATCGTGGACTCTTTCAGCGCCATTGCACACTCCTTTGTTCTATGCCTATGACAAAAAAACGATAGCCCGGTTGTCTCACACAAAGCTCTGCATTGAGAAGAATTTCATTGAGAGTCCGAAGGAGAGATTTAGGAAGATTTCCCTTTTTTCCATGTCTGAAACCGTCGAAGCAATTCCTCTTTTATTTTGGGAGGAATGGGGTCGGAAGGCAATTGCCGCAACGTAGCCACCGTATATTTCATTTGACTTAAATAGTTTCGGCAGGCCAGACACAGCCCCATATGCATCTGAAAACGAATCCGCTGGGTAAGCGTCAACGAGCCTTCCAGGTAATCGGTGACCAACTCAGCCATTTCTTTGCAGGTAAAATTACCGGCCATATAGCCCATGAGTTGCTGTTTAAAATTGTTGTCCATTGCCGCTAGATATTGTCTCCACGAACATACGGATCTAACACACGGCGCACTTTCGTACGAGCCCGGTGTAAAAGTACTCGCTGATTGGTCTCGCTAATATCAAGGATGTTACAAATCTCTTCAGAGCTCATGCCTTCCACATCTCGTAAGGTGATGACCTGCCGCTGTTTGTCGGGAAGACCGTGAATCGCCGCTTCAATCGCCATCCGGCATTCTTTTGACAACAACGCCCGTTCCGGCGTATCCGGATCCCACCCTTGTGGAGGATCGATCCAATGCCCTTTCCCGGAACCTTCCGTGACAAAGAGCGTATCTTCAAGCGAAGGACCTTCTTCGCCTTCGGAATTCAAGCCAGCTAACCCTAACGGCTCATAGCGACGCTCCCGTGTACCACGAGTCTTCGCTCGATTCGTGAGGATGCGAAACAACCAGGTTTTAAACGACGAACGACCCTCAAACCGGCCAATACCTTCCAGCACCCCCATCCAGGTTTCCTGCACCACTTCTTCCGCCACCGCCCGGCTTGGAACATACGCCATGGCTAATCGCAGCAAGGATCCGGAATACCAGTCCATCACCGAAGAAAACACCGCTTCATCTCCACGTTGAAGGGCCTGCACCAAACCCGCTTCATCAAGCTGAATGGTCTCATGCAGAGTCGGAACCGCCAACGCACAGAGGAGGCCTGACGGCCATTGCCATATACACCAAGACATGGCAGGGATTATCCACGGAAGGACTTTGATAATCAAGGAAGAAAAGAGAGGACGGCGTAGCGAATTTGAAAGATATGTTACGTGTCTTGAAAAATTTGGGCAAGAATGCCCGTGCGGGTGGTACTTTTCGTTTTCTTGAGTAAGTGCCTCACATGTTCTTTCACCGTATGTTCACTGATACCCAAATGTTGAGCAATTTCCTTATTGGTCCAACCATCGCTAACATATTTCACAATTTCCACTTCGCGGTCAGTCAACCGGAACTGCTCTTTGGCTTGCTCAGAGACGATGCGCCGTTCCCGACCGATTTTTTCCATAAGTACTAACATGCAGGCATCATCATTGCTTGAATGAGGCGCCAACGGAAACCCACGAAACAACACGGGAGTCGGCAAATCACCTGCAACCCGCCGCAACTCAGGCTGCCCTTCAGAATGCGCTTGATCGTCGTGTTCTAAAACATTGCGAAGAGAGACACACAAATCCCGAATTTCGGCTGGCAACACTTCCTGCGCTCCAGCCTCAGCCCGTGCTGCCATAATCTGACGGGTCAACGTTTCGGCTTCCGCATTCATAAAGAGCACATCACCCGTCCCGGCAAATAACATCACACCAGGAACTGATCGTCGCTCCGCAATGGCCTCCAAACGAGTTAACCCACCACCATTGCTACCGTTTGGGATCGTGGCACAGGGAATGCCAATTGATCGACGACTCAAGAAAGCCTCCGTCTAGATAGTGAAAGATTCATACAAAAGACCAGGAAATGTGCCACCAGGTTCACTCCTTCAGTCGCCCACAACAAGCCCTATCAACAAAACCATTGTGAAGCTATGATCGGAAATTGTCAGGAAGAACTTAAATACACGGAGAGAGAACCACGAGAAAAAAATCTTCGGTGGCACGAATTCTGGAAAGTGCTTATTTGGCGAACCCTTAAAAGCGTGAACTGGTCAGCGTGACTTCGGAATCTGCCCACGCTTGTTTAAAGTCCTGCTTCGTCCTCTTGACGGCTTGCGTCTTTCCTTGGGCCTGTAAACTTTGGACAAGACCAAAGAGCGACCACCCACTTTGCGGATGATACAATAAATCCTCTCGATACACCTGCTCGGCTTCGTCAGGCTTCCCGGCTTTCAACAGCACGGCGCCTAAAACCTGGCGTGGCGGAAGATACCAATCTTTCGGTTCCGTATAGTTCAAGCCGTCTTCAATTTCAACAGCCTGTTGTAAATGAACGACCGCAGCGTCATAGTTTCCTCGTTCTGCGGCAAGCTCTCCAGCCAAGACTGCTTGAGCAATATTCAAAATGTGGGGAATCGTGTTCAAATCAAAAATGGTCAAATCAGCAACAGCCGGATCCTTGGCAATGTCCATTAAACGATCAAGTTCTTCGTTGGCCTGATCTAGCTGACCTTGTCGAAGAAAAGCCAAACCTCTGGCATAATGCCGAATGCCGGCAGGGTAGACTAAATCAGCGGGCGGGACAGGTTCTTGAAGAATTTCCTCCCACTGTCCAAACAGCGCTTTGGTCAACAGCGGCATCAACCAAAAATGTTGAAGCGTCCCGGCAAACCCGGGCTCCCGCATCGCTTCAGGACTCACATGAGCCGCCGTATCCTTCGCGGCTTGCATGGCTAATGTCTGTCGCCCCAGCTTGCTCGCCGCCGCCCATAAAAAATGATAATTGTGCGGAACATAGGCTTCCGTATACATACTGTCAACATGTGAATGCTTCAAATAATACTGATCCACATTGACGGCATTCTGGTTCGCGGCGACCGCATCACGGTACCGCCCCACCCGAATATAAATATGTGCTGGCATATGCACCAGATGACCGGACCCAGAAACCAACGCCGGCAAGCGTGAAGCACTGGGTAAAGCCTTTTCAGGATGGAGCGATGCTTCCATCGCATGAATATACAGATGATGAGCTAAGGGAAGATTCGGGTTGAGATCTAGAACATGCTCCAACGTGGAGACGATTTCTGCTGTCCAAGGTTGAGCCATTCCCTCTCTTGTCCAAAAATCCCAAGGATGCAGATCCATCAACGCTTCAGCCAACAACGCCCCAATGATAGGATCATCGGGAAACTGCACAACGACCTGACGCATGGCTTCTGCATAGGTAACATCCAAGACTGATCGATCAGCGAGACCGTCTTTGACATATCGCTTCGCCACAGCCTGAATAAGTGCACGTTCTTTTCCTGTCGCATTCTCTTGTAATGCCAAAGCACGTTGCACCGCAGCAAAGGCTTGAGGCACTGCCGAATCATTCATCGGAGCATTAATATTCGGCCCCAACACCAACGCTTCCCCCCAAAAACACATGGCACAGGTCGGGTCAAGTTTCTGCGCATACTGGAAGGATCGTGCGGCTTCCGCATGATTAAACCCATACATCAAAATCATGCCCTGATCGAAATATCGCTGCGCCATGGGAATATCGGTGGAAATTCGAAAATGATGTCTCCCCAGACCCTCATGTAGACGCATAACATTGTCTTTGGCCTGCAAACTATTTGGCATCCCCAATACACTCATCACAAAAAACCCCCAAGCCCATAACAACAAGACCATTCCCTTATCCTTCATTTTCTTTCTCCTATTCAAACACAACCTTCTCAATTAATAATTATTTTCCATGAGAGGGAGTTCGCCCTCATCTGCTTTGTCTTATCGAAATTCATCTCTTTTGGCAAGACATAAAAAGCGACGCCAAGAAAACGAAAGAAGGCCAAAGACAATCTTCATCCCCGCTACCATCGAATGACTGAAAAAGGTTGCATGATATGATTTCCAAACCATCGTCATCAATCAACCACGAGAACTATTCAATTCTCCTTGCCTTTTCTTCCAGACCATTTCAGCGCCAATTCATTCGAAAAAAATGGCTTCTACCTGTAACGCCTAGCTAGAATATGGGACTATTGCTACAGTCCACTTTGAACTTGAGGCTTTCCTCAACCAACCAGTCATACCAAACATACCATCTACGTAGCCAAAACCAATTAAAGCGTCTATGTCCTCACAACAACCGAACATCGGGGTGGGACTTCGCCCTACCCACTTTCCGTATCTCGAACCACGGCCTCAGACGAAAGTCACCTGGTTCGAAGCCATTAGTGAAAACTATATGGACACCAAAGGGCGTCCGCTCGACATGTTGGAGCTCATCCGGGAAGACTACCCTGTCGCATTGCATGGCGTCTCCCTTTCTATTGCTTCCGCCGAGGGGCTTCGCCAAAATTATTTGCACAAGCTCCGTGCCTTAATTGAACGGATTGATCCGTTTATCGTCTCCGACCATCTCTGCTGGACAGGTTTACAGCAACAAAACTTGCACGATCTTCTCCCCGTTCCGTTTACGGACGAAGCGTTGACGCTCATTGTCGACCATGTCGATCAGGTCCAAACGTTTTTACGAAGACCAATCCTGCTAGAGAATGTCTCGACGTATCTACGATTTCCTTATGGTGACTACACGGAATGGGATTTTTTACGCGCCATAGCCGAACGGTCAGGATGTCGAATTCTCTTCGACCTGAATAATTTGTACGTGAATGCCAGGAATCATCAATTTGATCCCTCTGTGTTTCTTGAAGGGATTCCAACGCATCTGATTGGACAAATCCATTTAGCCGGATATACCGACATGGGCACCCACTTGTTTGACACCCATTCCAAGCCGGTCTATCCCGAAGTGTGGAACTTATTCTCCTCACTCATTTCCCGTGCCCCTGATGTCCCCGTGTTGCTTGAATGGGATGAAGACATTCCTGAATTTCCACAACTCGAAAACGAGGCCCTCAAGGCCGCTCATATTTGGACGTATCATCATGGCCAGACTCACACTCAGTCAGTTTCAACACCAGTTTTCTCAAGCTTCTCGTAGGCCGGACGAGACCCTCGTTGATCCGGGATTTCTCAACGGAATCATTGCGGGCGGATCGCTATCCCCGGAGACGGCTGTGGAAGTCTATCGAACCGGACACATTGTCCGGCTCACCGAAGCCTTAGGAGAAACGTTTGAAGCCGTATGGTGGGTGGCAGGGGACGACGACTATTTTTGCCTAGCGAAAGAATTTCTCCTGACGCATCCTTCGTCGTCCTACAATCTTTCCGACTTTGGAGAATCATTCCCCGGCTTTTTAGCAGCAAGACAGCCTTTCTCCGATCTGCCGTTTTTAGCTGACTTGGCACGCTTCGAGTGGGTATTCAAAGAGGTGTTTCCTCTCCCGTCTCACACAAGTCTCACACCCGATCAGTTCCAAGAACACATGTTGTCAGGAAATTTACGGATTGCCTTTGCCCCTTCGGTCCGTCTGTTTCACTCTCCCTATTCGGTCTATGAGATTTGGAAACTTCGAGGAACCATAAAAGAATCGCTGCCAGAAGAAGATTGGAAGACACCTCAATGGCTCCTGTGCTACAAGCACCAACAGCAGATCTATATCAAACATGTGAGTGAACCTGAATACCTGTTATTAGACCATCTCTGTTCTGGCGCAAGCATTGAGGAATCCCTCACAAGCACATTGGAAGTTTTCCCGGATCTCACAGCATCCACGGTTTCAAACGTCTTTCAGGTCATCAACCACACAGGAATTGTGACTCACCTGAAAACGGAATCACCCACCGATCACGGTTCTTCAATCAGTTAGGGCGCCCCGTCCTCCCACATCACTATCGACAGACACAGCAATCTCCACTTTGGCACCCGGACTTCTCTCACCATGCGTCCGCCCTGCTGCACACCCTCTTGCCTCTGTTGCCACGGGGCCTGTTGCACAAATTTCGTTGCAGAAAGACTCAAGATTTATGGTGGATCCAGCCGATAGATTAGATTCAGGAGGACATTATGAGCCACAGCAACGGACCCCTCACCCACACAGAAGATCTTACGAGTTTTCTGCAGGATTTCGAAGACAGTGACTTGCAACGCTATACCTGCTTTGCCAGCGAATTCCGTGACCAACGAATGGCATCGGAATCCATAGCCGAAGCGGGCTTCTGGAATACAGTCGTCAATCTCTGTATTGATGAACGAATGCGGCGGGATCAAGATATTCGGCGCTTAGAATACATGTACCGGACAGGTGTTGATCCAGATCACAATACGTCCAACTAAGAGTTCGCGAAATCCTCACTTCCCATTTCCGTATTCCATCTTCAGCCAGCTTAGGCCGATACTCACAACATCGGCCATGGGACGCCTCCGAGCATGTTCCCGCAGATCGACCCAGTCTGACCCAAATCTGAGCGCAAATTCCAGGAAGTACTTATTTCGCAAACCGGACACTCACCTCACGAATTTTCTTTTTTTCCATTCTTCTAATCGTTCTTGTGCTTTTCGGGCAACCGGACTATCAGGATGATCGCGAAGGATGCGTTCATACAATTCCCGGGCATGAGCCTGATTGTGTTGTTGCTCTTCAAATTGCGCCGTATCAAATAATTGCTGGGGATCTTCTCCACAAGCCATGAGGCTTCCCATCAACACAACCAAGCCACCCCACCAACAAATATCCTTCAAATATACCGACATTTTTTTGGTCATGATTTTTTTGTTCACAAGAACCCCTCCAAGACTAAGGGTTCGCGAAACAATAACTCCCCAGAATTCGCGCTCAGATTTGGGGCAGGTTGGGTCGATCTGATGGAGCACAACCGCAGACGTCGCAAAAGCGACGTTGAGGATTGTGCGAGTAAAGATCGGCCTAACCTGGCGCGAAGATAGGATGCGAAAATGGGAAGTTATTATTTCGCGAGCCCTAAGGAACGATTTCCAAACCACCGATATATGTTCATGTGAGATAAATGCAATAAAAAATTTCCCACCATTAGGAAGGTGCTGTACCCTATGCATGCTGAAGAAGAATTGCTTGATGCACTCAAAAGTTTCAATGACTGTGAGATTCGAGTGTATACGCGTTTTGCCTCGGAATGGCGGGATCAACGCATCAGCGATGGGTCACATTCGGAAGTGGCATTTTGGAATGCTTTGATTTCCTTATTAGTGGATGAACGCCACCGACGCAAAGAGGAAGTTCGTCGATTAGAAACGATGTTTCAAACTGGTCAGGACCCCGGATAATGTTTCCCACGAAAATCGTTCACAGGAATCTCCTCCCTTGCCAAGATGCCCTACGCAGCAGCCACCACTTTTTCATATAACGCTTTGGTACGTTGAGCAATGGCCCTCCAGCTAAACCGCTCTTCGGCACGACGCCGACCCGCTTCCCCCATTGGTTGACGTAAAGCCGGATCTCGCATCAGTTGATTGATACGCTCAGCTAATTCCTGCGCAAACTGCTCAGGATTTTTTGGAGAAAACGGGGCCTCCGCAGATTGATTCACTGGCACCAAGAACCCGGTTTCATCTTCCACAACCACTTCAGGAATTCCGCCCACCGCCGAAGCCACCACCGGAATCTCACATGCCATGGCTTCTAAATTAATGATCCCGAAGGGTTCATAAATCGAAGGGCAACAAAACACCCCCGCATGGGAATACAATTCAATGAGACTGGGTTTATCTAAAACATCTTGAATCCAATAAATGTGATCACGATGGGCAGAGACTTTCGCGAGGGTTTTTTTCATTTCGGCCGCAATGGCCGGAGTGTCCGGCGAACTCGCACAGAGTACAACAGGAAAATCCTGATCCAAATAGGACAGCGCATCAAGCAAATGAACAATGCCCTTTTGTCGAGTGATTCGCCCGACGAACAACATATACGGCTTACCTATGGGAATATTGTATCGCGTTAACACCTCATGGCTCTCCACTTTTTTAAATTCCTGGAGGTCAATGCCATTATGAATCACATGCACCCGTTCTTCTTGAACCTGAAATAATTTGAGAATGTCTTCTTTCGTTCCTTGCGAAACCGCAATGATCGCATCTGCCATTTCTAATGCGGTTTTCTCCACCCATAACGAAAAATCATATCCTCCAGCTAATTGTTCCCGTTTCCATGGGCGAAGCGGTTCCAATGAATGCGTGGTCACTACCAATGGGATACCATAATTCAACTTGGCAACAATGCCCCCTAAATGGCTGTACCAGGTATGGCAATGCACCAAATCGGCATCAAGCCCGTCAGCAGTCATCTGACAACAACGCTGCATGGCTCCGAACACTGAATGCAAGGGCTTCGGTGCCCCGAATGGGACCTCACCGAGCGGGAATCCCCTGACCTTGAGATTTCCCTGATCAACCAGCTGATCCCCAAAACACCGCACTTCCACAGGAAGCATGTGGGAAAGCTCCCGGCTCAAATATTCCACATGTGCACCAGCCCCACCATACGTATAGGGTGGAAATTCATTGGTAAGCATAAGAATTTTCATATCAGTCAAATTCCAATAACACGTAAATGTAGATATTGATTGCCTACCTTAATAGAAAGCCCTCGGTAAGTCATCTCGTTCAAAAAAAGGAATTGAAGGAAGGATCCCAGAAATTGTGGGAAGTGAAACCCTGCCAGTGATCTGACTGGGGAGGTATCCAGCACGACTTTCATGAATTAGCAAAAGACTTTCAAAAACAGATGTTGAAGCGCCCATGAACCATGCTGATTTTCATTATCGATTCGATAGGCTTGTTATACGGCTGCTCTGACGTAACCACTGGCGTCATGGTGGATATTTTACCATGCTGTGATGCAGACTTGACATCTCCCTGGCGCAGCACATGTATTGGCTGATTTTCCGTATCCTTCTGGACCACCAACACACAAGGACCTTTTGGATAGTCCTTTACAGCAATTGCCTCAATCGCTCCCTCAACACTATCCCGGGCAAACAGATTATCCGATGATCGTTCATTGCAACCATGATCTGCAATCCGCACCTCAAGCTTCCAGATCAAGGCTTGGACATTTTCGAGTGTTTTACTCATTTGAATCTTCCATCATTTCCCATGATCCAATGGAACACTCCGGCTAACTAACGCTCGTGGTCAGCGGCGGGGCATGTAGCGGACCATCCGCTGCAACCAATAGTTATGTAAATTTTACCTCAAATCTGCCGTCATGATTTTGACGAGCCAAAGATTTCTTGATCTGCTCAAATTCTTCCGGTTCAAGTTTCCGTGCATCGATTTCATAAAAACGAAACCTTGACTGTATTCTCAACACAGGGACATCGAACTCGAAGCATTCAAGCGTATTCAGGTGCTCGTCATCTAATTCGTCTCCTTCGAGACTGACCTTCGTTCCACGCTCTTCGTCTGGCATGATGAATTCGTAGAATAACGTTCGATGAAGAATAAGACTCCTAACATCGCCATCCCCATCGTCTAGGGCAAACGAGATGATCAAATCCTTTTCATTCTCCTCAATGTCTATAAAACTCACCACATCCATAAATTCTCACTACCCTCTCATTGGCTCATTCACATAACAGGTTACTCATCGCTGTATACCTTTGCATTTCTTTGTGACGTTCAACTCGGAATGATGGTCTTCAAGAAAACCTCCTCCTACGATTCAAGGAATTGTACGCCTTGCTGCTTCTCGAATCCACTTCAGACTAGGTTAGGCAGAAATCCGCTTTTCGATCAAATTCCTCATGACATACGACCAGAGCGTTTCGATTAACGTCTGAAAAGAGAAGATGGATTCCCGATAAAAAATGTCGGGAATGACGAAATGGGATAAAG
>SMVB01299525.1_pt1 | contig 13118 bp, 9 predicted proteins | sample 2456461 | NCBI WGS metagenome assembly SMVB01 (sample SAMN11095934, study PRJNA526329) | marine sediment metagenome | biome: Marine sediment; feature: Surficial sediment; material: Deep marine sediment; isolation source: Hadal surficial sediment | place: Pacific Ocean | collected 2014-05 | depth 0-1...
GTGCGTATACCGCGCCAAGCAAGGGTTCAGCATCCCGATCAAGAACTGGCTCGGCCACGAGTTCCGGCCGTTGATGGAAGAGCTGCTGTCGTCCCGGCGGCTCGCGGCGGAAGGCCTGTTCGCCCCCACCGAGGTCGAACGGCTCAAGGCCGAGCATCTCGCCGGACGGGAAAACCACAGCCACATCCTGTGGGCTCTGCTGGTCTTTCAGGATTGGCGCCGTCGTTGGTGCCCGTCATGACCCGAAGCCGGCGGACGACGGGGCGCTCGCCGTGGCCGGCCTCGCGGCGACGCCGATGAGCCGAACTCTGGTCACCGGCGCGACGGGGTTCACCGGCTCGAACCTGTGCCGCAGGCTCGTGCACGACGGCGAAGAGGTGGTCGCCTGGGTGCGCCCCGGCAGCGATACCGCAGCGCTGCACGCGCTCGGCGTCGAGTGCCGTGAGGTGGATATCTGCGACGCTGAGCAGGTCGGAACGGCGTTGACCGGCTTCGGAACCGTGTATCACATCGCCGCCGCGTTCCGCGTCGAGCACGCCGACGTCGACGAGTTCCGCCGCGTCAACGTTGGGGCGACCCGAAATCTGCTCGCCGCGGCCGAGCGCTCGGCCGTCGAGCGCTTCGTTCACTGCTCGACGGTCGGCGTACAAGGCGATATCGAGGAGCCGCCCGCCGACGAGGACTATCGCTACGGCCCCGGCGACCACTACCAGCAGAGCAAGGTCGAGGGTGAGCAGCTCGCCCTCGAGCACGCCCGAGCGGGCGCCCCGGTGAGCATCGTCCGCCCCGCCGGCATCTACGGCCCGGGCGACACCCGTTTCCTGAAGCTGTTTCGGCCGCTCAGCCGCGGCCTGTTCGTGATGATCGGCAGCGGCGACGTCCTCTACCACCTGACGTTCATCGACGATCTGGTCGACGGCATCGTGCGAGCCGGCCGCCGGCCGGAAGCCGTCGGCGAGGTGTTTACCTTGGCGGGCGCCCGCTACACGACACTCCGGGAGCTGGTCGCGGCCATCGCCGCAGCGGTCGGTACGCGGCCGCCGCGACTGCGGCTGCCGTACGCCCCCGTGTATTGGGCGTCGGTGGTGTGCGACAAGGCGTGCCGCACGATCGGCGTCAACCCGCCGCTGTACCCGCGCCGGGTAGAGTTCTTCGCGAAGGATCGCGCCTTCGACATCTCCAAGGCACGCCGTCTCCTCGGCTATGATCCGTCCGTCGATCTCGCCGACGGGTTGGCGCGAACCGCCGCCTGGTACCGCGAGCAGGGGCTCATCTGAAACGACCAGGGTTCATCTGAGAATGGATACGCTCCGCCGCGACCCGAACGCCGCCGCCGCCGAAGCGCACGATCTGATCATCGTCGGCGGCGGGATCTATGGCGCCATGACCGCTCTGGAAGCGGCGCGCCGCGGCCTGCGGCCGCTACTGCTGGAGCGCCACGACTACGGCGGCGCGACGAGCTGGAACAGCCATCGCATCGTCCACGGCGGCCTGCGCTACCTGCAACGCTTGGACCTGCAGCGCTTCCGCACGTCGGTCCGGGAGCGCCGCTGGTTGCTGCGCCACTTCCCCGACTGGGTCGAGCCTCTCGCTTGCCTGATGCCTCTTTACGGCCAGGGGGCGCGGCGACCGTTCGTGCTGCGTGCCGCGCTGCTGGCGAATCACCTGCTTTCCAGGGACCGTAACGACGGCGTGCGCTCCGACCGGCGGATCGAATCGGGCGGCGTGATGACCGTGCCCGAGACGCGGTCGGTATTCCCCCAGGTCCGGGAAGACGGCCTGCGCGGCGGCGCGTTATGGTACGACGCGGTGATGACCGATTCGCAGCGCCTGCTGGTCGAGACACTGCGCTGGGCGGCCGCTTGCGGCGCCCGCTGCCTCAACTACGTCGAGGCGACGCGGTTGCGGGTGGAGGCCGGCCGGGTGGTAGGCATCGAAGCCACGGACGGCGTTGACGGCGCGACGCTGGCATTTGACGCCGCGACCGTCGTGAACTGCGCCGGGCCCTGGAGCGGGCGGGTCGCAGGCGCTTTCGATCGGCCGATGAAAGAGCTGTTTCGGCCCTCGCTGGCGTTCAACTTGCTGTTCGACCGCGAGCTGCCGTCCGAGGTCGCCGTCGCCGTGTCGGCCCCGGAGGCGGGAGCCCACACCTGGTTTCTGTACCCGCGAAACGGTCGCTTGTACGCGGGAACGGCCCATGTTCCGTGTCCGGAAGGCGCCGCGACGGGGACGCCTTCACACCAGCAAATCGACGCGGCGATCGACGACATGAACGCCGCCGTCCCGGGGCTTGATCTGCGCCGCGATCAGGTGATGCGTGTGTATTCCGGGTTGCTCCCCGCCACTGGGCGGGGCTCGACCGAGCTGGCCGCGAAACCCGTCATCCATGATCACGGCGCCGGCGGCGGCGCCAGGGGTCTGTTCAGCGTTTCCGGCGTCAAGTACACCACCGCCCGTGACGTCGCCGAGAAGACCCTTCGGCTTGCCTTCGCAGAGCTCGCCGAGATCGGCGAAGAAACCGAGAGACCGCAGGCTCGAGAGATCCCGGCGATCAGGGCGGCGATGAAGCAGGGCTCCGGCGATCACCTCCAGGAAGGCGCCCGCGACGAACTTGCCGCGGCGATCCGCCGCTTCGCCGACGACGAAGCGGTCGTCCACGTCGACGACCTGCTGTTGCGGCGCGGCGATTGGGGCGCCGATCCGCGAACCCTGGATCGCAGCGGCCGGATCGTCGGTGAGATGCTCGGCTGGGATGAAGCGAAGCTGGCCGCCGAGCTCGACCGTCTCGCGACTACCGGGCCCTCAGGGTCGTAACGTGACGCTCGCCGGTGGCGGGTCCTACTCGCCGCCGATATCGGCGCCGGGCTTTTGCCGGAAGACGTATTGCTCGACCAGCATCAGGTTCTCCGTCTGGCGGACGACATCGAGCAACTCGTTGAACGTAGCTTCCTCTTCGAGCTGTTCTTCGACGAACCACTGCAGAAAACGGTTCGTCGTGTGGTCCTTCTCCGACAACGCGCGGTCGACAAGCTCGTGGATGCAGCGGGTGACTTCTTGCTCCTGGGCAAGCCCCATCTCGGCGATCTTCTCCACCGACTCGAAGTCGGCCACCGGCTCGGGAATCGCCGGAATCACCGGCTGCGCGTTCGCCTGCAGCACATAGTGCAGGAACTTCATCGCGTGGGCGCGCTCTTCTTCGGCCTGGGTGTAGAAAAAGTTCGCCAGCTCCTTGAGGCTACGCGCATCGAGATGGATGGCCATGGCGAGGTACTGATTCGCCGCTGACAGCTCGCGTCCCATTTGCGCGTTGAGCTCCTCGACCATCATGGTGGACAGTTTGGCCATTGAACGGTTCCTTCCTCCGTTTGACACCGCGCCACGTTGGCGTGGCGCTGAAAAGATCGTCAGGACCCCGCTACGCGCCGGAGGCGATGTCGCGCACCGCGTCGACGACGTAACGCACCTGCGACTCGGTCAGCGACGACGCCGACGGCAGGTACATCCCGTTCGCACAGAAAGCCTCGGCGACGGGGAATGATTGACCCTCGTACTGATCGTAGTAGATCGGCTGGAAGTGGATGGGGATGAAAAACGTCCGGGTTTCGATTCCGCGAGCGGCCAATGCGGCGCGCAGGTCGTTGCGGCTCATGCCGAAGGCCTCACGGTCGACGAGCACGCCGTACATCCAGAAGACGTTCTCGACGTCACCGACTTCGGGCGGCGTCGTGATGCCGTCGACTTCGGCGAGCAGCTCGCTGTACAGCGCGCCGTTGCGCCGGCGCGCGGCGACGTAATGCTCGAGCTTCTCGGTCTGCGCCACACCGACCGCGGCCTGCAGATTGGTCATGCGGTAGTTGAAGCCGAGGTAACGGTGCCAGAAGTGGCGCTCGGTCGAGAACGCATGGTCGCGCAGGTTGCGCGCCAGATCGGCGATCTGCTCGTTGTTCGTCGTGATCATTCCGCCTTCGCCCGTTGTGATGATCTTGTTGCCGTAAAACGAAAAGCACGCAGCGTCGCCGAGAGAACCGACACGGCGCCCCTTGTACCGGGCCCCGTGCGCCTCGGCGGCGTCCTCGACCACCCAGATACCGTGCTTGTCCGCGAGCTCGTTGAGGGCGTCCATATCGACCGGGTGGCCATAGGTATGCACGGGTATGATCACCCGGGTCTTCGGCCCGATGGCGTCCTCGACCCGGTTGAGATCGAAGTTCCACGTCGTAGTCTCGCTGTCGACCAAGACCGGCGTGGCGCCCGTGTAACGCACGCAGTTGGGCGTCGCGATCATCGTGAACGTCGGCAGGATGACCTCGTCGCCGGGCTCGAGACCGAGCACCACCACGGCCAGATGAAGCGCCGCGGTGCCGTTGGTACAGGCCACCCCGTAGTCAGCGTCGCAGGCAGCGGCGAACGCCTCCTCGAACTCGGGGATGTAGCGGCCGGCAGACGAGATCCAGTTGGTGCGGATGGCTTCGGTGACGTACTCGAGCTCGTTGCCCTCGAGCGCCGGCTCGCACACCGGAATAAACGACGTCTCGCCCAAGGCCTGGGTGACCGGGATGCGCTGCAGCTGCACCTGAACGGTCGGCTCACGGCCCGGGATCGCGTCGGGATCGGGCAGCGCGGGATCGGCAGCCGGCTGGATCAGCGGTGGCTTTTCACGAGCCATTGCGAAGCTCCTTCACGCGACCGGTTACGCGGCGACGGGCTCTTCTTCTTGCTTCGGCGGGCCGGCGTGGAGCGTGGCAACGATCTCGGCGTACTCGTGCACCGCGGCGCCGCCCTTGCCGCCGAGCTGCTCCGTCAGATTCGAAGCGATGATCGCCGCCGGCGGAGTCGGCTGGTCGATCGGAACGCCGCCGATGGTACCGGGCGCCGACGCCCCGATGCCGAGCCGCGAGAGCGACGGGGGTGTCAACACGTAGGCGAGCGTCTGCGGGTGGGCGAGGTACTGGGCCACCCGCTCGACCGGCGGGGCGATTTTCTTCTTGCCGGAGTGGCTCTTGGCACAGCACGTCGGGCTGAATCTGTTGTACGCATCGGGGGTCAAGTCGGCGAGGTGCTCGCCGTGACGGTTGGGAACCATCATGCGCGCCACCTGGTAGGCACGACGGCGGTCGACGGAGGCCGAAGAAATGCCGTAGGTCGCGGCCTGCTCGTCGATCTGAACGATCACCTCGTCGGTGGGCTTGCGCCAGCGACCGAACGGCAGGTAAGTGTGCGCCCAGTAGGTCAACTGCTCGGCGACGCCCTTCCCCGGGGTCTTGAACAGGTCAGCCAACATCGATCGTTCCTCCGTGAAATTTCGTGCGGGCGCCGCGCCCCGGCACGCGACGCGGCAGCCTGATAGTACATCAAGCGGCGTGTTGCTAATCTTGCGGCTATGAGTGGCACCATGGCACCCACCCTTGACGACGTTCGCGCCGCCGCCGAAAGAATCGCGCCACACCTGCACCGCACTCCGCTGCTCGGCTCGCGCAGCCTCTCCGAGCTAACCGGTCAAGAGCTGTCGTTCAAGTGCGAGAACCTGCAAAAAACCGGTTCGTTCAAGCCCCGCGGCGCGGTGAACCGCATCGCCACGCTCGATCCCGAGGCTGTCGATCGGGGGATCATCACGATCTCGGCCGGCAACCACGCCCAGGGCGTCGCCTATGCGGCCGCCCGCCTGGGCGTCGAAGCCGTCGTCGTCATGCCGGAGACCGCGGTCGCCAGCAAGGTGGAGGCCACTCGCGGCTATGGCGCCGAATGCGTGCTGCACGGCGACGTTCACGCCGCCTTCGAGAAGCTGCGGGAACTGCAGCAGGAGCGTGGCCTGATGCTGGTGCACCCGTTCGACGACCCGATGTTGATCGCCGGCCACGGCACCGTCGGCCTCGAGATCGTCGAGGGCGCCGATGCGCCCTTCGACGCCGTCGTCGTGGGGGTCGGCGGCGGCGGGCTCATTTCGGGCGTCGCGACGGCGTTCGAGGCGCTGTCTCCGGGAACCCGTGTCTTCGGCGTCGAGCCGGAAGGCGCGGCGACCATGACGTCCGCCTTGGCCGCCGGAGAAGTAGTCCGGCTCGAGGACCTCGACACGATCGCCGACGGACTCGCACCACCCTTCGTCGGGGAGCTCAACCTGGCCATCGTCGAGCGCGCCGTCGAGCGCGTCGTGACGGTCACCGACGTCGAGATCCGCACCGCCATGGCGATCCTCCTCGAGCGCCTGAAGCTGCTGGTCGAGCCCGCCGGAGCCGCGGCGATGGCGGCGCTGATGACCGGGAAAATCCCGCTCGAGCCGGGGTCACGGGTCGCCATCATCTTGTCGGGTGGGAATGTCGATGTGCGACGCCTGGCGGAGCTTCTCCCAAAGCACTAGCTCGGCGGGCGTGGGTCAGGGTATCGCCGTGCTGCCGGATGCCGCGAGCACCACGCCCGCACGATGATCTGCTAGCCTTGGCGGCCATGAACCGACGATCACGCAAACTGGCAACCATTAGTTTGACCGTGTATGCGTTCACGCTGCCGGCGATAACGATTGCCGCGCCGGCGCCGCAGAGCACCGCGGCGGCGCCGCAGAGCGCCGATGAGCAGCGCCGGGTAGAGGTCATCACGGTCAGCGCCACCCGGCTGCCGGTGCGGCTGTCGGACCTGCCGGTCGCGGCAACCACCTGGGAGGCTCGGGATCTCGTGCAGGCGCCGGCGATCGTCATCGATGAGGCGTTGCGGTCGTCGCCGGCGGTGAGCCTGTTCCGCCGTACGTCGAGCCGCGACTCGCACCCGACCGCACAGGGGCTCAACCTGCGCGGCATCGCCCCGAGCGGCGTGAGCCGCGCCCTGGTGCTGATCGACGGCATCCCGATGAACGATCCGTTCGGCGGCTGGGTGTACTGGGATCGGGTGCCGCTGCTGGCGATCGAGAAGGTCGAGGTGGCGCTCGGCGGCGGCTCGGCTCCCTACGGCAACCAGGCGCTCGGCGGCGTGCTGCAATTCGTGACCCGCAAGCAAATGGCAACCAACATGCAGATGCAGGTCCTCGCCGGCAACGAGTCGACGGTTCGCTTCGGCGTCGCCGCCGGTGGGGCGTTCGACGGCGGCTCTGTGTTCGCCAGCGCCCAGCTATTCAACACCGCCGGCTACATCCAGACGGCCCCGGAGGACCGTGGCAGCGTCGACGAGCCGATCTCTTCCAACAACCAGGCGGCCCGGGTGCGCTTCGACTTCGGCGGCCTGACGATCAACGTCGATGGGCTCCGCGAGATACGCGGCAACGGAACCGACCTGCAGAACAACAACACCAGCTACGGTGGCGTGAGCGCGGCGTGGAACGGCGTCACCGCCAGCGGCGACGCGGGCTGGCACGCATACGGCCTGGCTCGCAGGCAGACGTTCGAGAGCAATTTCAGCAGCGTCGCCGCCGACCGCGACAGCGAGCGACTGGTGCTGCGGCAGCGCGTACCTGTGACCGACTTCGGCGCCGGCGGCTACGGCTGGTCGTCGATCGCCGGGGGTAGTAGCAAGGTCAGCTACGGCGGTGACTGGCGCCGCGTCGATGGGGTCAGCGAGGAGTTCGTCGTCTTCAGCGGTTCCACCCGGGAGCCCGGCGGGATCCAGAACCTGGGCGGCGGCTTCGGCGCGATCGACTGGCAGGCGTCACCCAACGTGACGGTCAGCGCCGGATTGCGGGTCGATGCCTGGCACAACGAACCGCTGGACGAGGCCGCTGATCCGCGCAGCGCCAACGCTGTGTCACCGCGCGCCGGCGTCTCCTGGCGTGCGGCCAACGGCATGACGTTGAGAGGATCGGGCTACGGCGCGTTCCGCGCCCCGACGCTGAACGAGCTGTACCGCCAGTTCCGGGTCGGCAATGTATCCACCGCCGCCAATCCGGACCTCGTGGAGGAACGCCTCTGGGGCGGAGAAATCGGGGGCGGCTGGAGCGGCCCGGTCGGCGGATCATCGACAAGGTTCACGGTCGACACCACTTTCTACTGGAACAGCCTCAACGACGCGATCATCAACGCCACGGTGAGCGTCTCTCCCAACCTGATCCGTCGGCGGCGCGAGAACCTCGGTGCGGCAACCGCGCGGGGCATCGAGATCGACGGCCGCCTCGATTTCGCCGGCCACTGGACGATCACCGCCGCCTACGCCTGGCTCGACTCATTCATCCGCGAGGCCATTCCCGGCACCGACCCGGCCGCTACCGTCGGCAACCGGTTGCCCCAGGTGCCGACCTACCGTACGCGGGGGACGGTCTGGTACCGCGCCGACCCGGGATGGGCCGGCAGTATCTCGGTCGGAGCCATCGGCGAACAGTTCGAGGATGATCTCAACCTGCTGCCGTTGGCGGCGGCGGTGCTCGTCGACGCGTCGATCGAGATCCCGATCATCGACGCGGCGCAGTTCACGATTCGGGTCGAGAACATGTTCAACGAGGCGGTCGAGATCCGCCGCGCTCCGGTGCTCGCCTATGGGGCGCCACGGCTCGTGTACGCCGGCTTCACGCTCACCTGGCCCGACGGATAGCCTGCGCGACCTCAGCGCCCACCGAGCTCCGAGAGCCTGGCCACCGCCCGCGGCGCCACCCACGGGCCGTCGTTATGAAAGAGGCGCGCGTCGGGCTCGGCGGCCGCCCTCTGAAACGCCTGCGCAGCGCTGTCACGATAACCTGGGCCGAGTGCGGTCAGCGCGATGCCGAGCCAGTACTGCACCATGGACTCGCCGACGCCGGGGCCGCTCGGCGCCCCCTCGATCCCCCGCAACGTGCGGACCGCGCCGTCCCAGACCCCGGCGTGCATCAGAACGGCGGCCTGGTTGAGCTGAACGACCCAGCTCGGCGCAGCGCCCGACGCCTCAGCGGCCAGCGAAGCCGAGATCACCGAATACACGAGGGCACGGTCGGAAAACGAGATCACCCGCGGCGAGGATCCCAGCGTCACCTCGATGACCTCGGTGGCGGCACCACGTTGGACTTGGACGGCCAGCGCCGCTCCCGCCGTTGCGCCGTCGATGATCGCGCCCGCGGCTGCGGCGCCCGCCACCACGGTGCCGCCGATCGACACGACGCGGTCGCCGACCCGGAGCCCGGCCGATTCCGCCGGCCCGCCGGCGGTCACCGAGATGACCACGGTCGCGTCGCCCACATCAACCATCAGGGCACCCAGCCACGTGCCGGCGAGCAACGCGGAGGTCTGAAAGCCACCGGCAAGGACGGCGATATCGGCGCTGCTTTCGACCCCCACCCTCACCCGGTCGGGCTGTGGCGGACCGGGCGCCGCCGTCCAGATCCAGAGGTCGGCATAGGTAGCAAGCAGATCGTCGTTCAGGACGGCGAGCATGTACACCGTGCCGGGGGCCTCACGATCCATGGTCGCCTGGACCTCGGCCCAGTCGGGTGCCCCGGTAGGCAGTTCGGCGGCCGCACGCAACACATCGGTGGTGAGCTGTATGCTTTCGAAGACCGGCGCCGCCCAGGTGCGATCAAGAACGGTCCAGTTGTCGATCGCCCCGAGCTGAGCGGTAAGCAGCGCCCGCAGGTCGCGCGATCCGCGCTCGTCACCACCGAGCACGCCGAGGAAGGCGAGGCCGGGCCGCAGGCGCACTTCAACGACTTTGGTCTGCTGGTCTTGCACCTCGACGGAGGTCGCGAACACGCCGGTCGTACCCTGCGACACCTCGATCAAGTGGGTCCCCGGCGGCAGCGACAGCCGCGCCGCCGCGCCGCTGGCAGGCCACTGCGGCGTCGCCGCGACGCCGTCGATGGTCACCTCGGCAGCAGCAGTGAGCCCCTCGAGGACGACATCGCCGCTGGTTTCTTCCAATACGATCACGGAGTTGTAGTCGACGATGTCGGCGACGTGGAGATCGTAGCGCCGGGGGCGAAACCCCTCGAGCGAAACATCGACCGTGTACGATCCGGGCTGCAGGTTCTCGATCACCAGCTCATCTGAAAAATCCGAGCTCGGAAACAGCGCCGCCGCGCCCGTGGGCGCGAAGTCGGGCGGCGCCACGCCGCTGGTCGTCCCTTGGGCGACACCGTCGACCACGATAACCGCCCCGGCGGGCCGCGTCAGGATCCGAACCACAGCGCTGACGCGGACGAGCGCGTAGTCGACCAGGACGCTGTCGCCGGCCGCTACCTGCAACTCTTCCTGCACGGCCCGATAGCCCGGTTGCTCGACGACCACGGCGTGGGACCCGGCCACTACCGAGTAGCTCATCACCGACGGCTCCAACAGCCGGCCGTCGATATGAATCTCGGCGCTCCGCGGACTGACCGCGAACTCGAAGTAGCCCACCATGCCCGCCTGGATCGAGTCGAACAGTTCGAGGAAGCGCGGCGACATCTGAATACGGTCGAGCGTCGCCGTGGGATCGGCGGCGATCAGGGCCCGGACGTCGCCCTCGGCACCGGCACGATTGCCGCCGTTGAAGTTGGCGCGGGCGCGGAAGGCGAGACTGTTGACCAGCATGGCGCGTGCGACGGGGTCGGCGCCGCCAAGCAGACGGCGCTCGAGCACCGTGATGATGCGACCGAACATGGCGATCGAGTCCGGCTGATCGATGGAGTTGAACGCCCGTTCGGCGCTCTCGTAGTCTCGTTGCAGCCTCTGAATCTCGGCATCGGCATCCTGCGGGGGGGCCGTTGAGCCGGCGGCCGCGCCGGCAACGGCGACCAGCGCAGCGATGATCAGGCCGCACAGCAGTTGCCCGTTCTTTCGCACCATCGCTTACTCCACGACCAGGAAGGCCTTGAGGTCCTTGTCGGCGACGTACACGCGACCGCTGCCGTCGACCGCCAGATCACGCGGGCTCCGCAGCTCGATGCCGCCCGGCAACCGCGGGCCGAGTTGCCAGCGAAGCTGACCGCTCGGGTCGAAAACCTCGATGAGCTTGGCGTCGCGATCGAGCACGTAGATGTTGCCCAGCCCATCGACGGCGATGGCTTCGGGGCGACGCCAGTCGCGCCGGATGATGCGTGTACGTTCGCCGCCGGCGGCGTTGAAGCGCACCACCTCCTTGGCCTTGCGATCGAGCACGTAGAGGCGCCCGAGGTAATCGACCGCGACGTCGACGGGCTCGCTGCCATCTCCCCCCATCAGCCGCGTCATGAAGTTTGCCTCGTCGTCGAACAACAAGACCTGCTTGCGCTTGTTGTCCAGGACCATCCACTGCCGGTACACACCATGCGTTCCAGCGACGATCTCTTCGACCGGTTTCAGCTCGTTGTTCTCGGGGACGAAGAACTCCTGCCGGGCGCGGGACATCGGATTGAGGACGGATCGCTTGGTCGCCACGAAGGGAGCTGCCCCCAGCCCCCACCAGGGACGGAAGGCGTCCGACGACCGGGTGCGGGCCGAGAGGGTGCCGTCGGGCTCGACGATCGCGATCAACGGCACGCCGGTGTCAACGATGACGATGCGGTTGTCCTCAGCCACGGCGATACCGATCGGGTCCTTCAGCGGCGGGCCGCTGAAGCGCAACTGATGGGCACCGGTCCATGGCTCCTGCGACAACGATGGGCGCAGCAGCAGCCGGTAGCCCAGCTCGAGCCGCCGCCGCGAAGCGGCAACCGTGGCCTCGTCGGCGCCGCGCCCGGCCGCCGCGGCGCCGCTGTCGATGATGCGCTGCAGAATCTCGGCCGCCGCCGCCCAATCGCCGGCGCGCAACAGCACGGTGGCGAGGTGGAGGCGCGCCGCGTCGGTCCACGTGGACTCGGGCTCGTCCTCGATGGCCTGAACGAACAGAGCGGCGGCCTCCTGCGACTCACCGAGCAACACGCTCGCCTCGCCCGCCCGTACCAACGCGCTGGCCCGCGCCCCGAGCCGCGGAAAGTCGGTGCGGCCGTACAGCAAGACGACGTTACGGAACGCCTCCCGGGCGGCCTCGAGATCAGCAGCGCCACTCGCCGTGGCCATGCGAATGTTGCCCTGCAGGACGAACGCGCCGGCCGCCCCCGCGGTGCGGGCGTATTCATTCTGGAGCCTGCCGATCGCCGCCTCCGCCGCCTGCCGGTCGCCGAGGATCCAGCGCCCTTGGGCGGTGCGCAGCAAGGCGTCGTCGGCGATGCTTGCCAGCGGGAATTGCTGAACGAGGAGCTCGTAGTTGCGCAGCGCGGCGGCGAGGTCGCCGGCCTGAATCAAGCGCTCGCCGTCAGCGAGCAGGCGTAGCGCCGCTTCGGGATCCTGTTGCTGTGCCGACGCGGTGGCGGCAAAGAGCGCGAGTATCGACACCGACAACAAAGATCGTTTCATCGATTGCCGCCAGCGGTTTCGAACACTCGTTGGGTGTCGCTATCGATCGAAATCGTTACCGTCTTGGACTCGAGGCCGAGCGCCGCCGCCCACTCGAAGCTGAACTGGTGGGTTCCCACCGTGATCTGCTGGGGAAACGGTTGCGGTCCGACCTCGATGCCGTCGATGCTCACCGTGCAATTGCCCGGAAACGCCCCAACCTGCACGGTCACAGCTCGCGGCACCGATACAGGGAAGATTTGTTCCGACGCCACATCGATCGTGGTGTCGCTGCTCCAGAACACCGACGGGGCCGAGAGCTCCACCCGGTAGCGGCCCGGGCTGAGACTGATGTCGTGTTCGTTTGCGGCCGCGTGCGTGCGCGCCGATCCGCCGCCGAGGGGGGTGATGGTTACGGCAACCGGATAGCCGGGGCTGCTGATCGACATGAATCCCGGCGGAACCGAGGACGTGAGGAAGAAATCCAACCGCCGCGACGAGAGCTGGCCCTCGGTGAGATCCCCGGCGACGAACTGGAACCCCTCCGAATCGTAGCCGCCGAGCTCGAGCACAACGCTGTGCGCTGCGTCCGTTGACAGGTCGATGGTTACCTCCACCGGCGTAACTTCGTCGAGAGCCTCGCCATCGAAGGTCACGGTGGCGCCCGGTGGCGTGCTCACGATCACGAACGGAACCGGGGACGGGGCCAGGGGCGGGACCGGGGTCTCGCCGGCTTCCTCGCCGGCGGCCATCGCGGCCGCGCTGCCCATGCGGGACGCGGCAACCCGCAGTTCCACGTCGTCGAGAACCCAAGTGCCGGGGAACTCCTCGCCGAGGCTGAACGTGGCCGAGGCCAACACGAGGTCGCCGGAGCGCAGCTCCACGTTCACTTCGTCGTCGGGAAGA
>SMVB01215505.1_pt1 | contig 13117 bp, 10 predicted proteins | sample 2456461 | NCBI WGS metagenome assembly SMVB01 (sample SAMN11095934, study PRJNA526329) | marine sediment metagenome | biome: Marine sediment; feature: Surficial sediment; material: Deep marine sediment; isolation source: Hadal surficial sediment | place: Pacific Ocean | collected 2014-05 | depth...
TCGCTACCGATTCATCGGTTTCAATGTCGAATTTGATATTGCCAGTAACCGAGGTTCTCTCAGGTGCCGTTCCCAGCGCCTCAAAGCGATTGGCGTCCGCCTGAGTTTGCGCTGCAATGATAATCCCGTAGGAAAGCGTTTCGCGAAACAGCGGTAACAGTTTTCGATAGCGCTCGAGCGACGTCGCTGATATTCGCGCGCTAACGAGAATCAGTGGGATCAGCCGTCGTCCACAAGCATAGTAAAGATTGGGCCAGATCTCCGTTTCCATGATGAGCGCGATTTTTGGTGAAGTGGCGTCAAAGAAATTATTGACCGCTATTGGCGTTTCGAAAGGTAGATAACAATGCGCCACGCGATCGCCGAACAAACTCTGTGCTCGAGCTCGCCCAGTGGGCGTTACTGTCGTAACAAGGAGCTGCCGCTCGGGAAATCGATCAGCCAGCGCATTGACCAGAGGTGCGGACGCCTGAACCTCTCCAACGGAGACGGCGTGAATCCAGATGCATCCGTCAGAAAGCTGTGGACAGCCAAAACCAAACCGCTGGCCGAGATTCTCCCAGTAGCTTCTGTTTCTGATGCCACGAAAAATCCAGTACAGACCGTATACGGGAGACAACAGGTAAGTGAATACATTGTAGGCGAGACGCATCATTCACTTGTTCTTAAAGCCTGTCGATAATGTCGGATGACGAATATCCGTCGCGAAATGGCAGCACCCGAACTTCGCCGCCTGCCGAGCGTACTTCACTGGCCCCGACGATATCCTCGGGGGCGTAGTCGCCGCCCTTGGCCAATACGTCGGGCGAAATTTCGGTGAGTAACCGCAGCGGCGTATCCTCGGAAAACGGTACAACCCAATCGACGGACGAAAGGCCGGCCAGTACTGTCATTCGATCGGCAAGACGATTGATGGGGCGGGACTCACCTTTCAAACGCGTCACCGACGCATCGTCATTGACCGCCACGATCAGTCGGTCACCCAGACTGGCGGCGTCCTCCAGGTAGCCAACATGTCCGGCGTGCAAGACATCGAAACATCCGTTAGTGAATACGATTCGTTCACCGCGTTGACGAGCCTCGACCAGTTGGGTTATCAGCTCCAGCTCGCTTAACAGGCCACGGCTTCCCGGGTCTCTCGGTTGCGACGCAATCAGTATTTCGGACGGCGAAACGGTCGCAACGCCAATTTTTCGAACGGCCACGCCCGCAGCAATATTGGCGAGCGTCGCAGCGATCGGGATTGATTCCCCGCTTGCAAGCGCAGCACCGACCGTTGCGATAACCGTATCACCGGCACCTGTGACGTCGTAGACTTCGCGGGCCAGAGTTGTCAAAAACAACGGTGCCTTGCCGGCTTCTATCAGCAACATGCCTTTTGCGCTGCGAGTAACAAGCAACGCGTCCAAACCGAGGTCCTTTAGCATCGCAGACGCGCGATTCACAAGTTCATCATCAGACGTACAAATGCCTGCTACCGCTTCAAATTCGCTCTGGTTCGGCGTCAGCAAGGTTGCGCCAGCGTACTTGCCGAAATCTGTGCCTTTCGGATCGACCAGCACCGCCACCCCCTGTCTGCGACATGCCGCGATCATGTCAGCGACATCCAGCAGCGCGCCTTTACCGTAGTCAGACAGGATCACAAGATCGATATCGGACAATCCTTTCGCAAGCGGTCCGGCAAGCTTCATATCAGGGTCTGTACAGGGTTCCTCACGATCGAGCCGGATCAGTTGCTGACCGCGACTGATCACACGAGTTTTGGTTATCGTCGGCCAACGATCGGTAACCGAGAAGCGGCAATCGATGTCTTGTGCCTGCAGCATCGCCTGCAAAATACCCGCCTCGTCGTCCCGGCCGACATAGCCCATCAACGATGTCTTCGCGCCAAGGCTCGCGAGGTTTATGGCGACGTTGGCCGCACCGCCAGGCCGATCATCTGCATCGCGAACGTGAACAACAGGCACCGGCGCCTCGGGCGAGATCCTGCTGGTGGCGCCAAATAAATAGCGGTCCAGCATGACATCGCCAGCAACCAGCACGCGCGCACTTGAAAAATCAGGGGTAGTTGAGATCACCGCGCGATAGTACTACAGCAGCTAACAAAAATGGATCATGGGTGACTGGGGCTCATTGAGCCGAATCGGACCCGCCCGCCTCAACACACGAGCCAAGACTAAAGGGCGCGGTTCGTGGGTGGTCTTGTCAGGACCGTCGAGAGGCATGGATGCCGAACGCCGAGCTTACAGGGACGTACTTGCAGCGCGTCCTGACAAGACCACCCACGAACCGCGCCCGCCTGTAGCAAACAATTAAGTAAACTGTCCCCGGAACTAGCGTCCCGGCAAGAACTACCCTAGCCGCACTTGGACTCGCCGCAACTCAAACACGTCATGCAACCATCCAGCATGACAACCGCCGCCGTCGAACACTTGACGCATAATTGAGCACCTTCCGGGTAATCGCTTTCAGCAAAAGCATCCCGCTGCTTTCTTGCCGCCTCGTATTCTTCGCGCTTCTGCGCGAGTATCTTCTTTTGGGCCTCACTAAGCTCAGTGCTTGCCATCATACCAATGTTGATCAGGTGTTTTTCGACAATGTAGCCGAGCTCGGCAATGATTGATGGCATGAATTTGCCGCCCGGTTGCCAGTAGCCGCCACGCGGGTCAAATACCGCTTTAAGTTCGTCGACGAGGAAAGTTACGTCGCCGCCCTTGCGGAACACGGCCGAAATGATTCGTGTTAATGCCACGATCCACTGATAGTGGTCGAGATTTTTCGAGTTGATGAAAATCTCGAACGGCCGGCGTTTTTCGTATTCTGTGCCTTCGTTGAGAACGATATCATTAATCGTCACATACATAGCGTGGTCCGAAATCGGCGTCTTGACCTTGAAGGTAGAGCCGATGAGCATTTCGGGTCGCTCAAGCTTTTCGTGCATGCGAATCACTTCAGCACGCCCCTCTTCGCCGCCCTCGCGCGGATACTCTTTTTTAGTGTCTGTTTCCGGTTTCTTTACCGAATAACCGACGATTTTCTTGTCTATTGTCGTTTTGCTCACTTTCTCTTTCCTTAACTCATTGACCGCGTAACAGGCACCGACATCATTCGTTCTGACACGGTCAGAGCTTGCCGTAGTAGCCTTCTTTCAGTGCATCGAACAAGTTCGCTGCTGTATGCACTTCGCCGTCGTATTCAATTTCTTCGTCACCTTTGAATTCGACTTTTGATCCGTCTTCCAGTGTGAACGAATAAGTGGTGTTCTTCAGATCCTGCTCTTTAACCAAAACGCCTTGAAATGCTTCCGGGTTAAAACGGAATGTCGTGCATCCCTTCAACCCCTGCTCATAGGCATATAAATATATTTCTTTGAAATCATCATAAGGATAATCCGTGGGAACGTTGGCTGTTTTCGATATTGATGAATCGACCCAGCGTTGTGCTGCCGCCTGGATATCCACGTGCGCGCGCGGATCGATATCATCCGCAGTGATAAAGTAATCGGGCAATCGTTGATCGTTCGATGTTTCGTCTGTTGCCACCGGTATTGCTTTCGGGTTAATCATTTCACGATAGGCAAGCAGCTCGAACGAATATACGTCTACTTTTTCTTTGGTCTTTTTGCCCGTCCTGATGACGTTACGGAAATAATGATGCGCGAAACTCGGCTCGATGCCGTTGCTCGCGTTATTCGCAAGCGACAGGGAAATTGTGCCTGTCGGCGCAATAGAGCTATGGTGCGTGAATCGTGCACCGACCTCGGCAAGCTCGTTGACCAGTTCCGGCGCTTCTTCAGCAATCCGCTGCATGTAACGGCTGTAGCGACTGTGTAACACCCTGCCGAAGATCTTGTCACCCAGCTTATAGCCATCCGCGGCCATTTCCGGTCGTTTGGCCAGCATTTCTTCGGTGACCGAAAACTCCTCATTCATGATAGGTGCCGGGCCTTTCTCTTTGGCCAGGTCCAACGCGGCTTCCCAGCCGGCCAGCGCCAGCTCTTTCGCAACTTTCTCGGTAAAGGCAATCGATTGCTCATCGCCATAGTGCATACACTGCATCGTGATGCTTGATCCAAGACCCAGAAAACCCATGCCGTGCCGGCGCTTGCGCGTTATTTCCTTGCGCTGCAACGGCAATGGCAGCCCGTTGATTTCAACGACGTTGTCCAGCATGCGTGTAAATACTTTCACGACCTTGCGAAACTCGTCCCAGTCGAAATGAGCATTCTCGGTAAACGGCTCCAGAACAAACTTTGTCAGGTTTATAGAACCAAGAAGACAGGAGCCATACGGCGGCAAAGGCTGTTCACCGCAAGGATTGGTCGCCCGGATATTCTCGACGAACCAGTTATTATTCATCTCGTTGACTCTGTCAATGAGCACAAAACCAGGCTCTGCAAAGTCATAGGTTGACGCCATGATGATGTCCCACACACGGCGCGCCGGGATTGTCTTGTAAACCTTGCTCGCGACCAGCCCGGCACTATTACGTACGTAGTTGCCCGGTTCCGGCCACTCGCGCCAGACAAACTGGCCCTCATCGTTAACATCCAGGTTGTCTTGTTCGACTTCTTTTTTCGTTACCGGGAAAGCCAGTTGCCAGTCCGTTTCATTCTTAACGGCCTGCATGAACTCGTCGGTAATCAGCAATGACAAATTAAACTGTCTCAATCGACCGTCTTCGCGCTTGGCACGAATAAACTCCAGTACGTCTGGATGGCCAACATCGAACGTGCCCATCTGCGCGCCACGACGACCGCCCGCGGAGGAAACGGTGAAACACATCTTGTCGTAGATATCCATGAACGACAGCGGCCCGGATGTATAAGCCCCGGCACCTGTTACGTATGCGCCTTTTGGCCTTAGCGTGGAAAATTCATAACCAATTCCGCAACCGGCTTTAAGCGTCAAACCGGCTTCATGGACCTTGTTCAGAATATTGTCCATGGAATCGGCAACGGTGCCGGAAACGGTGCAGTTAATAGTAGAGGTTGCCGGCTTGTGTTCCTGTGCGCCGGCGTTGGAAATGATTCGCCCGGCCGGAATCGATCCGCTGCGTAATGCCCAGACGAATTCCTCAAACCATTTATCTCTTGTCGATTCTTCCTCTACATCTGCAAGCGCTCTCGCGACACGCCGGTAGGTTTCGTCAATAGTTGCATCGATGACGGTTCCATCCTTGGCGGTAAGGCGGTACTTCGTTTCCCAGATGTCCAGTGACGCTGGCTGAAATTTTATATCGGCTGCAGTATTTGCGTCGATATGTACGGCGGACTTCATGTGCCCTTTTACTCCCCTAAACTCCCTAAGGAGACCCCAATCCAATATGACTTTCGCTTTCTCTACAGCGAATAGTTCCCCGCTCGCCACATTCTGTTTTTTTGCGGCGAGAGCCAAATAATGGCTAATCTAACTATTAATTAAGACACAAGATGTTGTGCCAACCAAGGCACAAGATTATGCCCGAAGTGGGCGACTGTCAAGGCCTTGTTGTAATTTTTTCTATAGACTTATAATAATAAAAAACAACCAGTTATGATATTAACCGCAGTAAGTCCTTTAATTTCCTGGTGAAAAAATTCGCACTGATGTTAAAAATAAAATCCACTACATCTAGTGGCATTAAGTGAAGCGCACATAGCGCTTGATTGCGACCAAATCCGTCAGAAATAACCGCCTTGAAGCGGCTTGAAATGACGAATACAGGCCTTATTAATGTTGCCAAGCAATCATTTGAGCGGCGAGGCAAGGTCTCCCGCAAATGCGAATTCCAGCAAATTCAAGGAGTAGTAAAATGAACATTACAAGATATGAACCATGGTCGTTGTTGAACCTGATGCAGCGTGACTTCGAGCGCGCCACCGGCCAGTACGGTAGCGGCGATGTCAGCACATCCGTCGCTGACTGGGTTCCGGCCGTCGATATTGTCGAAGAAAAAGACCGCTTTGTACTTAGGGCCGATCTGCCTGGCGTAAGCGCGGACGACATCGACGTCAATATGGACGATGGTGTCTTAAGCCTGTCCGGCGAACGGTCGCTCGAGACCAACAGCGAGGTTGATGGATTAAGGCGTGTCGAGCGAGCCAGCGGCAAATTCTATCGTCGTTTCAGTCTGCCGGAGACGGCCAATGCCGAAGAGATTTCGGCTAAAAGCGCAAACGGCATACTGGAAATCAGTATTCCAAAAGTGCCGCAGACCCAGGCAAGACGGATTACCGTAGAAGCCGCGTAAGGGGTTTTTGCGACTAAAGCGAGCCGACCCGCATCATAGATTGATGTGGGCTGGCTTTCGCGTGGCCAAGCGGAACTTATGACGCCGCGATACGGTCCTCGTAAGAGTGACTGCAAGCGTTTTGCAGCTCATAATAGTTCACGAGCAGTTCAGGCGAGTCCGGTAGAATTAGCGGGCCAGGTTCGATTATAGATTTTAAGGGTTTTATGAGTATGCGCATCCAGATTCAATTCCTGTGGGCCAGTTTGTTTATCGTGCTGGCAGGCACCGCCGTCGCCGCAATGCCGGCCAGCGTTGATGGTCAACCAATGCCAAGCCTGGCGCCGCTGGTGAAAAGAGTGGCGCCTGCCGTGGTCAATATTCGGGTCAGCCAGACTATTGACGCCCGGTCGCAATATGGCGATGAAATGTTTCGTCGCTTTTTCGGACTGCCGCAGTCTCCAGGCGGGACGCGCGAAATCGCAAGCGCCGGCTCTGGCGTCATCGTTGACGCAAAGAATGGCTACATTCTCACCAACCACCACGTTGTTGCGGGGGCAGACCGGATACAGATTTCGCTGCACGATGACACGACTCTCGATGCAGAAATTGTCGGCTCGGATGCTGCAACCGATATTGCAGTGCTAAAAGTCGACCCGGTTGGCCTTACGGATATCGCTATAGGCGACTCGGACGCGGTGGAAGTGGGCGACTTTGTTATTGCCATCGGCAATCCGTTCGGCCTTGGGCATACGGTAACTTCCGGCATTGTGAGCGCGAAGGGTCGTACAGGGATCAGCCGCAATGGTTATGAAGACTTTATCCAGACCGACGCCTCCATCAATCCTGGAAACTCCGGTGGCGCGCTGGTCAATATGCGCGGCGAGCTGATTGGCATTAACTCTGCCATCATCAGTCGTTCCGGCGGCAATGTTGGCATCGGTTTCGCGGTACCCTCCGAGATCGCCCAGTCCATCATGCGCCAGATTCTGGATTTCGGCGAAGTCCGTCGTGGCCTGCTCGGTGTAACCATCCAGACCATCGACAAAGAAAGTGCCCGCGCACTCGGCACCGAAGTTGAGAGCGGCGCCCTGGTTTCGCGAGTCACGCCCGGTTCTGCCGCAGAAAAAGCGGGCCTGCTGGTTGACGACATCATCGTCAGGATTAACGACAACAAAATTGACAGCAGCCGCGAACTAATGAATGCAATCGGGCTGAAAGGTTCGGGCGAAGCCGTCGAAATTGAATTTGTGCGTGATGGCCGCACACGAAATGTGGTTGCGACTCTGGATCAACAAAACAATTCTCAAACGGTCGGTGCCAATATTCATCCAGGACTGGCCGGTGCCGTGTTTGCTTCGGCAACAGCGGCCTCCAGCGGCGGCGTCGAGGTTATCGAGATCGAGGCGGGCAGCCTGGCTGCACAGCGTGGATTGCGATCCGGCGACATCATCATGCAGGTCAACCGGCAGACAGTACGTAATCTGGCGCAGCTGCAAGAGATTGCCGCGGAGAGCCAAATCCTGTTCCTGCTGGTTCAACGAGGTGACAGAGCGTTAATGCTGAAGATCCGCTAGTCTTCGCAGAATCCATTATGACGCTTTCTGAGCAGAGGTTAGCCACTTAAATGACATCATCGCGATCGCTATTTGTCACAATCTCGGTCGCGATCCTGATGACGGCCACATTCTCACCACCGGTCAATTCACAAGACATGGATGCACGGGCGTTGCTGGAAAAGCAGCGTCGCGTATTCCGCGAAGTGTACCCGCAGGCGGAGCTTGGTAACTGGCGCCCGGCAGCCAGCAATGACGCTTTGCTGCAGCAATACGTGTTGTGGCCAGAACTCCGGAGTGCATGGTTGCGTACCCGCGTGCGTAACAACGACTTCACGCAAGTCGACGTGTTTCTCGATCGATACGGCACACTGAAGCCCGCTCGCGAGCTGCGTTATCACTATGCCTTGTCACTCGGGCGCAGCGGCAGCCACACCCGGTATTTCAATTTGTATCAGCAGTTCTTCCAGGGCATGGATGTAACCCGGCTGGATTGCCTGGCCTTGCAGGCGGAAATTGCGGCAGGTCGCGACAAACGGATTGTCAATCGCGGCATAGACATGTGGCTGGTCGGCCGCAACCAGGTCGACGAATGCGACCCCGTCTTCGATCATCTGCGCGATCGTGGCATTCTGGATACAGCGAAGTACCAGGACCGCTTCGAGCTGGCGATCGACGCTCGCCAGTTTTCGCTTGCCCGGTATCTCGCCCGATCGTTGCCGGCCGACTACCAGCAAAATGCCAGACAATGGACGGCCGTCGTAAACGATCCTGTAAAATACCTGGAAGCTCGCGATAAATCGAAAGACGGCGAACAATATCGCGCCCGGCTTTTGTACGCGGTGCAACGAATCGCATACAAACAACCCGATATCGCGACTACGCTGTGGCGTGACGTTCAAGACCAATACTCATTCTCAAATGAACAGCAAAACACTATTGATCGGCACTTGGCACTTTGGGCTGCACGCCATGGTCTCGCCGACGCGACCGCAATGCTGGGTGCATTGCCCGTTGATGCTGTGGACGAAGAAGTCCGACGCTGGAGTGTGCGAGTTCATCTGCGAGAACACGACTGGCGCGCGGTCGTTAACACGATTAGTGCTATGCCGCCCGCGGAACAGGCTGAGGAAGTCTGGCGCTATTGGCTTGCACGAGCGAATCAGCAGTTGGGCAACCACGTTACCGCCAGTTCCGCATTTACCGAGCTCGCGCTCGAGCGATCTTTTTATGGCTTCCTCGCAGCCGACCATGAAAATCTGGCTTATTCGTTCTCAAACAGTCCGATGATCGCTAACGACGAAACCATTGATGAGCTGCAAAAGAAGAAATCCCTGATTCGCGCGCACGAACTGTTCGTGGTCGGCCTTGAGGGGCGTGGTCGCTCAGAGTGGGACGCTGCAGTCAGCATGTTTAGCGCTGACCAAAAGCTGCAGGCATCGATTCTTGCGCACCAATGGGGCTGGCACTCTCGAGCCATCTCCACCGCCGCGACGGTTGGCCAGTTTGACGACCTGGAACTCCGCTACCCGACACCGTATGGGCAAGAATTTAAAAAACATGCAGATGGTGCAAACATCCGACACAGTTGGGCCTTGGGGATTGCGCGCAGCGAGAGCCTGTTCATGCGGGATATCCGGTCAAGTGCAGGCGCGATCGGCCTGATGCAACTAATGCCGGAAACCGCGCGACGCACCGCCAAAGAGGTGAATTTAAAATATGCCGGCCTCATCACACTGACCGATCCGGACAGCAATATTAAGCTCGGCACTGCTTATTTACGGAAAATGCTCGAGCGATTCGATAACCACCAGGTGCTCGCTACGGCGGCCTACAATGCCGGCCCGCTAAACGTCAAAAAGTGGCTGCCGAAAGACGGTGACGTTGATGCCCTGATCTGGATCGAAAACATACCGTTTACGGAAACTCGCAAGTATGTAAAACGGGTTCTGGCAGCAGATACTATTTTTCACTGGCGCCTGACTGGCAATACGAAACGATTGACGCCGATACTTGCGAGCGTCCACGCAGATCGAAAGCCGCAGCAAGTCGCTAGCGAAGTTGCAACTCGGTAAGTCGTTCCTGCCGATCATCGAAATCCAGGTCGGCCAAAATGCTTGATTTGTCGTAAAAACAGGCGAGCTCATTCGAACATGTTTCGAGAATGACCCTGAATGCCGGCAGATTACTTTCATAAACGCCAAACGATGCCAGACGCGCATTGTTCAGTGGTGGCGCCAACCAGTTCTGTATCGACAATCCGGACTGGTCGATCTCGCTCTGTGCGTCTTCTGACAGCTTGCTCAGTACCGAGAGTTTTTGCAACCGCATAATTTCATCGCTTGCGTCACTGGAATATATGCCTTCCAGTTCCTCACGCGCTTTTGCAACCCGTTGTCTCACCGTTTGCAATAATGCGTCGTGTTGATCAAAGTCGTCTGGCCTTGGCATTGACTCAGCGTACCGCCCCCACCGTTGCATGCCTACTTCTGCGACTGCCGACGCGAACGATTCGTTAAACGCGGTATCTCCGCTCACATAGAGCTTCTGATGAGCAAGTTCGTGGAACAAGGTTCGAATCAGGTATTCATCTGACCAGCGCATCATCGTATTGAGAACCGGATCGTCGAATCGGCCAAGCGTCGAGTACGCGGCGACTCCGCCGACGTATACGTCCAGGCCCTTTTTCTCCAGTTTTTGCGCCTTGCTGGCTGCTTTGTCCTCGGCAAAGTAACCTCGATAGGCAACGCACCCGGCCACCGGGTAACACCACTGTTCGGGCGTTAGCGAAAATTCGGGCGCCGCAAAGACATTCCAGACAACGAAATCGCGTTCAAGATCCGTGTAGCTGAGATAGCTGTCATTATCCGGCAGCAGTAATTGATCAACTGCAAATTGCCGCGCCTCCCGCACCATTTCCAGCCGCACGCGCAAATCGTCGTCCGTGTCATCGTCACTAATGACTTCAGAGATCGGACGACGCTTGCGCAGTACCTCCATCTGGCCATTGATCGCCTGCATGTAGTAGCAACCCTCCAGCAGCGCAAACGCCAATATCAGCGACGCCACAACGGTCATTCGGGTCAGCGCACGGCCCGTCGTCACTTCGTGGCGTCCTGCGTCGCGTGAAGCGGCTCTTTATTACGTTTGGAGTCGTTGATCTCTTTCATCCTGATTTCGGGATACACTTGGGACATGAAAGTTTACCTTGTCGGCGGCGCCGTGCGCGATGAAAGACTCGGCATTCCAATCAAAGAAAGAGACTGGTGTATCGTAGGCAGCACACCCGACGCACTTGTGGCCCTTGGTTACAAACCCGTTGGTAAAGACTTTCCCGTCTTCTTGCATCCGCAATCTGGCGAAGAATATGCACTCGCTCGAACTGAGCGAAAAACCGGTGCCGGCTATCACGGATTCAAGTTTCACGCAGACCCCGATGTCACAATCGAGGACGACCTGCGGCGGCGAGACCTGACCATAAACGCAATTGCGATCGATGAAGACGATTCAATAATTGACCCTTTTGGCGGTGTTGCCGATATCGAATCACGCGTCCTGCGTCACGTGTCGGATGCTTTTGTCGAAGACCCGGTTAGAATCCTCAGGGTCGCCAAATTTGCCGCGCGTTTTGCAGCACTTGGGTTCACCATCGCAGACGGCACAATCGGCTTGATGTCCGAGATGGTTGCCAACGGCGAGGTGGATGCGCTGGTTCCGGATCGCGTCTGGAAGGAAACAGAGGCGGCGCTTGCCAGTGACAACCCACAGGTGTTCTTTGACGTTCTCCGTCAATGTGGCGCGCTAGAAAGACTGTATCCGGAAATCGACAGCTTGTTTGGCGTGCCACAACCACCAAAGTGGCATCCGGAGATCGACTGTGGCGTTCATACAATGATGGTGCTGGAGCAGGCGGCAAGACTGAGCGCGGATGGTGACATGCGCTTCGCGGCTCTGGTTCATGACCTGGGCAAGGCGACCACCGACAAGAAGCTCCTGCCTTCTCATTACGGACACGAACAACGCAGCGTTAATCTGATCAAGAAACTGACAGGCAGGCTGCCGGTGCCAAACGCCTACCGCGACTTAGCGCTTCTTGTTGCCGAATTTCATGGCCATTCTCACCGTGCGTACGAGCTAAAGGCAGCAACGCTCTTGCGCATTATAAAGAAGACCGATGCCCTTCGGCGGCCCGAGCGATTCGAGAAATTCATTATCGCCTGTGAGGCGGACGCGCGAGGACGAACGGGCATGGAGAAAAACCCGTATCCGCAAGCGGACTATTTGCGAGGCGCGCTACAGGCGATAGTCGGGATTTCTGCGCAGGACTTCAAAGATGATGGCCTGGAAGGCCCCGAATTAGGCCAGGCTATCGATGATGCGAGAACGCGCGCATTGAAATCCTACAAGTCAGACAATCAGGATCCGAAAAAGTAAAAACTCACAGCAAGCGCAAGAGTATTGCCAAAATTTTCGGACTCATCGAACGCAAACCGAAATTCCAGATCGCTGGCCGGTCCACTGGGCGTCAAAAAACCTAGCGAGATCGAGCGTACCTTGCCGCCATCAACCGCCGTTTGCCAGTTGCTGATTGTCAGGTCCAGCGACCGATTGCCGAAGCGAAACTCCACGCCGCCGCTGACCCGGTAATCAATAAGACTGTTCATCAGACTCAGGCGAGACGACGACAACAAGCGCAATGAGTCGATTTCCGGCTGCAAACGGATGTCGCGCGAGTAGTCATAACTCATGCCACTGGCAAAAACCCGAGACTTTTCGCCCAGCTGCAAGGACCCGGCGGCCCCGGCACCGTTTGCCGTAAACTCGACGGATCGAATGCGGTCGTCAAATGGCGAGATAAATACGAAGTCAAAATCCCGCTTTTCATAGTCGAACGACAAGGAGCCTTTTTTACCGCGGAAGAACAGCGATGCGCGAACGTCCGTGCTGTCCAGAATATCTTTGTCGCCCCAATAAGCTGCCCCGGCGCGCACACCAACAACACCAAACATATGTTCGATAGCCGCATCCAGATAAATCGTTTCAAGACCACCCAGTACGCCACCGGTATTGGTCCGCGCAACCAGGCCCGAAAGCCAGGTCTTCTCGGTTACGCCATAGTCGATGAATCCGGCAATAGCGCGACCACCGGCATTGTCTGCCTCCGCGTTGAGGCCAAGCACGTAACCCGCGCCCGCCCGGGCATTGCTTGCAAAAAGCGCGAACGCAGCCAGTAACAGTATGGATGTCCTATAAGAAGACATAGAGAATCACACCCGCAAGAATGAGCCTGTATATAGCAAACGGTACAAGTCCAATTGCGTTTACAAAGCGCATGAAAAATTCGATGCTCA
>SMVB01287822.1_pt1 | contig 13117 bp, 10 predicted proteins | sample 2456461 | NCBI WGS metagenome assembly SMVB01 (sample SAMN11095934, study PRJNA526329) | marine sediment metagenome | biome: Marine sediment; feature: Surficial sediment; material: Deep marine sediment; isolation source: Hadal surficial sediment | place: Pacific Ocean | collected 2014-05 | depth...
CTACAAAAAACCCTCCCGGAAGCCCAAAGTAAATTGGTAACCATCACGGGAGGGTCTCATAACAATCTGATAAACTTCGCCGAATACCAACAAGGAATTCGAGCGCTGCTATTAGATTGACGAGGGCTAATTAGTTGATCGTTTTTCTATTCGTTGTTATTTTCATCGTCGTTATTACCCTTCAACTTCGCTTTGTTTTTGGTTTCTTTAGCTGTAACAGATTTGTTTTTTTCCGCGGCTTTGGTCTTTCCCGTAAGCGAGGCGTTATTAGTGCCTTCCTTATAATCCAATTTAGCAGCGGTATTACTTCGTGCAGACTCGGTGTTCACCGCATCGGTTGATCCCGTATAGGCTGCCTTTTTATCAGCAACTTTCGTCTTATCCTCTTTAACTTTTTGAGAATCTGAATAGGATGCTTTTGCTTTCTTCTCTACTTTTTTCACGGTGATCGTCGTATCATCCAACGATGGAGTGTCCTGGGCTTGAACTAATAAGCTTGAGAATGCAATAGCGCAAAGAGTAAAAATTATTTTCTTCATAAAAGTATTTTAAATTAATTATGGAAAGCAAAGTTAGTAATTATTTTTCTTTTTTCTGAGTTTAACGATGCCTTTACCTCTTCTTTCAAGTTGTTCCCTGTTCTTCTCCATAGCTTCCATCCGTTCTTTTTCTTTTTGTTCATACATTTTTCGTCGCTCTGCCTCTCTGGCTTTGGCTTCCTCAATTGATGCTTGCAGTTCATCTTCCTGACGTTTTTTTTCAGCCTCGATCAAAGCCTCATTTTTTTCGTCGATAGTTACTTCTTCCATCACGACATTTTTAGTGACCGTTTGCACGGTTTTTTCTTTGAAATCACTATCCTCAGATCTGTAATCCTTATTTTTGTCTTCTTTTTCTATCAGAATTATGGTGCCGTCTGTTTGCCGGACCTCTTCGACTTCCTTCACCGTCACTTGGCTGCCTTCCTTCGTTACCACCCGTGTAGTGGTGGTAACTGTTTCTATAGTCTTTTTTTCCTGCGCCTGAATGGTACAGATCAAAGTGGAAAAAATACACAGAGTAAACGCAAATTTTTTCATAATATAATTGTTAAAATCTTTGGAGCTTAGTAAAAATAAGCAATATCAATGACTTTTAAAAGAAGTCAAATAAATAATTCCTTATTCCCTGATAGATATTCTATCAATCCGCTTATATATGATATTTGATTTGCGACATGGTAAATACGCGGTATAAATGAAGTGGGTTGGAATGGTGAAAATGTGCAGTTATCTCTTATATTTGCAACCGCTAAGAAAAATTCGCAGTTTTTTAAATTTTCAGAAAGAATGAAGGCAGGAATCGTAGGAATGCCCAATGTGGGTAAATCCACTTTATTTAATTGTTTGTCCAATGCCAAAGCGCAAAGTGCCAACTTTCCGTTTTGTACCATCGAGCCCAATATAGGGGTGGTAATTGTACCGGACCATCGTTTGGAGAAATTGGAAGAATTGGTCAATCCCGAACGTGTATTGCCTGCCACCGTGGACATTGTAGATATAGCAGGATTGGTAAAAGGTGCCAGCGAGGGGGAAGGTTTGGGGAATCAGTTCCTCGGAAACATTCGGGAAACCGATGCCATTTTACACGTTTTACGCTGTTTTGATAATGACAATATTGCACATGTAGATGGTAGCATTGACCCTGTTCGTGATAAGGAGATCATCGATATTGAACTTCAACTGAAGGATCTTGAGACCGTTGAGAATCGTCTGGAAAAAGTATTTCGGGCGGCCCGCACCGGAAATAAAGAAGCCTTGAATGAGCAGAAAGTATTGATTAAGGTGAAAACCGGACTTGAAGGTGGTAATTCTGTTCGTGCCATTGACCTAACTGAAAGTGAACGCGAAGAATATACCGATCCATTACTGTTTATCACGGACAAACCGGTGATGTATGTTTGCAATGTAGATGAAAACGCGGCAGCTACAGGGAACGATTATGTAGAAAAAGTCAGGGCCAGCGTTGCGAATGAGAAAGCCGAAGTATTGGTGCTGGCCGTGAGTACCGAAGCCGAGATCACCGAACTGGGTACCTATGAAGAACGCCAAATGTTCCTCGAAGACCTGGGATTGGATGAGCCGGGATCGGCCAAACTTATCAGAAGCGCTTACCGCTTATTGAAGTTGCAAACTTATTTCACCGCCGGTGAAAAAGAAGTTCGCGCGTGGACCATTCCTGTGGGTGCAACAGCTCCTCAGGCCGCCGGAGTTATCCATACCGATTTTGAAAAAGGTTTCATTCGAGCCGAAGTAATAAAATACCACGACTTTGCGAATTATGGTAGTGAAGCCAAAGTTCGCGAGGCAGGGAAACTGGGCATAGAAGGCAAGGAATACATCGTTCAGGATGGCGATGTGATGCATTTCCGTTTCAATGTGTAGTTTTTTGTAGTGTTAATATGTTGATTTGTTGATTCGTATCTCGTGCTTCCGACTTCTGTCCTCACACTTCAACCACCACTGTTATTCTCCATTTAATACGTAAATTGCTGAAATGAATCGAACTGGAAAAGTAGTTTTATCCATTACTGCATTTGCACTCGTTCTAGAATTTATTTTACTCAAGGAGCTTCCTTTTTTTTGGGATGGGATCAGTAAGGCCTATCGTGCTGACTGGATCTATACGCACCACTTTTCATCGCTCATAGTTCCCACTGAATTCAACTCGGGTCATCCGCCCTTATGGATCACGCTCATCGCCCTTTTCTGGACCTTATTCGGGAAAACCGTATGGGCGGCGAGATTACTTCTGTTGTTGATAAATCTGGGGACGTTCTACCAGTTATTTCTGCTATGTAAAAAGAGTTTTGTCCCCGGAGTTTCACTGTTGTTTTTCTTACTGGTCGCTATAGATCCCACACTTATAGCTCAAACCACCATATTGAACAATGATATGCTTTTATTGTTCTTTGTGTTGTTGGGACTCAATTCTTTGCTCATACATAAATGGGGATGGTACACACTGGCAATAATCGGTTTGCTGCTCACCAATCTTAGGGGTATCTACTGTGTGATCTCTTTTGGAGCGATTCATTTCCTGTGGGTTCGTTATGCCGAATTGGCCTATGACAGAAAGATGTTACGAGCTTATTTCACCGGAAGTGTTGTTTTCATTGGCTTTTTGTTCGTTCAATACAGTGAATTAGGATGGATCCTGATCTCCAAAAACGAGAACTACGCAGCACATAGAGAAATCGTCGGATTCGCGAGAGTAGCGAAGAATGCGGCGGCCTATGTCAAAAATCTTCTCGATTTCGGGCGGGTATTCCTATGGATCCCTTTTGGAATTATACTGGTATCGATTTTTAAAAACAAGAACCGTCAACTATCGCGAAGTTCAAAACGGATCTTCATTGCCTTAACCGTGTTCACTCTGGTATTCTTCTTCGGATTTGTTCCCTTTAACAACCCGATGGGCCCCCGTTATTTAATGATCTGTTTTATATTGGCCTGCATACTGTTCATCAACTTATTGTTCGGTAGTCATATTAAGGAATCACTGAGAAAAGGGTTGGTAGCTCTAATTGTATTGGCTTTTATCACGGGTCACTTTTGGATCTATCCGGCCATTATTTCTCAAGGCTGGGATAGCAGTTTGGCCTATCTCAACTATTTTTCAGAAGAAAAAAAAATGCTGACCTATATTTCCGAAGAAAATATTCCTATCGATGAAATAGGAACACATCTGCCTTTAAACAGTAAACACATGGCAACCATCGGGGCTACGGAAAAATTCGATCCGCCTTTTGCGGTTCCCGACCTCAATACAAACAGGTACTTTCTTTTCTCCAATGTTGAAAACCGAACCAAGGATGACGGCATTAAAATATTGCGAACAGAGTGGAAAGAAATAGTCACCTATTCACGGATGGGCGTATTCCTGACCTTGTATGAGAATCCTGAAAAAATAGATTAGAGCTCTCTGAAAGAGTCTACCATAAAATAGAAAGTTTCTTTGTACGCTTCTTCAGAGCTTCCTAAGGTCCATGTCATGATCATATAGACGTTGTTCCGTCCTTCTACAAAGGTCATTATATAGAAAATATCAGAATCGACATCTGCCACACGGCCTGTAAATTCAACCTGTTCGGCATCCATTCCATCGATGGTAAGTCGCTTAGGTACATCCAGATTGATCACGTCCAGCCTTTCCATAAAATAGTCGAGTTGAATTTTTCTATAATTCCCAATGGTGGATAAAGAGCTGTCATACTCACCGAACTCTTCATATGCCTCCACAAAACCCGATCTGTCCTCATCGATGATCGCCAGATAGGTTTCTCTGTATGTATTCTGAAATTGCATGGAGGCGTCCACATTCAGATCGCTTACTTTTTTCATATATTTTGGAACCGAGATCTCATAAAGCCCGGATGCAGATTCAGTAGTAAAATCGGATGACTTCAGATCATCTGCTTTTTTCGCACCAATTCCTCCACAGGAATACAATAAAAATAACAGTCCTAAAGTTGATAAGAGGGAGATAGATTTCTTCATGATTAAGCGATTGAAAATTGGATAGTATTCAAGATATGTATTTCTGAGATCATCAGAGACAAAGCAAGGATGTTTTCTTAACAATTTGCTGCATTTTTTGTTAATTACTTTAGTGAAGTTAGGTTTTAATTTTTAGACCTAAATTCTATCTTAGCCAAGATACAACCTACGTTTATGGCAAAAGCACAATATACCGAAGATAATATACGCTCTCTCGATTGGAAGGAGCATATTCGAATGCGCCCGGGGATGTATATTGGAAAATTAGGGGATGGTTCGTCTCCCGATGATGGTATTTATGTTTTGTTGAAGGAGATCATCGATAATTGCATCGATGAGTTTGTGATGGGTGCCGGAAAAACCATCGAGATCCGTATCAAGGACAAAGAAGTGAAGGTGCGCGATTATGGGCGTGGCATTCCATTGGGGAAGTTGGTCGATGTAGTTTCAAAGATGAATACCGGTGGGAAGTATGATTCCCGTGCATTTAAGAAGGCGGTTGGATTGAACGGGGTGGGTGCCAAGGCAGTGAATGCTCTTTCTACTTATTTCAAGGTTGAATCGATACGTGATAATAAACTGAAATCGGCCGAGTTCTCAGTTGGGGAACTTACCGATAGTCCCGAGCCGGAGGAAAGTACGAAACGCAAAGGGACCATGGTTACCTTTATTCCGGACGAAAGTATTTTTAAGCACTATAAATTCCGAAGTGAGTATGTACAGAAAATGCTTCGCAACTATGTGTATCTCAATCCGGGACTTACCATCGATTTCAATGGGGAAAAGTTTTATTCGGAAAACGGGCTAAAAGATCTGCTGGAAGACAATATGTCACAGGAAGACATGTTGTATCCTATCATTCATTTGAGGGGAGACGATATAGAGGTCGCAATAACCCACAGTAAAACCCAGTATAGTGAGGAATACCACAGTTTTGTCAATGGACAGAATACCACTCAGGGAGGTACGCACCATGCGGCTTTCAGGGAAAGCCTTGTGAAAACGATTCGCGAGTTCTACGGAAAAAATTACGATGCCAGTGATATACGTAAGTCCATTGTATCTGCGATCAGCATAAAAGTGATGGAGCCCATTTTTGAGAGTCAGACAAAGACCAAGCTCGGTTCTACCGAAATGGGGGAAAATTTTCCAACGGTAAGAACTTATATCAACGACTTCATCAAGACACAGTTGGATAATTACCTGCATAAGAATCCGGAGATCGCTGAGAAGATCCAGAAAAAGATCGTTCAGGCTGAAAAGGAACGAAAGGAACTTAGTGGAATAAGAAAACTGGCACGTGATCGCGCGAAGAAGGCAAGTCTTCATAATAAAAAATTACGCGATTGCCGTATTCATTTGGGGGATCTTAAGAATGAGCGTAGTCGGGAAACCACTTTGTTCATTACCGAGGGAGATTCGGCCAGCGGAAGTATCACCAAAAGCCGGGATGTGAATACACAGGCTGTCTTCAGCTTAAAGGGAAAACCCCTGAATAGTTACGGGTTAAGTAAAAAGATAGTCTATGAAAACGAGGAATTCAATTTATTACAAGCTGCCTTGAATATCGAGGATTCGATGGAAGATCTGCGCTATAATAACATCGTGATAGCCACAGATGCCGATGTGGATGGTATGCATATTAGGTTATTGCTCATCACGTTTTTCCTGCAATTCTTTCCCGAACTGATCAAGGAGGGACATCTTTATATTTTACAGACGCCATTATTCCGTGTACGAAACAAAAAGGACACCATCTATTGTTATTCTGAAGAGGAACGGGTGGCAGCTATCGAGAAACTGAAGCCCAAACCGGAGATCACGCGTTTTAAAGGGTTGGGTGAAATTTCGCCTGACGAGTTCCGACATTTTATAGGTGACGACATACGTCTGGACCCGGTAATGTTGGACAAATCGATGAGTATTGAGCAATTATTGAAATTCTATATGGGTAAGAACACACCCGAGAGACAAGAATTTATCATCAATAATCTGAAGGTTGAACTGGATAAAGTAGAGGAGTAGGTAGACGTGAGATATTAGATATGAGATATGAGTATTGAGTAAACAAAAGATAGCTTGAAGTAAAAGAGAAATTCCTCCATGCACTTTGTGCCTGCTTTGTGTCCTTTGCGGTAAAACACTAACAAAGTTGAGGTAATGAATTTATAATAATAGGACGACAGGAAATTAATGAGTGAAGAACCCGGACATAATAACGAAGAAGAACTAAATCAAGACCCCGGATCGAAAGAGGAAAGAGGCGATGGTTCCTCATTCGTTCCAAATTCGGCGGACACAGGAGAAACCATCAAGCGGGTTACCGGGATGTACCGGGATTGGTTTTTGGACTATGCCAGCTATGTTATACTGGAGCGTGCCGTACCAGCCATAGAGGATGGTTTTAAACCGGTGCAACGACGCATCATGCATTCGATGAAGGATCTGGATGACGGACGGTACAATAAGGTAGCGAACATTGTAGGTCATACAATGCAGTACCATCCCCATGGTGACGCGAGCATTGCCGATGCCATGGTGCAAATTGGCCAAAAGGACTTGCTGATAGACACCCAGGGAAACTGGGGTAACATTCTCACAGGTGATCGCGCGGCTGCTTCCAGATACATTGAGGCACGTCTTTCTAAATTCGCTTTGGAAGTTGTCTATAATTCAAAAATAACCGGATGGCAGGCTTCCTATGATGGGAGAAGAAAAGAGCCCATAAATCTTCCCGTGATGTTTCCGATGTTATTGGCACAGGGCGCTGAAGGTATCGCGGTTGGATTATCGACCAAGGTGTTGCCCCATAATTTTATCGAATTGATCGATGCCTCCGTCAAACATTTACAGGGGAAACGCTTTCAATTGATACCCGATTTCCCTACCGGGGGGATCATGGATGCAACCAACTACAATGACGGTCTGCGAGGGGGAAAGATTCGAAGTCGGGCGCGAATGAATCAGCTGGATAAGAATACCCTGGTAATTACCGAAGTACCTTTTGGGACTACTACCACTTCTTTGATAGACTCCATTTTGAAAGCCAACGAAAAGGGGAAAATAAAGATCAAAAAAATTGAGGACAACACCGCTGCAGATGTAGAGATTTTAATTCGTCTGCCCGGAGGTATTTCACCGGACAAGACAATCGACGCACTGTATGCCTTCACCAGTTGCGAAACATCCATTTCACCTTTGGGCTGTGTGATCGAAGACAATAAACCCTTGTTTGTAGGAGTTTCTGAAATGCTGCGACGTTCTACCGATCGTACCGTGCAATTGCTGAAAAGTGAGCTGGAGATCCAGCTAAGTGAATTGGAAGAGCAGTGGCATTTTGCCTCGCTGGAGCGAATTTTTATTGAGAATCGGATTTATCGGGACATTGAAGAAGAGGAAACCTGGAAAGGAGTCATAGCTGCGATCGATAAGGGATTAAAGCCATATATCAAACATTTGAAACGCGCGATCACCGAAGAGGATATCGAACGCCTCACCGAGATCCGCATCAAGAGAATCTCAAAATTCGACATCGATAAAGCCCAGCAAAAGATCGATTCGATAGAAGAAAAGATCGCTGTAGTAAAGCAGAACTTGAATAATTTGATCGAGTATTCCATAAACTATTTCAAGCGGTTAAAAAAAGAATATGGTAAGGGCAAGGAACGCAGATCTGAAATAAGGGTATTCGACGATATTGAGGCCACCAAAGTGGTTATTCGCAATACCAGGCTATATGTAAACAGGGAAGAAGGATTTGTAGGCACCAGCATGCGACGGGATGAATATGTTACGGATTGCAGCGATATTGACGATATTATTGTCTTTACTCAGGATGGAAATATGATGGTTACCAAAGTCGATTCTAAAACCTTCGTGGGGAAAGGTATCATCCATGTGGCTGTATTCAAAAAGAAAGACAAGCGCACCATCTATAATATGATATATAAGGATGGGGCAAGAGGGGCGACCTATGTGAAACGTTTTAATGTTACCGCTATTACCCGCGACAAAGAATACCCGCTGTCACAGGGGAAAAAGGGAAGTAAGGTATTGTATTTCACCGCTAACCCTAACGGGGAGGCTGAGGTTGTAACGGTGCTGCTGCGTCAAAGTGGAAGTATTAAAAAGCTTAAATGGGACCTCGACTTCGCCGATCTCATGGTAAAAGGTCGCGCTTCGAGAGGTAATATAGTAACCAAGTATTCGGTAAAGAGAGTAGAGCTTAAGGAAAAAGGGCTCTCTACTTTAAAGCCGCGGAAGATCTGGTTTGATGACACGGTTCAAAGGCTTAATGTAGATGGCCGGGGGGATTTGTTGGGCGAATTCACCAGCGAAGATCGCTTGTTGATCATCGATCAGAACGGAATCATTAAAACAGCGATTCCGGAGGTCACTATGCGCTTTGATGATGATATGATCGTCCTGGAGAAATGGATACCTAAAAAACCGATATCCGCTATTTACTGGGAAGGAGGTAAGGAAATATTCTATGTTAAACGATTCTTGATCGAAAATCCGGATAGGGAGGAGATGATCATTACAGATCATCCCAAATCTTATCTCGAAAAAGTGTTTGTAGACTATCGGCCGTTAGCCGAAATCGTTTTCGTGAAAGAAAGAGGGAAAGACCGTAAAGACAATATTGAGATCGATCTCGAAGAGTTTATTGCCGTAAAGGGAATTTCGGCCATGGGGAATCAATTAACCAAAGACAAAGTACTTGGGATAAATGCGATGGAACCCTTGACTTATGAGGCTCCGGAAGAAATACCTCCGGAAGAAATTGAAGTGATCGACATGGAGGCGGTTTCAGGTGAGGTTGAAAAAGATCCGAAGAAATCGGCTAAGGCTCCAAAAAAAACAAAAGATACTGAACCGCCTGCTACCGGAGAAAAAGGGCAAACCAGATTATTTTAATCGTGTTGAGGTTAAAACTCCTAAGAACATTGAGCTACTACCGAATATCGAGAAATTGTTAGAGGAACAAAACCCATCGTTGAAAAACTCCAAAGAGTGATAGTAAGAAACCTAGCTGGCTTTCAACTCCAACTCCTTATTGCTTTCTACAAAGCTTTCAATTATGTTGAAGAAATTGAGAATATCGGCATCCTCATTCTGATCGTTGATGGTCACCAAACGAATGAACTCATTTTCTTTAAAAGTACCATAGCCTACTAGCAGATATGAATTTTCATATAGAAGGGTACAGATATCACGTGCGGGGATATTCTTGTAGTTAAAACAAACCGATATGGAATCCTCAAAACTGTACAACTTATAATCAGGATGGTTGGTAACATAATCTCTCGCGATATCGGCCAATTCAAATTGCTTGTCCACAATATCGGCAAGGCCTTTGGTACCCACACTTTTCCACAAGGTCCAAAATTTCAATGCGTCGTTTCTTCGGCCACATTGCAATGAGGTCTTTCCTAAGTTGAAGTCGTCATGATCCGTTTGATACAGATAGTTGGCATCGTTGGAGAATGAGTCGTACAGATGTGTTTCATCCTTCACCAATAATAAGGAACAGGTGAGGGGAGCCCCGATCATTTTATGCGCGTTAAAACTAAAGGAATCTACCTTATGAAGACCGTCGATGAGATGTTTGTATTTTTTACTGAAGAGCACCGAACCACAGTACGCACCATCCACATGAAGCCAAAGATCATACTGATCACACACCCGGCTTATTCTTGCAATGTCATCAAAGGAACCTAAAACCGTTGTTCCGGCAGTCGCGTTTACCATCATAGGGGTACATCCGCTCTCAATATCTTCTTTGATCGTTCTCTCCAGGTGAGCAACGTCCATTTTCCCCTTATCATCCACATCAACATACCGCACGGCATCCCTTCCTATCCCGCAGAAGGAGGCGTTCTTCGGAATGCTGTAATGCGAATCGATTGAAGTGTAGACCGTCATTTTTTCATGTACACCACGATACCGGGTGCTACTGTTTTTAGCGTTGCGCGCCATGATCATACCCATGAAATTTGTCATAGAACCCCCGGAGGCAAAGGTGCCGTTGGATCTCTCGCCCCAGCCGATCATATTGCAAATTTCACGAAGGACCACTTTTTCAACACCTACCTGAGGGCCTGCTGCCTTATAGGTATACATACTGTTATTGAGTATTACCGCCAATAGATCGCCAAGAACCGCCTTTTCATTACGTCCTCCAAATAACTGATTAAAAAACGCGTTGGTAGCCGTTCTCGGGGTTTTGAACACCAATTCTCGAAGAACGGTTTTCAATTCGGATGTAGAAATAGGATCGTCGTTTAGATCCAGATCCAAGCGATCGAAAAGTTCATCGGAAGCCACAAACTCCGCTACGGGGTTATTGACTTCATCAATTAGTAAGTCTTCAACGATAGAATTAAATATAGATAGGGTTTCATTCATAGTATCAATTTATAATATTCGGGCCTACTTTTACAGCAGTGCCCTTCATTACCACATATTTCCGATTCTTCTTTTGGATCACCATAGAGTACTCGAAGGTGTATTGATCTCCATGAGTACTGATTATCTTGAATTGTACGGGTTCCTTTTCCGATTGATTCTTCGGATGTAGCTTTTTCATAACATACTCACAATCATTGATCCAACGAATGGAAAATGTATCTATTTTATTCTTAAAATAGTCTATTTCTATGGAGTCGTTACGAATGAACTTGGTTTTTAAAACCTCAGTACCCACAAGTGTTTCAAACTCGAACGTACCTGTCTTAAAGTTTGCACAGTCTCTTTCCGTATTATAGCAACTTAGTGATGTAATTAGGGGTAAAATAGATAAAATCTTCCGCATTGAACAGCTTTAGTCTGAATTTCCGAAGTTTCAAATCAATAATCCTACTCATATACCTTGAAACTCCTGTCCTTGTAAAAAATAACAATTTTTTCGATTTCCGGGTCATTTTTGGAAATTTTCTTTTTTTTATCTGAAATACGCCCGGAATTAACATCGTCGGTTTGTCGAAAAGCTGATTTTGGGATATTGTACTCTTTTTCAGAAGAAGAAGTGGAGGGGAAGTTGCCTGTTCCATTCAACAACCAATATAATCCAACTTCCGGAAATTGGTTGAGCACTTTCATAACGAAATCCAAACTGGGTTTATTTCTCCCGGAAAGCAGGTGAGAAATAGTGGAGCGGTTGAAGTCTATTTTTTCTGAAAATGCAGTGGCAGATAACCCGTAGAAATCGAGTATTTTTTGAAGCCTTTTAGCAAATTCCGTGCTGTTTACCATTGTAGAATTGAAATTCACGATATTCTTGTTACAAATGTAAATTATAGTTTGATAAAATGCAATTAATACATGGTATATCCTTCTTACATATTAAATGTATCATTCAGTTAATGAGACTTAAAATATTGATATTAAGAAGTTTCATCTGTACAAGTTGAAATTGTTAAATGACAGGTGTTACAACAATACCAAAAACCACCTTTTTGTTTACAACTGTCTACAGAAATCATTATAAAGATGGTTTACAGACGTAAACAAAGCAATGTTTACCTTTGTAACAGCAATCATTAGTTCATGGAGTTTTCTGCCTGGTATAAAGACCATTTTGAATCGCGTTTGACGGGGCGGTATATTCATACAAAACACATAGCTCCTCTCCTTGATATTTACGGACATGAATTTTCAATTTCAGTGATTGGATCATCTGAAAAGGGGAAAAATATTCATTGTATAAAAATGGGTACCGGTAAAAAAGTAGTTTTAGCCTGGTCACAAATGCACGGAAATGAATCCACTACCACCAAAGCGATTTTCGATTTTTGCAAATTTATCGCTCAAAAAAGCAGCTTTCAGGCGGAAATCGGAGAATTTCTAGATTCTTTCACTTTTTATTGCATTCCTATATTAAATCCGGATGGCGCTGAACAATATCGTCGGGAAAACGCCAATAATATCGATTTGAACCGTGATGCGAGAGAACTGTCACAGGCGGAAAGCAAGATATTGAGAAAGATATTTGAGGAATCAAGGCCTGACCTTTGTCTTAATCTCCACGATCAACGAACGATCTATAGTTTACCGGATAAAATGCCTGCTACCGTATCCTTCCTGGCACCTGCGGCCAATAAAGCACTTGATATTACTACCTCCCGTGAAACCGCGATGAAGGAAATAGTCGCGTTGTATTCGGTTTTAAGTGAACTTATTCCCGGGCAAATAGGGCGTTATGACGACTCTTTCAACGATAATTGTATGGGAGATAGTTTTCAAATGGAAGGTGTGCCTACGCTGCTTTTTGAGGCAGGCCATAGCCGGGGCGATTACCGGCGCGAGAAAAGTCGGGAGTATATCTTCTATGCATTACTCACTCTATTCGGCTTCATCACTGTTGAAAAGTCCAAAAATGCTGTAGATGCTTACTATTTGATCCCCGAAAACGAAGAAAGGTTTAAGGACGTGATCATTAGAAACGTAAAGCTGGGCGATACTGATAAAGTAACTTCCCTTGCCATTCGGTATGAAGAAGTATTGGAGAATGAACGTATACGATTGGTCCCCATACTTGATGAAATTGGTGATCTGAACGGTTTTTTCGGCCATAA
>SMVB01130901.1_pt1 | contig 13115 bp, 14 predicted proteins | sample 2456461 | NCBI WGS metagenome assembly SMVB01 (sample SAMN11095934, study PRJNA526329) | marine sediment metagenome | biome: Marine sediment; feature: Surficial sediment; material: Deep marine sediment; isolation source: Hadal surficial sediment | place: Pacific Ocean | collected 2014-05 | depth...
CGGCGGCTTCGGCTCGCCGACCTTCTTCGTCGGCGACGACATGTATTTCGGCAACGACCGCATGCCGCTGATCCGCGCCGCCTTGACGCGCCTCTCCGGCATCGGTGACGCGGCTACAGCAGACCAAGCAGCCGCAAAAGCGCCATGATCGGGTCCATGCGCCGACATACCGCCGCCGCCGCGCCGCCAATAGCGCGGCCATCACAATTCCTTGCGATCGGGGCGCCGCGGCGTTCTCCGGCGTCAAAACTGAAGGTGATTGGCGGTCACTCATAATTGAGACAAAAAAGTGATAGGTCGGTGCTAAGACCTGACTCGGCGCCGGCGGACCGGCGACGAGGTCGCCGATGCCGGCGGCCGGATGGCGGGAAAGGAGGCTGAGATGAGTTTGCGAAGAAAAATCGGGCTCGCGCTATTTGCCGGCGCCTTGGCGCTGAGTGCGCCCGTGGCAAACGCGGCGGCGGCGCCCGCCCGCGTGACCGTGACCGGCGAGATCGTCGATACCTGGTGCTACATCACCGAGATCATGTATTCCGTGGGCACGGCCCATCACCAATGCGCCGTGTGGTGCGCGATCGGCGGCATCCCGGTCAGCATCGTGGGCGACGACGGCACGGTCTACATGGTGCTTCGCATCGAGGGCGACGATACTTCCGTCGCCAACCCGACCATCGTCACGATCCAGACCCACAGGGTCACGGTGGTTGGCGATCTCTACCGGCGCGACGGGGTCAACTACCTGATCGTCACCCAGGTCGCCGACGACCACGGCATCGTCAACCTGACCCACGACGAGTACGGCATTCAGCCGTTCGGGAAGTAGGCCATGGTCCGCTTATTCACGTTACTGGCCGCCGCCGCCCTGCTGCTTCCCACGCTCGCCCGGGCGGCCGAGGAATGGGGCATCGAATTCGAGGAGGTCACCCGGGTCGATGCCACGGTGGTCCACCTGCTGTGCGAATTGACGGGGGATTGCCCGGCCAATTGCGGCGATGGACGCCGTCAACTCGGACTCGTGCTGGCCGACGGCACCCTGGTTCCCGTGGTCAAGAACAACGATCCCTTCGCCGGCGCCACCAACGACCTGATCGGCTTTTGCGGCCAAACCATCACCGCCGACGGGCTGATGATCCGCGACCCGGCCATGACGCTGTTCCAGCTTCAGTTCAAGCGCCTGGCGCCGGACGGAAAATGGCGCCGCGCCAACCAGTTCACCAAGGACTGGTCGGCGGCCAACGGCGGCCAAAAGGCCAAGGGATGGTTCCGCAAGGACGCCCGCGTCAAGCGCCTTATCAAAGAGCAGGGCGTGTTCGGCATTCCCGGATTGAAACCCGAGGAGTGATGGCGCGCCTTCGCCTGGCCACGTTGGTCCTTGTGGGGCTCGCGGCGGGCGCGAGCGGGGGCCTGGCGGCGGATGAACCGGAGACCGCGCCGCCGCCGCCGCTGGCGGATTTCTTCGGCGGTCCCTTTTCGCTGATCGACCACGAAGGGGCGCGACGCACGGATCGGGATTTCCGCGGCCGCTACATGCTGATCTATTTCGGCTACGCCACCTGTCCCGATATCTGCCCGACCGGATTACAGACCCTGTCCACGGCGCTCGATCTTCTCGGCGCCAGGGCGGACGCGGTGCAGCCGCTGTTCATCACGGTCGACCCGGCGCGCGACCGGCCGGAAGTGCTCAAGGATTATGTCAGCCACTTCCACCCGCGCCTGATCGGCCTGACCGGCGAGGAGTCGGAGATTCGCGCCGTCGCCAAGGCCTATCGCGTCCACCGGCGCAAGGTGGTGCTGGCCGACAGCGCCGGGCCAGACGATTACCTGGTGGACCACGGCTCGATCACCCATCTGATGGGCCCCGACGGCAAGCACGTGACGCTTTTCCCGCACGGCGCCGACGCCCAGCGCATGGCCGAGGTGCTGCGGCGCTATCTGCCCTAAGCGCGCCGCGCGCCGGATCAGACGAGGAGGACGAGGGCGATGGCGAGGATGGCGGCGACGACCGCGAAATACATGCGCTTGTCGAGTTCGTCCTTGGTGGTCGCGTCGGCCGCTTCTTGGATGGTTTCCACGGGAAATTGCATGGTCTGCCTCCGAATTCCTGGCGTCGGCGCGCGTCGGCGAAATACCGCGCCGGCCGGGCCATCAGCTTGTATTTAGGGCGCAATCCGGCGCCATCAATCCTGATCCGGCCTAACGGGCGCGCCGCGCGGCCTCGGTGACGCGCATCACGGCCCGGGCGGCGATCGGGGCGGCGGGCAGACCGGTGGTCTTGCAGTCCAGTTCCGCTTCGTTGATTAGGTCCATGGCGGTGACCAGATGGGCGGGGCGCCACGCCCGGGCCTGGGCGCGGAAGCCGTCCAGGCGCTTGAAATAGACCGGCGGGCGCAGCGACGCGACCGCCTGCTCGACGCGCCCGCCCTGGGCGGCTTGGCCGGCGACCAAATGCAGGCGCTGCAGGTGGCGCAGCAGGGCGCGCAAGGCGGCGACCGGCGCGACGCCGTCCAGGGCCAGGCGCGAAAGCGCGCGGGCGGCGCCGGCGTGATCGCCGCCGCCGGCCGCGAACGTGAGATTATCCAGGCCGATCTGGGCGCTGTCGCCAACGCAGGCGGCGGCGTCGGCCTCGCTGATCCGGGTGCGCTCGCCCATGTATAGCGCCAGCTTGTCGAGCTCGGCCCGGGTCACGCCCCGGTCGCCGCCGAGATTTTCCAGCAGATAGGCCATGGCGTCGTGCTCGGCGGTGAGCCCGTGCTTGGTCAACGCGCCGCGCACCACCTCTTCCAGCGCCTCCGGGTCGTCGGCGTAGCACGGCAGCGCCGCGCCGTTCTCGGCCTTCTCGAAGGCCGCGCGCAAGGCCGAAGATTTCGCCAGATCGCCCGCCTCGACCACCACCAGCGCGCCTTCCGAATCCCGGTCGAGAAATCCGGCGAACAGCTTGGCCAGATCGTTGCCCGCGCCGCGCACGCGCACCACCCGCGCCCCGCCCGTGAGCGACAACGCGGCGGCCTCGTCGGCGAGACGCGCCGGGTCGGCGGCCAGCGCCGCGCCGGTCATCTCGGTGACCCGGAACGGGTCCGACAGGTCCTCGACCACGCCGCGCGCCAGCGCTTCCGCGCGCTCCCGCGCCAGGCCGTGATCAGGCCCATAAACCAGCACCGCGCGCACCTTGGGGTCGGGGCGCTGTACGAAACGCTCGGCGCGCCCGGCGGAGATTTTCATGCGCCTGCCCGCGCTAATTGGCGCCGTGGCGCTCGAAATAGAGCGCCAGCGCGGTGGCGATGCCGCGGCTGACTTCGCGCGCGGCCTTGCGGGCGGCGTCTTCCTCGGCCATGCGGGTGGCGAAGGCGGCGGATTCGACCACGTTGTAGCTTGCCGTGGCGCGGTAGGCGCCGCTATGCATTTCCCCGCCGGTGGCGATGTCGAACAGGCTGTAGCGGGCGCGCACGTTGAGATCGAAGCGGCGGATCTGGCTGTCGCGCTCGGTGATCAGCGGCGTGGTGTCGGTGCTCAGTTCGACGGCGAGGGAATACCGTGGCGCCGCTGGCGCGCCGCGCGGGGTCAGGCTGTCACGCAGCAGATTATAGACCTCGTAGCCGATGCGGTCGCGGATCGGGTTGATCGCGATGGCCGCCAGGTGGTCGCGCGCGCCGTCGGCCCGTTCGCCGTAAAGCGGCCGGAAACCGCAGCCGGCCAGCGCCAGCAGGGCGACGCCGAGAGCGACTCTAAACCACCACATTGACTACCCGGTTGGGCACCACGACCACCTTGCGCACGGGCTTGCCGCCGAGCGCCGCGATCACCGCCGGGTCGGCCAGGGCCTGGGATTCGGCCTCCGCGCGGTCGGTATCGACGGCCAGTCGGAGGGTCGCGCGAAGCTTGCCGTTGACCTGGACCGCCACGGTGACGCTTTCTTCGGTGGTCAGCGCGGAGTCGGCCTCCGGCCAGGGCTGTCGCGCCAGCATGCGGTCGTGGCCCAGCTCCTCCCACAGTTCCTCGGCCAGGTGCGGCATCATCGGCCCGAGCAGTTGCACCAGGGTCTCCAACGCCTCGCGCAGCACCCAGGCGCCACCCGATGCCGTGGCGTCGAAAGCGGCAATCGCGTTGGACAGTTCGCGGACGCGCGCCACTGCCCGGTTGAAGCCGAACTTCTCGAAATCGTCGGTGACCGCGGCGATGGTCTTGTGCGTCGTCCGGCGCAGGTCCACCGCCGCGTCGGCGATATCGTCCGGCGCCGGGTCGCCCGGCGGCGGCAAGGCCACGGCGGGCTCGTCGACCAGCCGCCACAGACGTTGCGTGTAACGCCACGCACCCTCGACCCCGGCCTCGGTCCACTGCAGATCGCGCCGCGGCGGGCTGTCGGACAGCATGAACAGGCGCGCCGTGTCGGCGCCGTAACGCGCGATCATTTCCTCCGGGTCGACCACGTTGTGGCGCGACTTGCTCATCTTTTCCGATCGCCCGACGATCACCGGTTCGCCGGTGTCGCGCGCCCGCGCGACGCCCTCGGCGTCGTGGGTCACGGCTTCCGGGTAAAGCCATTTGCCGTCCGCGTCCTTGTAGGTCTCGTGACACACCATGCCCTGGGCAAGCAGCCCGGTGAACGGTTCGTCGAACCCGACATAGCCGCATTGCCCGAGCGCGCGCATGAAAAAGCGCGAATACAACAGGTGCAGAATGGCGTGTTCGATGCCGCCGACATACTGGTCGACCGGCAGCCAGTGGTCGATGGCGGCGCGGTCCAGCGGCTCCTCGGCCTTGGCGCAGGCGAAGCGCGCGAAATACCACGACGAATCGACGAAGGTGTCGAAGGTGTCGGTCTCGCGTACCGCATCAGTGCCACAGGACGGGCAGGCGACGTGCTTCCAGGTGGGATGGCGGTCGAGCGGATTGCCCGGTTGGTCGAACGTGACGTCGTCGGGCAGGGTCACGGGAAGCTCGGCCTCCGGCACCGGCACGATGCCGCATCGACCACAATGGATAACCGGGATCGGGCAGCCCCAATAGCGCTGGCGCGACACACCCCAGTCGCGCAGGCGGTAGGTGATCTTGACCTCGCCCTGGCCCAGCGCGCTCAGCCGCTCCGCCATTTCGCGCTTCGCCGCCGCGACGCCGAGGCCGTTCAGGAAGTCGGAATTGATCAATGTGCCGTCGCCCGTATAGGCCTCGCCGGCGATGGCGAAATCGTCGCCGGCGTCGGGTGGGCGCACCACGGCAATGACGTCGCGGCCATATTTGCGGGCGAATTCCAGGTCGCGCTGGTCGTGCGCCGGGCAGCCGAAAATCGCCCCCGTGCCGTATTCCATCAACACGAAATTGGCCACGTAGACGGTCAGCTCGCGCCCCTCCGTGAACGGATGCAACGCCTTCGCTCCGGTGTCGAAGCCCCGCTTTTCCGCCGTCTCCATTGCCGCCTCGCTGGTGCCCATGCGGTTGCACTCGGCGATGAAGGCGGCCAGGTCGGGGTTGTTTTCGGCGAGGTCCGCGGCCAGCGGGTGGCTCGGCGCGATGGCGCAGAAGGTGGCGCCGAACAGGGTGTCGGGGCGCGTCGTGAAGACTTCCAGCCGGTCGTCGCGTCCCTTCAGCTTGAACTGGATATTCATGCCTTCCGAACGGCCGATCCAGTTCTCCTGCATCAGGCGCACGGACTCGGGCCACCGGGTCAGGCCCTTGAGGCTGTCCAGCAGATCGTCGGCGAAGGCGGTGATGCGGAACATCCATTGCGGCAGCGAACGCCGCTCGACCTCGGCGCCGGAGCGCCAGCCGCGCCCGTCGATGACCTGTTCGTTGGCCAGCACGGTGTGGTCGACCGGGTCCCAGTTGACCCAGGATTCCTTGCGGTAGGCGAGGTCCGCCTTGAGCAGATCGAGGAACATCTTCTGTTCGTGGCGGTAATAGTCGGGCGCGCAAGTCGCCAGTTCGCAATTCCAGTCGTAGGACAGCCCCATCGCCTTGAGCTGGCCGCGCATGGCCTCGATATTGCTCCAGGTCCATTGCGCCGGGTGGACCTTCTGCTCCATGGCCGCGTTTTCCGCCGGCATGCCGAAGCCGTCCCAGCCCATCGGGTGCAACACGTCGAAGCCGCGCGCGCGCTTGAAGCGGGCCAGCACGTCGCCCAGCGTATAGACCCGCACATGGCCCATGTGGATGCGCCCCGACGGATAGGGGAACATCTCCAACACGTAATATTTCGGCCGATCGGACGGCGGCGGCGTGGCGAAGGCGCCGCGCTCGTCCCAGATCTTCTGCCATTTGGGCTCGGCGGCCCCTGGATTGTATCGCGACATCTAGCGGTCCTGCGTTACGCGTGGCGGCCGCGCGCCCGTTGGTGGGACCGGCGCGCGCCGGTTTTTTTCCGACCTTTCGGCGGCGCTCTAACCCGGCGAGGTGCGAATCTTCAACTGGCGGGCGCGCGTGAGGATGGTGTTTTCCAGATCGACGCCCATGGACTGGTCGACCGGCGCGTCGATCCAGTTGCCCGGACTTTCCTGGACCTGGCGGAACACCGACACCCGAACGCCGTCGGCGCGCAAGCTACGGTCCAGGATATAGGCGGTCACCTTGAAGCGCTCGTTGGGCGATTCCGGCGGCGCGTACCAGTCGGTGATGATGACGCCGCCGAACGGATCGGCGGAACTGAGCGGCAGGAACGACAGCGTATCCAGCGAGGCGCGCCACAGGAAGCTGTTGACGCCGAGGACGGCGCCGCCCTCGTCGACCTGGCCGCTGAACAGGGCGCTGGTGTCATAGGTGTCGGGCCGCGTCGGCGGCGGCGCGCCGGCCGCCGTCTCGCCCGGCGCCGGTCCGACGCCGAAATCGACCGAATCGCACGCCGCCACGCCGGCCGCGATACAAATCGCGGCGGCCACGCGCGCCAGCGCGCGCGCCGCCGCGCCGAACGGGAATGTCTCGAATCTGGATTGCCAAGTCACGCTTCAGGCCCACACGCGCCGATCATCGATCGGCTATCATATAACATCGCCCGCCCGCCGGTACAAAGACCGGAAAGCGCGCGCCCGATATGAATCCCGCGCTACCCGACCGGGTCGAGCACGCAGTCGTCGCGGTGTTTCTTCAGGTAGGCCATGAACGGCGTGCCGCCGGTGCCGACCGCGGTGGCGTTGGCGGGGCCGGTCTCGCTTTGGTCGTTGATGTAGCTGGCCGCGAATTCGAGATGAACCGAGCGGAAGGATTCCAGCCAATGCAGGCAGGCGTCATGGGCGCGCCGCGCGTCCGAACCGGCGCCCAGGCTTTCCACAAAGGCGCGAATCGACGGCGCCGCCTCGACGGCCTCGACGAAGGCGCGGTGGTCGGGCGGCATGTAGTCGCGCATCTCGATCAGGTATCGGCGCAACGGGTCGTCGCCGTGCACGACCCCCAAGGCGGCGTCCAGCGCCGGCACGATGCCGCTTTGCGCGCCGGTCTCGCCGCGAAACATCTGCGGTTTCCCGGCAAAAGCCGCGACGCCTTCGTAGACGATGCCCTCGGGCACGACGGAATTGTCCTTCCAGCCGTGGATGTAGGGGCGGACCCGGCGATAGTAGATGTAGGGGTCGCAGTATTCGGGCATGCGGCGCAGCACCGCCACCACGGATTCCAGCGCGCGCGCGATTCCCGCCAGGCTGGCCGCGAGCGCGTCTTCGTCTTGCGCCCTGGCCGCGGCCAGGGCGCGGGGTATCTCGCGCAGCGCCGGGGCGGCCTTGGCCTCGGTCTCGACGTGAATGCCGATGAACCAGTCCTCGTCCGCGCCGCCCAGGAAATTCTGGACAATCGCGATATTGTCCAGATCGATGGGTCCGTCCGGGTCGATGCGGCGCCAATTGTCCAGCGCGTAGGACGCATAGGACAGGATCGGCGGCCGGCCCAGCCGCGCCGCGACGGCGCACCACGGCACGGCGAGACATTCCGGCACGCGCGGCAGCGGCGGGTCCTCGCCCCAGACAGTGGCGTGGCCCAGGAACGACAGCACCACCATGGCGCGCCGCAACGCGCGTTCGTCCTCCAACCCGTCCAGCCCGAGCATGGGCAGCGCCGCGATGGCGCGCCGCGCCCGCCCGGCGACAAGCAGCTTGCCGAGGTCGCGGGCAACCTCCTCCCACGGCTCGAAGCCGCGGGGGAGTTCGGTCAAGGGGTCCCGGTCCGGCAAAAACCCGCGCGCGGGGGTCATGCCGTGGGATTCCAGCGCAATCGAAACAGACGTCATTCGAGTCACCATGAGTGTGCGGTCCGCGTCGCCGCCGACCTGATATTTCATTTAGATCACTCGCGCGGCTTTGGAACGGGTCGGGGCGGGCGCCCGTATTACGCGCCGGAGAAGGCGCCGATCGCGGCAAGGCCTTGCATGCCGGTACCTGTGAGGCGGCGCGCGGTGGACTCTTCGATGCCACCCAGCGCATAGACCGGAAGCGGCGACAGGCGGGCCAGCACGGCGAAGCGGACCGGTCCCAGCGGCCGCGCGCCGGGGTGGCTGGCGGTGGCGAAGACGGGGCCCACGAGCGCCGCGTCGGCGCCGGCGCGCCGGGCGCGCCACAAGGCCGGTAGGGAATGGGCGGCGGCCGTGATCAGCCACGCGGGACGGCGGCGGCGCCAGGCGCGCGCGCGGCGCGCTTCCGCCTCGGGCAAATGCAGGCCGTCCGCGCCGACCCGCGCGGCGAGGCGCGCGTCGCCGGCGACCAACAGCAACAGGCGCCGGCGTCGGCATAACATGGCCAGGTCGCGCGCCAGCCGGGCGCGGTCCGGGTGGCCGTAGTCGCGCAGGATCACCGCGCTTCCCATGGGAAGCCGCGCCGCGGCGCGCAACGGATCGCCGCCGCGCGCCCGGTCGGTGATCATGATCAGTCGCGGCAAGTCCGCCCGGGCGTGGCGCGAATTGAGGCCGGCGGCGCGGTTTGCTAGGCTCATGCCCGGAGCATTAACGCGAAAGGCCGGCGCCGTCATGACTTCCCTGTCCACCGATGTCGACGCCGCGGCCAATCTGGCGACGGCCGAGGGCCGCGTCGCCGCCGCCGCCGAGGCCGCCGGGCGCGATCCCGGCGCCGTCACCCTGGTCGCCGTGACCAAGCTGTTCGCGGCGCCCGCGATCCGTCCGGTCCTCGACGCCGGCCACCGCGCCTTCGGCGAAAACCGGGTCCAGGAGGCGGCCGAAAAATGGCCGGACCTGCGGAAAGACTATCCGGACGTCACCGTGCATCTGATCGGCGCGCTACAGACCAACAAGGCGCGCGACGCCGTCGCCCTGTTCGACGTCATCGAGACCGTCGACCGGCCCAAGCTGGCGCGCGCGCTGGCGGTGGAAATGGACCGCGCCGGTCGGCGTCCGGACTGTTTCGTTCAGGTCAATACCGGCGAGGAAGCGCAAAAGTCCGGCGTGTGGCCGGAAGACGCGGATGCCTTCATCGCGCTCTGCGTCTCCGACCTCGCCCTGCCCGTCAAGGGCCTCATGTGCCTGCCGCCGCTGGACGAGGAACCGGCGTTGCATTTTGCCCTGCTCGGCGAGATCGCCAAGCGCAACGGCTTGGCCCGGTTGAGCATGGGCATGAGCGCCGATTTCGAGACCGCGATCCAGTTCGGCGCCACCCACGTTCGCCTCGGCACCGCCATTTTCGGCCCGCGCGCGCCACGCGACTGACCCGGGGCGCCGCGCGACTGACCGGCGCGCCGCGCCGGCTAATCGCGCCGACGATTTCCATCAATACGTTCTTGATATGTTCGTGTATTGTGGTAGATTATACACTAATAAGTGGCGTGAACGGCGAAATTCTCCCTTTGGCGCAACCTGGAGCACTCGTTCGTGCTTGGCCGTCGAACGTTTTATCTGTTTCTTGCCGTGACCTTGTCGCCGGTCTTGGCCCATGCCGGGGCCGCCGCCGATCGCCTGCCGGGGCCCATCGGCGCGGCGGTGGTGCATGTGATCGATGGCGACACCCTGGTCGTGCGCGCGCATATCTGGCTCGGCCAGAACGTCGAGACCAGCGTCCGCGTCGCCGGACTCGATACCCCGGAGTTGCGCGGCAAATGCGCCAGCGAACGCCGCCTCGCCGCGCGCGCCAAGACGTTGACAATGGCGCTGATCGCGGACGGCGATGTGACTCTGAGAGACATCCAGTTCGGCAAGTTCGCCGGGCGCGTCGTTGCCCGCGTGACCACCGCCGCCGGCGCGGACCTGACGCGAGCCCTGATCGCCGCCGGCCTGGGCCGACCGTACGACGGCGGGGCGCGCGGGGACTGGTGCGCGCCGGAAGGCCCGGCGCCCTGATCAGAGCAGATCGTGGTTGATGGGAATCGCCATGGGCGATCCCATCGACCACGTGAATCTGCTCACCTCTATAAGCTAGACCGGATTCACGGGATCGATCGAACCCCAAAAGTGGGTTCGATCGATCCTGATCCGGTCTAGTCAAAAAAATGCGCCCGCCGCCGTGGCGAGGCTGGCCTCGCTGGTTGCTTTCCGCTACGATTCCGCTTCCGCAAAAAAAACGCCGGTTCCCGCCATGACTTGGCTGTCCGTCTTTATCGAGCGTCACGGCGCCCCACCGCGATTCGTCCGCCTCGGGGCGGTGCTTGGCGCGTCCCTGGCGCTCGCCGGCTGTGGCGCGCTGTTCGACGATGATTCGTTCGAGGCCACCACGGCCGAGGTAACGGAGCTTGCCGAGCAAGGCGACGCCGCCGCCCAGGCGGCGCTGGGCCAGCGTCTCGAAGCCGGCCTCGGCACGCCGCGCGACGTGGATCAGGCCCAAGCCTGGTACCGTGAATCGGCCATGCAGGGCGACCCCCTGGGCCAGTTCCTGTTGGCCCAACTGTACGAATCGGGCGACCTCGGCGCGCCGGATCACGCGCGCGCCGCGCAGTGGTACATGCGCGCCGCGGCGCAGAGCCACCCGGAAGCACAGGCGGCGCTGGGCCGCCTTTACGAATCCGGCCAGGGCGTGCCGCAAAGCTATCGCCAGGCCGCCGACTGGTACTTGCTTGCCGCCGCGCAATGGGACATCAGCCAGCGCTATCCCCTGGGCGCCGTCTACGCCACCGGCCAGCCCAAGGCGACCTCGGAGGCCGAGGCCGTGAAATGGTATCGCCGCGCCGCCCAACTGGGCGTCGCCGAGGCGCAGTTCGACCTCGGCCGCGCCCTCGAACTTGGCCATGGCGTGGCGCACGATCACGATGCCGCGCGCGGCTGGTACCGCGAAGCCGCCGCCCAGGGCCACGACCGCGCGGCCGAGGCTCTGGCGCGGCTGGGCAGCCTGGATCCGGACACCATTCCGCCCACGGCGGCGCGCCGCGACCAACCGCCCGAGTTGTTGCCGCCCATCGCGGCCGCCGATGGCGGCGATGGCGGCGCCGCTCCGCTGGCGATCACGCCCGCCGCGACGGCGCGGACCGGCCAGATCGGCGCGGTCATGGTGCATCTCGCGTCCTACCGCTATGTCGAAAACGCCGAGACCGGCTGGACCCAGTTGTTGAGCAAGCACGGCGACCTGCTGGGCAGCCTGGGTCCCATGATCAACCGGGTCGAAATCCCCGGCAAGGGCACGTTCTACCGCCTCAAGGCGGGGCCGGTGGACTCGCTCGACGCGGCGAAGCGGCTCTGCGCCGGGCTCAAGGCGCGCGGCGCCTATTGCGACGCGAAACCGACGAAAGGCTGATCCGACGCGCCGATGCGGATCGCGGGTCTGTTCGCGGCGATCGCCCTGGCGCTGGCCGGCTACACCGCCTATTGGTTCCATCTGGCCGGCTGGGCCGAGGCCGGCATCGAGGCCCGCCTCGCGGCCTGGCGCGACGCCGGCTACACGGTGTCCCGCTCGGACCTCTCGATCGGCGGGTTTCCCTATCGCATCGAGGCTTCGCTCAGCGATCTGGCGATCGCGGCGCCGGACGGCGAGACGCGCTGGTCGTGGCGCACGCCGCTTCTCGTGCTGGTGGTCCAACCCTGGGACTTGCGTCACTGGATCGCGATTTCCGACCGGGCCAGCACGGCGAGCCTGATCGCCGACGGCGGCGCGCTGTCCCTGGAGGCGCGGCCCGAGACGGTGTGGGCCAGCCTGGTGCTGGACGAGGACTTCACGGCGCGCCGCGCCGTCCTCGACATCAAGGGACTGGAATTGCGTCACGCCGGCCGGTTGGACATGGTCCGCGCGGAGCGCGTCCAACTGCACGCGAGCCGGCCCGAGACGGCGGCCGAGCGCCACCTCGGGACGGCGCTGCGCATCGACGTGGTATTGCGCATCGACGAGCTTGACCTGAGCGACGTCGACATTGGGCCGTTGGGGTCGCGGATCGAGACCGTGGCGCTGGACGCGAGTCTGCTCGGGCCGCTGCCGCGAAGCGGCGACCGCGCCGCCATCGCGGCGTGGCGCGACGCCGGCGGCACGATCGACGTCCATCGCCTGGAGTTGTTGTGGGGGCCGGTCGAAATGAACGCGGAAGGCACCGTGGCGCTGGACGCCGAATTCCGGCCGATCGGCGCGTTGACGGCGGAGATCGAGGGCGTCGACGCGGTCATCGACGGCTTCAATCGGCTCGGCACCTTGGGCGACATGGGCGCGGAAGCCGCCAAGCTGGTGCTCGCCCTGATGTCCGAGACCCGCGCCGGCGACGGCGCGCGCGTGGTCAGGCTTCCGCTCACCGCCCAGGACGGCCGGCTTTATCTGGGCCCCGTGCCGATCGCCCCCCTGGCGCCCCTGTTCTGACCCCGAAATCTTCCCCCTCCCCCTTGACGCGGGAGGGTTGGGGTGGGGGTGGCCACACGAAGAGTCGTGGGGGTGGACACATGAGGAAACGTGGGGGTTATACCAAAGGTCCTTAATATTGACCCCTAGAGACGGCTTCCCAAGGTTTTCGGCTAGGAGCGCGTGGCGTGGCGATGCGGGGCATCGCGAGGCGCGCGCGACGCGGTCCGAAAGCCTTGGGAAGCCGCCGTCGCGGTCGCGCGGGCGAACCGCCGGAGGGCGTCGGCGGGCCTTGCCGATGCGCCGCATCGCCGGCGGCCCCCCTCCACCCCGGCGGATCGCCCGCGCGATCTCTAGGGGTCAATATTATGGACCTTTGGTATCACGGGCGAAAACCGCGCGGCCGGGACCGCGCGGTTCGAAGGTCGGGTTTTCGATGAGGGAGCCGAAGCGCCC
>SMVB01222381.1_pt1 | contig 13114 bp, 7 predicted proteins | sample 2456461 | NCBI WGS metagenome assembly SMVB01 (sample SAMN11095934, study PRJNA526329) | marine sediment metagenome | biome: Marine sediment; feature: Surficial sediment; material: Deep marine sediment; isolation source: Hadal surficial sediment | place: Pacific Ocean | collected 2014-05 | depth 0-1...
AGATCGAGCTCAGCAAGGTCTACCCCGAGATCGTTTGTGACCGCTCGGTGCTCGACAACTACTGCTACATGGAGCTGAGATTCGGCCGTCAGGAGGCGATCTTCGGGCTTGTGCGGCACTGGTCGAGCACCTACGACCTGCTGGTCAAGGTACCGATCAACGAGGAATACCTGCAGGCAGACGGCATGCGCTCGACCGACCGGGTGTTCCAGCGGGCCATCGACGAGCTGCTCGATTCGCTCCTCGAAGAGACACGCATCCCCTACCGCCCCTTCACGACGCTCGAGGACGCCGTCGAGCAGGCGCGCCTGATCTGCGGCCGCTTGCCGATCGCGTAACCAAGGCGGCGATAGCCCGGACTTCTCAACGGGTGGATCGGATCAGCGACTCGCCTCAGCACGCGGATAGAAGATGGCGTTGAGCATCAACTTGAGTGTCAGGTGCGCCTGGGCCCGGTACTCGGGGTAGAAGCCGGCCATCACCATGCGGCCGCGGCCGCGCGGAATCTCCAGCATCGCGGCCTGATTGACGAGGTACTGCTCGCCTTGGATCCAGCCGCTCAACAGGAGATCCTCGGACGGGTAGCGGGCGACGACGTTGGAACCCGGCGCCGCGGGCGACCAGGCGTCATCGTTGCGAAAGAAGATCGGCGTCTCCTCGGGGAGGCCGTAGGCGAGCGGGTTGTCGGTGTCCACCTCGACACGCAGGATCGAGCCGGGGATGTTGAACTCGGTTTGCGACAACCCGCGATTGACGACCTCCACATCGACGCCCATGTACTCGGTCAGGAACGTCCAGGCGCCCGACCAGGTAAACAACACGCCGCCCTCCTCGACGAACTCCTGAATCGCCTGCACACCCTCGGCGCCGATACCCCCTGCATACTCGGGAGGAACCTGGCCGCCACGCCCGCCGGCGCCACCGCGACCTTCGACCATTTGCCGCGGTGAGCCGCCGCCGGGCGGCAGGAACAGGACACCGTAGCGCTGCAGCGCCCCGGATGCGATGTCGTCGTAGTGCAGGATGTCGAAGGGAATCTCGTAGTGATCCAACATCCAGCGGAACCAGCCCTCCGGCATGCTCGGCGAATAGCTCTGATAGATCGCCGCGCGCGGCTCTCCGACCAAGGCCAGCGGCGCCTCTATCGGCTCGGTGGCGGCGACGATCTCGATGCCGAAGCGCTCGGCCAGTTCCGCCATTTCTCGGCCGATCTCGAGTGCTTCGCTCACCGATACCATCGGTTCCGACAGCGGCACAACGAACGTTCCCGCCGGCCAGGTTCTGCCGGCAGCTTCGAAGCTAGCGGTGGCGCGCGTCAGCCCTTCGTCCCAGACCTCCGCCGCCGCCGAGTAGCTGGCGTTGACACGCGGGTCGAGTAGGTACGCGGTCGGCGTCGCAACGAAAGGGGGATTGTCGACGCCGGGGGTGACCACGGCGCCGTTCGGCAACGAGACCTTCTCGACGACGGCGAGATCGGCGTCGAACGGCTCGTCGATGAAGTCCACGGCCACGTTCATCAACAACGGCAGCGTGTGCGCCGTAACGTCGTACGGTGGATCGAGCGGGCCGCCCTCATAGAGATAGATCTGCGGGTAATCCTGGCGCTCGAGCACCGTCTTGGCGAAACGACCCGCCGGCTGGGCGAAGCGCACGACGTAACTGCCGGTCCGGTACTGCCGACCGCCGGCGCTGAAATCGGCGGTCGCCACTTCGATCTCGACGTCGGCCATCTCCAGTACTTTGAGCAGCTCGTGCGCAACCGGCGGGTCGACCTGCTCGGCGGGAAACACGAACGCGAATGGCGCACCCGCCGGCGGCTCGACCGAGCGGCGCTGCGCCGTATACATTCCGCGCCGCAACGACTCACCGAGGTCGGCGGCGGCGAGCATCGCCGCCACCGACGACTGGTAGTGGTAGTCAACGACTTCCTCGAACGCCCAGGTGCCCCCCGGCCAAGGCTGCGGGAAGCTGCCGCTGATGCGCTGATACTCCTCTCCGATCCGCTCGAAGGGAATTTCGAGGGCGTCGGCATAACGAGCGCCGGCCACCTCGGTCAGGATTCGAACACCGCCGTGGTAGTGGGCATAGGCGCGGGCCGGCGTCCAGGCGTCGTAGCGCTTGTTCCATTCCACCCCCGAGTAGCCGTTGGAGATCAGATACTGCCCCATGTACGTGCCGATCATGCTGTTGGAAGCGATCAGCGCCGGATCGATGCCGGGCTCCCACGGGTCCTCGAACGGCGGCACGAAGATACGGCTGCCGTTCGACCCCATCTGGTGCTGATGCAGCGTGAACTGGGGCGTGAACTCGTTCTGGATCTCGATCGAGAGCCGGGTCTCGACCTGGGTGAACATGTACCAGTCACGGTTGTTGTCGTGGCCGGTGTACTTCTGGTACAGGAACGGTGGCGCGGTGTTCTCGTAGGGCGTCCCGCGGTGCTCAGCGAGCCAGTCGTAGACCATCTCCTGGCCGTCGGGGTTGTGCACCGGGACGTGGATCAGGACCACCTCGTCGAGGATCCGCTGCACCTCGTGGTCATTGCCCGACGCCAGCCGGTGCGCCAGCAGAATCGCCCCCTGCGACGCCCCCACCTCAGTCGAGTGAATCTGGTGGTTGGTGACGACGAAAGTCTTGCCGTCACGGATGATGCGCCGGGCATCCTCATCCGAAACACCACGCGGGTCGTAGAGCTTGTGGTTCATCTCCATGAGCTCGTCGAGGCGAGCATGGTTCTCCGGCGAGGTGACGATGGCGTAGTAGAAGGGTCGCCCTTCGGTGCTCTCGCCGATGACCTCGACTCTGACCCGGTCGGAAAGCCGCTCGAGCTGCCGATAGTACTCGAGGATCTCGCCGTGCTTGATGAGGACGCCGGGGTCGCCGATCTCGACACCGAAGTACTCCGCCGGCGTCGGAATCCCCGTCTGGCCACCTGCGGTCTGACTGGTGGTCTGACCGGCGGTGAAGGCGACAGCAGCGAAGGCAACAACGACAGCGAAAGCGACGGCCCGGAAACGACTCATGATCCACACCCTCCAGAGGAACTTCAATCGACGTCGATTCAGGCACATGTAACACTGATCCGGCGAGCGTCGCCAGAGCACCGGAGCGGGCGGACGCACCGCAGGATCCCGACCAGGTTCACCTCGAGAGGATAGAAAATGAGCGAGCCCTTCTACACCGCTGTCGCAACGGTCACCAAGGTCGACAGCCTGCACCGGCGCGCCGAGATCGCCGTCGGCCCGGCGCTCGATTTCGGCGTCCACGGCCCGATCAAGAAGCACTATCGCCTCGAAGCGGCGCCCGACCTGCCGCTTCCGGTCGACTACATCGTCGCCGCCACCGGCGGCTGAATGCTCGGCACACTCAACGGCGCACTGGAGGTGCGTCAAGTGTCGTTGCCGCCGGAAGATATCTCGGCGCACGTGGAGGGCATCAACGAGGTCATCGACAAGATCCCCTTGTTGACCGAGATCCGCATCACCTACCGGCTGCGCATCCCGGCCGAGGCCCGCGCAATCGTTGATCGGGCCCTCGAAACACACCAATCGAAGTGCCCGACCGCCCAGAGCCTGCGCGATTCCGTGAAGATCAGCTGGGAGGCGGAGATCTCAGAGATGTAGCAGGGTGCTGAGAAACTCCCGGAGGTGCCGTTACGGGCACCGTGGGAGCAGATGCGAGGCGGCGCGATGACAGGCGATATCGAACATATCGTCGAGGAGCACCAACGACGCAGATGCCCCCACGCAGCCCGTAACCCTTCGGGCGCAGGAAGTTTCTCAGCACCCTGCTAGTCCAGAGATCTCAACGGGTCACGGCTGCGCGGGCGCGATGGGGCAGCCGGAAAGCGCGTCAAAATCGCTCGTTCAAAAGGGGGGTTGTGCAGACCCCACCCGTCCAGGGACCATCTAGCCCATGTCTGGCCAACCCGATCCATTCCAGAAAGGCGAGCGGCGGCGCCCGTCGGAACGCCTGGCGGAAACCGGTGCCGCAGCCACTACCCCCGGTCATCTGCTCTTTGATGATCCGGTCGGACTCCGCGAATTCGTCGAGAAAATCGACGAAGCCATCTATTTGGCCGATCAGCATGGCGCCATCATCGACGGAAACCCGGCGCTGTTACGCATCCTCGGTGCGTCGTCGCTCGACGAGATCATCGGCTGCCGGATCGCCGACTTCGTGGTCGATCCCGAGGTTCGGCGCACGTTCGAGCACCAGCTGGCCGAAGGCAAGGTCAGATCCGGCCTCGAGTTTCGGATTCGGGGACAGGACGGCGCACGCCGGTGGGTGCGCGATGTGCCGCACCGTCAATGCAACCAGAGTGGCGAGACAATCGCCTATCGCGGCGTGCTCGTCGACGTCACCGACCACAAGCTCACCGTGGCGGCGCTCCAGGAGAGCGAGCAAAAGTACCGCGCCATCTTCGAGAACGTTCAGGACATTTACTACCGCATCGACATGAACGGCACGATCGTCGAGGCGAGCCCCGCCATCAAGCGCCACCTCGGCTACGAGCGTGACGAGATCATCGGCAAGCAGGCCGACAAGCTGTACCCGAATCCCGCCGACCGCGAGGTGCTGCGCAACCGCCTGCTCGCGGACGGTGAGGTCACCGGGTTCGAGGTCACGCTCGAACGCAAGGACGGCAAACCGATCTGGTTTTCGGTGAACGCCCGCTTGCTGCTCGACGCCAACGAGCAACCGGTCGGCTTTGAGGGGCTGATGCGCGACATCACCGACCGCAAGAAGCTCGAGAATCGGCTCGAGGAGCTCAGCTTCCGTGACCCGCTGACAGGTTGCTACAACCGGCGCTACCTCGATAGCCTGCGCAGCCGTCTGGAACGGCCGACGTCGCATTGGGGCTGCCTGATGCTCGACCTCGACGAATTCAAGGCGGTCAACGATACCTACGGCCACGAGGAAGGAGACCGGGTATTGCAGGGCGTGTCTCACTTCATCCGCCGGCACGGCCGCGCCGAGGACGTCGTCATCCGCCTGGGGGGCGACGAGTTTGCGATCTTCGTTGCGGCGGCGTCGCGCGACGAGCTCGAGACGATCGCCGATCGCCTGCGCGAGGTCGCACCGTTCGAATCGCCGGCCCCCTTCAGCCTTGGCACCGCTTTCCGGGAGCTCGGCGAGACAATCCAAGAGGTCATGGCCCGCGCCGACCACTCGATGTATGCGGAGAAGGGTCGCCGGCTGCGTCCCGCCGATGAAAGCTGAAACCCGGGTTCCCAATAGGCTGTAGCAGGTGCCGCCTTCCAGAGGCTGCAACGGGCGCGCGATTTTCGTACAATTTCCGTTGACCCTCCTCTTTCACGACTTTTCTGACGCCAGCACATCGACGTGAAGTACGCCCCGCAAGACGGACGAATTCGGCTTGGCCAGGTCATGTTGACGCTCGCCGCCGTCGGCCTGATGGCGATCGCGTTCACATTCTTCAACCGCACACCGCGGATGCCCGATTTCGAGCGTGGCGACCTCGCCGCCCCGCGGGTAGTGGTGTCGGAAGTCGGCATGGAGCGGTTCGAGCTCGCGGTGAGCGTGGTCGGGCGCGTCGCGCCGTGGCGCGAAGTGGCCCTGGCGTCGGAAATCAACGGCAGAGTAGAAGAAGTCCACGTCGGCATCGGTGACCGCGTCGGCGCCGGCGATGTCGTGCTGAGCATCGAGACCGACGCCTACGAAACCGCGGTTCGCGAAGCCGAAGCCGCCCAACTGAGGACGCAGGCACGGCTCGAAGAAAGCAGTGCGTCGTTGATTCGCTCCGAGTTGCTGCGCCAGCGCGGCGCTATCTCGGAGCGTGAGTACGAAGCGGCGCTAGCCTCCGAGCGTGCCGCCGAGGCCGACCTGGCCATCGCGGAGGCGGGCCTCGAGCGTGCGCAACGCAACCTGCGCGACACCGAACTGGTGGCCCCCTTCGCCGGCACGATCGTCGAACGACATGTTGACCGCGGAGCGCTCGTCGGGCGCGACCGGACCGTGCTGGTGTTGGCCGATCTCGACACGGTCGCCGTGGAGGTGGGGCTTACAGAACGCGAGATCCTGCAGGTGCGCGACGCCGAGTCGGCGACGATCGAGAGCTCCAACCTGCCGGGGCGAGTCGCCATCGGCATGTTGGATGGAGTCGCGCAGACCGCCGATGCCGCCACCGGCACCTATCTGGCGCGGTTCCGCGTCGACAATCGAGAGGATCCGAGGTTTCTCGGCGGCATGGTTGTCAATGTCAACATCCCGTACGCCGAGCTCGACGCCGTTCACACCGTGCCGTCGACTGCGGTAGTGCAACCCGACGAGGCACCCCACGTGTTCGTCGTCCGCGACGGCCGCGCCGTGCGTGTGGGGTTGGACATCGTGGTCCGACGGGGTGACAGATTCGGCGTAACAGCCGACGCACCGTCGGGCAACGGCGAGTCGGCGACCCTGGAAGTTGGCGATCTGGTGATCATCGTCGGCCAGTCACAGGTCGCTGACGGCACCCTGGTCGAGATCGCCAACCAGCGATGAAGAGCGTCGCTCGCTGGTCCATTGACAACCGGGTGCCGGTGAACATCATCATGGTGATGCTGATCGTCGGCGGCATCCTCGCCTTTCGCGGCACCCATCGAGAAGTTTTCCCGCTGTTCGACACCAAGCTGGTCATCGTGACGACGCCCTACTTCGGGGTGGCGCCCGCCGAGCTCGAACAGCTGGTGACCATTCCCATCGAGAACGCCGTCGCCGAAGTCCCCGACGTCAAGGAAATCCGTTCCACGACAACCGAAGGACTGTCCACGGTTCTGGTGGAATTCGAGGAGTACATCGAGAGCGTCACGCTGGCTGCGCAGGACGTCGGGTCGGCAATCGACAAGATCACCGCCTTTCCGCAAGACGCCGAGGAAACGCAAGTACGGGCTGCCAACATCGGTTGGCCGGTCATCGACGTGGCGGTGACCGGCGCGGCGTCGGAGGAAGACCGTCGCGAGGCCGCCAAGTTGCTCAAGCGGAGGCTGGAACGTATCGACGGCGTGGCCACGGTGCGCGCCGTCGGCCTGCGCGAGCGTGAGATCTGGGTGGAGCTCGACCCGAACTCGCTGTACGGCCTCAACGTATCGCTGGATCTCGTGTTGACGCGGTTGCGGCAGCGCCTGGTGAACGTGCCGGCTGGCTCGCTGCAAACCGCGGGCGGCGAGATCCTGCTGCGCACCACCGGCACCACAGCGCGGGCAGAGAATATCGCGTCGGTGGCGATTCGGGCCGGATCAGGCGCCGCCACCATTCGTCTCTCCAACCTCGGCGTGGTCAACGCTACCTTCGAGGAAGCGGTGACCATGGCACGCGCCAACGGCCAGCCATCGATCACGCTAGGGGTCACCAAACAGCGAAACGGCGACACGATCCGCATCGCGGAGGCCGTGCGCGAGTTGGTCGACGAGCTCCGCCCGGCGCTTGCCGACGGCGTCGAAATCGTATTGTTGAACGACAGCTCGGTAGAAATCTCTTCACGACTGCAAACGATGTATCAGAGCGGCATCTGGGGGCTTGCGCTCGTCCTCCTGGTGCTGAACATCTTTCTCAACCCGCGCGTTGCGGCGATGACCGCCTTCGGCTTGCCGCTTGCCGTCGCCGGCGGCTTGATTGTTCTCGGCGTCACCGGCGGTTCGCTGAACATCCTGTCGCTATTCGCCTTCATCCTGGTACTCGGCATTCTGGTTGACGACGCCATCGTCATCGCGGAGAACTCGTATCGCTACATGCAGAGGGGCATGGAGCCGAAGGAGGCCACGATCAGAGGCGCCCGCGAGGTCTCGATTCCCGTCGTTGCTGGCGTCAGCACGACGATCGCGGCGTTTGTGCCGTTGCTGCTTACCGAAGGAAGAATGGGACAGGTGCTGGTGATCGTGCCCGTGGTGGCCATCGCCTGCCTGGTGGCCTCGCTGCTCGAGGCGCTGGTCATCCTGCCGTCGCACCTAGCCGACTTCAGCCGCCCCGCGGCCGCGGCGAAAGAAGCGCGCCGCAACCCGCTGTGGTTCCGCAGGATGCGGCTGATGTACGGCCATCTTGTCGCCGGGGCGGTACGCTACCGCTATGCAACGCTGGCGCTCGTGCTGGCGGCCGCCGCAACTGCCGGTGCCGTCGCCACGCAGATGAAGTTCATCTTCATGGACGACAGCGACGCCGTTGAGTTCAGCATCGAGATCCGGGGGTCGGCGTCCAGCTCCCTGCAAGACACGTCGCTGCTCGTGCAACAGGCCGAGCGCATCCTCCTCGAGTTTCCGGCGACGGAGATCGAGAGCACGATGAGCTCGATCGGCCAGACGACAGACCGCCGTGGCTCCGGGCGTAGTGACCGCGGACCCCACGTCGGCGAGATCACCATCAAGGCAGCCGACCGGCTCGTGCGCGAGCGCAGCGGCGCGGAGATCTTCCAGGACCTGCGCGAACGCGTGCAACGCGGTGTCGTCGGCGCCGAGAGTCTCGAGTTCTCGCGCCAGGCCATGGGACCTCCTTCAGGCCGCGCCATCTATGTTCAAGTCCTGGGAGAGGACATCGATACGCTGCGGCAAATCAGCGACGAGATGCAACGTTATCTGGCCTCGATCAACGGTGTGTTCGACATCACCGACAGTTTCCTGGAAGGCAAGGACGAGGTCCGCGTCGAGATCGACGAGGCCCGTGCCGCTCTCTACGGCCTGTCGGTCGATAACATCGGCCGCACGGTACGCACCGCCATGGCCGGAACGGTGGTCGCTACCGTCCAGGAGGGCGATGAGGACATCGGCGTCCGCGTCCGCTACCTGCCTCAGTACCGCCGCACCATAGACGACATCGCCAGTCTCCGAATTCCAACCGCCGCCGGTGACCTGGTGCCCTTCGGCAACGTGGCTTCGCTCCGCCGTATCAAGGGCCTCGGTCAAATCGACAGGGTCGATCGCGAGCGCGTCATTGCAGTGAGCGCCGACGTCGACTCCAACGTGATCACATCGGTCGAGGCCAACGCCCTCGTAGCGGCGCAATTTCCCGACATCGGAGAGCGCTACCCGGGCTACCACCTCGTCTTCGGCGGCGAGGCACAGGACACCTTGGAGTCACTCCAATCGCTGTTTCGCGCCTTCATTGTGGCGCTGCTGATCATGTACACGATCCTCGGCGCAATCTTCAAGAGTTTCACCCAGCCGTTCGTGGTGCTGTTCGCGATCCCCTTCAGCTTGATCGGCGTCGTCGCCGGTTTCTTCGTCCTCGACAAACCGTTGACGTTCATGGCGTTGTTCGGCGTCATCGCGTTGGGGGGCATCGTTGTCAACGATTCGCTACTGCTCGTGCACTTCATCAACGAGACGCGTTCCCGCGGCACCGATCGCGTGTACGCCATCGCCATCAGCGCCAAGCGGCGCTTCCGACCGGTCATGCTCACCACCTTGTCGACGGTGGCCGGCTTGTTTCCGCTGACCCTCGTAGATAACGAAGCAGCGGCGTGGATGGCGCCCATGGCCCTGGCGATCGTCTGCGGCCTGAGCTTCTCGACCATCATGGTGCTGCTGCTAGTGCCGGCTCTGTACATGATCAACGACGACCTGCGGCGCGGCGCGAGAGCGCTGTTCGGGGGCCGCAAGAAGCCCGATTCCGCCAGCGCGCCATTCGACAGCGCCGCACCGGCCCTCCCCCCTGAGACGGGCTAGCCGGCGGCGCCGATCTGGCACTTTTGCGCACCTTGAGATCTCCTGTTCTTCTTGATTTCCCACCACCCGCCCCCGACCTCTTGGCGCCTGCGGCGCCTTCGCTGCCCGCTATGCGCACAGGTGGAAGAAGGCGCCTGCCAAACGGGCATCATCCGTCCCTATGGGCGCCCACTCGGGCTAGCGCCCATCCGCGGATTGGTGACGGGCGGGACAGGCGCGTTGGTGACCGATGGGTGGTGGTTCGAATAGGTGGCGGATGGGAGGTGTCCGGACGGGCACCCCTACTGCCCGCCGCGCGACCCACCCCGACCGCCGCCACCGCGACGGCCACCGCCACGCCCACCACGGTCACCCTCTTCTTCGGGCTCGTCACCTTCTTCTTCATCCTCGGCCTCTTCGGGAGCTTCCCAGAAATCAGGTGAGCCCTGCGCTTCGGCGGCCATCTCGCCGCCAAACAGCGCTGCGTTGAAGAGAATCTTGAAGGTGGCGAACGTCTGGCCGCGCCACTGAGGGCGGAAACCGAGCAGGACGACATTGCCGTCGCCGTGGCGCACGTTGACGCCGGCGGCGTACCCCTGCACGTGTTCCTCGCCGAGCATATAGCCCGAAACCAGCGGCGAGCCCTGCTCGGGATACTTGGCGAACACCGTGCCCTCGAAGCCATCTTCGACGGTGAACACCGGTCCGCGACCGACGAACATCTTGGCGTCGGCGGGCATACCGGTCATCAGCGGGTAGTACGGATCGACATCGAGCTGGAGGATCGAGCCCGACTGGGAGAAATCGCTGCGACTGACGTCTTGGAGCACGTTGCGCACCGGCAGGTGGAACTCGTCGATCGCGAACATGCTGCTGTTGTTGATGCACACCAGCGTGCCGCCCTGGCGCACGAACGCGTCCATGATACGAACGCCCTCGCGGCCGATACCGCCGGCATAGCGAGCCGGCACACTGCCGGGTGCCCGGCCCTCGATCAGCGTGTTGGCGCGGAAGTCGGCCAAGATGATGACGTCGAACCGCTCGCCCAGGTTACCGGCCTTGACGTCGCCCGGCCGAATGGTGAGGGGCTCGAAACCGTACATCTCGACCACCCAGCGGGTCCAACCCTCGTCGATGTTGCCGCCCCACGGTTCGTACAGTCCGATACGGGGGTTGCCGATATCGGCGCCGCCGACGCTGCCCCGCTCGGCCTGCAAGGCGAAATCCGCGACCCACCGATCAAGCGTTGTGTCGTCGATACCACTGATCACGTAGCGACCGCTGCTGCCGCCTTCACCGTCGCTGCCGGGCGATCCGGGGCGAAACTGCACCCTTCCGCCGGCCGCGAGCGCCGCGCTGATCGCCCGGAAGGAGTTGTTCTGCGCCGCGTCAACGATCAGCGCAGATCCCGAGCCGGTGACGCTGCCGGCCGGCGGCACGATGCCCGCGGCCGCCGCGTTGGTGTCGAAGCCGACACCCGGAGCGCTGTCGAAGGGCGCCGCGTCGATACCCGCATCCCACGCTACCGCGGTTCCTTCCACCGGCTGCATCGCCGCCCGAATCGATGCGTCGAGGGGACTCGCCGCCTCGATCACGTGGATACCGACCATGAACGGCAGCGTCCAGCCGGCTACGTCGTAGGGTTGGTCGGGCGGCCCTTCCGGAAACTCGCGCAGGTCGGGGTACTCCTGGATCCCGAACAGCTGGCGAACATAGTTGGCGAACGGCTGGTCCATCGGAATGACCCAGGTGCCAGCCGCATACTCGATGCCGTCGTGCATCACCGCGGTGGTCAGCTGATGGACCTCGATACCGTTGTATGCCAGACGTCGAAGCAGCTCGACGGCGGCCACCGGATCGCTCTGTTCTTGGGGCACGAAGTAGGCGTACGGCGGCTCTTCGGTGAACTGGCGGATGATGTCGCGGCCCGCCTGGTAACGATTGTAGAGCAAGTCATACTTGTACTTGGCGGCGTAGTCGAGCACCGAGAACGACGCCGTCAGCATGTAGTCGACCGCATCGCGCAGACGCCACCAGCCGCCCTTCCATGGGCTCGCGTACAGCGACTCGGGGCGCAGGTCGCGCCGATTCGCCGGAAAGTCGTTGATCGTGTACAGACGCGGCGTTGCCCAGCCGGCGGCCGCGGTTTCGGTGAGAAACGAGGCCACGTTGTGGAAGTTGTTGGCGTGGTCGAGGAAGCCCGGGTACCAGTTGTCGAAGCCCGTTCCCATGTGGGTGGCTCCGACCTGGCCGCGTTCCTCGAGCGCCTGGGCCATCGACATGCCGAGCATGTTGACGGTGCGCCACATCAGCGGGTGCACGTAGGTCGAGACCGGCTCGGCGAACGGCGGGATCCAGATGCGGGTCGGGAACGGCGACGACTGGTGATGGTTGTAGAGAATCTGCGGCTCCCAGTCGCGCGTCACCCGGGTCACGGTGCGCGACTCGAGCATGTTGATCATGTAGCCGTCGCGGTTGTTGTCGTGGCCGACGTACTTCTGGTAGAGGGCCGGCGTGCCCGACGTCTCGTAGATCGTGCCGAGGTTCTGCCGATACCAGTTGGCGATCATGTTCTGGCCATCGGGGTTGATCGAGAACCACAGCACCAGGATGACGTTGTCCAGGATGGCGGCGATCTCGGGATCGTCGTCCCCGGTCACCAGGTCGTAGGCAAGCTGGATGGTGTGCTGCGCGTGGGCAACCTCGGTGGCGTGCAGGCCACCGTCGATATGGACGATCGCTTTGCCCTCGATGGCGAGCTGCCGAGCCTCGTCATCGGTCAGACCCTCAGGGTGGGCGACACGTTGCGCGATCTCGCGATAGCGCTCGATGTTGCGCAGGTTGTCCGCCGAGGAGATCAGCGCCAGATACCAGGGCACCCCGGAGCTGGTTTCGCCGACCTCGACGAGCTCCACCCGGTCGCTGGCGGCGTCGAGCGCCCGAAAGTAGCCGAGAGACTCGTCATAGGTCGCCAGAAAGAAATCGGCGCCCACCGGTTGTCCCAACACCGACTCCGGCGTCGGGATGGCGGATTGCGGCGGTTCCCCGCCCCCGCGGGCATACGGGGAGGCGGCGATGATGAAAAACAGGGCGCAGACCAAAGTCCGCCAGAAGAACATGCGCATGGGATTTCCTCGCTTCGGCATTTCGATCGAGCAGGGTGCTGAAGGACCCCGGAGATTCTACTCGGGTTCGATCGTCACTGCCGTGCCATAGACAAGGATTTCCGCGACGTTGGCCATCACTTAGGCGGTGCCGAAACGGATGGCGAGCACCGCGTTGGCGTCCAGCTGGCGGGCTTCCTCGACCATGCGGTCGAGGGCCTGTTCGCGGGCCTCGGCGAGCATCTTGGTGTAATCGGTGATCTCGCCGCCCACGATGCCGCGCAACGCTGCCATGATGTCGTGGCCGATGTGGCGCGCCCGCAGCGTGTTGCCGCGCGCCAACCCGTGGGTCTTGACGATGCGGTAGCCGGCGATTTC
>SMVB01316710.1_pt1 | contig 13112 bp, 9 predicted proteins | sample 2456461 | NCBI WGS metagenome assembly SMVB01 (sample SAMN11095934, study PRJNA526329) | marine sediment metagenome | biome: Marine sediment; feature: Surficial sediment; material: Deep marine sediment; isolation source: Hadal surficial sediment | place: Pacific Ocean | collected 2014-05 | depth 0-1...
AGTCGGCCATCTTGAGGCACAGAGGATCGTCGGCGTTGAGAACCGCGGTGTCGCGCGCCACCTCGACGACGGTGCGCTTCACACGCGCCAGCTCCTCGACCGTGTTGATGCCGCGCAGACCGAGGTGATCGGCTTCGACGTTCAGAACCGCTCCGACGTCGCAATGGCGATAGCCCATGCCCGCCCGCAACAAGCCGCCGCGAGCCGTTTCGAGCACCGCGACACCGACCGAGGGGTCGCGCAGCACCATGCGCGCCGCGGTCGGACCAGTCATGTCGCCCGGCACGGTCTGGTGACCGTCGATGTAGACCCCGTCCGAAGTCGTCAGCCCGACGGTGTTACCGGCAAGCTTCAAGATGTGCGCCGCCATGCGACTGGTCGTCGTCTTGCCGTTGGTGCCGGTAATCGCCGCGATCGGAATGCGCGACGGCGTGCCGGGCGGAAACAGCATGTCCATCACCGGACCGGCCACGTCGCGAGGTTGACCTTCGCTCGGCGCCACATGCATCCGGAAGCCCGGCGCCGCGTTGACCTCGCAGATCGCACCGCCGATCTCGTGGAACGACTTGGCGATATCGGTGGTCAGAAAGTCGACTCCGGCCACGTCGAGTCCGATGGCGCGAGCGGCACGAACCGCCATCTCCCGGTTGTCGGGATGTATCTCGTCGGTAACGTCGACGGCCGTGCCGCCGGTCGACAGATTGGCGGTCGACCGCAGATAGACCACCTCGTCGAGGGCGGGCACGCTCTGAGCGTTCATTCCGAGCAACGACAGGAGCCTCTCCGCCTGGTGATCGATCTCGATCCGGGTCAGGACCTTCTCGTGCCCGATGCCGCGACGAGGATCCTGGTTGATCAGCTCGACCAACTGCTCGACGGTGCGCTCGCCGTCGCCCACCACATGTCCCGGGATCCTCTTCGAGGCCGCGACGAGCTCACCGTTGACCACCAGGAGGCGATGATCGAGCCCTTCGACAAAGCTTTCTACGAGAACAGTTCGGCCGTGCTCGCGAGCCTTCTCGAAGGCGACCGACACCATGTCGGAGTCGCCTAGATCGATCGACACGCCGCGACCGTGGTTGGCGTTGATCGGCTTGATGACCACCGGGTAGCCGATTCGCTCGGCCGCCCGAACCGCTTCTCTGACGTTGTAGACACATCGCTGCTTGGGCATCGGCAGACCGAGATCGCGCAGCAGCGTGTTGGTCTCCTCCTTGTCCGACGCGAGCTCGACCGCGATGTGGCGAGTCTCTCCGGTGACCGTTGCCTGGATTCGCTTGCCGTACTTGCCGTGTCCGAGCTGCACGAGACTGTGGCGATTGAGCCGCAACCACGGGATGTCGCGCTCCTCGGCCGCAGCGATCAGCGACGCGGTGCTGGGGCCGAGAGCGAGGCGCTGGCTCGAGCGAATGAAGCGATCGCGAGTGTCTTCCCACTCCAGGTCCTTGCCGCGGATCTCGGCAGGCTGCAGCTCTTCCGGCAACAGATGCTCGAGAAGCTCCAAGGCGAGCTGGCCGGCTTCCAAACCCACCTCTCGCTGCACGTACTGGTAGACCACGTCGTACTGCCCCTCGACGCCGTTGCCGCGAGTCTTGCCGAAGCTGACCCCGGCTCCGGCCACATTCTGGAGCTCGATCGCCACGTGCTCGAGAATGTGACCCATCCAGGTGCCTTCACCGTCGGTCAGGCGGCGTACGAAGCCACCCGGCTCACCGTAGGAGCAACCATGTTCGTGGAGACCTGGCAGCGCCTCTAGCAGGGCCTCCCGGAAGTCTCCGCCGAGCCGCCCGCTGGGCCATTCCTCGAGCTCCTCGAGGTCGACCACCAGGCGAATGACCGGGAAGAGCGCGTAGTGGTTCGGTCCGAGGTACACCGAGCTCGAGACGATTTTCATCGCGCGGCCTCCCGGTCTTCGAGGGCACCGCGATGCGGCGCCTCGGCCTTGCGGGCACCGATGTCGAAGGTCGCTCCGTCGGTGAGGATGTGCAGCCGCACGTTGATCATGCACACGCTGTCATGCTGGTGAGAGGAGTCCATCGACGAGTACTCGAGATCCGAGGGATCGACGACTGTGATAGCGCCGCTTCCCCGGACAACCAGAAGATCGTCGGCGTCGATGAAGGCCGCCGTGTCTTCGTCGAGACCGATGCCGATCGGCCGCGGGTTGTAGGCGAGAGCGGTGAGCAGCCGACCGAGCCGGTCTCGCTGGCGAAAGTGTTGGTCGATGATGGCGCTGTGAGTCAATCCGAGACCGGGTACCAGAGTGACTGCGTCGGCTCGCGGTGTCGAGCCTTCGGCGCCGAAAGCGATCATGTGCTCGCACAGAACCGCTGCCCCCGCCGAGGTGCCGGCGACGTGCAACCCGTCCTCGGCATGGCGTCGACGCAGCACGTCGGCCACCTCGGTGCCTCCAATCGTGGTCGAGATCCGCAGTTGGTTGCCACCGGTGAGAAACACGCCGTCGGCGCGCTCGAGAAGGTCCAACCATCGCCGATCAGAGCAGTCTTTCCTGGTTTCGATACCGAGGGAGCAGGCTGCGCCCGCCCCGAGCTCCTTGAAAATGCGCTCGTACTCCGGGCCGTTTTGCGGCAACAGCGAGGCGGTCGGAATGATCACGATGTGCGCTTCGGGGCCGCCACAGAGCTCGACGAAGCGCTGCAGGATGCCCCGATCCCGCAGGCGCTCTTCGGCGCCACCGATCGCGATGAGAGTACCCTGCTTCATTGCCTAGATTCCCGCGCCCGCTATTGTAGCGACGACGGCAAATCCGGCGACAGAGAGTCCGCCGACAACGACACCGTCTCGAGGGTCCACTCGCGCGTTCAGAGGTCGGCGAATCTCTCCACCGTGTCTCGCCAACCAAGTGCGTCCTCGGGGCTCGAGATCCTGGTGCGCAAGCCGGCCATCGGCGTCACCGGCACCAGCACCCGATCGACCCCCAGCTCCGCCAGCCGCGGAAGATCGTCGAGATCGTCGGGGAGGCTGGTCGTGATCTCGAGGGCACTCGGGTCGCGTCCATTGGCCTCGGCGGTACGCCTGGCCAGATCGAGCAGCTCTTCCGAAACGCCACGCGCCGGAAAGAAACCGTCGCCCAGCCTCCCGGCTCGACGAGCGGCCGGCTTCGAGTGACCGCCGATGATGATCGGCACCGGCCCGCCCTTCGGCTGTGGCTGACAGTTGGCGGCCTCGAACGACACGAAGTTGCCATGGAAGGTAGGCCTGTCGGCGGTCCAAAGCTCCCGCATCGCGGCGATGTACTCGTCGGTCCTCGCCCCGCGATCCGCGAACGGCACTCCCAGGGCGTCGAACTCCTCCTTCAGCCAACCGACTCCGATGCCGAGCAGCAGGCGACCGCCCGACAGGTTCTGCAGAGTAGCCACCTGCTTGGCGGTGATCACCGGATTGTGTTGCGGCAAGATCAGGATCCCCGTCGCGAGCTTGATCCGAGTCGTGGCAGCCGCCACGTAGGACATCCAGATCAGCGGGTCCGGAAGCGGAAAGTCGTTGACTCCGCCGGCCATCTTGCCGTCCGGGGAGTAGGGATAGACCGACTTGTAACCGTCTGGCACGACCGTGTGCTCCACAGTCCAGGCGGATTCGAAACCGGCCTCCTCGCCCGCCTGCAACAGCTCGACGGCTGGGCCAGGCTCGACGTAGCGACCAGTGTTGCAATAGCGCAGACCGAACTTCATGAAGACCCCGATGTTCTCACATGCTCTGCCGAGGCGAAACGGCAGTTCATCAACTGACTCGCGGCAGCCGTCGTGACGAGCGCCGCGCTATATCATCCACGAGGTCCGTCGACGACAGATCCGACACGGTGGTCCGCGCAAGCCGCCCGAATTCGCACCTCAGGAGATGCCTAGATGCTCGACTCTCTGACTGGAATGAGCGCCGTGCTCCTCTACTTCGGCATCCTGATCGCGATCGGGCTCGTCGCCTCGCGCCGAGTGAAGAACGTGCGCGACTACTTCGCAGCCGGCAAGAATCTGAGCTTCTGGGTGGCCGCCTTCTCGGCGCGGGCTACGGGCGAGTCGGCCTGGCTTCTGCTCGGCCTCACCGGGATGGGAGCTGCGGTCGGCATCCAGGCTTTCTGGGTCGTGCTGGGCGAAGTCATCGGCGTCGGCGGTGCCTGGCTGTTCATGTGTGGTCGCTTCAAGCGCCTCACCGACCGCTACGACGCGATCACCATTCCGGACTATCTGGAAGGCCGCTTCCGCGACTCGAGCCATCGCCTGCGGCTGGTTTCGGCCGGCTGCCTCATGGTCTTCGTGACGATCTACGTCAGCGCCCAGATCGACGCGACTGGAACGGCCTTCGAGAGCTTCCTCGGCTGGAACTACTACCTCGGCGCGCTGCTCGGGTTCGGAGTCGTTCTCGCCTACATCATCACCGGCGGCTTTCTTGCCGTCGCCTGGTCGGATGTCTTTCAGGGCACTCTGATGTTCCTGGGCCTGGTCTTCCTGCCGTTGTTCGCCCTGTCCTGGATCGGTCCCTCGGCCGTGGTCTCGAGCTTGGAAGCGATCGATCCCAACCTGCTCACCTGGTCGGGAAGCGGGGAGTGGAGCGCGATCGCCATCGCCAACACACTCGGCCTGGCGCTCATCGGCCTGGGCTTTCTCGGATCACCACAGGTCTTCGTTCGCTTTCTTGCTCTGCGCTCCCCTTCCGAAGTGCCAAAGGGTGCCGCAGTCGCCATCGTCTGGACCCTGCTCGCCGATTCCGGCGCCGTCTGTATCGGCCTGATGGGCCGCGCGCTGCTCACCGGCCCGGGAGAGGCACTCGACGGCGTGCTGGGCCCCGGCGGACAGGATGTCCTCCCCAACCTGGTCGAATTCGTGCTGCCGGCGTTTCTCATCGGCCTCTACATCGCGATCGTCCTGTCGGCGATCATGTCGACCGTCGACTCGCTGCTGATTCTGGCGGGAAGCGCCGTCGTTCGCGACTATTACCAGAAGGTTCGCCGCCCCGACCTCGCCGACGACGCTCTCGTTTCGGCGAGCCGCCTTGCGACCCTGATCTTTGCCAGCATCGCGCTGCTCGTCGCCCTGACAGTGGCTCTCATGAGCCCCAACCGCACGATCTTCTGGTTCGTCATCTTTGGCTGGTCGGGAATCGCCGCCACCTTCTGTCCGATCATGATCCTGTCGCTCTTCTGGTCGGGCATCACGGTGCGCGGCGCCTTGGCCGGCATGCTCAGCGGGTTCCTCGGAGTGCCGCTGTTCAAGTTCGGCGCGCCGCTCCTGCCCGGCGTCGGCCCGCTCTTCGCCGGCCTGGCCGAGCTCGGTCCGGCCTTCCTCCTATCGGGAATCGTCGCCTGCGTGGTGAGCGCGCTCGACCCGGTCGGAAGGGCGAGACTGGCCGGCGTCAAAGACGAGTTGCGGCAGGCAGGCCGTGCAGCATAGGAGGCTCCCGCGACCGCAGTGCCAACGCCACCTCGTCGTCCACCGGCCTGACGACTTCGAACCTCTCCAGCTCTTCCAGGACCCCGGGAACCGTGCTCGCCAGGGCTTCGCCCACCGCACAAAGGAGCTCCCGATCGGCAACCCCTGTCCACTCGTCCATGAAGAACTTCTTCACTTCGATCGACAGCGCACAGACGCGGCCCGGAAAGCGTTCATGCGCCCACTTGGCGAAGGGCCCGATCGGAAACCGCACGTTCTCGCGCACGTCGAGGGAACCGCCGGGAAAGTCGAAGTTTCGAAGATCTGCCGCGAAGCGCTCGATCAAAGAAGCCCAACGATCGCGATGACCGAGAAACGTGCCGACGTCGATCTGCGGATTCTCGGCGACCGGCGCCGCGGGCTGCCCAGGGCCACCGCGACGGTGGTTGTAAGTGTGCAGATCGAAGAGAACGAAGGCCGAGTAGCGCTCGGCAAGATCGGTGAAGAGCTTCTCCATCGCCTCGTAGAACACGGCTCGTTGGGCCAGGGAGCGATCGCTGACCGCAGTCGGGAGATCCTGTCGCCAAACCTCCAACCCCCAGGCCTCCTCGGAGCTCCGATAGATGGCGCGCTCCGCCGGCCGATTGAGATCGACTTCGAAGCGCGAACGTGTGCCGACCACCCGGATCGGCGCGAGCCCGACCCACTCCGCCGTGAAAGGGTCCTCTTCGCGCAGGCGCTCCTCGTCGGTGACTGCGAGCAGCCGCGCGACCTCCCCGCGAACCGCGTGACCATCGTGCAATGCAAGCGCGACCAGCGGGCTGTCGCCCGTTTCGAGATCAAAAATCCTGTCGCGCACCGCCGTCACTCTCCCGCATTCGTGAATCCTCTCACCGATCTCGCCTCGAGGCCAGCAGCGAGCTACAGTTCCCTTCTGGTGGGCGCTATACTCCGTTCTTCGGCCCGAGTGGGCCGTTCTCCAAGCGGGTTCTAGTACACGGCGGTGTAGCTCAGTCGGTAGAGCGAGCGGCTCATATCCGCTATGTCAGGGGTTCGAGTCCCTTCACCGCCACCATGAAGCTCTTCGATTCCCTCCTTCGTTTCTTCGAGGAGGATCTCGACGTCGTGACCGGCGACCGGGTGCTGGTCGCCTTCTCAGGCGGCCTCGACTCTACGGCCCTGCTCTGGGGCCTCCACGAGCTCTCCTCTCGGCTGGGGATCGAGCTCGAAGCAGCCCACCTGGATCACGGTCTCGATCCCGGGTCGGCCGATCGAGCGGCAGCAGCCGCCGAGGCTGCTGCCAGACTGGGGGTTCGCTGTCACGTCGAGCGCCGGGAAGTCGGCCGCTCCGGCCGCGGCCACCACGGCCTCGAGGCCGCAGCGCGGCGAGAGAGGTACCGCTACCTGGAAGACCAACGCGAACGAGTCGGAGCGCGCTGGATCGCGACCGCGCATCACCGAGACGATCAGGCCGAAACGGTACTACTGCGAATGCTCTTCGGATCGGGTCTTGACGGGCTGGCGGCGATTCAACCACGTCGAGGTCATCTGATCCGGCCCCTGCTGTCTGTTCCCCGTACCGAGCTGCGCACGGCGCTCGCTTGTAGCCCGCTCGGCTGGGTAGAGGACCCGACCAACCGCAACCCGGCCATGGCGCGAAACCGCGTCCGACATGCCCTGCTCCCCAGGCTTCGCAGCGAGTCCCCGGACCTCGACAAGCGACTCGCCGGGCTGGCGGCAAACACTCTCGCCCTACGACAGGCGCTGGACGCACGTCTGCTCCGACACCTCGAGCCTCGGCCGGCTCAGGATTCAGTGACGATCCGCAGGAAAGACCTCGTCGCCCTTCCGCACTCCCTTCGGCTCTACGCCTTGCGGCTGCTCGGCCGTCAAGCGGGAATCGCCTACCCACCTACGAAGGGCGCTCAGCTCGAGCTCCTGAGGCAGCTCGACTCCGGCGGCGAGATCGGTTGCGATTGTGGCCGCGGCTGGCGCTGGAGGAGTACGAGAAACGACCTGCGGCTGGTGAGGACAAGACCAAGGACACCCGATTTCACGTATACTGTGAATGTACCCGGCAGCGTGGAGCTCGAGGAGCTCGCGCTGCGGATTCGCGTGAGTTTTTCACGCGTTTCGCCTTGGATGTTCCGCTCTTCCCCAAATCGGGCCGGACTGGCCCTGCCGATCCAACCCGGAGACCAGGTGACGATCCGGAATCGCCGGGCCGGAGATCGAATCCAGCCGCTGGGTTGGGAAAGGGACTGTCGAGTCAAGCAACTGCTCATCAACCGCCACGTGCCGAGAGAGCAGAGAGACCGCTTACCGTTTCTCTGTTACGAGGGAGCGATCGCCTGGATTCCGGGGGTCGCAGTCAGCGAGCACTTTCGGCTCTCCAGCAATCGGGATGCCTTCGTGGTCGAGATCGAGCCACAGTGATCGGACGAGGTAACGCACCTTGAATTCCACTATCAAGACTCTACTGTTGTGGGCGGTCATCTTCGTCGTCGTGATCCTCCTTTGGAACACGATCAACACCGGTCGAAGCGACGAACAGATTCTCACCTACAGCGAGTTTCTCGATCAGCTCGACAGCGGCAACATCAGCGAGATTCATATCAGCGGTCACGCGACTGAGATCTCCGAGCTGAAGGGCACGCTGAGTCAGAGCTCCCGGTTCCCGGAACAGACTGAGTTCAAGACCCAGGCCCGGATCAGCGACACGCTGCAAGGGAGGATCGAGGCACAGGTTTCGAGCATCACCTACGAGGAGCCACGGGAGACAACCCTTCTCACAATGCTTCTCGGCTGGGCACCGCTGCTCGTTCTGGTCGGGCTGTGGATCTTCTTCATGCGCCAGATGCAGACCGGAGGCAACCGGGCGATGTCCTTCGGCAAGAGCAAGGCGAAGCTGATCAGCTCGACCGACAAGAAGGTCACGTTCAAAGACGTAGCCGGAATCGAAGAGGCCAAGGAGGAGCTGCTCGAGATCGTCGAGTTCCTCAAGGACCCGCAGCGCTTCCAGAAGCTCGGCGGCAAAATCCCGAAGGGCGTCCTCCTGATGGGCCCGCCGGGAACCGGCAAGACTTTGCTAGCCCGCGCGATCTCCGGCGAGGCGAATGTTCCCTTCTTCTCGATCTCCGGTTCCGACTTCGTCGAGATGTTCGTCGGCGTCGGCGCCAGCCGGGTGCGCGATCTCTTCGAACAGGGAAAAAAGAACGCTCCCTGCATCATCTTCATCGACGAGATCGACGCCGTAGGCCGCCATCGTGGTGCCGGTCTCGGAGGCGGTCATGACGAGCGCGAGCAGACCCTGAACCAGCTGCTGGTGGAGATGGACGGTTTCGAGACCAATGAGGGCGTCATCCTGATCGCGGCCTCTAACAGACCCGACGTGCTCGACCCCGCCTTGCTGCGCCCGGGTCGCTTCGACCGGCGAGTCATTGTCGACAGGCCAGACGCAAACGGCCGAGTCGGTATTCTGCGAGTCCACACCAAGAACGTGCCCATGGACGATTCGGTCGACCTCGATATCTTGGCGCGAGGAACGCCCGGAATGTCAGGAGCCGATCTCGCCAACCTGGTGAACGAGGCCGCTCTCGTCGCTGCCCGGCGAGACAAGAAGAAGGTCCAGATGGACGACTTCGAGTTCGCCAAGGACAAGGTCCTCATGGGCGTGGAGCGCAAGAGTATGGTGCTCTCTGAAGAGGAGAAAGAGCTCACCGCCTTTCATGAGGCGGGCCACGCTGTGGTCGCCGCCTTCTCGAAGGAATCGGACCCGCTGCACAAGGTAACGATCATTCCTCGCGGCCGCGCTCTCGGGCTGACGATGCAACTGCCTGTCGACGATATGCACACGTACAGAAAATCATACGTCAAGACCCAGATCGCGATCCTGATGGGTGGACGCGTCGCCGAGGAGCTGACCCAGGACGACGTCACCACCGGCGCCGGCAACGACATCGACCGGGCCACCGATCTAGCACGCCAGATGGTGTGTGAATGGGGCATGTCCGAGCTCGGGCCGGTGTCCTTCGGCGGTGCCGACGAACCGATCTTCCTAGGACGCGACCTCGCACAGAGAACCGAGTACAGCGAAGATACGGCGAGGCAGATCGACGCTGAGATCCGCAACATCGTCCAGCACGGTCATAAGACCGCTACGGGGATCCTCGAAGAACACCGCGCCGTTCTGGATCGATTGGCGCAGGAGTTGCTCGAAAACGAGGTCATGGATGGAAGCCAGATCTACGATCTGATCGAAGAGATGACCGGCCAGCAGCTGACACCCGTGGTGCGACCCATCGCCCGTCGTCCGGAAGAAGACGAAGAAGAGGAAATCGAAGAGGAGATTGAGGAAGAGTCCGTGATCGATAGACCGGTCGCGGCAAGGGTCTCTCAAGCCTCCGAAAGTGGCGCCTCCGGCGCCTTGGAGGACGAGAACACGGGCCCCTCCGAGACGACCAGCTCCCCCGAGTCACCCCCTGTAAGCAGAGACGCCGCAGCTCGCGATGGCGCGCTTCAAGCAGGTGAGTCCCCGCAAGAGCCGCTCCCATCCCCCAAGACACAGGGCTAGTGGCTGACGGTGACCGCTCTGGAGTCGCCAACCCCCGACGAGTCCATGCTCCGGCTGCCGGCCGGGCGCCGATTGGCGCTCGGTAGCGGACCACTTCTCATGGGGGTTCTCAACCTCACACCCGACTCCTTCAGTGATGGCGGCCGGTACCTCGACCCCGAAAGAGCGCTCGACCGAGCTCTCCAGATGCTCGACCAGGGCGCCGACATCCTCGATCTGGGAGCCGAGTCGACACGCCCCGGGGGTGGAGTCTACGGCGACGGTGCGGCTCGGGTCGACGAAACGACCGAGCTCGAGCGGCTGCTGCCCGTCTTGGACCGACTGCGCCGCTCAACCAACGCTCCGCTGAGCATCGACACCCGGAAGGCCGCCGTGGCCCGCGCCGCGCTCGCCGAGGGCGCCGACCTGATCAACGACGTTTCGGCGCTCGGCGACCCACAGATGGCACAGGTGGTTAGCGCGAGTGGCGTTCCGATAATCCTCATGCACAGCCGTGGCTGGCACCGCACCATGCAGCGAGACATCCGGTTCGGCAACGTTGTCGCCGAGGTCCGCACCGAGCTGGGGGCGTCGGTGGAAGCAGCGGTCCACTCGGGGATAGCACGCGACCAAATCCTGATCGACCCGGGCATCGGCTTCGGAAAGACCGTCGGGCACAACCTCGATCTGCTGAGAGGGCTCGACGTCCTCGCCGAGCTGGGCCCGCCGATCGTCATCGGCACCAGCCGCAAGAGCTTTATCGGAGCAGTCGCCGGAGCCAACGACGTCGGAAGCAGACTCGGTGGCAGCCTGGCGACGGCAATCTGGGCGGCTCAGCGAGGTGCACAGATCTTGCGCACTCACGACGTCGCCGAGACGGCGCAGTATCTGCGTCTGTGGTCGTGCCTGGAAACAGCGGAGGAGCGAGCGTGGGCCGAGTAGGAGAGTTCTTGGCGACCGTCGGTGGCCGTGATCTGCTCGATATTCTGGTCGTCGCACTGGTTGTCTACGGCCTGCTCCTGCTGATCCGCGGAACAAGAGCGGTTCAAGTCCTGCTCGGTATCCTGGTGCTCGTAGGAATCTCCTACGCGGCTCGGGCCACCGGTCTCAAGACCCTCGAGAACTTGCTGGCGAACTTTGTCGTCGTCATGCCTTTCGCCGTCATCGTCATCTTCCAGGACCAGATCCGGCGCGCGCTGGCGACGTTCGGAGACACCTCCATCCTCGGCCTGCGAACCAGGCAGACGGTCGACTCGACCCTCAACGCGATCGTCAGAGCCTCATCAGAGCTGGCCAAGCGGAGGACCGGGGCGCTGATCGTCATGGAAGGCAAGCAGGGATTGCGAGATTATGTCGAGAAAGGAACGCGCCTCGACGCGAGAGTCTCCAGCGAGCTGCTGATCAACATTTTCCAAACTGGAGCACCGCTTCACGACGGGGCCGCGATCCTGCAAGGTGACCGCATCGCTGCCGCCGGCTGCCTTTTGCCTCTCAGCCGTCAGATGGGGCTGGACGGCAGCCTCGGCACTCGCCACCGCGCCGCCATCGGCCTCAGTGACCAGACCGACGGTCTCAGTCTGGTGATCTCGGAGGAGAGCGGCGAGGTCTCCGTGGCGATTGCCGGCAAGCTTTCACGCGATCTCGATTCGGCGCAGCTACACGGGATGCTCCTCGAGCACGTCGCGCGCGAGCTCGGCGACGACTCCAGTCAGGACGTCGAGGACGAAGAAGCGAGCGAGGGCGAGGCGACGCCGTGAACCTCCAGCACAGCCTATGGCCGTTGCGTATCCTCTCGGTGGCAATCGCCGTCGTCCTATGGCTTCTGTATTCCTATAGCGGACGCGAGGTCAACCGCCAGGAGCTGGCGTTCGATGAGGTCAATGTCACCTACAGCCGGCATGAGGGGGTAGTGCTGCTCAACCCCACCAGCGTCGTCTCGGTCCGGCTGAGTGGCCCCGCGGAGCTGATGGCTGATCTCAGTCCTTTTCAGGTCAGTGTGTCGGTCGATATCGCTCCGGAGCCGGGACTGCAGGAGCTGGTTCTCACCGGCGACATGGTATCGCGACCGCCGGGAATCGACGTCGTCTCGATCAGTCCATCGCGGCTGTCGATCGAGGTGGACGAAGAGATCCGGAAGGAACTGCGAGTGAGGGTGGCTCGAGGAGGCAGCGAGCCGAGCGCCGGAGCCCGGTGGCTGGAGCAAGCAACTTACGCTCTGCCCAGGACGATCCTGTTTCGCGGACCCAAGAGCATCCTCGAGGAGCGCGACGAAATCTTCGTCTACATCGATCTCCAGAACCGTGTGACCAGCTTCGAGATCGAAAGAAGCGTGGAGCCCATCCACGAGCTGGCACAACCCGTGGGTCCCAGCATCGTCACGGTTTTCGTCGCGATGGAGCCAGCCGAACTGCCGAGCCTGGGCTCGAGATGAACGCCACCGGGTTTTGAAGCTCTTCGGAACCGACGGCATTCGCGGCGTTTTCGGGCAGCCCCCGATCGACCGCCCTACGCTCACCGCCTTGGCTCACGAGCTAGCAGCCTTCGTGGCGGACGAAAGCCGTCCGGTCGCCGGCCGCGGGCCGCTCTTCGTAGTCGGCGGCGACACCCGAGCCAGCACCGACACTCTCTTCGAGTGGCTGGGAGAGGGCCTTGCAGCCGGAGGAGCTCGGATGCTCTGGGCCGGAGTTCTGCCCACTCCCGGAGTCGCCTACCTGACCCGTCACCTCGGGGCCGACTGCGGCATCGCTATCTCGGCGAGCCACAATCCCTACGAAGACAACGGCATCAAGCTCATCGGTGCAGACGGCTTCAAGTGGGACGCGGCGGAGGAGCAGCGACTCGAAGAGCGCGTCCGCCACAGCACCCTGCCAGCGGTCGAGGAGCTCTCCTGCCGATCGCCCGACCCCGAGCTGGCGAAGAGGTATCTCGAGGAGCTGCGCTCTCTCCTCGGCGAGGGAAAGCCGCTCGAAGGAATGCGGATAGCGATCGACGCCGCCAATGGCGCAGCCTCTCCTCACGCACGCGGGCTCTTCGAGGGCCTCGGTGCGCAAGTGCACTGCTTTCACGACAGGCCAACGGGACGCAACATCAACGTCGCCTGCGGCTCGACCCACACTGCCGAGATCGCACGTCTGACGGTGGAGACTGGCAGCGATCTTGGCGTCGCCTTCGATGGA
>SMVB01045219.1_pt1 | contig 13111 bp, 7 predicted proteins | sample 2456461 | NCBI WGS metagenome assembly SMVB01 (sample SAMN11095934, study PRJNA526329) | marine sediment metagenome | biome: Marine sediment; feature: Surficial sediment; material: Deep marine sediment; isolation source: Hadal surficial sediment | place: Pacific Ocean | collected 2014-05 | depth 0-1...
ACACGCTGGTTTTAGATGTCTCCAATCTGGCCGATCAGGCCGCCAAGGATGCCGACATCGCCAGGCGGCGTGCGACTTTCGAAAGGGCCCTGGGGGCCATGAGGGATCTTGCTGAAAAGTAAGATGCAGGGCTGGGTCTGCCCCTACCTGTGGAGGTAGAGTAAGGAGCTGGCCAGGTCTCTATCTGTCACCTGCAGATTGAGACCTGACCCGCTACTCCGTTCTCTGCTCTACTGTACCGAGTACTTGGTAAAAGCACCACCGGCCGAGGCCAGCGAGTTCGGTCCTTCGGCAGCATAGACGTTTCCGTCGGCGTCAACCGCAACACCTTCACCGGCGGCACCCTGGTAAACCCTGTTTTCCTGCTCGTGGGGCGGGATGAAACCGACGATGCGATCCTCGTCTATGTGTCCGATACGGACGCCGTTCCTCCAGCCCACGTGGCCGGTTGGGCTAGACTCGGAGTCGATCGCGTACACCATGTCATCGGCGGTGATGTAGAGTCCGCTGATTCGACCATACATATAGCGTGACTCCAGGTAGTTGCCTTCCTGGTCGAAGATCTCGATGCGGTGGTTGCCGCGATCGGCGACCCAGAGGCGACCCTGGGAGTCGAATTCCATGGCATGGGGCGTGCGGAACTCACCGTGGCGTACGCCGATCTGTCCCCACTCCATGAGGCGGGTGCCGTCGGCAGAAAACTTGATAATCCGCGCGGTAGATCCTGCCGCTCGCCCTTCTTCCATGGCCGCATTGCTGGTCATGCCCTGACCGCTGTGACCATCGGAGACATAGATACTGCCGTCTGGCCCGACGATGACATCATTGGGCTGGTTAAACTGGTTAGGCCCGCTGCCCGGTTGTCCGGCGGTGCCGAGGCTCATGAGCAATTCACCGCTGGGGCTGAACTTGTGGACCTGCTGGCCCTTGGTGCCGGCGGCGTTGTTGGCGAAGTCCGTCACCCAGACATTGCCCTCGTCATCCACGTGGATGCCGTGGGGCGTCATCATGATGCCGCCGCCGAAGTTCGCCAGTACCTCGCCGGTGTTGCGATCAAACTTGAAGATTGGATCGACCGGATTACTGTCACAGTTGATGGGCACGCCACCACCAAAAGTGCCTGCGCCGCAACGCTCGTAGGCCCAGATGTTGCCATCGATGGGGTCGATGTCGATGCCGGCGGTTGATCCCCACTCCCTGCCAGCGGGGAGATCACCCCAGTTCTTGCTGACAATTGGCGCCGGATTCGGCACGCCTTCACCGGAAATGGGGTTGCCCATAGCCATGGGCATCGATTCGGTCGATGTAGTGGCGGTTGTCGAAGTCATGGTGTCGGCGTCCCCGCATCCAGCCAGCAGGACTGGGATACAGGCAAACAGCGTGTAGAGGAAAATTCGTGATGAAGACATGGCAGTTCCTTTCTTTAGAATAGTTGTATGTAGGAAATGTGCATTGGGAGAATAAGAGCTATCCCCGCCCAAGTCCACCTGGTCTCTGGTAAATAGGGACAGATTTATTTTGGGGGGGGAGGAGGTCAGATCTTTGATCTATGATCTTTGACAAAACCGCAGATTATTACTGAACCAGCTTAGCCGTGCGATCATCATAAATCAAAGACCTGACCCCATTCATTTTCCATAAGCTGAACCATTACAGTCCCTGCCACGACCATACAGACTCAATAATCGCTACCGAGCTTCAAACAAGGATTACTGCATGCGCCTGCTGCTGTTCATACTCATCGAGATCATTGTCCTGCCTCTGCAGTTAATCGGATTGATCGTGTATACGTACCGCGTCCGCCGAATTTCAATTCCGCAGAAGATTTCCGGGACTGCCAACGAGCCCTATGGTGGTCGGCTATTTATGCATATAGCCGGCACACGAAATGATCCAGGCGCCTATGCACTGTGTGGATATCTACCGGTGTATAACAAGCTAGTTCGCTTTTGCATTATCAAGACTACGGAGCTGGTATGCCGGCTGAGCGGATACCAGGGTTCAGTATTTTCTTTTCCCGGTCCGCGGCCATCCACTATAGCCACGATGATCTCCCATAGAACCGCGTTCTTCGACGATGCAGTCAAGAATGCCCTGACCAGATCCAACAACCCTGCCAGACAATTTGTAGTGCTGGGTTCCGGCTTTGATACACGCTGCTATGACCTTCCCGCAGGAGCGGATGTGAAATGTTTCGAAGTGGATATGGCGCCGACCCTCAATGCGAAGATCGCAGGGCTCAGATCGGCAGGCGTTCCTCACGATCATGTCACATTCGTAGAAACCGATTTCGATCAACAGACCTGGCTCGATGCCCTGACACAAGCAGGATTCGATAACAGTCTCACCACGTTTATTCTATGGGAAGGCGTTACCATGTATCTTTCTGAAGAAGCCGTCCTCGACACATTCAGGCTTGTCGCGAATTTGTCTGCAGGCAGTGAGATTGCGTTCGACTATTTCAGCAGGGAGTTGATCAACGCCGAACCACCCTACGAAAAACTCGGCGCGCGCATGGTGAAACAAGCCATAAAGTATTATGAAGAGGAATTTATCTATGGGATTACCACGCGAAAGCCCGCGCGTGATGCAGTGGAAAAAGTAGTCAGCGATTGTGGGCTTCAATTAGTTGCCTTCGAACACACACAAACAGAAGAGCCGCCCATGATCCCGTTGTATTGCTTCGCCAACGCGGTCAAGAAATAGGGACAGAACTATTTTTCTCCAAGAACAACAATCAAAGGGGCCAGGGATACTTGATCGATTAACCAGGCACTCTGTTCTGGGAGATTGTCAGATCAAGTGTCCCCGACCCCAATTATTCTGGCAAGGCAAACACAAACAACGTGTGACCAATCTCCTGCAGACCCACTGGCACTCGAATGCCTAACTGCCCAACATGGGCTGCCGATCCCAGGGTGCCACCGGGAGAAATGACGGCGATGTACTGTCTGCCATCGACGCCGTAGCTGATAGGTGCCATGTCGCTCGGTCAATTGAGGATGGTTTGCCACAAAATTCTCCGCTCCACTGATCGAAGGCATAGAAACGTCGGTTAGTGTCGGCGGCGAACAATAGCCCGCCTCCCGTGGTTAACATGCCATACTAAGGGTGCTTCGATTTCCAGCTTCCACAGGGTTTCACCGGTCTCAACGTTGATAGCCTCTGGCTGACCCAGGTTAGGCACCGGACTGGCGGCGGAGGCGATGGTTGAGGTGTTATAGCCGGTGCGTACCGATGGGGTCAGGGAGGTCAGCTTAATGGTGACACAACGCCCATTAAATGCCGGCACATAATAGGCATTGGTCAGCGGGCTGTACGCGCCCTGTGGCACCTGGCGATTTTCCTTGCACACCGTGGACTCATGGTCTGGATCGCCGCTCATGATCGCATCGGGCTCGATAGTGTAGGCGCCGGTGCTGCCGTCGTAACTCTGAATGACATTCTGATAGGCGGTAGCTCGCGCATACATAAACTCGCCGTCAGTTCGGTCGTAGGCGTAGAAGATCGCGTCCTTGGAGAAAGAACCCACCACCAATTGGCGGATCGCCCCCGGTGTGATGCCCGGATTTACACCCAGCGCGTTCGATAGCGAGGGGCGCAGCGGGGAGTCCACCAGGATATGGTCATAGACCGCATCGTTGTTCCACATGTCGGTGTGATGCTGGGCCCACCAGATCAGTTCACCGGTTCTATGATCCAGTGCCACGGTGGAGCCCTGGTAGAGTCGATCTGGCCAGTCGCCATTGGTTCCCGCAAGCGCCGGCTGTTGCGGTGCGCTGGAGCCGACGCCGAAGATAAACAGTCCCCGTTCACTGTCCACGGCGGGGGTGACCCAGGGAGACATGTTGCGTCTTTCTTCCAAGGCATAGACCTGTGGATCATCTCCCCAGCTTCTGTGCATCGGGTCGGCGGGGGTCGGGCTGGTATACCAGCGCCACAGTAACTCACCGTCTTCGACAGCATAGGCCGACATATGGCAGGCAGCCAGGGAGGTGACTGCGGTGCAGTTCCACGGCACTGCGATTGAGCCACCGAAGGCGACCGGGGCGCCGCTGGGCTGATCGCCGGTGTGGTAGTCCCCCATCGCCGCTTCCCACATAAGCGTCCCGGTTCGCGGGTCGAGCGCAAACAGGAAGCCGTCGGTTGAGGTGGAGATCAGCTTGTCGTCGTAGATGAAAACGCCTCTGCCGCGGTAGCGGGTGAGGCCGGCGCCATCGGCGAGAAATTCCGCGCTCAGGGGGCGATAATATTCCCAGATAAGGTCGCCGTTGCTGGCATCGTGGGCCGTATAACGTCCGTTGGGGTGGCGAATGTATAACACGCCGTCATACACCGTGGGTTCGACCTGCATACCCATGCTGCCTTCGCCACCCGGTCCTATGGCATAGGACCAGACCATTCGAATATCGCTAACATTGCCTCTGTTGATCTGGTCGAGGGGGCTATAACCCCAGTTCTCATAGCCGCCGCGCCACATTAACCAGTCTTCGGGATCGGGATTGTTCAGCTTTTCCTGGGTCAGGGGCTGAAAACTGCGCTGCTGGGCGAAAACACTCGATACGTTGAACGCGATAAAAACCAATAATGCTGCAATTTTCATTTTCAGGATTTTTCTCGGATAAAAAAGCAGAAGAGGGCACTATAGCTTAATAACTTAATCAGGCTAAAGTGACGCCTGCAACTTAGCAACCCAAAATTCCGCCAAAAATCCTATGCCAAGCCCCCGCCCGGATCAAATTTGTCAAGAAAATTTCTGAAATAGGGAACAGACCACGAATTATTGATGAATAGAGCATCAGTCTGAGATCAATAGCGGTAACCTGACGGGCTGTACTCTACTGCGCCGGGAAACTCCATTTGTCGTGGTACGGAGTGGCCAACTAAAATTGGTGAGTCTGCAGAAGTGCCACGTGTATTACTACGCATAAATGCGTCTTCGTCTGCCCGGGATGGGACCTCTCCATTCAAACAACGCTTTACTATCTCTGCAACTTCGGCTGGCTTATCGCGCTGCGGATAGTGACCGGCGGTTGGCAGATACCACAGTGAACTTTCCACATCACGGTCATTCAAATAGGTGTGCCAAACATAGTTAGCAATCCTGACCGGGTTAACCGAGTCCCTTAGGCCCCACAAATAACAAACTGGCACTGGACTTCTTGGCAGGTTCTCCAGCCAGCGGTGTTCGTTAGCGGCTCTCTCAAGCAGGTATTTCCCGACGCCCAGCCTGGCCCCAATGCCATCATTAAATGCCTGAATATCGGCGTTAGCTACACGGAGCTCGGGTCCGCTAGTAAGTCTGGGTCGAGCCTTGTTTCTTGCGATCAACTCAGGTCCCCGAACCGGATGGAGTATCTGAGACTGACCCTGGCTTAAGGTTGCCAGAGGCAAATACATTCCGCTATTGGAAAGGAAGTGGTAAGTAATCTCATAACCAGGATCAGGGTTGTCCAGATAATTACCGAGGAAAGCCAACCCGACACTCACTCCTCTGTCATGGGTATACATGTGAAACCGTTCCCAGCCCAGAATGTTCGTGACGAAATGATCCAGTAGCTTTGCGTCATCCTCCAACATATAGGAGTAGCCATTTTGCGGCTTATCGGAAAAACCAAACCCCGGGAAATCCAGTGCAGCAATGAAGTAGTCGTCTTGCAGATAGGTAATCAGCTCCGAAAAATCGAAGCTGCTGGTGGGATACCCGTGGACCAGCAACAATGCCGGGTTGGATCGATTACCAAACGTATGGTAAAAAACCTGCACTTCCAGATTGTTATTAAATTCTGTGGTGGAGTTCCAGGGGAAATAACTTCCCCCGTCATGCCAGTCTTTTGCCAGGGGGGAATAGAACGTGAAATCTGTTGATTGAGCGAAGGTAGAGAACGGTAATGCGGCGGCTACGGCTGCCCCTAATTGAAGTACTTGTCTGCGTTTCATTGTCTTGTCTCCCCTCATCAGTAAGCGTCAATACTATTTCAGTTTTCAATCGGACTTTCAATTCAGCCTGGAGAGTATTTTCTTGCTGGCGTGCCTGCTGCTCCCGCGGGCGCGGCCGCGGGCAGGGCAAGGGGCCGATGATAAAGAAGTATAAAAGGTAGCTCCGCTCAACTCAACCGGCCACTAGTGTGAATTATCACTCAGGCGACGAAGAAAATCCTGGCACTAGACTGCACCCACGGCACCTCAGCCGCAGAGTCTCGGTTACGGCAATGCTGAATTAAGGAGAGTTCAAGGGGTCAAATCTTGACTTAACATACTATTCAAGAGTTCAAGGGGTCAAATCTTATGGGGTCTGGGGTCAGGTCTCCATTTGCACACCGGCTGGAGACCTGACCCTGGGAATCTAACTCCAGCTGAGGTCGTGATGTTTGAAAGGAATAGATCGAATCCGTTTGCCTGTCACCTTGAAGATGGCGTTGGCCACTGCGGGCGCACAGGTTGGCAGGGCGGCCTCACCGATTCCACCCCACTTGTTACCGCCGCTTAGCGCGAAGTGGGTTTTCACTTCCGGCATCCCGGCCATACGCAGCAGCGGATAGTTATCGAAATTGCTTTGCTCTACTCTGCCATCTTTAAGGGTGATCTCGCCATAGAGCGCGGCACTCAGAGCGAAGGCGATATTGCTTTCCACCTGGTGTTCGATGATGAGTGGATTGACGGTGTTGCCGCAGTCCAGCGCACAGTCGATCTTCTCTACGGTGATTTCACCCCGTTTGCTGACTGAAACCTGGGCGATTTCGGCAACGATGGTGCCGAAACTATCGTTGATGGCAAATCCCTGTGCCGTTCCCTCCGGCAAGGACTTGCCCCAGTCGGCTTTGTCCACCACCTTGTCGAGCACATTCAATAAATGCGGCGAGTCACTGAGCAGGGTACGCCGGAACTCGATGGGGTCTGCTCCGCTGGCGAGTGCGACCTCGTCCATGAAAGACTCCAGCATGAAGATGTTGTGGTTGACTCCCGGTGCGCGCCAGAAGAACACCGGCACATGTTTGTTGCGCATGATGAACTCTATGCGCTTGTTGGGAATTTGATAGGGCATATCGGACAGCCCGCCAACGGCGATTCTATCGATGCCATTGCCGGCCCCTCCCGGCCGCAGCCAGTAAAAGATGGAGTCGCTGGTGATCCGGTTGAACCAGGCCACCGGCATGCCGTCCGGTCCTAACGCGGCCTGGAATTTAGCCATTGGATTGGGGTTGTAGTAGTCATTATTCATATCTTCTTCGCGGGTCCAGAGCAAATTGACTGGGCGCCCGCCGAGGGTCTTGGCAATCTCCACGGCCTGTGCCACCTCGCTTCGAGAGCCGCGGCCGCCGAAGCCGCCCCCCAGGAAGCAGTTGTGCACGTTCACGTTCTCTGGCGCTACCCCCGCGTGCCTTGCGGCCTCCTGCAGGGCACTTTCCGGGCCCTGGGTTCCCATCCAGATATCGACCCGATTGTCTTTGACCTGGGCGGTACAGCCTAGCGGTTCCATGGTGGCATGGGCTTGATGGGGCGCGGAATAAACGGCTTCCACCACCCGTGTGGCAGTGTTCATAATATCCAGTGCAGCGCCCTCGTCGAGCACCACAGCCCCGGTTTTTTCGTTCAGCACCTGCAAGTCCTTGGCCGCAATATCCTTCGAATTGACAGTGGTGTTGGGGCCGTAATCCCATTCGATGGGAAGCAGTTCCAGCGCAGTCTTCGCGCGCCACCAGGTATCGGCTACCACGGCGACACCGCTTCTGAGGCCAATGCCGTTACCATTGCCTTGAAATTCCACCACGGAATGCACTCCGGGACGATGCTTGATGGCATCAAAGTCGTAGCTTTTTACTGTGGCACCCACAATGGGGGAAGTCTTGGATGTGGCGAATAGCATATCGGGCAGGCGCACGTCGGCACCGAAGATAGCGCTGCCGTTGACCTTTAAAGGGGTATCCAATCTGGCCAGGGGTTTCCCCATCAGCGTGAATTGATCCGGCGTCTTAATGGTCGGCTCCTGGGCTAGCTGGATGCCAGCCGCCGCCGTGGCCAGCGCGCCGTAGCTGAGCGTGCGACCCGACGCCGCATGAGTCACTACGCTATCTTTTGCTGTACACGAAGTGGCCGACACCTGCCACTCATTGGCTGCTGCCTGGATGAGGCGTTCGCGGGCACTCGCACCTGCCTGTTGCAGGTACACGCGGGAACGCCGAACGGCGCCGCTGCCGTTGGTAGCCATGCGCCGGTACACCCCGTCCTCCCGCAGGCTTCGATTGGCGGACGCGTACTCCGCCTTGACTTGACTCCAGTCACACTGGAGTTCTTCAGCCACAATCATGGGCATGGAAGTAAACACGCCTTCGCCCATTTCCGACTGGGCGACCCTGATGGTCACGGTGTTATCCGGGGAGATCAGCAACCAGGCATTGACCTCGGAACCGGCGCCATCGGTTGGCGCTGTCCAGGGTTGGCCGGCGATGAGTCCTTGCTGGTCGGTCGCCCCGGTTAAAGCCTGGGCCAGTGGCAGGTGAAAACCCAGCAGCATGCCACCGCCCCCTGCAACAGCGGTGAAGATGAACTTTCTTCGGGTGATTTCTCGATTAAGTTTCATGATACTTCCTCCCCGCCTGCTGCCGGCGACAAACGCACATCGGCGATTTGGGTCGCCCGGTGGATGGCTTGGCGGATGCGTACGTAGGTTCCACAACGACACAGATTAGTCATCTCCCGATCGATGTCGGCGTCGCTGGGATTGGGATACCTGTCGAGGAAGGCTGCGGCGGCCATGATCTGACCGGACTGGCAATAGCCGCACTGCGGAACATCTACTTCTGTCCAGGCAACCTGGACCGGATGGGTACTGTCTTCCGACAGCCCTTCGATGGTGGTAATTTCCTTACCGACAACCGAGCTGGCTGGAGTGACGCAGGAGCGAACGGCCCGGCCATTGACGTGCACGGTGCAGGCACCGCACTCGGCGATGCCGCAGCCGTATTTAGTACCGGTCAGACCCACGGTATCCCTGAGCACCCAAAGCAGGGGTGTCTCGGGTTCGATTTCGATATTGTGAGACCGACCGTTAATGTTGAGTTTGAAAGCCACGTTCCGCACCTCCTGTCCGATGAATGAAGGTCGCCGACGTGTGTTTAACTGCAGTACGCCGGAACGACTGGTATAAACTGAATATTGACAAGGAAAGACATACTAGCAGAAATAAATAGGGGGCTGGCCGGAATAAATGGGGTCAGAGTAAATATACAGTACTGTATATTTACTCTGACCCCATTTATTCTACAAGTTGAGTGCCTATGAAAACTATCATCGCTGTGTTCGTCACCCTCGCTTCTGCATGCATCTGTGCCTCGATCTTCGCAGTCGAGATTCGACTACAGAATTTCGATCCCGCTGCCGGCTTCGATCTGGAGACCCGGGAGGATGGCCTGGTCATTAGCTGGGATTCACCGGAGGGCAGGGCGTTTATCGATTTGCAGGTCATTCCCCGGGCCGGCAACAATGCCGCCGCACCCCTGATTCGGGCCATTGGCATCGATGGCGAGCCGGCACTGGAAGGCGTGGATCCCAATTATCTGCTGTGGGTGGGCGAAAGGGATCTGGCACTACGGGATGGCTGGTTGATTTTCTTCGACCGAGTGCCGACGCGTCCTTATGCGGTAGAGAAGGCCTACCTGACGCCGAAAACTATCACCGTTTCCACCGCAGGTGCCCGCGCCAGCATAGTATTCGATGGCCTCGCCAGCACCCACTTCTCCGGCTCGCTGGTCTTCATCCTGTATCCCGACAGTCCCATCGTACAGATGGAAGCGCGGGTATCCACCGACAGACCCGCCACCGCATTCCTATATCACGTCGGGCTCGCCAAGGCAGAGACAGCCGGTCACCGGATCGACTGGATCGACGCCCTGGGCAAATCCCAATCCGCGTCGGTAATTAGAGAAACTGCCAAGGTTTACCAGAGCCGGTACCGTAGCATAGCTCTGTCTTCCGCTACCGGTTCGCTGGTGATTTCCCCATTCCCTCATCAATACCTCTACCCTCTGGATTTTGCCGACAATTTTGGTTACAACTGGGCCGGCGATGAATACCTGGACATGATCGATGGCTTCGCCTGGGGTGTGCGTCAGCCGCCGATGGGAGACAGGCGTTTCGTGCCCTGGGTCAATGCCGAACCAGGCACAGAACAAAAACTCGGCGTCCTGCTATTTGTTTCGAAACTCACAGGCCACGAGAACCTGGAAGTGGTGAAAAGCTACACGCGCAACGACAGTTTCAAAGCGCTGCCCGGCTACAAGACCCTGTCCAGTCACTACCATCACGAACATTCTCTGGATTTTATCAATCAGCAGCGGCAGCAGAACACCAGTGGTATTCCCAGGGGTCTGGAGGACCCGGACTTCGTCAACTTTTTCAAGCGTATGGGCGTGGACATGGTACACATGGCCGAATTTCATAACTCTCGTACACCGAATCTGGATACCGCTGAACGCCTGGCGCAGTTGGATGTCATGCATTCTGAATTCGCACGCCTGTCCGGCGATGATTTTCTGTTGATTCCCGGCGAGGAACCCAACGTTCATTTCGGCGGTCACTGGCTCAGCATGTTTCCCAAGCCCGTCAACTGGGTGTTGAACCGCAATAATGACCAAGCGTTCAAACAGCAAATAGACGGCTTTGGCACCGTCTACCATGTTGGCAGCAGCACGGACATATTAGCCATGCTGGAAGCCGAATCGGGACTGGCCTGGACTGCCCATCCTCGGGTGAAAGGCTCGACCGGCTACCCGGACGATTACCGGCAGCAGGCGTTCTTCAAGAGTGATAGGTTTCTGGGTGGCGCCTGGAAGGCCATGCCGGCGGATTACTCGCGCGACACCCTGGGTTGGCGAGTGCTGGACCTGGAAGATGACATGGCAAACTGGGGTAGCCGGAAATATATTCTGGGCGAGGTGGATATCTTCAAAATCTACGAAGATTACGAGCTGTTCGGTACCATGAATGTAAATTACCTGAAACTGGACAGCATTCCGAAATTTGAAGATGGCTGGCAACCGGTCGTCGATGCATTAAGCGCCGGCGCCTTCTTCGTCACCACCGGTGAAATATTAATACCCGATTATTCGGTGGCGGGCAAGGCCAGCGGTGAGACTATCGATGGTTCGGCGGGTTTGGCCAATGTTACATTGAAGACCGCCATCGAGTGGACCTACCCCTTATCACATATGGTGGTTGTTAGTGGGGATGGTGCTGAGGTTTACAGGCAGCGGGTTGATTTGTCGGACACCACGGAATTTGGCGCGCGTGAGATCGAATTGGAGATGGATCTTGACGGGCGATTGTGGGTTCGGATCGAGGTTTGGGACATTGCCAGGAATGGTGCGTTCACTCAGCCGGTTTGGATAAATAATTAAGGACAGAAGGGGACACTAATAGCTTAATAACTTAACCACCTTCGAAGTCCTGCAGTACATACATCTGCACGATTGTACTTCGATTATTGCGAGGCGCAAAGGGGGAGCCTTGTCCTTAAGTTATTAAGCTATTAGTGTCCCCATCCAGCCCTTTCTTATCAGAGTCCTGTCAAAGGCTTTCCTGACTCGCGCCATCGAGTTCCCCGGCCCCGGCCGGGTACTCGTTTAGCCGCAGTATGTAGGCAGTCACATCCGCGTACTCGGCAAGGCTCAGGCTGTTGGGTGCACCATCGGGCATGGTCTGGCGGATCGTATCGAACAGATTGGCCACGGGCAACCCGACCCACCTGAAACTGAAAGCTTCCCCCAGCAACGAGGGTGCAGCACCCTGCCCTGCAACTTCACCGGGGTTCTCGGCATGACAGATCACACAGGATCGAGCGAACACCTGTTGACCCCGTGTGGCCTGGGCATCTGTGTAGAGACCTTCCCCTGCAACTTGTTCGCGGGGTCGGTCACCTTCTGCCAGGGTGAATGAGATCAGTTCCGGCGGATTGCCGCCGATTGTCAGTGCGATATATTGTCTGCCGTCGACCATGTAGGTCATCGGTGTGCCGATGGCCCCCCGCGGCAAGTCTACCGACCCCAGTTCCTCACCGGTGGCCTTGTCGAAACCGACCAGGCGTGGTCCGCCGTTGCTGCCGCCGGCAGACAGGGCGCTGAACAGCAGGGTCTTGGTGAGTAAAGGCCCGCCTCTGCCGTCGCCGCCCAGAGGCGGCAGGTCGAGATCTTTCAGCAGGGGATGGTTGCGAATACGGTCGCCGTTACCCATCGGCGTCATCCACACATGTTCGCCGGTATTCATATCGATAGCGGTCATGCGAGAGTAGGGCGGCTTCAACAGCGGCAGCCCCATGGGCATTCTCGGTGTATTCTGACCGGCGCCAGCGGCGAGCCTCTGCGCCTCCGGGGCGCCATGGGTGTACCTGAGGGTACCGTCCTGAGGTGAATAGAAGGACATTACCCCGGAGCGGTTGATCGAGGGCACGTAGAGAATACCGGTCTCAGGATCGTGGGCGGCACCAGTCCAGCTGGCGGCGCCACCGCCGGTGGGTCGAAACAGCAGCCCCCTGGTATTTTCGTCGGCGATCATCATCGGTGTGTAAAGTGGACCGAGCCGGAAATCCTGCACCGCCTCGATGGCCATCTGCCGTATCTCCGGGGTGAAGTCCACCAGGTCATCTTCCACCACGCCCTGGTACTCGAAGGGTGCCGGTTTGGTGGGGAAGGGCTGAGTTGGGAAAGGCACTTCACCGGGTATGTTGCTGTCGGTAGCAACGGCACGTTCCTCGATGGGCCAGATTGGCTCCCCTGTCACCCGATCGAAGGCGTAGATGAAACCCTGCTTGCTCACCTGGGCCAGGGCCTTGATCGGCTTGCCGTCCACGACGATGTCCATCAGGTTCGGAGCGGTGGGAAAATCGTAGTCCCAGAGGCCATGGTGAACGGCCTGGAAATGCCAGACCTTCTCGCCGGTTTCGGCATTGACGGCGACGATGGTTTCGGCAAACAGATTGGCTCCCGGCCGGTGACCGCCGTAATAGTCACCGGTGGCGGTGCCGGTTGGGAGGTAGACGATGCCCAGTTCCTCATCGGCGCTCAAATAGGTCCAGACATTGGCATTGCCTGAGTATTGCCAGGAGTCGTCGTCCCAG
>SMVB01137360.1_pt1 | contig 13107 bp, 5 predicted proteins | sample 2456461 | NCBI WGS metagenome assembly SMVB01 (sample SAMN11095934, study PRJNA526329) | marine sediment metagenome | biome: Marine sediment; feature: Surficial sediment; material: Deep marine sediment; isolation source: Hadal surficial sediment | place: Pacific Ocean | collected 2014-05 | depth 0-1...
CAAAAAAGTCAACCCTGGAGTTGGGGCATTTCGTTCTGAATACCATGCGCCTGGAACGGGATTTCCAGCATTTCAAAAAACATCTACAGCCGTTTGATGCCGAGCCGTTTATTCCGCCAGAGCTCCCCGAGCTAATAAAGAACCTTGAACGCTTACCAAAAGATGTGCGTGCTGGTCATCTTCGGCTGCTGAATGCGGCAAGTCTCGACGCGTTGCGCTCACGGCTGGTTCCAAAGATAGAATCTAAATCGAGCTGGCAATCGCGGGTCGAGCAGACCACGTTCGACGGGAAAAATCACCTGTCTCTTGAGCTCAATGTGGACAGCAAGCAAGCGAAGATTGAAGTATCCCAAGATAAAATCTCAATAAAATCCCTTCAGGGCCAGCCAATTAAACTGAGCATTAAAATAGGAACGGATTCGCCTTCCCTGACTCCTCTCCGCAGCACCGATATATTCAGCAGCGATTTCTTTGAATTTTATGAGCGCGTCAAATCGAAACGAATGGAGCGGCAAGTGAAAGGGATGGAACTGTTGAGCTCTCGCGAAAAGCTTATGGCGGGAGTGCCAAACTATGCAACCTATTTTGGCCGCGATATGATGATGTCCGTGCTCATGTTGGAGCCGGTATTGAAACCGGCGATGCTCGAGCACGTCATCGCAAGTGTTTTGAAAAAATTAACTGCAACCGGTGAGGTCAGCCACGAGGAGGGGTTAGGTGGACAAGCCATCCGGGAGAATGCGGCGAAATACAACAAATTGATAGCAGAATATTTGAAACAGAATTCCCAAAAAGACGAAGCTGCAAAGCAGACGCTCATAAATGCTGAGCAGGTCCTCGAGAACTTACAAGCGGTTACGGAAAATTACCACATGGTCGATGATGATTTTCAACTGCCGGTACTGACCGCGCGTTACTTAATGAATTCCGGTATTTCCAGGGAACGCAAACGTGAGTTCCTGCAGTCCGCCATTAGCGGGGACGATGAGACTTCAAAACTGACTTTGTTGCTGCGGAATTTCCAGTATGTTTCGAAAATTTCGTATGCTTATGGTGAGAATCCGGTTCCTGAAAATCTGATCAGCTTCAAGAAATTAGACGGCCGCCGTTGGCATGCGGGAAGTTGGCGGGACAGCGCCGTGGGTTATGCCAACGGCCGCTATGCCATGGATATCAATGCGATTTGGGTCCCGCAAGCGTTGGCGTCTATTGAAGTAGTTTTTACCAGCCTTCGGGAGTTTGGTATTTCAATTGACGAGCTTCAAACTATGGCGCCCGAGATTCGCGATACTGAGCTGATCGAATATGCCCGAAAGCCTGAACTCCTGCATCAAGCCGTAACAACCTGGCGGAGCGCTGAACAACACTTCAGGGTCAGCTTGACTCAGGAGGAAGTTCAGCAACGGATTCGTTCAAAACTGAGTTCGCTTTTGGAAGAAGAACGGGACTACTGGATGACCGTCCTCGCGAAGAGTGACGGTCAAAAGAAAAGCCTTGATTTCCTGGCCATTTCACTTGATGAAGACGGCCAACCCATTCCGCTGCCGCATACGGATATTGCCACCTGGTTATTTCTCGAGAATTTAACTGAAAGGATTATCAACGATGAAATCAAATCCGGGGCGGTGCTTGAGCGCTTGCAGATGTTCGTTACGCCGTATCCGATAGGCTTGTTTTTAGCAGGAGTGGGGCCGGTCGTAGCCAATGACGTCTATGCTTCGCCCGATATCTGGCAAAAATTCGAAAACGACCTCTATCATTCCCCACGAGTCATTTGGGGCAGAGAAGTCAACCTGTTTTTTTTAGGACTGGCCAAACAAATAATGGCGGCCTACGACTCGGAAGGCCAAATCAAAGAGGCAAGCTTGGCTCCGTATGTTCAAGAATTGCGTGCTATTTTGGAAAAGACCCTCACAGCAGTAGAAGCATCCGGACTAAAGCACAACGAGCTGTGGAGTTATCGAATTGAGGGCGGAAAACTCCTGCCGGTGCGTTATGCCACAACGACCGATATCCAGCTCTGGAATCTCACGAATCTGGCCGTGCAGTTTTTGCTGGATCGTTTGAAAATAAAATGAATTAAATCAAATAACGTAATGACACGTCGGTTCTTTGTAATAGACAATGGAAGGAGGAAAACCGACTTTGTTCTTCTCGCCAAAAAAATCTCGTTACGCTGCCATGACCTATAACCGCTGTGGGAAAAGCGGTTTGAAGCTCCCCGCTATTTCGCTGGGTCTGTGGCATAATTGGGGAGATGTGGATGTTTTTGAAAATGGTAGAAAAATGATCCGCCGCGCCTTTGATCTCGGCATTACACATTTTGATTTAGCAAACAATTATGGTCCGCCATACGGATCCGCTGAGGAGAACTTTGGACGCATTTTACGAAAAGACTTGTATCCTTATCGAGACGAATTAACTATTTCTACCAAAGCCGGCTGGGATATGTGGCCCGGCCCTTACGGTGACTTTGGATCGCGCAAGTATCTTATTGCAAGTTTAGACCAGAGCCTTATTCGCCTGGGGCTGGAATATGTTGACATTTTTTACCACCATCGTCCGGATCCCGAAACGCCTTTGGAGGAAACCATGGGCGCTCTCGATCATATTGTTCGCACCGGCAAGGCATTGTACGTGGGAATCTCGCAATACCACCCGGAGCAAACAAGACAGGCCGCCAGGATTCTGCGTAAGCTTGGCACGCCGTGTCTTATCCATCAACCAAATTACAGCCTGTTCGATCGATGGATTGAGAAGGAGTTGCTCGGCGTCCTCCAGGATGAAGGTATTGGCTGCATTGTTTTTTCACCCCTGGCTCAAGGACTTTTATCAGACAAATACCTGAAGGGGATTCCTTCGGATTCCCGCGCAGGGAAAGAGCATGGCTATCTCAGCCGTGACGACATTACACAACAAAAAATGGCAATGGTTGCAAGTCTGAATAAATTGGCTCAAGAGCGCAATCAATCTCTGGCGCAAATGGCGCTGGCGTGGGTATTGTCAAAACCGGGTGTGACTTCCGCGCTCATCGGCGCCAGCCGGGTCGGTCATATTGAGGACGCCGTGTCGGCTCTTGAAAATCTCGAATTTACAGAGGGCGAGTTAAAAAAAATCGATTTGGTCTTGGCAAGCTGACATTACTTTTTTTACAATTGTCGAAAAATAAAGGAGGGAGAAGATATCGAATAGTATGGCTGTTTTGGAGTACATATTATTTGCTATGCTTTCAAATTTGTTGGCATAAGTTACTAACCTGCTTAATTTATGAATTTCCATTTCAGGCAAAAAACTACAATATTGTCATGCCCGGGTCGTCGGCATCCGTTAGCTGCACTCAGTTATTGATTTGTATTAGATGCCCTGCTTCGCGCGAATGACGACTTTCAGGGTTGGTGAGTTATTCAAGCTAATTTAATTTGGCTGCAGACTTTTTTTATGCGACTTCATTATTTGTGAAGACAAAAGTTTAAGTCAATATCTATTGAAAAAGGTGTTGCGAATTTGTAACTTGTGAGGATGCCTAATCCCATAAGCCCATAAAAGGGATATTTCTGCTTCCACAAAAACCTAAGTGTGATCGAAAAATTACCATTTTATGAAGAAATTGCGCAAAATGGCTGCATAAAGGGTCGTTTCAAAAGAGCCACTACCCATTTAATTTCCTTTGAGTACCATTTTGGTGTGTTTTTTATGGAAAATTTGCCTATCAACAATATTTATGAATTAATCAGGTAAAATAATTATGAATATAATTTCGATTATTTCTTTCATTTTGGCGACAGGTGGCGTCGCAATTTTCACCTACCGCATTGTCCGTCGAATGAAAAAGTCCGACAATGCCACTGAGGAATATTTCACCGGTGGGCGTGCTCTTACCTGGCCGATTGTTGCCGGATCACTCTTGTTGACTAATCTTTCCACGGAACAGTTGGTGGGACTAAATGGTGCTGTCTTTGGGGATAAAGCTCTGGTAGGAATTGCCTGGGAAGCACTGGCTGCTTTGGCCATGATCGCCACCGCATTGGTTTTTCTTCCCCGGTATTTGGCCAGCGGATTTACCACTACCCCTGCGTTTCTTGAAAAGCGTTTTGATAAAACGACCCGTTCCATGGTTTCAGGTCTTTTCCTGTTTGGATATGTGACGGTTTTGCTTCCCGTCGTTCTTTATACCGGTTCTCTGGCTTTGATCGGGATGTTTGATCTAAACCTGCCGCTTTGGTTTGTGGTGGCTGCGATTGGTATCCTTGGCAGTTCCTATGCTATTTTCGGTGGATTAAAATCTGTTGCTGTAAGTGATACATTGAATGGTGTTGGTTTATTAATTGGCGGGCTGGCAATCCCATTTCTGGCACTGATCGCTTTGGGAGACGGATCCTTCTTTTCAGGATTGGCAGCATTAACAAACGATAATCCAGAATACTTGACCGTCCTGACTCAAACCAATGTGGATAATAAAGTCGTTTCGGTGCCGTGGCCGACACTACTTACCGGAATGATGTTTATCCAGGTGTTTTACTGGTCCACCAATCAAGTGATTGTTCAGCGGGCGATGGCTGCCAAAAGTCTGGCTGAAGGACAAAAGGGTGTGCTTTTTGCGTCAGCAATGAAATTGGTCGGGCCGTTAATGTTGTGTCTTCCCGGGATTATCGCATTACACATGACCGATCTCACCATCGATAAACAGGACCAGGTCTACGGGGCGATTGTCCGTCACGTCTTACCGGATTGGTCATTGGGGTTGTTTGCTGCGGTGCTCATGGGTGCCATCCTGAGTTCATTCAATAGTGCTCTGAACAGTGCATCCACCTTGTTTTCTCTTCAGTTTTATAATGGATACATCAACCGGAATGCAACGGGAGAGCAGACTGTAAAAATCGGCAAATATTTCAGTATTGGCCTGGCCGTCACCTCCATTTGTCTTGCACCGCTTCTGGCTCAGATGCAGTCCATTTTTGAATACCTGCAAAAAGTGAACGGGCTTTACAGTGTACCTATCATCGGTATTTTTCTTTTAGGGATCACGACAAAACACGTGCCGGCCATAGCAGCGAAAATGGGGATGATTGTGGGAATGGGATTTTATACATTTTTCACATTTGTGAATATCAAGGACGTTCCGGCATTTTTTGCCGACGGAGTGGGTGAGCTCCATTGGCTTCATGGCTATTTCATTAGTTTCATTGCATCAATTTTTACCATGCTGATCATTGGATATTTCAAACCTAAAACCGCTGATGAAATCGCCAAAAGCGATGAAAGAGATCCAGCGCCGGTTAATATGACACCCTGGTCCCAGGCAAAAAACGTTTCATTTGCAATAATAGGAATTACTATCGGCATTTATCTCTTCTTATCATGGATATCGGGTTAACGAGATTTTTTGGAACCTTTTTATTAGTAGACAGATTTGAGCATAAAATTCAAATATCGAATACGAAACAAAGTCAAATATCAAATGACGAAAATTCAAAACCACACGGTCTATTTTTTTTATTCTTCGCCCGGGAGAGTTTTGAACCTTTGAAATTTGGATATTGTTTCGAATTTCGAATTTCGAATTCAGTATTTCGGATTTCCGGTTTACCCGGTTGGATTTATTATCCCGCAGGGTTTATCCGGGTTAGGAGGTCTAAAATGACTAAAAGAATCGGGTGGGCGATTCCTTTGACAATGGTTTTTTTAATGTTTACCAATGCCCGGCCAAACGGGGATGAAGGGGCGCCCGGAGCGCCCGGAGCTCCATCAATTTGGAGCCACGCGGCCAAAACCGGTATTGGGACTGCTTATGAAGAGTATTTTGATAAACAGTACAGGGATACGGGATCGACCGGTGTGATCTCAAAAGTATGGTTTTCCATCACCAATGGCATCGTCACCGAAACGGCTTTTGGGCGCATTGACAAGGCCCAGATTAAAGACCTGCAGTTCCTGGTGACGGGCAGAGGCTTCTTTGATGAGGAGCGCAGAGATACCGACAGCCAGATAGAATATCTGCATACCGATAGCGCGGGAAGGCCGCTTTCTCTGGCTTACCGGGTCATCAATACCGACAAGGAAAATAAGTATCGAATTGAAAAGCATATTTTTACCGACCCGGAGCGGCAGACTTTGTTTATGCGGGTCATATTTACGGCCAATGAAAACGGTATTACTCCATACATTTTAATAAATCCCCATCTGAACAATACCGGCAGCGGTGATGTGGCTTTTGTGGACAAAAATGGATTGCATGCCCGGGAAGGCGAAGCCGTCTATTTGAGTTTGAAAAGCAGCGCCACTTTTGTTGAGACTTCGGCTGGCTTTGTAGGTGAATCTGATGGCTTCACAGATTTGAAAGACAATGGCGTGATGGACTGGCATTACGACCGGGCTGATAGCGGCGGAGGCAATGTCGCCATGATGGCCCGATTGCAAACTCTGAACCGTGAAACCGTCACCTTTGATGTTGTCTGTAGTTTTGGCAGTTCTGTAGAGGAGTCAATCGTGCAGGCTGATGGAAGCTTAGCCGATGGCTATGACGCCGTATTGAATAAGTATAATGGTGTTGGCAGCGAGATTGGCTGGGAGGATTATCTTGCCGGTTTGTCCAATCTAGCTGATATGATTCCGCAGACCGGGGATAATGGCAGGCAGCTCTATGCGAGTGCGCTGGTAATCAAGGCGATGGAAGACAAGGAGCACGCCGGAGCGCTCATCGCTTCCTTATCCATCCCGTGGGGGGAAACTGCAAGCGCAGAGACAAACGCCACCGGTTACCGGGCCGTCTGGCCCAGGGATTTCTATCAGGTTGCCATGGCCTTTTTAGCTCTGGGCGATACTCAGACGCCGTTGGTTGCGTTTGAATATCTTGACCAGGTACAGGTCACCTCAAGTACCCCGGACAACCTTGGGGCGACGGGCTGGTTTTTACAAAAAACTCATGTTGACGGCACGCTTGAATGGTATCGGGTGCAATTGGATCAAACGGCCATGCCTATCATGCTCGGTTGGAAATTGTGGCAAGCTGGCATTTTGGACAATGCAGAGATATCCTCCTGGTATAGCAGGATGCTAAAACCCGCAGCCGAATTTCTGGCCAATGGGGGCGACGTGAATTTAGACTACAATGTTGAAACAGTCATTCCTCCAAAAACCCAGCAGGAACGCTGGGAAGAACAATCCGGCTATTCTCCTTCCTCGACAGCAGCCCTTATTACGGGTTTAATTACGGCGGCTGACATAGCAGACAAGGCCGCGAGTGATCCCGCTGCGGGAGCCTGGTATAGAGCTAAAGCGGATTCATTTGCCGCGAATATTGAAAATTTCATGTTCACCACCACGGGAACGTTCGATAGCGACAAAAATAATGGTCGCTATTTCTTGAGAATAACTCAAAATCAGAATCCGGATGATGGAATGCTTCTTGAAAGTCGCAATGGCCGCCCGGCCATCAATGAAAAAAATGTACTGGATGCCGGTTTTCTCGAACTGGTACGCTACGGCGTTCGACGACCCGACGATGAATATATTCTGGATTCGCTGGCGGAACTGGACGATACCTCTCTCCCTGACAATCTCCGGGTAAAGTACGAATTCACCTTCCCAGGAGATAGGAATACTTACCCCGGCTGGCGACGCTATGGCAACGATGGTTATGGCGAAAGAACGGGCGACGGGTCAAATTATATAGGTGGCGCATCCGACCAAAGAGGCCGGGTATGGTCCTTCTTTACCGGCGAGCGTGGTCACTATGAGCTTGAGCGGATGAAAGCGAGTCAGGAGGGAACCCTAAGCGATGCCCAGGTGCGTACGCTGCGAAACACCTACGTTCGTGCAATGGAGCATTTCGCCAATGAAGGGATGATGCTGTCTGAACAGATCTGGGATGGGGTTGGGAGTAATGCTGCGCACAACTTTGCCACGGGCGAAGGAACCAATTCCGCCACACCTTTGGCCTGGACTCATGCCGAATATATAAAATTGGTTAAATCATTGACCGACAAGAATACCTGGGATTCGTATAGCATCGTCCGGGAGAGATACACGAGTCAATAAAATCATTTTGGGTAAATTTACAGCGGTTCAAAATACGATGAATAACAAGAGGATACCATTATGATCGATCTTTTTATCGTGTTGGCTTTTGTCATTTATGCCATAACATCCGGTCTCAGAGCACGCAAAAAAGCATCGGAAAATTTACAGGAATACTTTCTGGCCGGAAAAACCCTAACCGGCTGGCGCGCAGGTTTTAGTATGGCCGCAACCCAATTTGCCGCTGACACGCCTCTTTTGGTAATGGGACTCATTGCTACGGGCGGTATCTTTCTGGTTTGGCGGCTCTGGATTTACGGCATCGCTTTTTTAATGATGGGATTCATTTTTTCTGCTACCTGGCGTCGAGCCGGCGTACTGACCGACGCTGAGTTGACAGAAGTTCGTTATAGTGGAAAAGGCGTCTTGCCCTTGCGTGTGCTCAAAGCCATTTATTACGGCACCGTGATCAACTGTGTGGTTATGGCGATGGTCTTGGTTGCGGCGGTTCGCATTGCCGAGGTCTTTTTGCCGTGGCATGAATGGCTGCCGGACCTTTTGTTCAATCCGATCTTAAACTTTACGCAATGGATTGGGGTTTCACTCGGCGGCGCTACCGGTCTTGATCCTGGAATCGCAACCGCAAATAACCTGATTAGCATCATGGTCATCTTGAGTTTCACAGCCCTTTATTCCACAACGGGCGGCCTCAGAAGTGTTGTGGCGACAGACGTGGTGCAATTCAGTCTGGCTATGATTGGAACCCTGGTTTATGCAGTTATCGTCATTACTAAAGTCGGCGGCTTTGGCAATTTGACCAGCAAAGTGATCGAACTTTATGGAACCGAAATGGGGAGCAAAATGCTTTCCTTCACCCCGACGGGTGGCGAGGCGCTCATGCCGTTTTTGATCATAATCGGGCTGCAGTGGTTTTTTCAAATGAATAGCGACGGCACCGGCTATCTCGCCCAAAGGTCTATGGCTTGCAAAACCGATCGCGATGCACGCATCGCTGGCGTTATTTTTGCGTGGGTGCAAATATTCGCACGCAGTCTCTTGTGGCTGGCTATTGGCGTCGGTTTGTTGGTGATTTATCCGTTCGCCATAGAGAGCATGGCCGGGGACCAGTTTGCTGCTTCACGTGAAATCACATTTGTCAACGGCATTCAGGATTTGCTCCCCATCGGCATTCGCGGATTGATGCTGACCGCCTTGCTTGCCGCTCTGGCTTCCACCATCGATACCCACCTGAATTGGGGAGCGAGCTATTGGAGCAACGATATTTATAAACGCTTGATTTGCGAGGAATGGCTAAAGCGGGACGCCAGGAACAGTGAATTGGTTATCGTTGCGCGGCTTTCCAATATTCTAATTTTAATAATCGCATTAATCATCATGGTCAATTTAGGATCTATACAAAAGGCCTGGTTTCTTACCTTGCTTTTTGGTGCAGGTATGGGATCCGTACTGGTCTTACGGTGGCTTTGGGAGCGGATCAATTTATTCTCAGAATTGGGTGCCATGGCAGCGTCTCTGGTCGTAGCGCCAATCCTGCTGGTTGTAACCGATGTAGAATGGATTCGCCTGGGCACTATGGCGGTTGTGACCACCCTGATTGCTATCGGAATTACGTATTTTACGCCGGTTACGGACACAAATATTCTCAAAGAATTTTATCGGAAAGTGCAGCCTATGGGGTTCTGGCGAAAAACGGCCATTCTTGCTGGCGATGACCCCAACAGGTCGATTCGAGAATTCGCAAAAGGATTGAAAACAACCGCACTCACGTCATTTTCACTTTTCTTTCTTTTAGTTGGAATTGGCAAGCTTCTCTTTGCTGTGCCGGGCACTTCTTCTTTTTGGAGTTGGCTTTATACATTTGTTGGTTTGGCCCTGATACCTCTTTGGTGGAAAAGTGCAATCGGTTCAAGAGAATAGCGCTGGCAGTAGAACATTCCAGTCATGAAAAAACCATAGATGAGTACAATTTGCCAAAATATTCTTTCTTAGCAGATGAGTGGCTTTCTATTTTTCTTGGTCAGGGTAGGGGAATAAGGTATGGGTAAAAACTGTTGTTTTCGATATTTCACACCTGTTAGCCGGCATTATTCATAAAATTTTACCACCGAGGCACTAAGCCTGTCCTGAGCGTGCCGAAGGGACACCGAGAATAAAAGATTTATAACGCGAGTGTGTTCAAAACAAAGTTTTTGAAATCGAAATTGATTACGCTGACAAATGTTCAATATCTCCAATAAATCAAACCTCTGCCTTTGTGTCTCTGTGGTTCATGAATTATTCAAGTTAGTTGTTGTTAATTGAATACCTCAGGGGTCTAAAGAATGTTAAAAAGTCTTAGATTAACCGTCATCTGGTTGATTTGCCAAATTTATTTTGACTGTGGGGAGCTTATGACAAGACAAAAATAATAATGGAAACGTTGCTCTCAACATTGCAGGTCTGCATTTACAAAACCAGTATTTAAGCTGGACTATATAGTTTGAGAAATAGGATTGACAAAGGGAGTTAAGTAATGAGTCGGAAAGGTACAATTGCAATTCTAACCGGGGGCGGTGATGTTCCGGGACTTAACCCGGCAATCCGCGCTGTCACCCTGCGCGCTATCCGAGAAGGATATCGGGTGCTTGGCATAAGACGCGGTTGGGCAGGTCTGGTTGACTTCGTGCCAGACAAAGAAGTTGACAACAACGAGCATGTTCAGATTCTGACTGAAGAAATCGTCGATCGGGCAGGACGTACGGGAGGAACATTCCTGCACACGTCACGGACCCGACCGAGTCATTTACCTAAAAGCATTGTGCCGCCGCACCTCAAGGACAAATACACTGCAGAAATCAACGATGTTACCCCGGAGGTTTTGAAAAATATCGAGTTTCTTAACATTGACTACTTGATTCCCATTGGCGGTGACGATACCCTGAGTTATGGCCAGCGGCTTCATAAAGAAGGTGTTAAAGTGGTCGCTATTCCTAAAACGATGGATAATGACGTTCCCGGAACGGACTACTGTATCGGGTTCAGTACCTGTGTCACCAGGACGATTGAGCTGACTCACAAGCTTCGTACGACAGCGGGCTCTCATGAGCGTTTTCTCGTCATCGAGGTTTTTGGCCGTTATGCTGGTTACTCTGCGATGTTACCGACGATGGCGGGCGCTGCTGACCGCTGCGTAATTCCGGAACACCCCTTTGATATTGAGCAATTGGCCGAACTGCTGGTTCATGATCGAAAGCTGCACCCGAGTCACTACGCAGTCGTTCTGATTTCTGAAGGAGCGACACTGATGGGTGAACAGGATCTGTCTTTTGAAGGCAAGGAAAAAGATCAGTACGGCCATCGTAAGCTTGGAGGAATCGGTGATAAAGTATCGGCGCGGCTCAAGCAACTTTCAACTAAGTTCAACCAGGGTAAGCGAATTAATATCGTAAACCAGCGTCTTGGTTATTTGGTTCGTTGCGGCGACCCGGATGCACTCGATTCAATTGTACCAATGGCTTATGGAAACCTCGCACTCGATTTGGTCATTGCCAATACCTGCGGCCGTCTTATCAGCCTGCGCAACGGCTGTTATGACAATGTTCCAATCGATATTGTCGTTGGTCCGAAAAAGGTTGTGGATGTGGAAAAGTATTATAATATTGATCGCTTACGGCCCAAGTATGAGACCTTTATGCGCCAGCCACTATTCATTATGACAAGCGATATTTGAGTTCTAACATAGCCTGCCGTACCCTGGCAAAGTGTGTTAGCACTAAACACGATAATAGCCGACGGAAATGGCGCCGCGTTCTTTGAATCGCTAAATTTCAACCTGACCTTGATCAACCTGAATTCCCCCTTAGCGTAATATCACTGAGAAGCGTCTAAATATCTCGGCATTAGCGGGAGACACTTAGACGAAATCAAATGCAAGGAATTAGATGCGGCCAGGAAGAAATTGGTGAGGTACATCAATCAGGGCAAGCCAGTGCTTTTCCCCATAGAGGAATTACGGCGGTTTAATCAGCAGTTAAAGCGCGAACAGTGGCAAGAAAATAGTTGATTTTTAGCTATTATTTTTTACCTTACCAGCAGGGCAATTAAAGCAAAAAAACTTAAAGGAGATAAAACAGCGTACGAGAGGAAAAGTTAGAAAATCTAAAATGATTATTAATAGATGTTTAGGGGCCCTTAGCTCAGTCGGTTAGAGCAGCGGACTCATAATCCTCCTTCCATCTCACCTAAGTATAATAAAAACAATACCAATTAAGTAATTAACACTAAATTTCGTGTTCACTTGATTTTACATGAGTTAACAGGGAATTACATGCGGTCAGATGACAACCAGTGGCCCCATCGTGGCCCCAAAAAACGTTAGAATTATTTACTGATACATTGGAATATCCGTTGTATCTTCGTTCAATGTTCAGTCCCACTTGTGAGAAAGAGGCATGTTACACATAAACAGAGCGTTGGCCCTCCGGAGCCAGAAGTTGGGGGTTCGAATCCCTCCTGGCCTACTAATCTAAGAGGGCACACTTGACTGGGGGGAAAGACCCAGACCACTGATCCCGTCGTTACCTATGAGCCGTAAATTCCTGAAGTTAGGAGAGGTTACGGCTATTTTTTTGCCCAGACGAGAACCGGCCCAAAGGGTACTGAAGGGTATCAAATGGTACCAAGAATGGCACTAAAATGGCACTCGAATTTTCTTCTCCAAAAAGCTTGATATCGAAATTCCCTCTTTTGGGACTGGAGCAACGGACTTCTAATCCGTAGGTCGTGGGTTCAAATCCCTCCGGGCGTACTAAATTAAAAACAATAACTTAAGCTCACTTTTAAAGTGGGCTTTTTTTGTTGAAAATAGCCGAACGTTACCAAAACGTTACCAAAAAAACTGATTTATTGCTGAAGATGGAGGCTGTATACCTATTCTGATGTCCAGGATGAGCGTTGGCCTCCGGAGCCAAGGGTTGGGGGTTCGAGTCCCTCCTGGCGTACTAGGATAAGTTCTTTAGAAACAATATGAAGGAGTTGGGAAAACATCCGATCTGATTAACCCGAAATAACGCAAAATAGGGCAGTTTATGG
>SMVB01144272.1_pt1 | contig 13106 bp, 15 predicted proteins | sample 2456461 | NCBI WGS metagenome assembly SMVB01 (sample SAMN11095934, study PRJNA526329) | marine sediment metagenome | biome: Marine sediment; feature: Surficial sediment; material: Deep marine sediment; isolation source: Hadal surficial sediment | place: Pacific Ocean | collected 2014-05 | depth...
AGGCCAGGCATCACATGATCAGAAGCCTGGAAATTGAGCCTTCCGTTGGTGGTTACGATTCACTCGGCCAGTTGCTGGAACGGAGGGGGGAACTGGAAATTTCCATGGCCTGTTTCCGTAATGCTCTCAGAATGAGCCAGGGTAAAGACCCTTTACCATTGCCGGGTGAGCATGTAAAACTGGCATCGCCAATTGAATTGTGAGCACAGAAATTTCGTCATGCGGGATCGGCCCATTGTCTGTTAACACTCCAGCTACTGAAAGCGTGCACAATTCAATCCATAACCGTTAATTGCGTGCTTGGTCTGGTCTTGCAAGCGTGGCTGGAAATCATTGAAACCGCATCCTGATTAATGCGGGCGGGCCAGCACCCGCACCGGCACGTCCAGTCCGAACTCGAATGAATCATAAAACAGGCGCCGTTCTTCAACGCCGTGTTTGAAAAAAGCATGTTTGGCCACGTCGATCATCGCCGGCGGTCCGCTCATGTATACATCAAAGCCGGCCAGGTCAGGAAAGTCATCGATTACGGCCTCATGCACAAAACCGGTGAACTGATTGCCCGGGGGCTGCGATTCGGGTTCTGATACGGCCCTGCGGTAATGGATGTGCTTGTGTTCAAGAGCCCATCGAGAGGGCAAATCATCCAGATACAAATCGCCCTTTATGCGGGCGCCCCAGTAAAGATGGATTTCCCGGCGGTCGCCCTGTTCGAGCAGGTTTTCGATCATGGATTTCAATGGCGCGAATCCGGTGCCACCACCCATCATGATCATGGGGCGTTCTGTGCGGTCGTTGCGAACGAAGAAATTACCCAGGGGGCCTTCGAAGCGAAGGATATCCCTTTCTTTTAGCTCGTCGAAAACATAGCCGGTGAAATCACCACCATCCACATGGCGGATATGAAGTTCAATTTCGTCTTCCAGCGAAGGGCAACTGGCGATGGAAAAAGCCCGGCGTTTACCACCGGCGAGCAGAACATCGACGTATTGCCCTGCCAGGAATTGTAATCGCTGTGCCTTGGGAATCTTCAGCCGCAGGCGGGCCACGTTATCGGTCAGGATGGTTTTCTCGATGACCCTGGCTGGAAGCATCCTGATCTGAATGTCGCGCACAGCCTCGATTTCCCGGACCTTGATCACCAGATCTTCCAATGGCTCTGCCTGGCACATCAGTGCAAAGCCATCTGCTATTTCCTTGCGTTCCAGTGCAAAGGGCGGGTGGAAGGGATAATGTACTTCGCCGCTCAGGACAAGGCCTTTACAGCTGCCACAGGTACCGTTCTTGCAGGAGTAGGGAAGCATCACGCCCTGTCGCAGGGCAGCGGTCAGGACAGATTCTCCTTCATTCACGATGAAGGTTTTCTTGCTTGCATCGATTGTGATTTCGAATTGCTTCATATACATCTCCAAAAAGGCCGCCTATTGTCGCCGATTCGCGCGGAAAACTAAAACATCTCTGGCCTGCATATAGCAATACCGCATTTTTACCTGCTGTGATAGGCTTGCGCGTTCCCCTGGCTGGTGCTTTGAAAGGATGACAAAGTACTGGCAGTAATTGAACTACGGAACCCGAGGGATGGGAAGACTCAGATTACTTTACCGTGTGCCCTGGATGCTGCTCCATTTGCTGATTGGCCTGCCACCTACCTTGCTCAGCATCACTACACCGGCCCGGGTCATCCGCATCGGCAAAAAGTCGCTGGATGACATCATGTTGAACTGGTGGTCGGGCACGACTTGCAAAATATTTGGCCTGAAACGAAGCATCAAGGGCAGGTTTCAGCCAGGCGCTCAACTGGTCGTGGCCAATCACATCTCCTGGCTGGATATCCAGCTCTTGCACAGCCTGTCACCGATGGGTTTCGTAGCCAAGGCGGAGATACAAAATTGGAAACTGGCGGGTAAAGTGGCGGCCATCGGGGATACAGTATTCCATCGGCGGGGTAGCCATGATTCTGCCAGTGGAGTTTCATCAGTGATGGTGCAACGCCTGGAGCAGGGCAGAAAAGTTGCCATTTTTCCCGAGGGCGGTATTCTTCCCGGAGCGGGTGTCAAACGCTTCCACGCACGCATGTTTGCCGCCGCTATCGACGCGGATGTACCGGTTCAGCCGGTCATGATCCGGTACATGCGAGATGGAAAGCACTACACGGGCATGACGTTTATACGTGGCGAGGGTTTTGTGGCCAACATATTTCGCCTGCTCGGGCAACGCAGGTGCATCGCAGAAGTGGTCATTTTGCCGTTCATTTACCCGGCCGGAAAGCGGCGGCGCGAATTGGCAAAGGAATCAGAATCTGTTGTCACGGCAGCGTTCAAACGCGGAAACAGCAGCTATCCCGTGAATTCCGCGCATGGATAGTCTATTCAAAAATTTCAAACCACCCCTTGGCATGCGCAACCGGCATGTTCAGTCCCTGTTGAACAGCAGTAGTTTACGCCGCCGTCGCCTGTTGCGCTTATCCAAGGCACTGCAGAGCCACGCTGAAATATTTACTCTCGACGGTGGTTCCGGGATCAGGTTGCAGGGCCTGTATTCAAAGCAGCCGGAAAACAGCCGGGGCCTCGCCGTGTTACTGCATGGCTGGGAAGGCAGCGTTAATTCAAATTACATAGTGGCCAATGGCGTGCGCCTCTTCGACGCAGGTTTCGATGTGTTCCGGCTGAACTTCCGGGACCACGGCGACACCCATCATCTGAACTCCGGTATTTTCCACTCCTGCCGCCTGGATGAAGTGATTAATGCCCTCAGGAATTTGCAGAATCGCCTGGAGGCCGGGCCCTGGTTCCTGGCCGGCTATTCGCTGGGCGGCAATTTCTCGTTGAGGGTAGCCCTGAATGCGGAGCGGGCCGGGCTCAAACTGGCTCAGGTTGTTGCCGTGTGCCCGGTGATCAATCCGGCCAATGCCATGCTGGCGATGGAGCAGGGGCTGCGGTTCTACGAGGGATATTTTGAACGCAAGTGGTCCCGCTCCCTGCGCATCAAGCAGGCTTGTTTCCACGACCTGTACGGTGATGAGTTGTGGCATGAAATCAAAGGTGTGCGGGAACGGACACATTACCTGGCCACAAAACATGCCGGCTTCGACAGTGCCGACAGTTATTTCGAAGGCTATTCCCTGGCTGATCAGCGTCTCGCGCCCTTGCGGGTGCCCTCAACCGTGCTGACTTCGGTTGACGACCCCGTTGTTCCCGTCAGTGATTTTGAAGACTTGCCTGACAACCCGGAGCTGGACCTGATTATTTCCCCTTATGGTGGCCATTGCGGGTTTCTGAAAAACTGGAAACTGGAGAGCCTGTCGGAGGACCTGATCCTCCAGCGTTTCCTTGACGCGGCAAAGCTAGCCGAAAATTGAAACAAGCCGTGGCTTGGAGCGGGTGAACGGAATTGAACCGTCATCTCCAGCTTGGGAAGCTGGGGTAATGCCATTATACGACACCCGCTAAACAGGGTTATTGCTGTGTTTCAGGAATTAATAACTCTCAAGCGCTATTCACTCCTACACCTGGTCCTACAAAATCTCGAATCACTCAGCCTATGTTTGTTCTGACTAGTGTCCTTACAGATTTAAATGATTTCCGAAGAGCTTTTGTGTCAGCTTTTCCATCTTTACGGATTATATCCTGAAGCGTTTTTATTAAAAATGAAAGGCTTTTAAGAAGCTTTGCAGCTCCGATTACCTTTGTTACTCCGATCAGGGCAGTCAATATACCAGTCATGACTGCTAGGCTTTTTTGCAAGAGAACAAGCTGAAAGCCAGTATGAGCCGTCGCGGGAACGGTCACAATAATGCTGTTGCAGAAAGCTTCTTTCAATTGCTCAAGCGTGAACGAATTGAGCGACATATCTATTCGACCCGTGATAACGCACGCGGTGATGTCGTCGATTATATCGAGATGTTTTACAACAGCAGGAGGCGGCATGGTTTTAATGAAATGCTTTCGCCTGTAGAGTATGAAAAACGATTTACAGAACGGCTGGTTGGTGTCTGGAGTGGTGGTAGCGATTTGGAGAGCTCATCAGCGTTTTACGCTGGAGACCGATGTCCAGGTCTATTTTCGTAATCCCCCACGTAGCGATCGCCATTGGCAAAGTAATAGGTGCCGGTTCCGTACTTGCAATTTCCTTTTACACAGCCGGTTTGATCGGCGTGGACAGGCAGTACGGGAATCAAAAACAGGAAAGAACATGAAACGTGATCATCGCATTAAGTGGGCCGGCGGCCTGAGTTTTGTAGGTACTGCCGGCAGCGGCCACAGTGTGGTCATGGATAGCGACAAGCAGATCGGTATGTCGCCGATGGAAATGCTGGCAGACGTCCGTACCAGCTATGAAAACATCGAGGCTTAGCTGCCCTGATAAGCATAGTCAGGCAGGCGCCCAGCACAATGATGAAAAGGGATAAGTATCTGCTGGTAAAAGGTGCAGCCGGTCTCGGCAACCGCATCTTGTTTCTGCTTTCAGCTTTGCTTTACGCTCGCCTGTGCAACCGCATTGTTATTGTCGACTGGTGTGACTCGAACTACTCGGATGATGGTAGCAACACATTTTCGCGTTTGTTTTGCAGTGCGTCTTGTCACCCCCTATCCGAGCTTCCCGGGTCTGATTGTATGCGGCCGGACATCTGGCGTGGAAACCTGGATAATTCAGTTCATGACATGTTGCTGTGCCACCAAACTGAAAAAATGCCGCCGTTTCACTGCCTGCACTTATTGACCGTGGATATGCGCAGCCTGGATTATGAGGAAGACATTCTGGTCGCCTGTGGGTTTTTCGAACGAATCAGAGACTTTCGCAAACACCTGCGGGGCACAGCCGATAAACTGCGCGCGATGCCAACCCAGAAAATTCTGAGATTGTTGATTCGGGAGCATCTGTCTCTTCATCCCTCTATCCAGAACCAACTGGATGAATTCAGGAGCAGCAAGTTCAAGCAGGAAATGGTCGGAGTCCATGTCCGTTATACCGACAAACGTGCCAACTTGTCGGTAACCCATCGAGCCCTCAAACGCCTTTTGCGGCGAAACCCCGAGCTGACAGTGTTTCTGTCCACCGACAATGCAAGCGTACAGCAGCAATTTGAGTCCTTGTACGCCAATGTCATCACGACCCCAAAGTGGTTCCCCACCAATGAAGCCAATATGCACAATAATACCGATTGCCCGGATCGGGTTTAAAATGCGATCGAAGCACTGCTCGATGTCTATCTGCTGGCCAGTTGCAAACACCTGATCGTTGACCAGCGCTCATCTTTTTCTTATGTTGCCAGGAATATTTGGGGTCAGAGTCAAGTGCCAGAGTTGGCCAATATGTGCAAGTGCAAATCGGGGCTCAATGAATGAAGCACCTAAGACCTATGATCTGACTTTCTTAGTTTACTCTGGCACTTGACTCTGACCCCATCTTTGCAAATCTTGCGCTGCTTGACCCTCCAAGGCCCGTATCTCATGGTTTACAGACTGATTTCGGAAACAAGGATGCACTGCTGCTGCAGCGGTGCAGGTCAGTCCCGCTGGTCTGCGCGGCGCTGTTCGTGACAGGGCATTTGTAGGCTGATGAAGGCGTGCTGATAAGGGCTGAAAAGAGAGTCTGATATTTCAGTATAATGAATAATAATTATTTTATTAACAATGAGATATGCTTTATAAGCATGCTCTGGCCAAGGAATTGGAAATGTCGCAGAGCCACGTACGCAAACAGATACACAAGCTGCATAAATCGATTTTTACCTACATGGGCATCTTTATGCTGATCTGGGTACTCAGCGGAATCATAATTTCGATACCCATGGGCCGGATAAATGCGTCTGGCAGCCAGGATGACAAGCTCGATATCTACCTGGATGCCACCATCTCACCGGCGGTGGCTTTTGTAAAGGTGCAGGCTGACATTAGGCCGGGTGAAAAGATCAGCGCTCTAAACATCAAAAGAATTCAGAATCAGCTCTACTATGTGTTCGAATTCACAGCAGGCCCACCGCGTATTGTCGCTGTAAGCAACGGCGAATATTTCAAGGTCACGCCCAGGATCGCCGAGTCGATTGTCCGTGAGCGCTACAACATCGATGCGCGGTTGCTGGCAAATACAATCCTGGATAAACACAACATGGGTTACCCCTGGGGGCCGCTGCCCGTTTCACTTCTGCAGTTTGACGGCGATCACGCTGGTGCTGATTTTTATGTCAATCATCAAACCGGAGATATCAATGTGGGCACTTTGCTGACGCGGGCAAAGAAGGCCGCAGGGGTAATTCACGGTCTGGAGTTGATGCACCTCGTCACGGACTTGAAATTGATTCGCCCGGCAATGTTGATCCTGATGGGCTTGATCATGCTGGTAGGAGTCACAGCAGGCCTGTACCTGACGCTGCCCCAAGGTGGAGACAGTCGAAAAGACACAGACAGCGGGAAATTGAGTCGCTGATCCAGACAGCACGATTTATTGGACATGAGCACAAACTATACCGAGCTTGAGGAAGGTTTACCTTTCCCTGAAGATTTCAGATGCCGCATTACAAGCGGAGAAGTTTTTGTATTACGCGGTTTTCTGCAGCATCTGCGGCTGTTGGATGAAATGCAGGCGCTGAGTATCGAGGCCATTCGCCGCATTGTCGGCAATGAAGTAGCAGAGAAGGTCCAAGGCGATGGCATTGAGCACATTCACCGCTACATGGATATTGCCCGGATCGCCAAAGTCACAAATGCAATTTATGATCTGGCCAGGGGAAAAACCAAATCCTGGGTATCAAAATTTGCGCCTGCCATACTGAATACTGAAGCAAGCTACTATTTTGAGAGCTCCCCCAGCATTCGTTTTATCACTCCCTACGATTACATGATTGAAGGATTAAAGGCCCTGGAGGACTTTACCAGTCAACACGGCGGTGGAAAAATAACACCTCACCCACCACACAGGGATAGCTGGGTAGACTGCCCAAACAATGTAATCAATGTGTGGATAGCCATAGGCCCCGTTTCCAACGATAACGGACTGGCCATATATCAGGACGCCTTCAAGCGTGATTTGGATCACGTTTCCGCGGGTTATTCCGCTTCGGTTGCCTATCACGAAAATCCGGGGGAACCCACCTACTTTGACCTTGAGGCAGGCGATGCTCTTGTATTCAGCGGAGAACATGTCCATTCCACGGTGCTCAATCACACACAAACCACCCGCCACGTGATCAGCTTTCGCATATTGGACAAAAAGCCCCGATACCATAATCGACACTATCATCATTATTTGCATTCTGCCCTGGCGGGAGGGCCTCTGGATGTGTTTGCTGAAATACCTGCCAATTTGTCCTGGCGCTGGCTGACCACGCGACTGGAGTGGGTTGCGGAAAGACTCAAACTTCGTGAGGCCCCATCGATGCCTGAAAACTGGAAAATGCAGGGCATAACCGGTGATGGTCAGCGTTCTTTCAAACTGTCGACGCTGCCGGTTGGGTCACTGAAGCCGGTCACTGATAAACTCTGCGTGGCGCGCATCGGGGAAAATAAGGTCATCGCTTTTAATCGGCGCTGTCCTCATGATGGGGGTGATTTCGCAGTCGGTACGATCCACGACGGAAAAGTGGTCTGCCCCTGGCACAGCCTGCCGTTTGATGCCAATACGGGAGAAAGTCCTTGCCGGTCACTGAAGAAATTGCACTTCTACGAAACCCGGATTGAAGACGATACCGTGACTATTTTTTTCGATTTGGAAAAACGCGAAACGGTGCCCGGATAAATTGGGAAATCAGCATTGGAACCACTCGAAGGCAAACCGGCTGTTCCCATCTGATTGACGGCTTGCAGGCTATTTAGCGGTCGATGCTCGCTGCGGAGCATAGGTCATTCAAACACTATATGGCCTGAAATCCTCGGGATACGGCACAGATCATCCGACCCATTTATGGGGTGGGATACCGTCAATACTGACCTTTTTTGAAGATTCAACACTAAATTTCAGCCCACAGCTACAGTAACGCAAGTCAATTCCTGCGCTCCGGGCGAATAAATTCATACCGCTCCCAGGTCGGGAACAGCAGGTTAGTGGGGGCCTATTCCTTCAGTCAAACAAGCCAGCTTGCGGAGGCACCCGGCACTGTGGCAACAGGCCTGACCCGCACTAACTTTCGTAGTTTACTCTGGCACTTGACTCTGACCCCATCTTTTGTTAATTGCAGATCCCGGGCTGAATGCAGCCTTTTCTGGCACCGGTTTTTCCTCCCGTCGCTGCTTGTTTCTGCCAGTTGAAATGGATATGCTTGATTCAGCAGTCATATCGACGAGCAGGGAAAATTCAAATAAGCGCCGCTCTGCAGAGCAAGGAGAAATCAATATGAAATTGGCACAAACATGGGTATTAGGTCTCTTATTCTCAGTGATAACCCCGCAATTGGTGGCTGAACTCATCATTTACCCAAGCGAAGGACAGAGTTCTGATCAGCAGAAACAGGATGAAGGTGAATGTCACGTGTGGGCTATAGACAATACCGGGATAGACCCGGCCGCATTGGCTTCTGAAACGGCTCAACAGCAAAGCGAAATTGCACAGCAGGCAGCCGAACCAACTGCCGCGCCTGAAAGAAAACGCGGCGGGGCTCTCAAAGGCGCCGCCGCAGGGGCTGTGATTGGGGAAATTGTCGATGATGATGCAGGCAAGGGAGCAGCATACGGAGCAGCTGGGGGTGTGGTCGTTCAGAGAAGACGAAACCGAAAAGCACAGCAACAGGCCGCGCAGCAACAACAGGCCGCTCAACAACAATCCGCACAGCAGCAGCAGGCGTTGACAGAGAATCAACAGAGCCAGATGGATACGTACTATCGTGCTTACGGCGCCTGCCTGAGCGGGAGAGGCTATACCGTTAATTGAAACGACTTTTTGGCCGATTTCGGTACGAAACAACCTTGCGATTGATTCACACGAACTGACGTTCAAAATGCACTCGCTGCTCAAAAACAATTGATGAATCAAAGCATTACCGGCCTGGATTATGGCATCATTGCGTCTATCTGGTGATGCTGCTGGGGGTCGGGTATTACGTTTATCGGCGCGCCCCGAGTTTTGAACAGTACCTTCTCGCCGGGCGCATGATGACGACCCCGATCCTGATCTGCACACTGGCCTCGACTTATTACGGCCTTGATATCCTGTTCGGGTCTTCCGAGATCGCATTCAACGACGGTATTGTCGCCTATATTGGCTATGCGCTGATGATGCTGGGTATCTATTTATTCGCGGCCATATCACTCAGTAAACGTCCGCCGCAGGCAAACTTCACATCCTTGCCCGAAATTCTGGAGCGCAGCTACGGAAGGTCAACCGCTGTTTTTGGCGCCATCGGGTCCTTGCTTTATGCATTGCCGTCGACCAGCCTGTTTGCTCTTGGCCGCATCAGTGAAGTGGTATTTGGAGTGGATGCCCGTGTAGGGGCGCTGGCACTGGGCGGAATCGCTCTGAGTTACACCTTGATGGGTGGCCTGATGGCTGTTACCCATGCGCTACCCATTGGGTTGACGGGGCTGTTCCTTGCCGGTGTGCTGGCCATGGCGATGTCAACGATGGACTCGTACACACTTGTGGCCGGCGCCAATTTGTCCTATGACCTGTATCGGCCGCTCATGAAGCCGAATGCGACTGACCGGGAAATGGTTCGGGCAACCAAGATTGGCGTCATCATCTCCTGGATTCTTGGCTACGCAATTGCATTTGCGTTTGATCGAATCATGGCTTTGCTGGTGTTCGTGGTCACCATCCTGACATCGACCGTGCTGGTGCCCATAATGATCAGCATGTTTTACAAAGGCCGTAAAACCTCCATGGCCGGTCTTTCGAGTTGTGCGGGCGGGCTGATCAGTGTCCTGGTTTTCTACTTCGGGCTCGCACAAATCGGCGTGTATAACGAGGTTTACGGAACCTTCATCTGGTCGTTCACCTTTGCAAGCGAGAGTTTCAGTATCTGGCGGGAATACGCCCTGTTTTACTGCCTGCCAATCAGCCTTGTGGGATTCCTCGTCGGCAACCGGTTCGGCCCGACTTTCATCGATCCGGCACGTAAGCAGGGCACATCATGAACGGCTGGGATTTATTCACCTGGATCAATGCCGTGGTGCTGATTGTCAGCAGCGTGGTAATTTTTCTGTTCTTCCTGCGCGATTCGCGCGAGTTGCTGCAGGGAGAACGCAAACATGATGATCCGGAATCATGATCAGGGGAGGACCTGACCGGAATGGGTCGCCGTATACGAGACTGTGCTTAGCGAGACATAGCTTACAGACTATTCCGGAGACATGACTCAGAAATTACGGGGTCAGAGTAAAGTGGCTTTCACCGCTACGAGCATAGTGCTTCTACATGGGCATGGGACGCGCTGGCCAATGCCTCCAGGTCGTAGCCGCCTTCCAACATTGAAACGACACGCCCACTGCATTCGCTTTGAGCATAGCTGCAGATTTCTCTCGTAATCCAGGCAAAGTCGTCGTCCTGCAATTCGAGTTGTGCCAGTGGATCCCGATGGTGCGCATCGAAACCGGCGGAAATGATGACCAATTCCGGTTGGAACTCATGCAGGGCGGGCAATCCCCGTCCTGACCAGGCGGCGCGGAAATCCCGGCTGCCACTACCCTCAGCCAGGGGCAGGTTAAAAATGTTGCCGCAGCCCCTTTCATTCTCTTGACCTGTTCCTGGAAACAAAGGCATCTGGTGACTGGAAACGTACAGCACATCAGGACTTCGCTCAAATATCGCCTGGGTTCCATTGCCGTGGTGCACATCAAAATCAAGAATTGCCACCCGTTTGATTGCGTGCGTGGCCTGTGCATGCCGGGCGGCGACAGCCACATGGTTGAGTAGGCAGAAACCCATTGCACGATTCACTTCTGCATGGTGGCCCGGAGGGCGGATGACGCAAAAGGCATTGCGGGATTTACCTGCGAAGATCTGGTCGACAGCAAAACAGGCTGCCCCGCTTCCCCGCAACGCTGCATTGATTGAACCGCTGGACAGGAAGGTGTCCGGATCCAACGCAATCTTGTCTCCCTTGGATTTGTTTGCTTCGGGTTCGAATTCGATCAGCCGTTGCCAGTAATCCGCATCGTGCACCCGGCCGATCTGTTCCAGGCTGGCCTTCGGCGCCGGCAGCAGTTCCGTACCTGGTACGTTTTGTACAGCACTCAGCACAGCGCTGACCCGGCTGGGAGCTTCGGGATGCCGGACTCCCGGATCGTGTCTCAGGCAATCGTCATGATGTAAGACAAGGGTTTTCATTTCAGGCGAGCGCAGAATAATTCATGGTCATTGTCTCCACCCAGGGAAATCCCGGAATATAATAAGAGCTGCCCTAAGTATAAGGTGGGTAATCAGGATTTGAACAGCGGAAGCGACATGGATTCCTTTATCTCCTCCATCACCATGTAACTGCGTGAATCGCTGACGCCCGGCAAAGCCAGGATTTTTTCTCCCAACAGGGTGCGGTATTCATGCATGTCCTTGACCCGGGCCTTGAGCAGGTAATCGAAGTTTCCGGATACCAGGTGGCACTCCAGCAATTCCGGCAGTTGCTTGGCCTGGCGCCGGAATTCCCGGAAGGCTCCGGGTGAGTTGCGTATCAGATTGATTTCCACGAAGACCAGCAGGCCGGCATCAACCAGTTCCGGATTAAGCTGCGCCGTATAACCTTTAATGTAGCCATCCCGCTCCAGACGTCGCACCCGTTCCAGGCAGGGTGTCGTCGTCAGGTTCACTTTTTTTGCCAGTGCGACGTTGGAAAGACGGCCATCGGACTGAAGGCTTTCCAGGATGTGCCGGTCAGTTCGGTCCAGTGGTTTTACGTGTTTGGAGTTATTACTCATGGAAAATCCTGATTACCAAAGAAATAATAGGTGAAACAGCTATTTTAGCAAGTTATAAGGGATAAATAACCAGGGAAAACCATCTAGAATTAGAAGAATTACCACGTATTGGAGTGTCAGGCATGAAAATCGGTGTCCCCAGTGAAATTAAAAACCATGAATACCGTGTCGGTCTTGTTCCTGCGTCGGTACGAGAATTGGCCCAACGCGGACACGAGGTGTTTGTGCAGTCCGAAGCTGGCCACGGTATCGGAGTGGATGACAGCGAGTACGAAGCTGCCGGAGCGAAGATATTGCCGGGTGCAGAAGAGGTTTTTGAATCCGCCGAAATGATTGTCAAGGTCAAGGAACCCCAGGCAGTCGAGCGGGCCCTGCTTAAAGAACACCACATCCTGTTCACTTACCTTCATCTTGCGCCCGATGCGCCGCAAACTCAGGACCTGGTCGACAGCGGGGCATGCTGCATTGCTTATGAGACGGTTACCGACGATGCGGGTCAGTTACCCCTGCTGGCGCCCATGTCCGAAGTAGCGGGGCGGCTTTCAATCCAGGCTGGTGCCTGGTGCCTTGAAAAGGCCCATGGAGGCTCAGGTGTTTTGCTGGGTGGTGTGCCCGGAGTAGAGCCGGCCAAAGTCGTCATCATCGGTGGCGGAACAGTGGGCTTTAATGCCTGCCAGATGGCCGTGGGCATGGGTGCCAACTTAGTGGTGCTGGATCGAAGTGCACAGGTGATGCGCCATATCGATGCCATCTTCGCCAGCCGTGTTGAAACCGTCTTTTCAAACGCGGATGCCATCGAGCGACATATTCAAGACGCTGATCTCGTCATAGGCGGGGTGCTGATTCCCGGTGCTTCTGCTCCCAAACTGGTCACTCGTGAACACCTGGGGATGATGCGCAAGGGTTCTGTGCTGGTGGATGTGGCCATCGACCAGGGTGGGTGTTTTGAGACTTCAAAAGCGACCACGCACGAAGAGCCGACCTACATTGTTGATGACATTGTGCATTACTGTGTTGCCAACATGCCGGGCGCCGTGCCGCGCACCTCGACTTTTGCGCTGAACAACGCCACCCTGCCATTCACGCTGGCGCTGGCAGACAAAGGCGCAAAGCGAGCCATGCTTGACGATCCGCATTTACTGGCAGGTCTGAATGTTTATCGCGGCAAGGTCACGTATGAAGACGTTGCCCGGGATCTCGGCTATGATTATGTCCCTGCTCGCGAGGCACTGACTCTGCAATGAATGAGCAAACACTCCGGGAGCA
>SMVB01164071.1_pt1 | contig 13106 bp, 13 predicted proteins | sample 2456461 | NCBI WGS metagenome assembly SMVB01 (sample SAMN11095934, study PRJNA526329) | marine sediment metagenome | biome: Marine sediment; feature: Surficial sediment; material: Deep marine sediment; isolation source: Hadal surficial sediment | place: Pacific Ocean | collected 2014-05 | depth...
CGAGAACCACCTCGCCGGCTTGCAGATCTGCCAACGCGGTCGGGTTGCCACAGCCCAACGACGCGGCGATGGCCTCGGCCGGGAGTCCCGTCAGTTCTTCCGCCTGGTACAGGTCCCGGGTGATCGGATCGGACTGACACCCGCAATCATCTCCACAACAACTCGCTGTTCCACCAGACGCGGCCTGCTGGGCCGCCTGGGCATAGCGTTCCCGCACGACGGCGGTGATTGTCTCCTGCGATTCGATAGTCATACCAACACCCCTTTACATCAAGAAAAGTTGATGAATCATGGCAAAAAAACACCCGCTCACCCGCAACAACTCCCGTCAGCAACACAGAGATGGTCCTTGCCCGCCTGATTGGCGGTTCGCTCCGACAGGCCCTCCAGGTATGATGCCCCGCCGGCGACCCCCTCCACATCGATGGAGTAATACATCCACCGGCCCGACCGCCGAGCCCGGAGCAGGCCGGCCTCTAGCAGCGCCTTCAAGTGGAACGACAACCGAGATTGGGCCGCCCCCGTTGCCGCAGTCAGCTCGCAGACACAGCGCTCTCCGCTGGAGAGCAGGTCCAATATCTCGAGCCTGGTGGGATCGGAGAGCGCCTGATAGCGCCGTGCCATGGTAGCCATGTCGAGCCGGGTCGCTGCTGTCATGTGGAGCAATATATCAAGTTTCGTTGATGCGTCAACCCTCTGGTCTGGGCATGGCAAATTGCCGGACTTTCCGAAACCATTGCCGGGCAAAACGCCATGCAAAAGATGGAGTTCAGCCGACGTTCCAGCTTGTGTTACCCGGGGCACGGAAGTACTTTATGTTGTCTTATTGTATGGATCTACGGCCACTCGACGGTGGCCGGTTTCACACCTGACCACGAGGCCAAGTGAGTAGCCATACTACCCTGCAGCACGTCGCCTTCTTCGACAAGTGTCGCAACTTCACCAAGGCCAAGGAAGTCCAGGCCGCGGGTCTGTATCCGTATTTCAAGCCGATCTCCGAATCGGAAGACACGGTCGTCGTCATCGAAGGCAAGAAACGCATCATGCTCGGCTCCAACAACTACTTGGGGCTGACCCATCATCCCCAGGTGCTGGAGGCGGCCGAGCTTGCCCTCAAGCGTTACGGGTCGGGCTGCACCGGCAGCCGATTCCTCAACGGCACCCTCGACCTGCACCTTCAGCTGGAGCACGCCCTGGCCGAGTTCCTCGGCAAGGAAGATTGCATCGTCTTCTCGACCGGGTACGGCGCCAATCTGGGGTTGATATCCGGGATGGTTGGCCGCAGCGACAAGGTCTATCTCGACAAGCTCGATCACGCGTCGATCGTCGACGGCGCCAAGATGTCCTACGGGCGCACCGAGCGATTCGCCCATGGCGACATGGTCAGCCTCGAGCGCAAGATCCAGTCGGACCCCGACCGCGGATCGATGATCATCGTGGACGGCGTCTATTCGATGGAGGGCGACATCGCCGATGTGCCCTCCCTGGTGCAGATCGCGCAGCGGCACGGCGTGGCTCTGGCGTTGGACGATGCTCACTCGCTCGGTGTGCTTGGTCCCAACGGGGAGGGTACCGCCGCCCATTTCGATCTGGTAGACGAGGTCGACATCATCGTCGGCACCTTCTCCAAGTCGCTGGCGTCCATCGGTGGATTCGTGGTGGCGTCGGAAGAGATCATCCACTACCTGAAGCACCACAGCCGGCCGCTGATCTTCACCGCCTCGCTCCCGCCGGCCAACACGGCGGGGGTAGTGGCCGCACTCGAGGTTCTCCAGAACGAGCCTGAACGCCGCGACCTGTTGTGGGCCAACACCCGCCGGCTCCAGGAAGGCTTCCGGTCTATCGGCCTCGACATCGGCCCCACCGAAACACCCATCGTCCCGGTGCTCATCGGCGAACTCGACAAGACGCTCCTCTTCTGGCGCAAGCTGTTCGACGCCGGCGTGTTCACCAACCCGGTAGCGCCCCCGGCGGTGCACCCGGCGCGATGCCGCCTGCGGACCAGCGTCATGGCCACGCACAGCTTCGACCAGATCGACTTCGCGCTCGAGGCCTTTGCCAAGATCGGGCGCGAACTGGGTGTAATCTGAGCCAGGTGTCCGCAAGGCGGGTCGACACTCCCCGCGACCTCAAGCGCTTCATCGATTTTCCCTACCGGCTCCACCGGTGGGACCCCGTGTGGGTGCCGCCGCTCAAGCACGACGTTCGCGCCCTCCTGTCCCAACAGAAGAACCCGTTCTTCGACCACGCCGAAGCGGACTATTTCGTGGCGGAACGGAACGGAACGGTCGTCGGACGGATCGCCGCCATCTCCAACAAGCTCCACAACGAAACCCACGATGACCGGGTTGGGTTCTTCGGCTTCTTCGAGTGCGAAGACGACCCGGCGACGGCCCACGCGTTGTTCGACGCAGCAGCCGAGTGGCTGAGTGCCAAGGGGCACGACGTGATGCGCGGTCCGGCATCGTTCTCGGTCAACGACGAGTGCGGTCTCCTGGTGGAGGGCTTCGACACCCAGCAGACGCTGATGACGCCGCACAACCCCAGGTACTACATCGCCTTGCTGGAGGGAGCGGGCTTCGCCAAGGCCAAGGACTTGTTGATGTACCACCGCGGTGTGCCTGACGGCCTCACCGATACTCCCCTGCCCGACCGGTTGTCCCGCGCCATCAACACGATCACCCGCCGTCAGGGCCTCACAATCCGACCGTTGAACATGAAGGACTTCGCCAACGAAATCGAACTGGTCAAGAAGATCTACAACCAGGCGTGGGAGAAGAACTGGGGCTTCGTGCCAATGACGGATGCTGAGATCGACCACCTCGCCGCCCAGTTCAAGCCGGTGATCGTTCCCGATCTGGTGCCGTTCGTGGAGAAGGACGGCGAGGTCATCGGCTTTGGACTCGCGCTGCCGGACCTCAACGTGGTGTTCCGGTCCAACCGGTCGGGCCGGATGTTCCCCATCGCCCTGAAGCTGTTGTGGCAGCTCAAGACCCAACGCATCCACCGGTTGCGGGTATTGCTTCTGGGCATCGTTCCGAAGTTCCGCGGCAAGGGCATCGACGCAGTACTGTACCACTGGATCTGGACCAAGGGCCACGAACACAAGATCCGCTGGGGCGAGGCCGGCTGGATCCTGGAAGACAATCCCGCCATGCGCCAAGCGGCGGACAAGGTGGGATTCGAACCGTACAAGACCTACCGCCTGTACGACCGAGCGCTATGAAGGTCCTCGTCACCGGTGGTACGGGTTTCGTTGGCAGCCACCTGATCGATGTTCTCCTCGAGCGCGGCGACACCGTCACCGCGCTCGTCCGTTCACCGGCCAAGGCCAAGGGGCTGGAGCCGCGCGGGGTGCGCCTGGTAGTCGGCGATCTACACGATCTGCCGGCACTCGAGACGGCCACGGCCTCCCAGGACGTGGTCTACCATGTGGCGGGCCTGGTAACCGCCCGAAATCCGGCCGAGTTCGACCGCGCCAATAGCGAGGGGAGCGGCAACCTGGTGCGCGCCACGGCCGCGCGCGGCTCGCCCCGCTTCGTCCTGGTGTCATCCATGGCCGCGGCCGGCCCCTCAGCCCCGGGGCGTCCCCACACGGGCCAAGAACCGTCACAGCCGGTGACCCATTATGGCCGGAGCAAGCTGGCCGGCGAGGAAGCGGTGCGCCACAGTTCACTGCCGTGGACCATCCTCCGGCCGCCCATGGTGTACGGCCCGCGCGACAAGGAAGTCCTCAAGGTGTTCAAGCTGGCGCGCTGGGGAGTGGCTCCGGTGTTCGGATCGGGAGCCCAGGAACTCTCCGCCATAACCGGGGAGGATCTTGCCCGGGCCCTCGTGGCAGCGGCAGTCACCGACCTGGCCGTCGGCAAGACGTATTATCCCTGCCACCCGGAGATCTTCACTAGCAGGGCCTTCGCCCAGGCCATCGGCCAAGCCGTGGGACGGCGGGTGGCCACGCCGGGCGTCCCGGAGTGGCTGGCCCGCGGGCTCTTGTCCCTCACCGGCGCCGCTGCCCGCCTGGCCAATCAGGCGACCATCCTCACCGCCGACAAGGCCAACGAGTTCTTCCAACCGGCCTGGACCGGCGATCCCGCGGCGCTCACCCGCGACACGGGCTGGCAAGCCCGTCACGACCTCTCCAGTGGCGTGGCTCTCACCGCGGCCTGGTATCGCGACGCAGGATGGCTGTGAACCGTTTGCGCCCAGTCGACATTCTCGTGCTGGCCTACGTCGGAATCGTCTCCGCTGTGGCCCTGGCCCGGGCGCCCGGAAGCAGCGGCACTTGGTGGCTGCTGACGGCCCACGCCATGATCGTCATACTGGTGCTGTTGGTCAATCGCCCCGGACTGGGCCGCACGGGGACGCTCCTGCGAGAGATCTACCCCTTGGTGCTGCTCGGCGCGCTGTATGGCGCGCTCGACATTCTGAACAGCAGCCGGGGAACGGACGTGTTCGACCAGGTGGTCATGGGATGGGAGGCGGCGCTGTTCGGCGGCCAGATCAGCCGGGACTGGTGGCGCGGCGCCACTAGTCCGTTCTGGTCGACCGTGCTGCACGGCGCCTATCTCACCTACTACGTCATCATCCCGTTGCCGCCGCTGTATTTTGCGGTCACCAACAACCGGGCCGCTCTCCAGCGGTCGGTCTTCCTCATCATGACCGCCTTCATCTTGAGCTATTTGTTTTTCGTGTTCTTCCCGGTGGCGGGCCCCTACTACCAGTTCGAGCGCCCCGCGGGCGAATTCATCGCCAACCCGATGGCCCGAACCGTCTATGGCATCCTGGCGACGGGGAGTTCATACGGTGCGGCCTTCCCCTCATCCCACGTCGCGGCCACCGTGGCCGCCGTGGTGGCCGCCTGGTGGGGCGCTCCGCTACTGGGGCTGGTCCTCACGCTGCCCACCGTGTTGCTCACCATCGGGGTGGTGTACACCCAGATGCACTACGGGGTCGACGTCATCGCCGGGCTGGTCATCGCCGGGCTGGCCGTGGCGCTCACCGTGGTCCTGGAAAAACGAACCTCCCCCGGCGCCGGGCGCAGGGGGAGGGTCGAAACGGCTCCGTAGGGAACCTACTCGCCGGCAATACCCAGCTCGTCCGTGGTGTACGGCGCCGTCTGCGACGACGTGGCGGCCCGGACTCCGGCCACCTGCGCTTCGGTCACGGCGTCGGCCGAGTTGCCGAAGTTGGACCTGACGTACGTCAGCACTGCCGCGATCTCGGCGTCGGACAGCGCGCTGGCCCACGGCGTCATCATGCCGTTGAAAATGGTGCCATCGCGGGTCATCTCACCGGTCAGGCCCGACAGCACGATCTTGATCGGTACCTCGGCGTCACCGGTTGCGACAGCCGACCCGGCCAGCGGGGGGAAGGCGGGCGCAATGCCGGCACCATCGGCCTGGTGACAGGTGACGCAGACTCTGCCGTAGACTCGCTCACCCTCGTCGCTTCCCGCCTGGTCGGCGGCGGCGTCAGCGGCCGGCGCGGCGGCAACGCTCGAAGTGTCGTCCGCGGCGGCGTCAGCGGCCGGCGCGGCGGCAAGGCTCGAAGTGTCGTCCGCAGCGGCCTGATCCGCCCCCTCCGCCCCGCCACCACAGCCCGCGGCAAACAGGAGACCGACGAAAAGGACAAAGGCACTGGTCTTCGTGGTTGTGGACTGGGTGGTCAATTCCGCATTCCTCCGTCACAGGTTATCCGTCAGGCGGGGGGCTGGGCTCACCAGAGAGCCGCAACGCCTCCGCGATTTATTACTATGGGAAGCTAAAAAAGATACACCTGATGCCCCGCCAACGCGAGCCGCCAGGTCCGCCTGCCGGGGGCCGGGATAGCCTGCCGGCTAGGGTGGGTCCTCGGCCCGACCACACTATATTGCGGGCAACCAACTTACCGAACATTCAGCCAACGAGACCCAGTTGCCCGCACCCCCGAAGTGCACCCGCCTCGGTCCCCAATGCAAAGCCATCGATGTCACCATCCTGGTAGACAACTTCGAAGAAGACGGCAGTGACACCAGCCTAGATCACAACGCCACCTGGCTCATGGGCCACACCGAGCGGATCGCCTTTGGCAAGCTGCGGCGCGACCAGGACGAGCTACTGGTAGATGCCACGATCCACGTCCCCTGCAAGTTCCTCCGAACCGTCGACGGTCGGGCCACGTGCAAGGCCCATGGCTTCAAAGGCAAGGAGCCACCGGATCCCGCCATGCCGACTCAGCGGCTCCAATTCGGCGGTGACCGCTTCCGCATCGTCGACACCGCCAAGCAGGTCGTCAGGCGGATGCCGCACCCGCCCGCCAAACCCTCGCTCCCGGTCATTCATGACAACCCCTGCGAGGGAGCACCCTGCCGGACTGCGGACAACACCAGGTCCTCGGCCTGCTGCCGCGACCTCCAACTCGAGGTGCTGTGCCGCAGGGGCCAGACGGCCCAAGAGGCCCTGATCAGGTCGAGGAAATCACCCTATCTTTGCAAAGTGGAACGTGAGGGAGACGCCACGCTGGAGTTCGAGGTGATCTCCGCCTGTGGCTATCTCGAGCCGGGCGGGGTGGCCTGTACCCTCCATGGGCGGAACCGGGCCAGCGGCGAGACCGCCAAGCCTCAGCTATGCTTTGACTGGCCCCCTAAGCGGGGCACCGTGCACCCCGGATGCGTCTTCCGGGGTCGGGGAAAACTCAAGCCGGTCTAAGCGAGCTAACTCCAAGCCGGGTGTGCGATTCAGCCATGCTGGGGCGTCACACTTGCGGATGGTTGCCAGACTTGGGGGAACCAGGCCTGGGCTCTCCCTGTATATCACAGTATGGCAGAGCCGAGTGAGAGTTTACGCCAGGAGCACCGCCAGGTGACAGACGATCTCGCCGAACTGTACCAGACGACCTACGCCGCCGTGGTGCGGTTCCTGTACCGGAAGGTATGGGACCCCGACCGGGCCGAGGACCTGGCGCAGGAGGTATTCGTCAGAGCCATGGCGCACAAGCCCGACAAACCCCGGGCCTGGGTGTTCGCGGTGGCGGCCAATCTGGCCCGGGACGAGGCTCGGGCGGCTGTCCGGCGCAAGCGCCATTTGACGCTGCTCAAGAACGAGCCGGCGCCGATGAGTGCGCCGTTCCGGTCACCCGATGCCGAAGTGGAGCACTCGGAGAAGATGACCAAGGTTCACGAGGCCTTGGCGGACTTGACCCCCCGGGATCAGGAAGTGCTGCTCCTGTGGGACGGTGGACTGAGTTACCCTGAAATCGCTGAGCGCACCGGACTGGCCACCGGCGCCGTCGGGACAACCCTGGCACGGGCACGGAAGCGCCTGGTAGAGGCATATGACAGACAACAGCTTCATAAACAAGCGTCACGTTCCTGAGGAGGAACTCCACGCGTACCTCGACCAGGCGCTGAGCCGGTCGCAGTGCGTGGAGATCGAAAGCCATCTCGCGGTGTGTGCCCCATGTCGCGAGCGGCGCGACGACATCGCCGCGTTGCGGGACCGGACCACGGCGTTGTTGTCGATCTTGGCCCCGCCGACGATCCACACCCCACCGTTTGCTGAACTGCGGCGGCGGCACGTCGAGCGTTCGACACGGCGGCAGCGCATCATTCGCCGGTCGGCCTGGGCCGCCAGTATCCTGATGGCGTTGGGATTAGGATGGGGCGCCCGGACGTTCGCCCAGGGTGACATCGAAGCCTCGGCAGCTGCCGAGGAGCTTCCGGCGGCTCCGGTGGAGCTGGCCGCCACGACACCGCCCGTGTCAATCCCGGTCAGCGATCCAGCGCGGGCGGACTCGACCCCGGCCGGCCCGGTCGACCAATATCCACCCGTGACCAAAGAGCCGGCCGCCGAAACCGCCCTGGCCAACACGGTGGCGCCTCAGCCCAACGCCCCGGCGGGGGACCGCTTCCCCAGTACCCTGGCGGATCGCTCCCTCAACGAGGAGCCCACGCTGAGAATCACTTCCACCAGCCTCGCCGACCAGGACGAACTGGCGACCGACGGCCTGTGGCGGTCGCTGTCATGGGACGGCGCCAAGGAACAGTCGGTCGACGAGTGGGTGCCTCGGGTCGACGGGCTCCCCGTAGTGGACGTCCAGGTCAAGGAATCGTCCGAGGGGAATGCCCAGCGACTGATGGTGGTCTCCCAGCGGCTCCGCACCGGCGAAGTCATCCGGACGTTCTCAGGACCGGCCAACGAAGTGACCGATTTGTTGGCGCGCCAACCGGGCCAGTCCGTTACCGCATCGCTCCAGATCCTCGACGACGATGACAGCCTGGCGGTAGGCGACAGCCTGATGCGGCAGCGGTCTCGGGGCACCGAACGGATGCTCGCCATCCAGGGGAGTATCCCGGTCGACTCGCTCCGGGTGCTGTTGTTGAGACTACGCTAGGCTAACTAGAAGGCTAAGAGGCTAAGACAGAAACCACCACGCCCTCCCGACCATTTGGTCCGGAGGGCGTTCTCTTTACCGGTATCTTTTCTTACGCCCAGCCAGCGTCCCACGGCACACCTCAACTCGACCCCTAAGTCCCTCTTAGCCCTCTTAGCCCTCTTAGCCCTCTTAGCCCTCTTAGCCCCTTAGCCCTCTTAGCCCTCTTAGCCCCTTAGCCCTCTAGCCCCTTAGCCCCTCAGCCCCTTACCCTTCTCCCAGATCGCGCTCAACCGTCTCTTCCTTGTCGTAGTCTGCCGCTTCGTCGGTCTCGCCCACCGTCGGCACCTCGGCGTGGTGAATCTCCCGCTCGATGGTGAGCAGGGCCGCCCGGGGCGACACCATGGGGAACCGGTTGCCGAACAGGCCGTACACCAGCAGGAACGCCCCCAGAAACAGCACCAAGGGACCGATCTCGGGCAGGCCGAACACCGGGCCGTGCTCCAGAGTGACCGACGGCAGCACCAGGAGGTAGCGCTCCAGGAACAACGCCGCCAGGCTGATGGCCGCGAACAAGCCCAGGAGGGGTGGGGACTTCTTGGGCGCCACGCCTAGCAGGCCGATGAACGGAATGACGAAGATCCCCAGGAATACGGCCGTGCCCACCGGTCGCCACGGGCCCCACAGGCGGGCAAAGACGAACCCGGTCTCTTCGGGGAGATTGCCGTACCAGATGACCAGGAACTGTGACCACATCAGGTAGGCCCAAAACACCGAGAACCCGAAGCACAACTTGCCGAGGTCGTGGCGCTGGTGGGGCGAGACGAAGACCCAGGTACCGGTCGCCGCGGCACCGAAGAAAGTCAGGTACACCAGCAGCATGTAGCCGCCGAGGAACGACCCCATGAAATAGAACGCCCCCAGCAAGTTGGAGAACCAATGCGGCTGGAGGGCCATGATCATGTCGAACGCCACCAGGCTGAAGACGATGGCGTACACCACCACGTAGGCCGGGGCCAGCTGGTGTACCAGCGTCTTCACCTTCTCTTGCGCGGCTTCGGAGCCGTCGTAGCCCTCGGTCATCTTGGCGTAGGTAACGGCCCGGCCGCCGGACACCAGATCCTTGGCGTCGTACACGTCGGGCACCATATCCGTCCGGACCAATTTCCAGCCAAGGAGGAACAGGGTTCCCAGCCCGATGAACAGCCGGGCGAACATCCAGGGCCACGATAGCCACAATTCCTTGCCATGTCCCAGGCCGTGGAACTCGGGAAAGATGTGGGGGTACCCCACCGTGAATATCAGCAGAAAGCCCAGAAACGATACTGGGAAGAATGCCACCGCCGCCCCAGCGTACCTGAGGATCAGCCCGGACCACTTGGCGTGGGCCACCTTGTGTACCGCGACGATGGCCACGGCCCCGCCGGCTAGGCCGGTGAAGTAGAGCCAGCCGACGTGGAACAGCTGCCAGGCGCGGGCCGTGTGGCCCTGCATGAGAGCCCACACAAACAGGCCCATGCCGATGAGCGTCAGGGCACCACCCACCCCGACGAATAGTCCGTAGCGGGCGGTGACGGCGTGCTCGGCCAGACGGCGCCGGAGTGCAACCGGATCGTGCATCAGCTGCCCCCTACCAGCTGGTCGGCCTGAAGCGTCCGCAGGTAGTTCACCACGCGCCAGCGATCCTCCTGCCGGAAGATCTTGTCTCCGTAGGGGGCCATGATGCCGCGCCCGTAGCGGACGATGCTGTAGAGGTAGCCGTCGGAGAACGCGGCCGCCCGCGGGGTCATGAGGGACGGGGCACCCAACTTCCGGCCCACCAGTCCGTCACCCTGGCCGGTGGCGCCGTGGCACAAGGCGCAGAACGTACCGTAGAGTTCCTCGCCCCGAGCGAGACCGTCGGTGCGTCCCACCGGATTGACCAGCGCGTCGGCGGTGGTGGTATTCAGTACCCGCCATTCGTCCAACCAGTCGATCTCGCCCCCGGTAACGGGCACGGACCCAGGCGGCGGCGTGTGCGGCACGCTGCCCGATTCGTAGGGCGACACGGCCATCGACCCCAGCATGTGGTCGAACCAGGGGATGGTGTACATGAGATCGTCGGGCGACGGGACGTCGTTGTACCACCAGCCGCAGCCGGCCACGCCGAGCCCGGCTACCAATAGGATGGCCCGGGACAGGCTACGAGGCATGGCGCACCTCCACCGAGCCCGCTTGCATCATGACTTCTTCGACCGCGGAGTACCTGTCGCTGCTGCACGGCACAAAGATGCCGATTTGATCGTCGGAGAATTTCTCATCGTACATGAGCTTGTTGGTGGGTTTCAGGAACGACAGGATGAGCATCCCCGCCACCGTGAACATTGCGCCAAACAGGATGGTCAGTTCGAACGCCAGCACGGTGTACGGTGGTATTGCGCCGAACGGCTTGCCACCGACCATCGTGGGCCAGTCGAGCGACATCCAGATGGTCATGGCAAACCCGGCCGCGCAGCCGATGAGCCCGCCGGCGAGGGTAAACAAGCGAACCGGGCTCACCTTCTGCTCCAGCGCCTCTTCGATCTCGTGATTCGGGGCGGCGTTGTAGACGGTCAAATCGGTGTGCCCCTGGGTGCGCAGGGTCTTGATGGCATCGGTCGCCGCATCGACGTGGACGAAAGACCCCAGGACACCAGGGATCTGTTTGGCCATTAGCGATGTCCTCCCGTCCGCTTCCGCGGCATGGGAATCATTTCCTTGATCTCCTGGATTGCCACGATCGGGAAGGTCCGGGCAAACAGGAGGAAGTACATCAGGAACCAGCCGAACGACCCGGCGAGGATGCCCCAATCGGCCCAGTTAGGATTGAGTTGGCCCCAGGCGAAGGGTATGTGGTCGTTGCCGAGCGACCCCACGATGATGACGAACCGCTCGAACCACATACCGATGTTGATGAAGATCGAGAGAATGAACAGCGCCGTGATGTTGGTGCGGATCTTCTTGAACCAGAACAACTGTGACACGAAAGCGTTGCAAATGATCATGGTCCATCCGGCCCACCACATCGGTCCGAACGCCCGGAGATAGAATGTCGTCTGCTCCGCCGGCACGCCGCTGTACCAGGCGACGAAATACTCGATGGCATAGGCGTAGAACAGAATCGACCCCGTGAACAGCGTCAGCTTGGCCAGGTTCTCGAGGTGGTACACGGTGATCATGTGCTCGAGATGGAGCACCTTCCGGAGCGGAATCAGCAGAGTGAACACCATGCCCACCCCGGAGTAGATGGCGCCGGCCACGAAGTAGGGCGCGAAGATCGTCCCGTGCCACCCCGGCACGAGGGCCATGGCAAAGTCCCACGACACCACGGAGTGGACCGACAACACCAGCGGCGTCGCCAGCGCCGCCAAATAGAGGTACCCGCGCGAGTAGTGGCGCCACTGGTTGTCGCTGCCGGTCCACCCGATGGAGCAGATGGAGTAGATCTTCTTGCGCCAGCCGGACACATGGTCCCGCACCGCGGCGATGTCCGGCACCAGGCCCACCACCAGGAAAGTGGTCGACACGGTCAGGTAGGTGCCGATGGCGAACACGTCCCACAGCAGGGGCGACTTGAAGTTGACCCACAGGTACCGCTGGTTGGGATAGGGCAACAGCCAGTAGAACAGCCACTGCCGGCCGATGTGGATGATGGGGAACAACCCGGCGGTCATGACGGCGAACACGGTCATGGCCTCGGTGGCGCGATAGACCGCCGTGCGCCACGGCGAGCGAAACAGGAACAGGATGGCGGAGATCAGAGTGCCCGCGTGGCCGATGCCGACCCAGAACACGAACGTGGTGATGTAAACGCTCCACATCACCGGGGAGTTGTAGCCGGCCAGTCCCAGGCCGTCCTTCAACAGCAGAATGAAGGTGACGAGCCCGACGAGGAACAACCCCACCGCGCCACCCAGCATGAGTGTGTAGCCGCGACCATGAGTGCCCAGCGTGGCGACGACGTCCCGGGTGACCTCAGCGTGGGTCTGGGTCGGCCGGTCCTGTGCGATTGCCGTCACGGATTAGTGCTCTCCACCGTGCTGGACCTTGGCCAGATACGTCACCGAAGGCCGCACGTTCAGGTCTCCCAGGACGTGATATCCGCGGTGATCTTGTCCCGCCCGCGCCACCCGGCTGTTGGGATCGTTCATGTCGCCGAACACGATGGCGCCCGACGGGCACGCCTGGGCGCAGGCCGTCACCACCTCGCCGTCGGCCAACTGTCGATCCTCCATCCGGGCCGTGTTCTGTGCCCCGCGGATGCGCTGGATACAGAAAGTGCACTTCTCCATGATGCCCCGCGCCCGCACTGTCACATCGGGATTGAGCTGCAACTGCAGCGGATCGTCGAAGCCGAGGTGTGCGTAGTCCAGCCAGTTGAAGTAGCGAACCTTGTAGGGGCAGTTGTTGCCGCAGTAGCGGGTCCCCACACAGCGGCTGTAGACCTGGGCGTTGAGCCCGTCGGGAGTGTGGTAGGCCGCGAACACGGGACACACCGGCTCGCACGGGGCGTTGTCGCAGTGCTGGCACATCATCGGTACCACCCGGGTCGAGAACGGTTCGCCGTCCTCGCCACCCTCGAAGTACCGCTCGATGCGCAGCCAGCTCAACTCGCGGCCGCGCACCACTTCCCGCTCGCCGACGGTCGGGATGTTGTTCTCGGCGTAGCAGGCCGTCACGCAGGCCGAACACCCGGTACAGCGTGACAGATCGATCGCCATGCCCCAGTTGGGATGCTC
>SMVB01210280.1_pt1 | contig 13102 bp, 11 predicted proteins | sample 2456461 | NCBI WGS metagenome assembly SMVB01 (sample SAMN11095934, study PRJNA526329) | marine sediment metagenome | biome: Marine sediment; feature: Surficial sediment; material: Deep marine sediment; isolation source: Hadal surficial sediment | place: Pacific Ocean | collected 2014-05 | depth...
CGAGCTTTCGAGCGTGATGCTCTGCGCTTTGCCCGTGGCGACATCCTTGGCACTGACGTTGACGATGCCGTTGGCGTCGATGTCGAACGAGACTTCGATTTGGGGCACACCCCGGGGAGCAGGCGGGATACCGACGAGCTGTTGACGCGGTAGAACTGCGTGATCGGGAGCGCCGGGGCGTACCAGCTCTCGCCACCGTCAACGCTCACGTCGACGCCGCCGTCGTTCGACGCGATGATGCGCTTAGGATCGGAGGGGTCGATCCAGACGTCGTGATGATCGCCGTGATGGATCCCCTCGACGCGCTGAAACGTCTTTCCCCCGTCGATGCTCTTGAGCATCCGCAGCGATGACCGTCACTCTTGCAGGCTGTCGCGGTTGCAGCTCATTGTGAGATTGACTTCGATGATCTGCGGCGTTGGTCGGACGCGAGCAATCCTTGCGCATATTCTCGGCGCGCTCCATCACGATTATCGGTTGGCACGCGCCGCCTGACGAGGCGAAGCCCTCCCCTCAGACGCAGCGCATCCGACGTCCTCGAGGCGTCTGCACTCGAGCCCGTTTTCTACGGTCTGAACGCCGCGTAAGCTTCGCGAACTCGACACGTGCGTCCTGACCGATTTCGTCGGAGCGACCCGATCAGCGAACTCCGTTGCCGGCTCGACCGGCCGACTTTGTTTTGTTTTGTTTTTTTGCGGACCACACCCGAGCCGTCGTCGCAGTGCTGACGACATTACTCACCGATGATGACCTCGATCGCTGCGGTCTTCGAAATCCCCATTCGCCCGGCTTACTTTCGTCAGTGTGTCGATTATGCCGACACTCACCGTCTTCAGCGAGCGGAAAGTAGATCTGTGGTAAGTCGTCCGATGCTGAAAGTCTCAGCCGAGGCTTGACGTCTCCGAAGACGCCGATGACGGTGAGCCAGGCTTGTCGTCTCGCTTCGAGCCGCGCACGAGGCGCTTGCCGAGCGCTTCCTCGTCCGGCCGTCGTTGGGAGGATGGGGATGTCACCTGAGATCGAGTTCGTGGCATCGGGCGCGATCGCCGGTACGATGCTCGACGCAGAGTCGCCCTGGCCGAAGGAACGCCCGACGTCATGAGTAGTTCGTCGACGAAACGGACGGGCCCCTCTCCAAGTGCTAGGCTAACGACCGCGCCGCCCACGGTCGCGTTGTGACCGTCGAGATATTTTGTCGTGCTATGCATGACGAGATCGGCGCCGAGCTCGATGGGGCGCTGGTAATAAGGTGTTAAGAACGTGTTGTCGACAGCATGGGGGATGGCGTGTTCTTTTGCGATCGCGGAGATCGCGGCAATGTCCGTGAGCTTGAGTGTCGGGTTGGTCGGGGTCTCGGTCAAGATGAGGCGTGTATTGTCAGTTGTCCCCGCGCCGCGTCTTCCACTATCCGGGGCCAGGTCTGATCGGCTTCACCCAGTGCGACGGCATCCGCGTGCCTGGGCTCATCGGTCCGTCCGAGAGGCTCGTCGGGTACTTCGGTGACGTGGGGGCCGCCGAACACCACCTTGGCGCCGCACCCCGAAAGGCGTCCGCTTATTTGAGGGCGAGGGGGAGTGAGGGTCTTGCGCCTGGCGCCGAGCCAGTGTCCGGGTTGACACTGAGACGTCAACCCACGTTGACACCCGCCGTAACGAGCGCAAGTGTCTCGGGGGTCGGGATTTCGGCGAGATTTTCCCTCACGGGCTCGGCCGGTGTCAACGCGCGTTGACGCTTTCGGCGAAAGCTCCCGCTTACGCCACGGCGGAGTCGTGGGCGCAAGTGCCTGATGACACTTCGCTTTAGCGCCTCCTCCTAGGAGCGCGCCCCCGATGGCATGGTCTTCGCCCACCGAAAGGCCCTATGGGCCTCGCCCCCTCTTGCAACACTCTCGAGCCGCCTGCTCTCTATCGCCCCCGCAACGCTCGGGCCACTACCTTGTATCAGCTCCTCGAGGCCTACTACGAAGATGTCAAGGCCATCTGGGAGGAGCGATTCGAAAAAAAATACGGCTTCTGGAGAGGCTTCGTCGACACGGTTGTGGCTCGTTACCTAGATTGTGGCGTCGCGGAAGCGGGCTTCGCCCGACTCAAGTGCGATGGCTGCGGAAGCGAGCGCCTACTCACTCTCTCCTGCAAACAGAGGGGCATCTGCCCATCCTGCGACGCCAAACGCGCCGCTGCTTTTGCTGCTTTTCTCAGTGACGAGCTACTGGAAAACGTTGGCCATTGTCTCTGGACATTTACCCTTCCCAAGATGCTACGACCCTACTTCATGCGCCAGCGGGAGCTTCTCGGGGATCTAGCCCGCCTGGCTTATGAGACCATCAAGGAGTTGATGCTCGAAGCCGCCGGCGACCCTCACGCCCGCCCCGGCGTCGTTGTGATCCCGCAGACGTTTGGAAGTGTTCGTGAGTCCACATCCCCATGCTCACTGCCTTGCCTCTCGTGGGGTTTGGAATGCCCAAGGAGAATGGATCCCTGTCCCTTACATCGATACCAGCGCTGCGGAAAAATTGTTTCGCCACAAGATCATTCGCTTGCTGAAGAGCAAAGACCTCTTGAGTGACGAACGCGTAGAGCTACTCGATTCGTTTCGACATAGCGGCTTTTCCGTCGACGCATCGGTCACCGTTTGGCCTCAGGACACCGAAGGGCTCGAGCGCCTCTCCCGGTACCTACTTCGCTGCCCCCTCAGCCTGTCTCGCATCCACTGGACACCGGGTGCAAAGACCCTCTTCTATGAAGCGAAAGGCTCACATGACGACCCCCTCGCTTCTCATCAAAAAGGCGAGACCCTCGATGTCTTCGAGTTCCTCGCCCGAGTCCTCACGCAAATCCCCAAGCCTCGGCAACATGGCGTCCACTACATGGGCGCCTACTCCTCGAGAGCGCGCGCCTATCGAAAAAGGAAAAACCTCCCTCTGCAATCGCTCACCAGCCAACAAGACCAAAAAGCCAAGCCTGAGCCGAAACTATCCCCAAAAAAGCGCGCCGCGCTCAGGAAAAGATGGGCTCAGCTCATCAAGCGCGTTCATCAGACCGATCCTCTTCGCTGCGACTGTGGAGGTACTCTTGGCTCATCTCGAAGAAAGAAAACGCGACCCGCGCCCGCCACCCAAGCCCTAGCCACTGACTTCCGACCACGCCACTTGTCCGAACACCCCCGACACGAGAACGGTCGAATTGTCTCTTCACACCCATCCTCCCCTGGCAGGAGACACTCCTCAACCGCTTTGCCCTATTTGCTCGAGCTCTGCTACGGTTACTAGGACTCAATCGGCCTGTGTAGTCCCATCCTAGTTCGGAAATTTCGGGCGGACCGCGGCCGGACAACTATGAATTTTCCTATCTTTCGATCGCGCGGGTGGACGAGCTCGAGCCGTTTCGTCTGACGGGTGATATCGAGATCGAGATCAGTTTCAAGAATTACCGACAGGCCGAGATCTTGTCCTATCTCTCATCGGTCGAACGTATCGATTCTCACAGCATCCGATACATCGCCAAGGACATGGTCGAGGCTTCCATGTTCGCGCAGTTCGTCAATAATTATCAGCCCGGGCTCTCACCTTAGAATGGTTGCTGGCTATTCCGGGACACCTCTCCCGAAAAAACTCGGCATCCGGGAAGGCTCCCGGGTCGGCTACCGCGGGGCGCCGAAGGGTTTCGCGGCCACACTCGGGCCACTTCCGCTCGGCGCAAAGCTCGCACCATCGAGACCCGGTCGGGGCGACAACATCCTGCTTCTATTCGCGCCGGATCAGCGGAGTCTCGACGAAGCTCTGCCTGATATGCTTTCCCGGATGGGGCCCGAAACCGCTTTATGGATTTGTTGGCCGAAGAAGACATCGCCTCTCGCGTCCGATATCACCGGAGACACCGTTCGTAGGACCGGTCTCGCCGCGGGCGTTGTGGACATCAAGGTGTGCGCGATCGACGAGGATTGGTCCGGGATCAAATTCGTCGTGCGCGTCGAAAACCGGCCGACGGGCCGAAAAAAGTGAGCTCTGTATTACGTTTCCTGTCCTCCTTGCGGTCTCGAGCTCGTTCGTGTCCTGGACACGACCGGGTCGACAATCACGATCAAAGCCATAAATATGGTAATATGGATCAACATGAAGACCACCCTTGAAATACCCGATCGGCTCTTCCGCCGAGCGAAAGCGACGGCCGCGGAACGCGGTCAAACGCTCAAGCAGCTAGTGACAGAGGCTCTGCAGGAAAAGCTGGCGCGGAAGAAAGTAGCGAGACCCAGCTGGACGGAAGGCTTCGGAAAGCTGAAACGTCTGCACCGCGAAACTGAACGAATTCAGGCGACGATAGATGAAGCTTTCGACGTGATCGAACCCGAGGACCGACTTTGATTCTGGACACAAACGCTTTATCCGCGTTCGTGGATGGAGACCCCGGCGTGGCAGAAGCCCTCGACGGGGAAGAAAGCGTGGCGATACCGACCATCGTACTTGGGGAGTTTCGCTACGGAATCGCCGGCTCTCGCCATCGTTCTGCCTATGAGAAGTGGCTCGATGCGCATCTTCAGGACTTCGACGTTCTGGCCGTAACTTCAGAGACCACGCTCGAATATGCAAACGTTCGCGTCGCTTTGAAGCGATCGGGACGTCCTATCCCGGCAAACGACGCTTGGATATCAGCGCTCGCTCTTCAGTACCGGCTCGCCGTGCTCAGCCGCGACCGACACTTCGATAACGTGCCGGGATTGGAGCGGAAGAGCTGGTAGCAAATCCTCACAAACAACCCGGGCGAATCCTCCTCTTGTGCACGTTCTGCCTCTTCGCCGCCACGGTGAGCGGGCAGTATCGAATACGAACGGAAGCGATCGAAGCTGCGCGTCGCGACCGGCAGCCGCGGCTCTGGCCTGAGCGCGAGTCGCCACTCGTCGAGCGCGGACTCTATGACCAGCGATTTGAGTGTACGATCACAAAGTTGGCCCGGGCGTAAAGTTGAAGGACTGAGCGAGCGCGGTTAACCGCTAGCCTCGAGCTCATGAGAGTTGTTTTTTCAGGTATTCTCGTTCTCGCTCTCGCCGGGCTGCACGTCGCCTATCCATGGCTCGAAGAGCGCGCCGCGCGCCGCCGCCACATCTGGGTCCCTGTCAGTGCCGGCATCGCCATCGGTTATGTGTTTTTATACATGCTGCCAAAGCTGTCGGATTACACGAGAGCGATTATCGCTGCAGAGCCATCGGGAGCCGAGTTTTTTCACTACCGCGTATTTCTCTTTGCCCTTTTCGGTTTTCTCTTTTACTTTATCGTCGATCGCGACCGGTTGCCGGGGCACCCGCGCGCTGAGCTCGCGACGTCCCTTCACTCGGCGTCGTTTTGTTTCTATAACGCTCTCGTCGGCTACATCATCCCACACATCCCGCGACCCGGACTGGTTCCTCTTTTCGTGGCCTCAGCAGTTTTAGGAGTACACCTTCTGGGTATCAATCATCAACTCCGACACTGGCATCCTAACCGGTTCGATCGAACGATCCGCTGGTTGCTCGCGGCTTCCATCGTCTTTGGCTGGGCCTTGGCCACGTTCACGAGCCTTCCCAAAGAGTTGCTGCTGGTAATGACGGGATTCTTGGCGGGCGCCATAGTCGTCAACGTCATGATGGAAGAGCTCCCTGAAAAGGACGACCCTCGTCGCGTGGTGCCGTTCCTCGTCGGCATCGGCATCTTTCTCGTAGTCATGATCTTCATCCGCTCGCTGCCGCATACGGTGGGGTGAGGCCGTCACCGGGAATCCCACCCCCCAATCCCACTCCAAGAAGCCAGTCCGGAACTTTCGAGAACGCGCCGACGCCTGCGTCGAGCTGGAAGTACGTTGCGCTTCGCAAGGAATGCGAGCCGGCCTACATGACCAAATCACCGCTTCCGGAAACTCTCGCTATGCCGAATTCGGCGTAGCCACCGTGTCCAGAGGGAATAGAGACGAGAACCCTCTCGGGTCGAACTATGGATCTCGAAGATCGAAAGAGACGTCATCGCTCGAGGTATCTTTACTCCCGTCGCAGACCTCCGTTGCAAACTCATGCGCTACATCCGCCACAACAAGTCCACTAGTCGAGCTTCTCGAAATCCCCAGGCGTCCACGTTTTGTCGAAGAACGCTTCTGTCGGGCTGTATAAGTCGGAGCAAGGTGAACCATCCCCTTCCCGGAACGGTTCTGAGCCAATTCGACTCTGGAGCGACATCGGGACGTTCAGGGCGGAAGTAGAGGTCGACCGAGCTGTCTTCGTTGGGGGATGTCCCGTCGGATGTTGAATTTGCGGTAGCGGCGGCTCCTTGGCCGGCCTAAGAATAGGTCTGCCAAACAACCGTCTCCAGAGGGGGACAAGGAGCCACCATGCCTAGGAAATCAAAGAAGCCAGTAAGAAAGCAAACGTACTCGCCTACGGGCGAGGTATTTGGCCAAGTCGGCCAGACGCTGCTACCGATGATAGCTGGGATCGCGGCCACGAAGGCGGACCTGACGGAATGGGTGTACGAGCAAGGACTGGCAGCTCTGCACCTGCTTCTCAGAGAGGACGCTGAGGCGATCGCGGGACCCAAGGGCAAGCACGAGAAAGAGCGAACGCATAACCACTGGGGGAGTACGGATGGAGAGCTGAGTTTCGGTGGTCGTCGCATCCAAGTGTCGCGACCTCGAGTTCGCTCGAGGTCGGGGAAGGAGGCGTCGCTTCCACACTTCGAAGCCTTCCGCGAAGAAGACCCGCTTCCAGAGCGAGTGTTGAATCAGATTTTGCTGGGGGTGTCGACACGAGGCTACGAATCGAGTCTGGACAAACCCGCGGCCGAGTTAAAATCTCGTGGCACGAGCAAGAGTGCAGCCAGCCGTCACTTGGTGAGCCAGACGAGTAAAAAGCTCGAGGAGTACCTGGCGCGACGGCTGGAGGAGCTCGAGCTCGCGGCGCTGATGATGGACGGCCTTGAGGTGGCCGGTCAGACCGTCATCGTAACTCTTGGTATCACAATAGATGGAACGAAAGTACCGCTAGGAATATGGCTGGGCTCGACGGAGAACGCTCCGGTATGCACCGCTTTGTTGCAGAACCTTCTTGAGCGCGGATTGCGCATCGATGAGTCGATTCTTTGCGTGATAGACGGAGGAAAAGGTATCCGCAAGGCGCTGCTCGACGTTCTCGGGGACCTCGCGGTCATCCAAAGGTGCCAGCTCCATAAACTCCGAAATCTTCGCTCGTACCTTCCCAAGTCTCGTCACGCCTACGTGCTCCAGACGATGAAGCAAGCCTACAAGAGCAATAGTGCCAAAAAGGCGCGCAAGCGGCTTCAGGCATTGGTGTCGTGGCTCGAGCGAAATGGCTACGACGAAGCTGCCGGAAGCCTTAGCGAAGGAATGGAAGAGACCCTCACAGTTCTGAAGCTCGCTCTGCCCGAGTTACTTCGCAAGTCCCTGGCCACAACGAACGCCATCGAGAATCTCAACGGAACCATCCGTAGAGTCTCGAGAAACGTCAAGCGTTGGAAGAGTCCTTCCATGATTCGCCGTTGGACCGCTCTCGGTGTTGTCACGGCGGAGAAGAAGTTCCACCGAATCAAAGGCTATCGCCATATGGGCGCTCTCGTTCACGCCCTTAGAAGCAAACAGAAATCTCTTGACAGCAATGAGTTTGCTGCGTGAGAGTATTCACTGGTGCCGCCGCTACCCGACCAAATTCAACAGCGGCCGGGACATCCCCCGTCACAAGCATCCAGATGACTTGGACGGGGTTCACGCCAGAACGTCTACGCATATTGAAACCTGCCCCCGCGGGTGAGCAGAAAGAACAATCCGCTCAATGCCCCGAGCATCGCGACGAGAACGGCAGACATCGCAGATGCATAGCCAAAGTCGCCAAACTGAAACGCCTGCTGGTAGATATACGTAATCAAAAGTGACGTCGCATTGGCGGGGCCGCCACGCGTCATCACGTACACCAGGTCGAATGCGTGTGCACCAGCAACGGCCGAGACGGTCGAAACCAGCAACACGAAAAAGCTGGTGGGACGAAGCAGGGGAAGTGTGATGTACCAAAATCTGGTTACAGGTCCCGCGCCATCCATTTGCGCGGCCTCGTAGTACTCGTTGGGAATATCGTGCAATCCTCCGAGAAATACGAGCATGTAGAAGCCCATGAGAAACCAGATGCACACGAGCGTCACCGTCAGTAGAGCGAACCTGGGATCCCCGAGGAATGAAACCGGTTCGAGGCCGACCGCGACCAGCATCTGCGGCAAGATTCCTATCTTGTCGACGACGAGAAGCTACCAGACGAGCCCGATGACCACGAGGCTGACCATCTGTGGCGCGAACAGCATGGACCGCATCACGGCGTTGTATAGGTTGGTCTGCTGTACGAGAAGCGCTAGTCCCAGGCCAACAACATAGAGCAGCGGGACAAGGATGACGGCAAAAACAACCGTCACCCTGAGCGAGGTCCAAAACAGAGGGTCGAGGAGCATTCGGCGATAGTGCGCAGAGCCCACAAACGTAAAGCTTCCGAACGCGTCGAACGAATAGACGCTGACAAAGAGAGCCATCGCCGCGGGCAGCCCGATGAAAAGCGCCAGCCCGAAAGCGTCGGGAAGCACGAAGAGGTAGCCCGCCAACCACTCACGGTGCTTGCCTGACAGGCGAATCACAAGATCGGTGCGCCGGAATACCCGGCAAAAAAAGCATCGAGTTGTCGCGACGCCGACGCCGCCGCGGTAGTGGGATCGGCACCGCCGCACAGAGGGGTGGCCTGAATCGCATCGGAGATGATTTTGTACGCGGCAGGGGGGAGTCGCGGTTCGCCCCGCGTGCCGGGATAGATATCCCGGGAGAACACACCCATCTTGCCCTGGTCATACGCGTGGCGCGCGGCCTCGAGCACGCTGCGGCGTGGCGGCATGTTTGTCTTGGCAACGGTGCACCAGTTCGCGAGCCGCCCGATGGAGTCGTCGGTCATTGACGCCAACGCCCAGGCAATGAAGCTCCCTGCCTCGTCGAGGTGTTCGCTCCGGGCGTTCGCGACGAACGCCCAGCCGCCGCCAACGGTTACATACTTTCCACCTTTTGGTACCGGCAGCCTGAAAACACCATAGGGAAACTCCGGCGCAGCCATTGCCATCTGTGCGACCGCCCAAACGCCAATACTTTGCATAGCGCAATAGCCGCTTGCTAAATTCGCGATGACGTCACCGGCGCCACGGCCGAGCGCTCGGCTCGGCGCCACCCCCATCGCGACAGCGTCCTGCCAAAACCGAAGGGCTTGAATCGTAGCGTCCGATTCGAACACACTCTTGCCGTCCGGAGATTGAATCTCGCCACCGCCCTGCCACATGAACGGATACCAAGTGAAATCCTGGTAGTACCCTGGCGTGGTCTCGAACAAGACACCAAAGCGCTTCGAATGGGTGAGCTTTCCCGCGATCTCGAGCAGCTCGTCCCAGGTCTTCGGGATGTCGCTTTCGTCGAGTCCCGCCTCTTCGAACGCTTCGATCGAATAGAGAATAGCCATGGGCTCGACTTCCATGGGCACCGCGAAGATCCGCCCGTCGACCATGCGGCTCGCCACGACGCTTGCCGGGAAATCCGCACGCGCCTCGCTCGAGATGTAGGGCGTGAGATCGGCGAGCGCGCCGCCGTTGTAGTAGCGAAGAAAGTCGCCCGGGGAAAGAATGAAGAACAGGTCGGGCGCCTGCCCCGACGCAAACGAAACCGCCAGTTTGATCCCGTTCATGTACTCCAAGACCGGCACGTAGTCGAGCTCGATTTTGCGGCGGTTCGATGCATTCCATTGGTCGACCATGTCGACGAACCATTGGGCTTGTGCCGCTACCTCGCCGCCCGGCGCGTAAAATTGCACGAATCTAAGCGCCGCGTTCTCGGCGTCACCGTTTTTGTCAGACGTGCACGCGAATCCGACTCCAGCGAGCGCCGCGCCGTATCGCAGCAGCTTTCGCCGTGACATCGGGGTCGCTGCTCCGCCGGAATCGATGCTAGCTTCTGACATAGTCCCTTCGTGAAAACGCATCCTATCAGGGGGATGCCAAGTCTGGAACGATCAGAGGTTGCGAGCCGGTCCACTCACGACCACTCACGAAAGGCCGAAGCGACCTCACGCTTCTTTGAACGCAGCTGGTCCGACACCATCGTCCCGAACGATCCTCCCGTCCATCTGGAAGGGAACCGCGCCGCTCCACATTGTCTCAGGCAGCAAATGTCGACGCGGTACATCCAGATTGGAGGTAAGACCTAGGAATCGTTTTCAGTTCTTCGGTGTCAGTTTGAGCATGCGCCCTGTGCTGTCGTCGTCGTCGTCGTCCTCCAGAACCCAGATGGCACCCTCCGGCCCCTCCACAACGCTACGAATCCGCGCACCCATGTCGTAACGCTCGACCTCGCGGGCGTGGTCGCCGTCGAGCTCGATGCGCATGATCGCCCTGGACGAGAGGCCTGCGACGAAAGCATCGCCGCGCCAGTCGGAGAACAGATCGCCGCGATAAATCATCAAGTCACCCGGCGAGATGACGGGTGACCACCACACTCCCGGTTCCTCGAATTCCGGATGCGTGTCGTGGTCGGGTATCTCACGCCCGTCGTAATGGTTGCCGTTGGAGACGGTCGGATAGCCGTAATTCGCTGCACGCAGGATCCGGTTCAGCTCGTCACCGCCCCGCGGCCCCATCTCAATATTCCAGAGCTGACCGCCGAGATCGAATGCCAGCCCAAGCACATTGCGGTGGCCCAGCGACCAGACCTGCCCATAAACCCCTTCATCATCGACCAGCGGATTCTCTTCGAAGTAGTTGACGAAAGGATTGTCGTCCGGAACCGAACCGTCGTCGTGCAAGCGCAGGATCTTGCCCAAGTTCGCTTGCATGTCCTGGGCCGGCGTGAATTTCTGGCGGTCGCCAGACGAGATCCACAGATAACCATCGTCGTCGAACAACAGCCTGTGCCCGTAGTGGCCGTAACCGACGACCTTGGGATACTGGCGCCAGATGACTTCGAAGTCGGACAGTTCTCCGCCGCGCCTGGTCTCGTTCAGCACCGCCCGGGCGACGGCCGCGCCCCGGCTATTGCCCACACCGGACTCGGCGTAGCTCAGGTAAATCATGTGGTTCTCGGCAAAATTCGGGTGAAGAGCGACATCACCCAGACCGCCCTGACCGCCGTAAGCGACGTCCGGCATGCCGCGGATGCCCCGGGACTTCTCACCGTCCTGGGTGACGATGAACAAGTTGCCCTTCTTCTCCGTCACCAGCATGCGCCCGTCCGGCAGGAAGGCCAGGGCCCAGGGCTCGTCGAATGAGGTAATGGACTCCACCTCGAATGGCAGTTCCATTTGTGCTTGCGCCCCACCCGCTATGAACATGCTCAACCCAATCACGAAGAGTCGTCTAACTCTAACCATTTGATAGCCTCGTTTGTTACGCGTTTTGTCGATCGATCTGTCGTCTAGATAGGTTCGTCACCGCTATGCGACGCCAATACCGTATTCGTTCAGGCTATCCACTCTAACGAACGACGGAAAGCGGCGCCAGCCTCCACCGGGCAGGTTCGGTGCCGGGCACGGTGTGCGCCGGAATCATGCGATGGACCCGTCCATGACTCTTCCCGAGAGGATTGTGAACCGCCTCCCATCCCTCGACGATTCGGGCCCGGCGCGTCGCCGCACCAACCGCGAAGACGTGCACAACTGGTCCAGACCCCTACGGCGGAATCCGCACCATCTGCCCGATCAACCGCTTCGGGTCGGCATCCGCTCTCGGCACGTACTTGTCGAGCCACGGCCCGCTGAACTGGGCTACGTAGAGATTGCCGTCGGAGTCCACGTCCATCTGGTGAGGGAGAGACATTCCGCCGGTCCACCCTGACCTTCCTAGCGACGATACCTTCGCGTACGCGCCGAAGTAGTCGAGTAGCTCGCCTTCCAAGCTGTACTTGAGCATCCGGTTCAGGGTCGCGTCCAGCACCCAGACGGCGTCGTTCTCGTCGATGAAGATGGCGACGGGGTCGTAGATGTCCGGCCACTGCTCGATGAAATCGCCGTCCGCGGTGAACACCTGCACTCGGTGGTTCCTCCGATCGGACACGTAGATGCGGCGATTGCGGTCCACGGCGATGCCGTGCACGAGATCGAACTGTCCTGGCCCGCTTCCGACCGAGCCGAACTCGGACACGTACTCGCCATCGGTCGTGTATTTGACGATGCGGCCGTTCTGGTAGCCGTCGCCCAGCAGGAAGTGACCATCCGGCAGAAACGCCAACACCGCCGGCTGGCCGAAGTCGAGGGGTCCGGGGTTCCGGTTGGCTCGCGCCTCCTCTGAGGTCTGTACCGGGTTAGGGTCCAATAGCCGCATCACAAGCTCGCTGCCGTCGTTCGTGAATTTGAGGATCTGCTCGTGGACCCCGTTGCCGCCTCGCTCCACCACCCACACGTGGCGCTCGGGATCGTACGGGTTGATGTAGACCTGGTGGACCCGATTGAACATCGAATCCCACTGGCTCCAGTTCTCGATGATGTTGCCGTCACCGTCCACCACCACCAGGAAGTTCGAGCCGCCAGGTCTGTCCTCCCGCTGGGCGTTCTGATCTCCCCAAACGCCCACGATGATCCTGTCCGGGGTGTCCGCGGCCACGGCCGACACGGACCCCCACTCCCACTCGTCGGTATGGTCGGGCGAAGCCTTCCAGAATCCCCCTACGACCTCGTACGGGCCGGACCGATCGTCACCGCCCTTCTTGAACGTCCGCGCCGCCTCACCGGTGACGGAGGCGGCGTGGTTCTCGCCGCCGCACGCGAACAAAGCCGCGATCGCGGCGATCGTGAGGCTTTGGTAGATGGGTCTGAGTCCCATGTTGCCTCCTGAACTTAAGAGAGGCGAATACGGCTCATTTCCTGTACTCGAGGGCCGGCAGCTGGTCTCCCAGTAGCGCTTCATACTGGAAGTCAGGGCCCCGCCTCTCGTCGAACTCTCCCTTCCAGCTTCGATCACATGCCCGGACTTTTTTCGCGAGCCGGCTCTAACGAGTGCCGGACTCGCTTCGGTACACCTTTCCCGCCCGCATGACGAACACCACCCGCCCGAACGCCTCGGGGTCGACCA
>SMVB01375241.1_pt1 | contig 13100 bp, 11 predicted proteins | sample 2456461 | NCBI WGS metagenome assembly SMVB01 (sample SAMN11095934, study PRJNA526329) | marine sediment metagenome | biome: Marine sediment; feature: Surficial sediment; material: Deep marine sediment; isolation source: Hadal surficial sediment | place: Pacific Ocean | collected 2014-05 | depth...
CATCCAAATGGCGGGTCGGGCAGATTTACTTTGCGCATTTGACGATTTCAGATTTGGCTAATGAAAAATTCTACTTTTTTGAACGGATCAATCGCAAGGGATTGGGATTGGCCGGCGCCGATAAAGATCGCCTCCACGTTTGGAACGAGGATTGGACCCTGACTGAAAACAATCAGGCGCATCATCTCAAGGCCCAGCAAGCGGGTGTCGGGCTGGACCTGCAATTACAGCCTCTCAAAAAACTGGTGATTCATGGGCAGAACGGGGTCAGCCAAAAAGGCGGGCAACCGGGCAACGCGTCGCATTACATTTCTCACACGCGCATGCAAACCCGGGGGACCCTCTATTTAAAAGGAAAAAAATATGAAGTGACCGGGACCAGCTGGATGGATCACGAATTCTCCAGCAATCAACTGAACTCAGAGCAAGTGGGCTGGGACTGGTTCTCGGTTCAGCTCGACAACGGCGCGGAGATCATGCTGTACTTGATACGGTTGAAGGATGGCTCGGTCGAGCCGTATTCCAGCGGGTCTCTGGTGCGGGCCGATGGCTCGCAGGAACACTTGGCTCTCCGTGAATTTTCCATTGAACCCACCGGCGAATGGACCAGCCCGCACACGGACACCGTTTATCCCGCGGGATGGATAATGACTCTGCCCGGATCGAAGACTCGATTGATCATTTCTCCCGATATGCCCGATCAGGAGTTGCACCACCTGCGCTCGATTGGAACGTCCTATTGGGAAGGGAGCGTCAGCGTCCAGGGCACGCAGGAGGGTCAGCCCGTTACCGGCAAGGGGTATGTGGAACTGGTGGGCTACACCAAACCACTCACCCAGAGTTTACCGGGCAACTAGGAAAAAATCAGGCTGAGGCAGGTGACCCCGCCGTCGGCTTTTTCAAATTCGCTCATCGCCAGAGGGATGACCTCAAACCCGTGTTGGGCGATGCGATCTGCCAGATCAGGAAATCCCTCAGGCATCAACACGTGGTTCCCCACCGCGAGACAATTAGCCGCATACCGTTCCTCCTCAAGGACCTCGATCCGCTCGAAGGTTGCAAACGCGTCAGGCTCCACGGAAGTGGGGTCGATCACCAAAACATTTTTTCCCAGATAGCTGGCAAAGGTTTTGAGATGGGGGCCGCGATGCACCGGCACGGTCACAATTTTTTTGCGGGTGAATTGGGATAAGGCCTCCGCCGCCTGCCGGTTGGTGCGTTGCGACTGGCCGACAAACACCGTGGATTCGGTTTGCAAAATGTCGCCGCCGTCAATCAGGACTGGCGCCTGCAGAGTTTCAACCGGAAGGAATTTTTCCAAAGGTTTCCGGATGTGCAGGGTTTCGCCATGACGGCTGGCTTCTTTCATGAAAGTCAATAAAGCCCGGTCCGCCATAATCACCGCGTTGTCTTCGATAAAAGTGCTGTCGGGAAACTCGTCCAGGGGGGGCAGGCAGGTGACGGTGATCCCCGTCTTTTCGAGGGCTTCCATATAACCGCGGTGCTGGTCCACGGCCCGGTCGAAATCGATACTCTTTTTTTCAGAATGATGGGACAGGGCGTGTACGAACGAAGGAGCCGGTGGCCGAACCAAAGCGAGGACAGTCATTTTTCAAGAGCGTGTGGTGATTTCACCTTGTTATGCTTCTTTTGGCCAAACCGGAGACCATAAATTTCCCCTCCTTGCTTTTAACCCCGGACAGGGAGGCATCACCTCCGACGAGGCTGGGATAAAGTTTACCCTCTCTTTTCTCAAATAGGATGACCACTTCATGTGGACTGTCTTCGAACTTCAACCTCAGGCCAAACTTTTCCCAGTCTTTGGAAAACCGCTCTTCCACTTCGACATTGGGGTTTTCGGCCAATTGATTTTTCCATTCGCGGAGGGTCAGCCATACCTTAGGCTCGCCTCTTAAAGTTTCCTTCAGCATGATGGGGATATCGAGATCCGCTTCCTCAATACTCCGCGATTCGCCGCATCCCGTCTGAATCAGCAAGGACAGCATTGCCAGACAGAATAATTTTTGTGGAAAGATTTGGAATGCTGTGTGCGTCTTGCGGATTGAGAGGGGCATAAGAGCCGGGTCTTGGGTCACAACATTCATTTCCCCCCTACGGTGGGTGTGTTCATCATGCGGCAAAAATACAACATACTCAGGTTTCTTCTGCAGGCCTTTATTTTTTTCATGGTTTCTTTGCTGGGCAACAAACCATCCTGCGTCCGGTGTTTTTGGGCGACGTAAGTCCAAGCATTGACAAAATTGAAGTCGTGCTTGGTGAACCGCATCTTTTTTCGAATGTATTCATCCGGCACGTGATGCATCTCATCCAATATTGGCAGAAACTTGGAATCCATTTCATAGAGGATGCCGTCCATCATTCCCAGATTGCTTTCGGTCGGGACAATATTCGCCAAGCCGAGATTCTCCAGACCACCGTTGTCGAGTGGGATTTTGTTGAATTTCACACTGAAGGCCGACAGCGTGACACAAAAAAGATCATAGTACTCCAGCCCCTTTTCTTTCATGACCTCGGGATTCATCATCTCATCGTATGCAAACCAACTTATCTTATCGGGCATGAAACACTCCTGAATAGCCAATAATCGGATAGGATTTAAATTACACCAGCAATATAATCGTTTGTTTGCTAGTAAAGTAAGGGTTTTTTTAAGAGTTATACGATCATACCAAAAACTGTCTGAAAATGGTCCTTGAAAAAATCATTTAAATTGATAAGCTCTGTACCTCATTATGATACTGCCTCAATAAAGAAAACAAAATTAAGATGTTTGTCCTGGTTTTTTTTATGGGCGGGCGGTGCGAAAATTAATATTTTAAGGAGTTTGCTAATGGCGGGGGACAAAGTTGTAACTTTATCCGATGCGGAGTTTGATACATCGGTTCTCAAGGCGGGTAAACCGGCCCTGGTCGATTTCTGGGCGGAATGGTGCCAGCCGTGCAAGATGCTTGCGCCTACGGTGGAAGAGCTTGCTGGTGAATATGAAGATAAAATTCTGGTCGGGAAACTGAACGTGGATGACAATCCCGTTACCGCCACCAAATATGGCATTCGAGGCATTCCCACTTTGTTGTTGTTCAAGGACGGGCAGGTGGTGCAACAGGTGGTGGGAGTGAAATCCAAGGCCGAAATCAAAAAAATGATCGACGAAAATATTTAGCCGTAATTTTTAAGATTTTACAAATAGAAAAAGCCTCCGTCATTGCGGGGGCTTTTTTTGTGCCTTTTCTTAGGATGGACCACTGATCCTTCGCATTATTGCCAATGGCGCGCGCGGGAGAGAGTTTGACCTATTTGCCTCCAAGTGCAACCTGGCTGGCGGCGGACTCCAGAATAGGATAGAGCCCCAGGCTTTCGATCATTTCAATGTCCTGTTTCGGGTCCCGGCCCTTGGTGGTCAGGTAGTCCCCGCCCAGAATGCCGTTGGCGCCCGCGGCGAACAGTTTTTCCTGATGGTCGGTGAACACTTCCTCGCGTCCGCCGCACACGAAGAAATCCATTTTTGGCATCACCAGTCGGAGCAGGGCGATGGTCCGCAGGGCTTCGGACAGTGCCATCGGCTGGAGAGTTTCCATGGCCGTTCCCTCAATCGGCTTGAGAAAGTTGATGGGAAACGAATCGGTTTCTAACTCTTTGATATCAAATGCCATCTCCACCCGCTGGGCATAAGTCTCGCCCATCCCAAAAATTCCGCCAACGCAAACTTTGAGGCCGGCCGCCTTGGCGTTGTGTACCGCCTGAACCTCTTCCTCGTAGCTGTGGGTGGAAACGACCTGGTCGAAATGGCTGGCGGCGGTTTCCAGGTTGTGGTGACACCGATCCAGCCCGGCAGCCTTCAGTTCTTTCAAATGCTCGGTACTCATCAGGCCGAGGGAGCAACAGGTCTCCAGTTTGGTTTCTGCCTTGATTCGCCGGATGGCCTCGATCAGGGTGTCCAATTCCTTGCGATCGGTCATGGCGGTGCCGGAGGCCACCATGGAAAACTCGTTGGAGCCGAAAGCCTCGGCCTTTTTGGCGGCGGCCACCAACTCGTCAACGCTCAGCAGTTCATATTCCGGCGAGTCGGTGGTGAACTTGGAGGATTGCGCGCAAAAGCCGCAATCTTCCGGACACCGACCAGATTTGGCGTTGACGATGGAGCAGATCTTTACCGCCCGGCCTTTGAATTTGTCGCGGATTTTATCGGTTCCCTCGAACAGATATTCCAGCTCGTCGGTTGACAAGTCTCCCAGCTGTTGCGCCAGGCCGCGGCTGATACCTTCACCGGAAAGGCCCTGCGCCACCATGGTGTCGATCAATTCTTTTCTCATAATATCAAGGGGCCTGTAAATTTTTCAAGAGGTCCAACGATGCCCGCTCGCGATTGAAAAGCGTGCTGAACCTGAAAATAGATTAAGGAATACTAGCACAACCAAAAATTAAAAGGCAAAGCGAATCGGACCGGTTGACGGCTTTGATTTATCCGCCCGTTGGCTGGTTCCCGTAGGCATTGAGCAGTTTTTCCAGCGCTTCCGGGGAGGTCACTGGCGCCAGGCAGGATCCCTGCTGGCACACGTAGGCGGTGGCTTGCCCGCCGATGGTTTTTTTGTCCGCCAAAAGCGGCACCCGGTCTTTCTGCGGATCGTCCTCCAGCGCGAAAGCGAACACGGTATTGGGGAAAAACCCGCGGCGGATGAGCCGCAACATCTTTTCCGTGGAAGGGTCGTTGCGCACGCCGATGAGGGCGACCTCTTTGCATCCTCCCAGGTAAAGGTGCAGGGCCTGCATCATGTAGGAGGAGTTCAAGCCATATTGGCTGAGTTCCTCGTGGAACGCCGTCAGGATTTTTTCGGCCCGGCGAGTGTATGCCGTGTCCAGGGTAAGCGCGGCCAGTTTCAAAAATGCCAGCGTCGCACTGCTGTTGCCCGCAGGCTCGACGCCGTCGTAACCGGAAATCTGGCGCACGATTAAATCCTCGGCATCGTCGGCGGTTTCGTAATAGGCGCCATCGGAGGCGAATTTTTCTGCCACCGTTTGCATCAGTTCAACGGCTTGGTCCAGATAATCGGGATCGTAGGTGGCTTCATACAACTCCAGGGCGGCGACGGCGAGCGAGGTGTAGTCGAATAAATAACCCTCGTAACGGGCGTCGCCATCGCGATAGCGGCGCAGGAGTTTGCCTTGTTCCGGGCGCAGATGACGCCACACGAACGCCATGGCCTTTTCGGCTTTTTCGATGCGCTCGGGATCAGCCAGGATCCGCCCGGCTTTGGCCATGGCGGTGATCATCAAACCGTTCCACGAAGTCAGCACCTTGTCGTCGAGCAGAGGCCGGACGCGTTGGCTCCGCACTTGCAACAACTGGTCACGCGCCTGGGCGATGGCATGGCGCACCGTGTCCAGCGGCAGACCCTGGCTTTCCGCCAGTTGTTGCGGGTTGCGTGTGATATGCAGAATGTTTTTCTTTTCCCAGTTGCCCGAGGGCGTGACGTTGTAATAGGGCAGGGCGATGCTGGCGGTCTGGCGGTCCAGAATCCGCTCGATCTCTTCCTGGGTCCAGACGTAAAACTTGCCTTCTACGCCTTCACTGTCGGCATCCTCCGCGCTGTAAAACGCGCCCGCGTCGGCAGTCATGTCGCGGTCGATGTATTGCAGAACGTCATTGGCGTATTCGGCGAACTCCTCTTTCCCGGTCACCTGGTAGGTTTCAATGAGAGCGGTGATGAACAGGGCGTTGTCGTACAGCATTTTTTCGAAATGCGGCACCAGCCATTGGTAGTCGGTGCTGTATCGGGAAAGCCCGCCACCGATCTGGTCATAAATGCCGCCATCCTTCATGGCCTTCAAGGTGTGTTCGGCCATCTGCAGGCTGAGCTCGTCGCCGGTGCGGTGATAATGCCGCAGTAACAGGGACAGGCCCATCGACGGCGGGAATTTGTTCTGCGGCTGGAATTTGAATCCGTAATTGAGCGAGTCGTAATTATTTTCGAATAGTTTCCGCGCTTGGTCTTCGCCGTGAAAGCCGAGATCGTCCACTGAGCCGCTGGCTTCCTGCCGGGCGTTGTCTTTCAAATAATCAATGAGGGAGGCGCTCTGTTTGGCGACTTTGGCCTGATCGTTCTGCCAGGTGTCGGCTAAAAAATTCAGCACGTCGGTGAACGACGGCAGGTTGTAGCGGCCCACCGGCGGGAAGTAGGTGCCGCCGTAAAAGGGAATGCCGTCCGGGGTGACAAACACGTTGAGCGGCCAGCCGCCCTGTTGCCCCAGGCCCTGAATGGCTTTCATGTAAATGCTGTCGACGTCGGGGCGCTCCTCGCGGTCCACTTTGATCGCGATAAAATTTTTGTTGAGCAGTTCGGCCAGGTGCGGGTCTTCAAACGATTCCCGCTCCATGACGTGGCACCAGTGGCAGGTGGCGTAACCGATGCTCACCAGCAACGGTTTGTTGATTTTTTTAGCGAGCGCAAACGCGGCGTCGCCCCACGGGTGCCAGTCCACCGGGTTGTGAGCGTGCTGGAGCAGGTACGGGCTTTTTTCGTGGATCAGTTTGTTGGTGTAGTCATTCATATAAGGTCTGGAACCGGTCGAAAAAATCCGGGAACGATTTGTCGACGCACCGCGGATTTTTGATTTTAACGCCGGGGATGCGCAGGCCGGCGACGGCGAAACTCATCGCCATGCGGTGGTCGTGGTACGTCTCAATCTCGGCGCCTCGCAACGGGCCGGGCTGGATGGTGAGGTGATCGCCGCCGCTGTTCACGGTCGCTCCCAGGCGCGTCAATTCCTTCGCCAGCGCTGAAATGCGGTCGGTTTCCTTGATGCGGAGGTTGCCGATGCCGGTGACCGTGGTCGGCCCTTCAGCGAACAACGCCACCACCGCCAGGGTTTGGACCGCGTCAGGCATATTATTCATATCGATGGTGATGCCCCGCAAGCGGTTTCCACGCACGGTGATTTTATCCGCAGTGGTTTCCACCCGGCACCCCATCTGCTCCAGCACTTTGGGGAACTGAATGTCGCCCTGCACGCTGTGCGGATTGAGACGGGTCACCGTCACCTCGCCGCCGGTAACCGCCGCCGCCGCAAAGAAATAAGAGGCGCTGGAGGCGTCGCCTTCCACCGCATAGTTCCGGGCGCGGTAGCGTTGACCGGCCTTCACGGTGAATTTCCGGTAGGACTCATTTTCCACAGAGACTCCAAAGGTCTGCATGATGTCGAGGGTGATGTCGACATAGGATTTGGAAGTCAGCTCGCCCCGGATATCGATCACCGTGTCGTTTTGAAAATAAGGAGCGGACAACAACAGTGAGGTGAGGTATTGACTGCTTTTGCCGCCCGCCAGTTGCACCGTGCCGCCGGGGGGCGAACCGCCGTGGATGACGATGGGTGGGCATTGATGGTGGGACTCGGTTTTGATCCCCATCTGGCGCAGGCAGTCGAGCAGGTCTTCAATGGGCCGCTCCTGCATGCGGGCGTCGCCGGTCAGGGTGACCGCCCCCGGCGCCAGTGTCGAGAAAGCAGTGAGGAACCGCATGGTGGTGCCGGCGTTGCCGACAAAAATCTCCCGGTCGGGAGCTTTCACCTGTCCGCCCTGGCCCTGCACCACCGCCGCCTGTTGTTCTTCGGTCACCGGAACCCCGAACATCAGCAGGGCTTCCCGCATGTAACGCGTGTCGTCGCTGAACAACGGGTGTTCAAGACGCACCTCGCCGTCCGCCAGGGCCGCCACAATGTAGGCGCGGTTGGTGTAGCTTTTGGACGGCGGCGCTTCGACCGTGGCGTGAATTTTGGTGGCGGGCCTGATTTCAATCAAGGAGCAACCCTCGGGAAAATGGTGACTTCGCTGAAGAATTAAAAAAGCCAATAATAGCATAAACCCCGGTGCGGCTATATTGAGCGGTCGTATCCCCTAACTTGTGTCGAGTCAGGGGTTTTGCTATGATTTGCCTACCTTCAGGATTTTGGTAAAAAACGGGTCAATGGGAAGAGGCCCAGATATTGGGAGGAGTGTCATGATCAAAAAGAAATTTTCTGCCATGGTGCAGTGGTGGGAGAACAAATCGGCTCAGGAAAGAAAACGGATCCGGTCGTTTGCCCCCGTGATTCTGTACACGGTGGCGGTTTTTTACGGCATCATTTACCTGTCCATTCTCAACACTGTCAACCGGTACAATCACGGAAACACGGTCAAAAGCTGGTGGGGCGGGGACCTGCCGGAGGTCGTCCTGCTCAAGGAACAGCAGAGAAAAGAAATCGAGGACAGCTTCAAGGGCATGCGCAAGCGGGTTTCGGGAGGCCGGTGAGGGTGCGGCATGCCGGCTTGGGTTTGAATAGTTCATATTTCCGGTGAGGTGATTGTGAAACGGCTGATTTATATTTCCAACGGATTGTATTTGTTTTCCCTGGCGCTCTGGGTGGCGGGTATGTTCCTGCTCGGCATCCTGGTGGAGATCATGGTGCGCGTCAAACTGAAGGAACAGCCGCAATTGGCCAGTAACATCATGAACGGGGTCATGGACGTGTTCAACGTCACCATCATTTACTGGTGTCTGGGTCTGATGCTGGCGGCGGGGGTCATCAAGTGGCTGGTGGCTCGCTACGGCAAGGTCGGTTATGTTGAGCCGGTGGTGACCAAAAATCGCTACACCAAGGAAATTCTGCTGGCCGTCATGATTGCGCTGGCGTTGTACATCGGCAGTGTGCTCCGGCCGCAGATGCATGAAATGGACGCGCTTAAAAAAGCCAATCCTGAGGACATCCGCCTCCAAAAACAATTCGATGGTTACCACAGCCAGCTGACCTGGTTGTATACGGTCAATATGATATTTGGGATTTCCCTGTTTTACATTCATGGCAAGGAAATGACCCGCTTCCGCGAAGATAACCCGGTCACCGGCGACCCGGTCACCGGAGCATCTGAATAACCTGCATGTTATTTTTATTTGCGCCATTGAATTCCTGTCATTATTGATGTTTAACCTTGTTCTGAAAATTTCCTTCGCAGTAATGATCCACGGGTTGTGGGCGCCGGTTTTTGCCGGCGAGCCTGAACCTTCCCCGGAATCGCAGGTCGTGATACAGGCCTACCAGGATATGGCGGGCATCACTGCCGGAAAATTTAAAATGGGCCTGGGATTTCGGCAGGTATCCAAAATTCTTGAGATGTGTCAGAAGGTGGATGAGAAGTGCAGTCGCTGGTGGTTCAAGGACGAGTCACCGGGGCTCCATGTTCGTTTGGATGCCTATTGGATCGATATTTATGAAGTCACCAATCAGAAGTACCTGGAATTTGTGAAAGCGACGGGTCATCGCCCGGCTTTGGATGAGACCTGCGAAACCGATTCCTGCCGGGATGGAAACTTGTGGCAGGGGGTGGGTTTTCCGAATAGCATCCGCAATCAGCCGGTGACCCAGGTGAGCTGGCATGATGCCGATGCCTATTGCCGGTGGCGGCACAAACGGCTTCCCACCGAGGCTGAATGGGAAAAGGCCGCACGTGGCCCTATGGGCAACCTCTTTCCCTGGGGCGGGGACATGCCCCCGGGCCGGGCGACTTACAAGAGAAAATGGCGCGGTGTGACCACTCTGACCAACGTCGGCTCTTATCCGACGGGCGTGTCCATTTATGGTATGCACGATATGGCGGGCAACGCCTGGGAATGGGTCGCCGATTGGTACGCTATGGATTATTATCGGAAAAAGGTTCGAAAAAATCCCAAAGGACCCAAAACGGGACAATTTAAAGTCGTGCGCGGCGGCTCCTGGGTGAATTATGCCGACACCCTGCACAGCGCTTTCAGACGCTGGAGCCGTCCCGACGTCCGATTCAATGACACCGGATTCCGGTGCGCCAAAGATGCCATCGATGAAACCCAAACGCAAAGATGAGCTGACCGCTCAGGAAAAGGAACTCCTCAAGCCTTATTTGACCGATGTCGAGTCGAAGGTTTTTTCCATTAGAAACCTGAACCCGGAAGTGATCGGCGCGGCGCTGGCACGGTACAGCCGGGCGCCGACCGGGTTCAAGGAAACCGTGGTCCGCGAGTTTCTCAATCCCGATGGCACACCCAATGACGTCAAGGGCAGTGAGATGATCGACCGCGTCGTCAACAAGTTTGGCGACGAATCGGTGGCGGAATTGGCGGTGGCCCCGTTGTGCATCGAGGAGATCTCCAACCTGATGACCAAGATCATCGAGGATTGCCGGATCGGCGGTTCCCCCATCGAAGAGTCCACCCGTTACGTTTTATACGATGCCAAGCGCGACGGCCGGTGGCGTTACGTGCGGCCCGTCAATGTTATGGACTCCGAACTTGGCCCGCCTTACGTTAAAACCCTCGATTTCATTTTTGAAACTTACGCGTCCATGGTCGAACCCATGCAGGAACTGTTTCGCCAGCGGTTGCCTGCCGACGCATTTAAAATCGAAGTGGAGCGGGCGGGCGGTCATGCCCAGGTGGGTGGGGACGCTTTGCAAAACGATGATGAAAAAAGAGCGCACCGCATTGCCTACGGGTTCACGATTCGCAGTGCTGCGTGCGATGTGATTCGCTGTATTCTGCCCGCCGCCACCCAGGCGAATTTAGGGTTGGTGGGCAACGGCCGATTTTTTTCGGGACTGATTTCAAAACTGCTCACCCAGAATTTGCAGGAGGGGGTCACGCTGGCCGGGCAGATTCGCGAAGCCCTCAATCATCAGATTCCGACCTTCATCAAACGCGCTGAGAAGAAAACCTATCAATCTGATATTGACCGCCACATGCGCCGGCTGTGCGACGCGTTGTTTGGACAGGAGCCGATCGCCACCGCGCCGGAGGTGGTGTTGTTGGTGGACCGGCCGGAGGACTATCGGATGAATATGCTGGCGGCGATGATTTTTCCCTACGTTCAACATCCGACAGAGCAGATTCGGCGGGTGGTGCGTTCCCTGCCCGAGGACAAGCGCCAGGAAATATTCGACACCTATATCGGCGACCGCCAATCAAAACGCGACCGGCCGGGGCGTGGTCTGGAATACGGTTATCCCATTCATTTCGACATCATCGCCGGGTTCGCTGAGTACCGCGATCTGCAGAGGCACCGCATGCTGACCCAGCAGAGACAGGACATGAGCGTTCTGCTGGGCTACACCATCCCGGAGGAAATCCAGGAAATTGGCAAGGGCGAGGTGGTGCAGGAATGTTTTGAGCGGGCGGAAGCGCTGACCAACGATTTAAAGCGCGCCGGGTTCCGTCTGGAGGCGCAATACGCCTCGTTGTTCAACCACCTCATTCGCTGGAACATGGGCATGAACCTGCGCGAGCTGGGCCATTTCACCGAACTCCGGACCCAGAAGGCGGGCCACCCGAAATACCGGAGGATTTGCCAGACCCTGTCCAAACTGTATTTGAAGCGGCACCCGGAAATGGCGCCGGCGCTGAAGTTTGTCGATCACAACGATTACGATCAAGGCATCACCCGCGCCGAACAGGAAGCCCGCACCGCCCGCAAAAGCCTCGCTTCCGGCATCTTCGACGATATGGACGAGTGAGGTTTCCGCAACTCTGCAATATTTCCCCTCGTTCCGGCGGAATACTGCAAAAAAATTTTGACATGCGGCTGGTTTTCGCTATCATTCCTGTGCATTTCTACCCAGTCCCCATCAAACTAAAAAACGTAATCCCATGAAAATTGGAATTCCCAAAGAAGTCCATCCCGGCGAAAGACGAGTGGCCACCACTCCGGATATCATTCCGCATCTCCTCAAGCTGGGTTTTGAAGTGGCCGTGCAGTCCGGTGCCGGTGCTGAAGCCAGTTTTTCGGACGCCGCTTACACCAAGTCGGGAGCCACGGTGGTGGCCGATGCCAAGGCGCTTTGGGAGAGTAGCGACATTATTTTTAAAGTCCGTGCCCCGGAATATAATCCTGATCTGGATATTGAGGAGGTGGACTTGTTGCGGGCGGGCCAGATCCTCATCTCTTTTCTCTGGCCGGCGCAGAACCCGGATTTACTGAAGAAATTAGCGGATAAAAAAGTCACCGCCATCGCCATGGACAGTGTGCCGCGGATATCGCGCGCCCAAAAGCTGGATGCCTTAAGCTCCATGGCCAATATCGCGGGCTACCGGGCAGTGATCGAAGCCGCGCAACACTTTGGCCGTTTTTTTACCGGTCAGATCACGGCGGCGGGTAAAATTCCACCGGCCAAGGTGATGGTGATTGGCGCTGGCGTGGCGGGTTTGTCCGCCATCGGCACGGCCCAAAGCATGGGCGCGATTGTCCGGGCATTCGATACCCGGCCGGAAGTTAAGGAGCAGGTCGAGAGCATGAATGCTGAGTTTCTGGAGCTTGAGTTTGAAGAAGAAGGTTCCGGCACCGGCGGGTACGCAAAGGTGATGAGTAAGGAATTCATCGAAGCGGAAATGGCGTTGTTCGCAGAGCAGGCGAAGGAAGTGGACATCATCATCACCACCGCTTTGATTCCAGGCAAGCCGGCGCCGGAGTTGATTACGCCGGAAATGGTCGCCTCAATGAAAAACGGCAGTGTGATCGTGGACCTCGCCGCGGAGCAGGGCGGCAACTGCAAATTGTCCGAAGCGGGCAAGGTGGTCAAGGTACACGGCGTTTCCATTATCGGGTATACCGATTTGCCCAGCCGTTTGGCCACTCAGTCCAGTCAACTGTATGGCACCAATTTACGCCACCTGATGACCGATATGTGTAAGGCGAAGGATGGCATCGCCGTCATCGACTTTGAGGATGAAGTGGTTCGCGGCGCGACCGTTGTTAAAAATGGAGAGGTGACTTGGCCGCCGCCCGCGCCCAAACTTTCCGCGGCCCCGCCCAAACCCAAAGAAGAACCGGCAGTGGAAAAAGGTGCCGCCGCCGCGGAGAAACCCTCCGCGAAGGGACCCATGATGGCGTTCGCAATAGGCGGGCTGGCCTTGTTTGGATTAGGTGCCGTCGCGCCGCCTTCGTTCATGGCTCATTTTACGGTGTTTGTGCTGGCCTGCTTTATCGGCTACATGGTGATATGGAATGTGGCCCCGGCTTTGCACACGCCCCTCATGAGCGTCACCAATGCCATCAGTAGTATTATTATTATCGGTGCCTTGATGCAG
>SMVB01073601.1_pt1 | contig 13098 bp, 14 predicted proteins | sample 2456461 | NCBI WGS metagenome assembly SMVB01 (sample SAMN11095934, study PRJNA526329) | marine sediment metagenome | biome: Marine sediment; feature: Surficial sediment; material: Deep marine sediment; isolation source: Hadal surficial sediment | place: Pacific Ocean | collected 2014-05 | depth...
CGCTGGAAGCGAGTGAAATCGCTGAATTCGGTTGAGGCGAGCGTTCGCAGTCGGTTAATCACGGTTTGGCTTCACACGAGGGTCCGAGGTCCGAGCGGAGCGGGATCGGAGTCTGTGTTGCATTGACCGGTTGAATCCGCAACGCCAAAGCGGACATCTACTGAGATCACTACAATCCAATAAGCAGCTATTATCTTGCGGTCAGGAGTACTGCAACTAGGAGACGAGATGCGCTTTGGCACCCTCGCAGCGGTCCTATTCTCGTCGACTATCGGGTTGATGCCTTCGGCCGTCGCGCAGATGACCCCGCAAGAACAGGAAGGGAAGCCACCGCTCTCAGCGAACACGATGGAATCGCGTGCTGAGATGCCAGAGTCGTCTTCGAATTCCATGACCGGGAAGATGGGAATGGAAGCGAAGATGCAGCGTCCGTCCCCGGGCATGAGCATGAGCCAAATGATGAAGGGGCCCACATCGACAGAGTTCTATCCGACCCTGATCAGCATTTCCGAGCCCGATCCCGTAGAGCGCGAACGTCTCGAACGGCGGGCTGAGCGGTGGAGGTCCGAGGGCATCTTGTTGCTTTCTGAGGGGGCTGCTGCGCTCTCTGAATCCACCCAGCGAGACGATGTGCGCGGCATAGAGCGGGCTGGCGCCACGATTAGTCAAGGGCTGTCCCGACTCAAAAATGGCCTGGCGGCTCGACGAGCACTCGAGAGCGGTGAACCGCCCTCTCAAGTGGCGCTCGAGTGGTTCAAGACGCAGCTCAACCTTCTGCCCGCACAGATGGACTCCAGGGAGACCCGTATTCTCGGGATGACACCCTTCGAGCTCTTCCTGTGCACGCTCATGATTGCTGCCATCGGCGCGGGCCTCGCTGTGTACGTCCTCAGGATGCGCCGAGCCTCGCATCTCATCGAGCGAATCGTGGCGGGCTCGACGGGCGAGGAAAGGGCTCCGGTTACCGCAACCGAACAGAGCGCGAATGTAGCGACGAGTCCATCGTCGACGCCGACCGACACCCTCGAAGGCCTACTCCCACTTCGGCGCAAGAAGCTCTGCCGACTCCGAGTTGCGCGGATCTACCCGGAGACCCCGGACGTCAAAACCTTCCGATTCGTCTCCTGCGATCGCGGCCCAATTCCGTTCAGCTACCTACCGGGCCAGTTTTTGACGCTGATGCTTCCCATCGAGGGAAATCCCACCAGGCGCAGCTACACCATCTCTTCCTCTCCTGCCCAAGGTTACTACTGCGAGATCAGCGCCAAACGAGAGGACCAGGGTCTCGGGTCGCGTTATCTGCACGACGTCCTGAAGGAAGGCGACACGCTCGACGTTCGTGGACCCAGCGGAAAATTGACCTTCACCGGCAAGGAGTCCGACAGCATCCTTTTGATCGGCGGTGGCGTCGGTATAACCCCTGTGATGAGCGTCACGCGAGCGCTCGCCGACATGGGATGGGGAGGCCAGATCCGCCTCGTTGTTGGCTGTTCGGATCCAGAGCACTTTCTCTTTGGGGCCGAGATCGAACGGTTGAAGGAACGAAATCCAAACCTCCACGTCTTTGTCGCAATGAGTGCGCTCAAAGAGGATCTCTCCGGCTTCCATCGTGGCCGAATCACGAAGGACCTTCTCTTGGAGTGGGTGCCTAACATCGCAGCAACGCCGCGGGTTCACCTCTGCGCGTCGCCCGGAATGATGGACGCGGTGAAGCAGATGCTTGCGGACCTCGGCGTACCGTCCGAGTGCATCAAGACCGAGTCGTTCGGTTCCCAGGAGAAGCCCGCCACGCGAGCCACCGTTCGGGCCGCGAAACGGGAGGCGGCGCCCGGTCAGCCTTCGACCGCGCTCGAGTTCCAGCGTTCGGCCAGGTCGACGACGGTACACGCAGACGAAACCGTGCTTGAGGCGGCGGAGCGCATCGGCGTTGAAATGAACTACTCCTGCCGGGTCGGAAGCTGCGGAGAGTGCTCGGTGCGATTGATCTCGGGCGAGGTCAAGATGGACGTGGAGCGCGCGCTTGAGCCCGAGGATAAGGCCGCCGGAATCATCCTGGGTTGCCAGGCCCGCCCGACCTCCAACGTCGTCGTCGAGGCATAGAGACCCGTGGGTGAGCGGGAACCGCTCGTCGCGACGCTTCTCGTCATGATCATCCTGGTGGTGTGGTGGGGAGCGGCTTTCCACGTCTCACCTCGTTTTGCAGGGAGCCCACTCGGCGGGACGCTTGGCGTGAGCGGCGCGCTTCTCATGCTCGGGACGCTTGTGTATTTGGTGATCAAGCGGGTCAAACCGATCAAGGCTGCGGTGACTCGCAAGGTACCAATGCGAACGCTATTGGCCTGGCACACCTACGCTGGGCTGCTCGGATGCCTCCTGGTCCTGCTGCATACGGGCCACAAGTTCGAGAGCGTGCTTGGGACCTCACTTACAGCCCTCACGTTGATGGTCGTACTCAGTGGATTTGTCGGGCGCTACCTCCTGCGTCAAATCGGCGATGACGTACGCGAGAAGCGTGGGCTCCTCACCCGACTCTACGAGGCGTACGACGCTGCGTCGGAGCGGCTCGCGATGGAGCCGGAGCGCCGCAGTCTCATTCACCCTCTGCGAAGTGCACTCGCGCGTGCATTCCTCACGGAATCGCCTGTTACCGATGCACCAGGCACCATGGACGTTGGTTCTCCTGTTGCCGTTGCGAGTCTAGTGAGTTCGATCGCGGATGTGGAGTCTTCCATCGAGGCGCGTGAGTTGCTCAGGCGCTGGTTCTCGCGGTGGCTTCGTCTTCACATCGTCTTAGCATCCGCACTTTTCTTGCTCCTTGCTCTACACGTATGGGCGGGCGTCCACTTCGGCTTGAGATGGTTCTGACGAACCGATACCTGAGCGGCGCCGTAGTTGTGGTGCTGGTCGGCGCCATTGCCTGGTTCTGGCATGCCCAGCCGGATGATGCGCCGATCAAACAGCTCGCTACGTGGCAGCGACTCGCAAGTCCCGGTGACCTGTCCGCGGCTCACAGCCGCCTGGAGGGAGACTGCGGCGCGTGTCATACCACAGTCGTCGGCGCGTCACCGACGAAGTGCATCGCATGCCATGCAACCGACGAGCGGCTTCTGATCTGGCCTCAGCTGACGTTCCACGCGTCCGTCCGTGACTGCCAGGCTTGTCATCGCGAGCATCTAGGCGCAAGTGCACTCCCGACGCGAATGGACCACGTCGCTCTAGCGACGATGGGACTCAAAATTCTGGCAAGTGGGGAATCCGAAGTCGGTCGATCGGATGCCCAGCACCTTTTCAACTGGATAGCGGAATCCCCGGTCGTCGGGGCAAGTCGCCTAGCACCAGCCGAGGCGGTGCTCAGATGCGCGACGTGTCATGCGGCAAAAGACGCTCATCGCGGGATGTTCGGGAATGATTGCGGGACGTGTCACGCGACCAGCGGCTGGGTGATCCCGGAGTATCGTCACCCTTCCAACGCTTCAACCGACTGCGCACAGTGCCATCGTGCCCCTCCGTGCCATCGCACGCCACACTTTGAGAGGGTGTGCGCTACGGTGGCTGGCCAGCCGAACGCAGAAGTCCGCGACTGTCATTCCTGCCACCAGGTGACAGCATGGAACAACATCAAGGGCGTCGGCTGGTACCAGAGCCATTGAGAGCAATGTCTGCTTCTGGCAGAGGCTGTGTGGAAACTATTTTGCGCCACCGATGGCCTCGAAAAACACGCACGAGAGTTCAATTGTTGGGGGCAATCGCCCGGAAAACGACAAACCAGAGCACTCTCATGCAGGTTTTGTTTTCGACCCCGGAGTTTTCACACATAGATGGTCGCCCCTCGTCAGTCAAACGTTCAACCGGTTCTAACAAGATGGTAAGGTTGCAGCCATAGATCCGGACTTTAAATCGAGGCCGCAGCCTCTGTCCCTGATGGAATGTGCTGACGGGTGCCTCTTTACAGCCTCACGAGCTTTTCGCTCCCTGTGTGAAATAGGTTTGACCCGCCACGGTCTGACCTGTCTTGCCATCACGTTGTTGTCCGCCTGAGCAACCTCTTTGGTTCTAGGTTTTCGAGATCTTCAATTTTATGCGGCGTGTTGGTATGCCGCGTCGTAGGTCCGTTGATGAGCCAACAGCGCCCAAACCACACGCGCGTTTTTGTTGGCGCGTGCGACGGCCACCACGTTAGCGTGGCGTCGTGTACTCAGTTCAGTTGACCATTTGTCCGTGGACGTACGTTTGCCCTCGGCCACGCGCACCGCCGAGCGGGCCCCATGGATCATTAGTGTCCTCAAGTACGCATCGCCACGTTTGCTGATCCCTAGCAATAACGCCTTACCGCCGCTCGAGTGTTGACGCGGTACCAGACCTAGCCAAGCGGCCAACTGTCGGCCGTTCTTGAAGCTCTTGGCATCGCCTATGGATGCGACTTCGACGTGATCTCACCATCAAACCTACCTAGGACGTGCACGATATCTTCTACGTCCGAGACAACCGACGTCTCCCGCTTGATCGTCCCTTCGGCATCAATGATGCAAATCGCAACCGACCGCAGTGATACATCCAACGCCACGTAATGAGTCATGTCCGTTCTCCCTGTTAGTGATCAAGTTGATCCTACAGAGAGCTTGGCCTCGCACTAGCCCGCCCGATTACCAATGCTTCCGACGCCGAAGGCGACACTTGGAGAAGTCTGAATTTCGCGCTCAATAACCCTATAACATGACACATGTTCAAGAGATACAGCTGTTATGTGGCGTCGCCAACGTTCCGAACCTCGTTGTATTGCTAGGGTGAGCAGACCGAAAATAGGCTGTACTCAGCCACAGCACTAGGGGAAACACGTTGGCACACGAAGCCCTTACTGCCTTCGTCGAAAACGCGCTTCGTGCGGGGGCGTCACGCGAAGAGGTCGAACGCGCCCTCTTGGCCGCTGGATGGTCTCCGGACCAAGTGTCAGATGGGCTGGGTACTTTCGCAGAGGTCGAGTTCCTAGTCCCGGTGCCCAAGCCAAGGGCGCAGCTCTCGGCGCGAGATGCATTTCGCTACCTCGTGCTGTTTGGAACGCTCTACGTTGCGGCCTATCAATTCGGCGATCTACTGTTTCAGTTCGTCAATCTCGCTATCCCCGACCAACTCGCCAACTACGTCGAACGCGTATATGGACAGATTCGTTGGGCGACATCTGCCTTGATTGTGTCCTATCCAATCTTCCTCTATGTGAGCTTCAGGGTGGAACGCGAAATCGAGCGCGACCCGACTCGCCGTAACTCTGCGGTCCGCCGCTGGCTTACATACCTAACGCTGTTTCTCGCGGTCTCTATCATCGTGGGTGACCTAATCGCATTGCTCTACAACTTCCTATCGGGGGAAGTGACTCTTCGCTTCTTTCTCAAGTTCGCCATCATTGCCACGATCGCGGGTTGTGTCTTCAGCTACTATCTGTGGGCGATGAAGATGGACGACAAGGCCCTCGCACGTTGACGGTTAACCGAGTAGCTGCTTGGACTAGCGCAGTCGCTGTCGCGATCGCGATCGTGTCTGGTTTGTGGGTGTCTGGGGCGCCGCCAAAGCTAAGACTTGAAAGGTTGGACGAGATGCGGGTGTTGCAGCTAAAAGCGTTGGCCCACGCCATTAACGGCTACCGGCTGACGCATGAAGCATTGCCAGAGTCGCTTGCCGACGTCGTTGATGGTCTGCGGATCACCAGCGTGCCTACCGATCCGGTCACCGACATTCCATACGAATACTCCGCCAATCCACCGCAGCACTACGAGCTCTGCGCTGAGTTCGAGCGCAACTCGAGGCGGGAAGATGCGCATGACTTCTGGGCCCATGAATCTGGTCGACAGTGTTACTCCTTCGTCGCGCACGACGTTCGACCATGAGAGGCGACCACGAGGAATGAACGGGCCGTATAACAAGACGCTGCAACGGACCAAGCAACCTGTCACGCCGCCATTGGGCTGAATGGTCCGCTCCTGGCACGTAGCTGCCGTTTTGAAGCGGCGCTCGAAATGTCTGCTTCCGACGTGCCGATTCAACCGGTCAATGCAACACAGACTCCGATCCCGCTCTGCTCGGACCTCGGACCCCCGTGTGAAGCCACACCGTGATTAACCGACTGCGAACGCTCGCCTCAACCGAATTCAGCGATTTCACTCGCTTCCAACGGTTCTACATCTTTGATGCCTTGAAACGTCGATGTTTCATTGATGCCTCAACATACACTCCGTCTTCTGCGTCTAAGACAAAGTGTTGCGTCGACCCATTGAGACCGCAACGCCAAAGGAGACACTCCGCAACCAGGTCCTGGCTGTCTCAGTTCGGCCAATAGCGGAAGTCAGCAATACTCAACCATGGGCTTCTGCTCCCCTCAAACGCGCCTTATTGACGTGGCCAATTTCCCTTGTTGTTCAGTCGCAAGAATGTCCTCCGCAAATTGCGCCGACGTCGTGGTTCCAAGGTTTGAGGGAGGTGAGTTCGACAGCGGCCAATACTCCCTTAATCCGATAATCGTGATTCCAGAAACGGAATGCACGGCGAACTGGACGTCTGCTATAGAGGGCGGGCCCGTTGAGATCGATACAGTGACGTTAAGACAAGAAGTTGGTGAGCCTATTCGCGCGAGGCTTGAAGTGCCACTTGAGTGCAGATCCGAATCGAATTATGTGAGCCGAGGCCGCGTCGATTGATTTTGGCTTGCGAAGCCTTTCGCCCGTTTGACCCTGGCGTGTCGAAAACCCTTCTTTGCTAAATGGCTCTCAGCCAGGATACGGCATCCACCTCGGAGCAAAAGGACCGATGCTCTACCAGACTGTTGTTCGTTTCACTTTGAACCACAATGATCTTTGCAATGAACTCTAAGTTCTTCTCAACCAGCACGGCAGTTCGCCCCCCTGCCCTGAGCCCGGTTATCAGTTTGAACGATTCAGGTAAATCCCTGATCGATTCGCTCGTTAGGACTTTCGGATCCAGCGACCTGAAATCCCACAGGATGCAAGCGTGCGCAACCCATACATCGTTGTGCTCGTAGGCGTAATTGACCACTGAATCGACATCTACCCGACCTTCCACACGGACGGTCAATATGCCATCAGTCGACGAGTGAGTGATACAACCCTGGTTCTGCGACACCATTGGCGCCAAGGGTACAAATACTACGGGAGTATCTCATCTCGTAAGGAGAGTTTAAACACTGACAATCTTGGGTACGCTTCCTGTTAAACCCAGCCGCCATGGGCCTTCTGGTCCTATCACGGCTGGCCGTCAGAGTTCTCAGAATGTGAGAAAAACAACCAGGCTGTCGCTGTAGTAGCCGGGCTCCGGGTCCTGATACGCCTCCGCCCGCCCATACGCTGGATGATTCGCGTTATATTTGCCGTTGCAGTTGGCGCCGTTACGCTGGCACGGGAACGTCTGTTGTATCAGCGAGGTGCCAGGACTGCCGTCACCCCAGATGTTCTCGTACTGTGCGTCTACATACACGTTATAGGTAATCTCTTGGCCTGGCGCCTTCTGCATGTAGCGCTGGATAAAGCTGCCGCTACTGCCAGCACTTAATCTCAGCACGTAAAACGCAGGCTGGCCCTGATTCGGCTTTCCCCGGCAGCGCACATTCACGTTGCCGTTAGCGCTCACCGGCGCCGCCTGAGCAGGCAGATAACTACCGAAACTGATGCTGGTCACGGTGAGGGTACACTGGCGGGCTGCCCATGCGGGGTTCCCCGCAAACAACAGAACCATCACCGCGATGAGCAAGCTTGCGCCGTGCCCTGCCCGCAAAATACGGGCTATCGTTTCGCCACTCCTGTTGCTTGGTTCAGTCAATACTCATCCTCACAGATCACCTCGCCCACATTCGGTAGTGGATGATCGCTGTCGGGAATCGGCACCTCAAGTGTGCAGGTACCGCCGCGCCAGCTAACCGTTGCCACCTCAGGTTGGTTCATACCATTGACGTAAAGAAGACCATTGAGCCCCACTAGCAGCGGTACGTCACGTCCCTCGATGTACGCCAGCGAGCCTTCTGGTACCGGCTCACCGTTGGTCCGTATGGCCTGCAGCGTGAGTGAACGTGAGGCATCGAGTAAAAACTTGATCATCGTGCCAGTCCCGGAAATCGGCGACACCAACATTCGGGTCGTATTGACTCGTACATGCAGCGGCAGATCTGCCGACTCGATGCTCACGCGGTTGCGTTCAAACGGCCGCAACGCTGGTAGCAGGATACGACCGTGCGCGTCCGTGCGCCCAACTTCATGGTTCTCGACATATACCCTCACGTTCTCGAACTCACCAACCTCGGCCACCGCAAAACCGTTGCGAATTTCCCGCGACAAATACGGTCGGCCAGCCAGCCATGCCACGGAGCCATTCATGTTGGCACGCCAGTGGTTCTGCCCGTCATAGCGAGAAGCATCGAGTTGGTAACGGCCAAACTGAGTCTGTGTGACAAAGTTGCCATCCACACGCTTGTCATCACCCAGGGTCGTACCCACCTGATATCCAGTACCCGGCCCGTTGGGCACGCTGGATCGGGTTTCTACCCGCGTGCGCGATTTGTTCCGAGCGAAATCGGCTGAAATGGTCATGCTCTTGCGGACGCCTAAGGTGTGGGTCAGCGTCAAGCCGATGCTGTAATCTGTATCGCCGGCCCTGATCTGGCTTGCGCGGATTGACAGATAGAAGTCCTGCAGGAGCTCTCGGTTGTGACTTATGGTGAATACGTCCGCGTCGTCACGCAACGCGGCGGCGTGATACGACTGACGGACGTAGCTCATGCTGAGGCTGCCGCTGGAACCGGCGCTAACACCGCCGTGGAGCACGAATTGCAAGTGCGGTGATGTACCGATTGTATCTACCCGAATCGAGGTGAACTTTGATGTACTACCGGCGATCTGCGCGCCCAAGGCGAACGTCCTGCCGTGGTATTCATATCCTAGAGACCAGAGTGCACCGATGCCTGCATCTGCATCACTTACCGCAACGGCACTGTTCAGTACCCCACTGCGGCCCGCCAGCCACGCGGCTTCGGTACCACCCAGCCAAACCTCCTCGTTGGCCTCGAATCGCCCGCCCATAGTCAACCTATCGCTCACGCCATAGCGGTGCCTGCCCAGGAAAGCCATGTCCCCGTATTTATTGCTCTCGTATCCATAGTCTTCCCGCAGCGCTCCAAGCGTGTATGAATAATCGTGCAGGCCGTGGCTCAACAGGTCGTTGCTCGCGTAGTAATCTTGCGAGAAAATCTGCTGTCGACCGAAAATGTCTGTAACGACCACCTGTACCTGACCGTCACCGTTGATGACCGGGATATCCTGGATATCGAAAGCACCACTTTCGATCTTCTCTCGTCTGCGTAACTGACCATTCACGTACAAATCAACGGTTGAAGGAGCGCCCGCCTCGCCACCCAGGGTCAGCGACGGATAGATATTCAGGTTTGGCCGTGTATCGAAATTGGTTGCGATCTGGACCCCTCCCACCCGCAACCAGCCAGCCCAAGTCCCGAGCGTGGCAGTTACGTCACCGACCTCGTAGCGTCGGGTGGCTTCGGGATCGTCGAGGACGTAGGTCGTCGTCAGCCGCAACCACCCATCGTTAGACAAATCAATGTGACGGCTGCCGGAGGAATGCCGATACAGAAAATCACTGTTCACGCTGCCTATCGGACTGAACAGGGTAGGCGCCATGTAGCCCGTCAGGGTGCCAGCCACACCGTCGGTGTAAGCCCAGTCGTAGTCCAGAAATCCACCAATGCCCGCGCTGGAAGCCTGCGGCGATTCGCGCCGCAAACTAAAGGCCTGTGGTTCGAACATATCAGTCTGCACCGTCAGCTGCAGGCTCACCGTCAACGGCTCATATGCCACACGTATGCCGGGAAACGAGCTTAGCGGATGATAGGTCTTGCCGTGATGAACCACTGGATTGGGGTACGGGTAGCGAATGCGCCACTCGGCTAGATCACCGACCTCGGCATAATACTCCGAGGCCCCATCCCACAGGAAAAAGCGCTGACCCTCGTCGAGATGATTCAACTCAACATCGGCGAGCAAAACAAGATACTCCGCCCACGCGATCGTGGACACCAAAGCCAGCATGAGGCTGAGCAAACTATTGCGGAGATACCACCACATACTCCAGGATCCCTGCTACATCCGTTTCCGCCTTAATCCGGCGCACCGAGGCTTCATCCTTGAGGTCGATGTAAAAGTCGCGGCGTACACCCGGTAACAAGTAACCCATCGAGGTCGCGGTATCGTCGTCGAAGCCAGTGCCTCGATCGGCGACCAAACGTTTTACTTGAACGTGGGAATTACCCGGGTTGAGGAAACTCACACGCAGCATCCCATGCTGGAACTCGGTCTCCAGCAGAATCAGGCGCGGCTCGGACGGCAGCAACGGTGCATCGAATACCGGCAAGCTGATTCTCATGCGGAACTTCAACGCCGCGCGGGTTTCATGATCGCCCGGTGATGCGAGTTCGGTGATGAACAAACGATAGGCCCGCTCGAAGTCCCCAGGCAACTGATCCAGCTTCCCTACGCGAATCAACTGTGTCTTACCCGGCGGCACGGTAAAGATCGGAGGAACGGCAACAATCAGGTGCGTGGGATGGTACTCATCAACCCCCTGCTCGGATTGGATCCATTCAGCAACTTCCACTTGCATGGACAGATGCTGATCCCCTGCGTTGATCACCTCCACGACAGAACCCTGGTTGGGGCCCGTGAAGCTGACGCGCAAAGGCGAAATAGACAGCGACCCCGCCAGCGCGGGGTCGCTTACCATCATGAACGCAAGGGTAGAGAACAGCGCTCGTAGCCTCGCACTGACGCAACTCATCCGACTAATAGATAAGGTTAACGGTGACGGTCTGGCTGTGGTACGTGGTCTCGGCGTCTTCGTAAGCAGCAGCCAACACTTCTCCGTATACAGGCAGCTGTATTGGTGTGGACACTCCGGCGCCCACGATCCCCACGGCGTCACCCGCACCGTCGAGACCCCAGCTTGAACCGCCATTACTGACATAGTCGTCCTGACCCAGCGTGTAGACAATGTTGGTCGTACCATTGGTCATTTGACGTGCAGCGCCAGAGTCAATTTCGATGTCAGCAACCGTGGTTTTCGAGCACGCATACTCGATTTCGCCGTTGGACTGGACGTCACCCGTTACGCCGGGTGTCACCGAACCAAAGTTGACATCTGAGTTGACGGTGAGGCTGCATACTTCCAGGACCGTGATGTCGACCAGCATGCTGTCCGTCACTATCGCTGCTTGGGCAGCACCGAGGGGTAACACAACGCTGCCGATAAGAGCCAACAGTTTTACTGCAAAATTACGCACCTAGATGCTCCTTCCATGAAATTCCGAGCCGTCAAACTTTTGTCGTAGGGCAACCCGAGGCCTGAATTCTATGGGAACATATCCAGATTCAGCGTGATGGAGTCGCCAAAACGTCAAATTTTTGACGGTCTGGAAGCTTCTAATCGCAACGAATACCAACTTCTTGTCGGTCCGTTGTAATCTGGGTACCTACAGGGAGGGGAAGAAAGACTGCCGAACCTGAGTGTCGGACCAATCGCGCATCAACACTTTTCGAGTTTTGTCGCCACCTCTGGAGCCAACGATTGATCGTGCCTGTGCTTCTGCAAACCGTATCGCCGCATTTTCTCCACCAGCGTGGTGCGTCCCAATCGTAGGTGCTTGGCCGCTCTAGCGACGACGTCGCGGGATTCAATGAGCGCCAGTTCGATCAGTTCCTTTTCGATTTTGGCAATATGTTCCTTGAGATCGAGACCCTCATCCGGCAGGTGTGATACTCGCGTCAAACTGTTCAGATTTGTAGCAGATTCGTTTCCTTCGTTCGAGTCTTCATATGTTTCCGCGGTTTGACTCTCGCGATTCGAAACCAAGTCTTCGACTATTTGCCGCATGCCAATCGTTGAGTTGGGGTGTTGAATGGTTTTTCGCTCGACCAGTTTGAACAGCTCGTCGACATTTCCAGGCCACGTGTACCGAGACATGGCAAACAGCGCGTCCGCATCGAATTGAATAGCTCGCGGATGCGTCTCGCGCAAACGTTTCGACCGTGCGTGGACCAACGCAGGTATGTCATCCCGGTGGTCGCGTAGCGCGGGTGTGACTAACGGAAAGACGGTCAATCGGTGAAATAGATCGTCGCGGAACGAGCCGTTTTCGATGAGGGGTACCAATGCAGCTTGAGAGCTGCAGACGACGCGAACGGTTCGGCTTGGTGCCGGAGATTCGGCGCTCGATTGTTCGCAGAACTGGGCTAGGATTTTCTGAATGGGCAACGGCAAGGCATCGATGTGGCGTAGGAACAAGATTCCTCCTCCAGCGGCCTCCAGCTGCTTCTGTCGATCGATAATCTCAGATGCCAATGCTTCGACGAGATCGTGTGGCCGGGCATCAGACCCTTGTCTGTTGGCGACCAAGCAATCGATCTCCGCGAGTTGACCCTGATGTGAACGATGTAGATAGCAGGCGATCATCGTCTTGCCCGTTCCCGGTTCACCAGTGATCAGAACTGGGGTGTTTGTTCCGGCAAGCTGTACAACGCGATTTCGAAGTTGAGTGACGATCGTGCTGGTGCCCACGAATTCGGAAAACCCGTTTTCCGAGTGTGCGGCGTTTGGCAATCGAACAAGCTCATGCTCATTCGGGTGTTTTGTCTGATTGTTGCTATGCTGGTTCAATTGCGAATCAGTTTCACTGGAGACGCAAGCTACTGTAGATGAGGCAGCTCTCTCGATTCTGTGAAAGAACTCACACTATGGTGTCAAAAAATTGACTGGTCTTTCGAGTGAGCCTTAAAGCTGGACAGTTGGGTGCGGCCACTAACCGCTAGCAAATCAACGAGGCGTTCTCGGAAAAACGTGCGCAAAACGTGCGCATTCAGTCCGCCGAGTCATTAAGTAGTTGATTCAAAAAGGGAAAGCTGGAGCGGGACACGGGGCTCGAACCCGTCACCTACAGCTTGGGAAGCTGTCGCTCTACCAGATGAGCTAGTCCCGCTATGTGTCGTTGCGCCACGATTCAGTCGAGACGGGTGATTGTAGCGACAAACAGGTTGCATCACC